>Ga0172373_10005601_pt1 | contig 17154 bp, 20 predicted proteins | sample Lak10m_2_FD_114546 | JGI IMG/M metagenome (GOLD analysis project Ga0172373, IMG submission 114546) | Freshwater microbial communities from Kabuno Bay, South-Kivu, Congo - kab_092012_10m | ecosystem: Environmental > Aquatic > Freshwater > Lake | place: Democratic Republic of the Congo...
CAATCATTAATTAAAAAACTTGATAAAATGGAACGAGTGGAAGTTGACGATATGGATACTTCCGCAGTTCGTTTTCGTTTTCCAGCCCCGGCACATAGCGGCAAAATAGTTATTACTGCAGAACATGCCGGAAAAAAATATGGCGAAAAACAAATTTTTTCAGATGCTAATTTCATTATTACCAAAGGTGAAAAAATTGGATTAGTTGGTAGAAATGGCGAAGGAAAATCAACCATGATGAAGATGATTGCAAAAAAAATTCAATTTGATGGCAATGTTCAACTTGGACATAGCGTGCTAATGGGTTATTTTGAACAAGATCAAGAAGAAAAATTAAACTTAGATAAAACCGTATTTGAAACAATTGATGAATTAGCGGTAGGTGATGTCAGAAAACAAGTTCGAACATTATTGGGGTCATTTTTATTTGGTGGCGATGATATTGATAAAAAAGTGAAAGTATTGAGCGGAGGAGAACGTGGTAGATTAGCTTTATGTAAACTTTTATTAGAGCCCTATAATTTATTGTTGTTGGATGAACCAACTAATCACTTAGATATAAAATCTAAAGAAGTTTTAAAACAAGCTTTAATGGACTATGAAGGTACAATTGTGATGGTGAGTCATGATAGAGATTTTATGACTGGTATGTGTGACCGTTTATTTGAATTTAGAGATGGTAATGTGAAAGAATACCTATGCGACATCAAAGAATTTATGGAAATACGTAAAGTTGAACGCTTAAATCAATTAGACTTAGACAAGACCGGTTCTAAAGCTGTTCCCGCAACTGAAAAAAAAGCACCTAGTAATCATGGGTCTAATGTATCTGACAACGATTTAAAAAAAATCCAATCACAGATTAAAAAAGTTGAAGAACAAATAGAGCAATTGGAATCTGAAATTAAATCATTAGACACTAAATTAGCTATTCCTTCAGGTTACGAAGAACTCACTAAAAATCCAGATTTTTTCAATTCTTATAATAAACTTAAAAAAGCATTAGAAGCTGAAATGCAAAAATGGGAGGAGTTGACAGCTAAATTGAGTTAAGTTTATTTTTTAATAATTTGACTATCTTGACTATTTCAATTTCTTAATTGAATTTACTCATAACCTTCAAGACTTTAACAAAATAACAGTTGCTATTTTTGGTTCAATAAAAACTACATTTTGGAAAAGTACTTTGCAAAACTTAAACACATTCTTCCTGTTTTTATTATTGTAACATTTGGAACAGTCTTTATTCTTAGCTTTATCAGATGGTTTTTCAGTATTAAATTCCTAATTATTGATATCAATGAGGAAGTTTGGCTTTTATGGATTCCTTTTATTTTACCTGGCTTACCAGTTACCATTTGGCTCCGCCCACGGTTTAAAGTTTTAACATTTACTCGCGATAATGACAATAGTCGTTTTTTCTTTCAAATAATATGCTGGGGTATTATAACCGTGATGCTCATATTATCTCAAAGCTATTTAACCACTGCTAGCGGCAATCTCCAACAGTTATCTACTATTGAAGAAATCAATCAAGTTCCATCGTCTCGCTATTACACAATAACCAATTTCTCAACTGCCAAAGATTGCGAGGGTGTTTATACAGATATAAGAACTAGCGGAAAAAATAATCATAATCTAAACTTAGACATTTATTTTGTACTACCTATTTTAAAGGATTCATCTGAAAACTTTTACTGGTCTCAAGAAATCCTGCCTGCCCCTAAAGACTCTGATTTTGTCAATGTTACAGAAAAAACTCACGATATTGCAAAATATTGGTTTGGAATTCATTTCAAAAAACAAATCAGTAACAACATTACTGAGGAAGAAAAGGAAGATTTATATGATGACTTTTACGATGAATGCTCTGAAGAAATAGAACGATATAATTTTCATGCTTGTCACTATTTCGAGAGAAAACCAACATCCTCCGATCGAACAAATTACCTAAAAGCCATTGAAACTATCAATAAAGAAACTGAAAACGCTGATTTTATTATTTTAGAGCCTATTCAAGAAAAATTTGAACAAAGAAATGGAAGTACATTAGAATGGTTTTTTGGCTCCTTCGGAATTGGCCTTGGTATTTTGCTTTGTCTTTTAATATGGCCAGGATACAATAAACCCAAAAGCAAATCATTTTTTTCCAATAAAAAATCCAAACATCATAATTCAAATAATCTACTTTATTATCTCATACCTAAAGATGACCATTTTGCTACGTCCATTGTACTAGACTTAACTATTTTAGTGTTCGTAGCCATGCTTTTTTCTGGAATTCACCCTATCTCTCCAAGTGGTTCTGAACTGCTTGAATGGGGAGCCAATAGAAGGTTTGAAACAACTAATGGCGAATGGTGGCGATTATTTACGAGTATGTTTGTTCATAGCGGTATTATGCATTTAGTATTAAACATCTCTGGGCTTGTTATAGCTGCAGTTTTCATTGAACCCAAGCTAGGCCGAACTAACTATTTCATTTTATATATTTTATCCGGTGTTTTCGGAAGCCTTGCAAGTATTTATTGGTATACGAACACCATTAGCGTGGGTGCTTCAGGAGCTATTTTCGGACTATACGGTGCGATATTGAGTCTAGTATTGACCAATGCTTATTCTCCAACAGAAAAAAAGGGTACTCTAACTATCATTGGAATTTATACAGGAATAAGTTTACTCTGGGGTTTAAAAGGTGGCGTCGATAATGCAGCTCATATTGGAGGGCTTTTAAGCGGAGCAGTTGTAGGAATAATACTTTATAAACTAAAGCACAGAGCTATCCGTTAATAATAAAGGCTAACTTTTTTAAGTTAGCCTTTGTAATACAAAAAGATAAATAATTGTTAACTATTTGCAGCCTCTTCCTTTAAAATATCAATAATTTTATTTTCAATATCTTCAGCTAAATCAGGATTTTCATTAAAAAGTGTTTTTACCGCGTCTCTTCCTTGTCCTAATTTCGTTTCATCATAGCTAAACCATGAACCACTTTTCTTAATAATATTTTTTTCAACACCAATATCAATTATTTCTCCTACTTTACTAATTCCTTCTCCAAATACAATATCAAATTCGGCAGTTCTAAATGGTGGAGCTAATTTATTTTTAATAACCTTCACTCGTGTTCTATTACCAGTTACAATATCTCCATCTTTTATTTGACTCACTCTTCTAATATCTAGTCTTACTGAAGCATAAAATTTAAGAGCATTTCCTCCGGTTGTAGTTTCTGGATTTCCAAACATAACACCGATTTTTTCACGCAACTGATTAATGAAAATACAACAACAACCAGTTTTATTTATCGTTGCAGTTAATTTACGAAGCGCTTGACTCATCAATCTTGCTTGTAATCCCATACGACTATCACCCATTTCGCCTTCTATTTCAGCTTTAGGTGTTAATGCAGCAACAGAATCAATTACAACTAAATCAACTGCCCCTGAACGGATTAAATTATCTGCAATTTCTAATGCCTGTTCTCCATTATCCGGTTGAGAGATTAACAAACTTTTCGTGTCTACTCCTAATTTTTCAGCATAAAACCGATCAAATGCGTGTTCTGCATCAATGATAGCAGCAATTCCTCCTGAACGTTGAACACTTGCTATCGCATGAATAGCCAAAGTTGTTTTACCCGAAGATTCAGGCCCATAAATTTCAACAATTCTACCTCTAGGTAATCCTCCTATTCCCAAAGCTATGTTTAATCCAAGTGAACCTGTAGAGATAGAATCCATAGGTTCAACAGCATTATCCCCTAACTTCATTATTGTACCTTTTCCATAAGTTTTTTCCAACTTATCTAAGGTTAATTGTAAAGCTTTTAATTTTTCACTTCCAATAGTTTTCTTATCAATAGCTTCTATTGAATCCTCGATTTTTTTTGCCATAATATAGTTTTAAATTTTAAGTTACGTTTTTTATTTTCAGATTCTAAAACAAGTTAATAACAATCCGAAATTCCATACAAATCTAACTTAAAAATCTAGCATACTGTTGCTATAATTCGTAGCATTTACACATAAATTAATTGTTACAAAATAGTATGTTATAAAAAAAGTCGCTTAATTATTAATAAAAATTAAGCGACCAAAACATAATTATATAAAAACTAAAATACTAGGCGTATTTACTCTCAAATATTTTCATAACATCAACTAATAATTGAACGCTTTCTATTGGCAAAGCATTATACATAGAAGCTCTATATCCTCCAACATCTCTATGTCCTCTAATTCCATCTATTCTAGCTTCCTTGGCTAATTTATCAAATTCAGTCTCTAATTCGGGCTTACTTAATAAAAAACAGGCATTCATATTGCTTCTGTCCTCTTTAGAGGCAGTCCCAACAAATAGCGAATTCCTATCAATTTCACTATATAATAAGTCAGCTTTTTGTTGATTAATTTTTTCAATCCAACTAACACCTCCGTGTTGCTTTAACCAACGAAGGGTTAATAGTGTGACATAAACAGGAAATACTGGCGGTGTGTTATACATAGAACCACTTTTAATATGAATTTGGTAATCAAGCATAGACAACATCTTACGACCTGTTTTTCCTAAAACATCTTTCTTTACCATAACCATAGTGCTTCCAGCAGGGCCTATATTTTTTTGTGCTCCTGCATAAATTAAAGCAAAATCTTTTGCATTAACGGTTCTACTAAAAATATCTGAACTCATATCACATACTACAGGAACATCACTTTTAGGAAACTCTTTATATTGTGTTCCATATATAGTATTGTTTGATGTAATATGCAAATAATCAGCGTCTTTTGGTATTTCGAATCCTTTAGGGATATAACTAAATTTTTTATCTTCAGATGTAGCTATAACCTTAGTGTTTCCAATAATTTTGGATTCTTTAATTGCCTTAGTAGACCAAACACCTGTATTCACGTAAGCGGCGTAACCATTCTCTGTCAATAAATTATAAGGCACCATAGCAAATTGCATGCTGGCTCCGCCACCAAGATATAAAACTTCATATTCATCCCCTACCTCAAATAATTCTTTAATTAAAAAACGGGCCTCATCCATCACCGCATCATAACTTTTACTTCTATGCGATATTTCTAATAATGATAAGTTTAAATTATCAAAATTAATACAGGCTTCTGCTGATTGTTTTAATACTTCTAAAGGGAGAATGCCTGGACCGGCGCTAAAATTATGAACTTTTGACATAGAATTATTGTTTTTTTATGATTGTTAAAATTAGTAATTATTATTAGAGCATAAAATATTCATATAATTTGGAACATAAAAAAACTCAATCAATTTTGACTGAGTTTTTTTAAATTTATAACCAACCACCCATAGCAGTTTTTGCAGTTTTTTTCCTCCCTTTGCAATCTTTGTGAGTTTTACATGAATTGCTTAAAGCTACAAGTAAAATGCTTAGTGTAATTATAATTAAGTGTTTTGTGAATTTCATTTTTGCTTAATTTATAATAAAAAATATCATTATAGGTACAAGTAATTAAACTTCCACTAAAGTACCTACTTTTTCTCCTTTAATTAAATTTTGGAGATTTCCTGATTTATTCATATCGAAAACTATAATTGGCAAATTGTTTTCTTTGCATAACGTAAACGCAGTTAAATCCATCACTTCTAGTCCATTACTGTACACCTCATCAAAAGACACATTTTCGTATTTGGTAGCTGTTGGATCTTTTTCAGGATCTGAAGTATAAATACCATCCACTCGAGTTCCTTTTAAAATAACATCAGCCTCAATCTCTATTGCTCTTAATGCAGCTGCTGAGTCTGTTGTAAAATATGGATTACCTGTACCCGCACCAAAAATCACAACTCTACCTTTTTCTAAATGTCTCACCGCTTTTCTTCTAATAAATGGCTCACAAATTTGTTCCATCTTAATTGCACTTTGTAAACGAGTTTCGACACCTAAGCCTTCTAAAGCAGATTGAATGGCCATCGAATTAATTACCGTAGCAAGCATACCCATATAATCTCCATGAACTCTATCCATACCTCCTTGCTCCGCCTGAATACCTCTAAATATATTACCGCCTCCAATAACAACAGCAACCTGACAACCTGAATCACAAGTCGCTTTAATCTCTTTGGCATACTCCATTAATCTAGCTTGGTCAATACCAAATCCTTTATTACCCATTAAGGCTTCTCCCGACAATTTTAAAAGTATGCGTTTATATTTCATAGTTGAGGTTATTATTTTAAATATTTAAATTGTATGTTATTTGTGACTTCGGAGTAAGTATAATTATTAATTAAATGACATGATTATTAAATTAAGTAAGGCTAAATTCTATAAAACTTCACTTTATAATTAATATTTTTAATCCGAGTAATAAGAAGTCCGAATGTAGATAAAAAGAGCTTTTTTTCAAATATTTTTTTGAAAAAAGCATAACTAAATTTTTAAAAACTTTTAATTATAAACAAAAAAAATCCCGATTTAATAATCGGGATTTTAAAATTAAGATAATGCGTAACGTTTAAATACTGTTGCAGTTAAACCTTTATCAACACTTTGTAAATATTGTAATACATTTAATTTGCTGTCTTTAATATACTCTTGGTTTAATAAAGTAGATTCTTTATAGAATTTAGAAATTTTACCTTGAGCAATTTTTTCAACCATATCTTCTGGTTTACCTTCTGCACGGATTTGTTCACGAGCAATTTCTAATTCTCTTTCTAAGATTTCAGGGGTAACTCCTTCTTTATCCAAAGCAACTGGAGCCATAGCTGCTGCTTGCATAGCTACATTTCTACCAACTTCATCAGCTACATCTTTATTAAAACCAACGATTACTGAAACACGATTTCCAGGATGAATATATGCTGATACTTTTTCAGCAGTAATAGCTTCAAAATATCCAATTTCAATTTTTTCTCCAATTTTACCAACTTGCTCCATGAATTTATCACTTACCTTAATATCATTATTGTAAGGTAAGTTCATGATTTCTTCTTTTGTAGTAGCACCTTTTTCTAACGCAATAGTAGCAATAGAATCAGCGAATGCTATAAAATCAGCATTTATAGCCACAAAATCAGTTTCGCAATTAACCCAAATTAAAATTCCTCTTTTACCATCAGTAGAAGTTTTTGCTAAAACTACACCTTCTTTTGAATCTCTATCACCACGATTAGCTGCAACTTTAGCTCCTTTTTTACGAAGGTAGTCAATTGCTTGTTCGAAATCTCCATTGTTTTCTTCCAATGCTTTTTTACAATCCATCATTCCTGCTCCGGTTTGTTGACGTAATTTGTTTACTTCTTGTGCTGTAATTGCCATTTTGTATTTATTTATTTTTAGTTATTTTATTATTTTAAAAAAAACGGCCTCCCATTTAAGGAACGGCCGTTAAAATTATAATAGTGAAAATTTATTTTTTCGCTGTTGTTCTTTTACGAGCTGTTCCTTTGCGAGCTGATTCCTCGTCTTCAGTTTTAACTCCTTTAAAATTTGAGCCTTTTTCTGAATCTTCAACATCATCACCAATAGACTTAGCGTCTTTTTCATCAGCAACACCAGCCTCTTTGTCCATTTTACGTTCGCTTAATCCTTCATTAATCGCTTTACACATTAATTCAATAATGTAAGCAACAGAGGTTGAAGCATCATCATTAGCAGGAATTGCAAAATCAACAAAATTTGGATTAGAATTCGTATCAACGATAGCAAAAGTTGGAATGTTTAATCTTTTCGCTTCTGCAACTGCAATGTGTTCTTTAGAAATATCAACAATAAAAAGCGCAGATGGTAAACGAGTTAAGTCAGCAACTGAACCCAAGTTAGTTTCTAATTTAGCGCGCTCACGAGAAATTTGTAATTTTTCTTTTTTAGAAATGTTATCAAATGTTCCATCAGTTGCCATTTTATCAATTTGAGACATTTTACGAACGGCTTTACGGATAGTAGCGAAATTAGTCAACATACCACCTGGCCAACGCTCAGTTACATAAGGCATATTAACCGCTTTTACTTTTTCAGCAACTATATCTTTAGCTTGTTTCTTTGTCGCAACAAATAATACTTTTTTTCCTGAACGAGCAATTTGTTTTAATGCAGCAGCTGCTTCTTCAATTTTTGCTACTGTCTTATTTAAATCAATGATATGAATACCGTTTTTTTCAGCATAAATATATGGAGCCATTGCAGGATTCCATTTTCTTTTCAAGTGACCAAAATGTGCACCTGCTTCTAATAATTCGTTGAATGTATTTGACATATTTGTAAAATCTAAAATAAATATTAACGTTTGCTGAATTGGAAACGAGCACGAGCTTTTTTCTGACCGAATTTTTTTCGCTCAACCATACGTGGATCACGGGTGATCAAACCTTCTGCACGCAATTCTTTCTTCAATTCAGGATTAATTTCTACTAACGCTTTAGCAATTGCTAAACGAACCGCTTGCGCTTGTCCTGTTGTACCACCACCATTTACGTTCACTTTAACATCATATTCACCAACTGCTTTAGCGTTGTTTAATGATTGAAGTACGTAATATTGTAAAGTTGGAGTTTTAAAATATTCTTTATAATCTCTTTTATTGATAGTAATTACTCCTGTACCTTTTGATACATAAGCACGAGCTACCGAACATTTTCTACGACCTGATGTGTTAATTACTTCCATTTATAATTATGCAATAATAGTTGATAAATCTACTTTTTTTGGTTGTTGCGCTGCATGATCATGCTCTGCGCCAGCAAATACAAATAAATTTGTATTTAATGCTCTTCCTAAACGACCTTTAGGCAACATTCCATGCACAGCATGTTTAATGACTTCCTCAGGCTTTCTTCCTAACATTTCTTTTGGAGTAGCAAAACGTTGACCACCTGGATGACCAGTATAACGAACGTATTGTTTTTCTTCCATTTTAGAACCTGTAAAACGAACTTTTTCAGCGTTTATAACAACAATATTAGCTCCACAATCTGTATGTGGAGTAAAACTTGTTTTATGCTTTCCACGTATTAAATACGCTAATTTAGAGGCCAAACGACCTACAACTTCATTTTCTGCATCAACTAATAACCACTCTTTTTCCGCAGTAGCTTTGTTGGCAAATTTTGTTTTATAACTTAATGCGTCCACTTTATTTTTTTTAACTGTTAAAATTAATAGGATTCAAATGTAAATCTTTTTTCTTTGCCTTACAAATAGAAACCATAGTTTTTAAATACTTTTTTTATTTTTGCACAAATAGCGCAAAATATTTTATTGTATCACTAATTATATTAGTATGCTATTTATTAATTAAAAAATGTAATTCAACCTTACTGCACAACTCAATTATTAATAAAAATGGATCACTTCATATTAATGTCATCTGTTAGAACAACAGTGACCCACGGCCAACATAAGCATAATGACGACCTACAAAAAGTGATTGCCATCATCAATAAAATGCATAAACATCGCTTCATCACCAATTTAGACATGGTCGCGCAAAATGAATTTCAAGGAATTACCAACAATTTGCAAGGAAGTTTAGAAATTATCTTCGACATAGAAGAATGTATTATTGAAAATGAATTAGATTTTAAACTCAAACACGTTCTTTATCATGATACCATTGAATCTCTTCAGAGTAAACATAACGCATACGAGAGGCTTGGATTCGGTTTAATAAACGCTCGAGAACGCTTAGATTTAATAAAAAAAACAGATTGTCGCTTTCTAATTACAACCAGTAACGAAAAAACAAGCTTAACACTTAATAATCTTTTTTTGATTTATGAAGATTATTTAGATTCTTGGAAAAAAAAAGATTTCCCATTCGTGAAGGCTTTTTTCAACAATCTAAATTATAAGGAAATGGCTTACTTATTCAATATGCATTTGTCCAGTGGATGGCGGAGGGAAAAAAACTTAAAAATGAAGCAATACTTCACCATAAAAGAAATGATTTTATCATCAGTAGAAATGACTTGATCAAAAGCTAACAATTAAACATCAATCATTAATTCGGTATGACATTATTATTTTGATACTGTATGTATAATAAACACTGATGTTAAATGTCAACCAAATAGGATGTATTTCATTTTTGTAAATATGTTATAATTATGAATATAAGTACTGTTTGTTATTTATAGTTCTATCACATTTTATAAATAATCTTTTTTGTCATTAAAAATGCTCTAAAATTATCTTTAACTTTTGTAAATTTGTAAATAAACCTTTTCAACTAAAATAAATAACGTAAAAATAAAATAAATATGGAAGCAACAGGACAATTAAAGTTAAAGTACGACACGCAAAGAGTAAGTGAAAAATTTCAGAAAAGGGATTTTGTTTTAGCTACAGATTTAAATACACCGTATCCGCAGTATGTAAGTTTTCAAGTAACACAAGACAAATGTTCTTTACTTGACACTTTTAACCAAGGTGATGAAATAAAAGTTCAATTTAATCTTCGCGGTCGCGAGTGGAATGGTCCCCAAGGCATTAAGTATTTTAATACTTTAGAAGCTTGGAGAATTGAAAAAATTGGTACATCTCAACCTGCCTCAGTTGCTAATCAAGGTTTTAGCAGCCCTGCCGAAAGTATTTCTGCGCCAGCATTTAGCAGTAGTATTGCAGATAATGATGATTTGCCTTTCTAAAACTTAAACAAAAAAATTAAAACACAAGATTAAGTAAACTCAATTCTTAGTCTTGTGTTTTTTGTTTACGTAGTTTTATTAAAAAATGATAAGATATCTATCATTCCTATTTTAACAAAATTGCTTTATATCTCCTCATAAAATTATTATTTTTCTCAAACTATTGTTCGTTCACCAATACATAAAAATATACTAAATGAAAACACCTTCAGTTCTTTTAATCTATACTGGCGGAACTATTGGCATGATACAAGATCCACGTAGTGGCGAATTAAAACCTTTTAATTTTAAATCGCTTACCAAACAAATACCGGAACTGGGAAAATTTGATGTTCAATTATCTTCAATTTCTTTTCAAAACCCGATAGACTCATCAAATATGACACCTGAAGTTTGGGTTGAATTGGCCAACATTGTTAAAGATAATTATGAAAATTATGATGGATTTGTCATTCTGCATGGTTCAGATACCATGGCATATACTGCTAGTGCTTTGAGTTTTATGTTAGAAAATTTATCAAAACCGGTGGTATTAACAGGCTCTCAATTACCAATCGGAATTATAAGGACTGATGGAAAAGAAAACTTAATTACAGCTATTGAAATTGCATCTGCAACAAAAAATAACAAACCGATTGTTTCGGAAGTTTGTATTTATTTTGAATACAAATTATACCGTGGTAATAGAACATATAAATATAATTCGGCCCATTTTGATGCGTTTAAATCTCCTAATTATCCTCCCTTAGCAGAAGCCGGTGTCGATATTCAATATAACATAAACTCATTATTAAAGACTTCTAGCAAAAAATTAACTGTTCACTGTCATTTTAGTGAAGAAATTGCCATATTAAAATTATTTCCGGGATTAAGTCAAAAAACTATTTTATCCGTTTTAAATATACCAAATCTGAAAGGAGTTGTTATTGAAACTTTTGGAGCCGGCAACGCATTCACATCAAATTGGTTTATAGAAGCTTTGACAAATGCTATTAAAAAAGAAATTATCATTTATAATGTTACTCAATGTGCAGAAGGAAAAGTTATACAAGGTATGTATGAAACAAGTAGTTTATTAAAAAAAATTGGGGTTGTAAGTGGCTATGATATTACTTTTGAAAGTGCTGTTACAAAACTAATGTACATTTTAGGAAAAAAATTATCATACAATAAAACTAAACAGTTACTAGAAAGTGATTTGAGAGGTGAAATATCGAAATCTTAACATTTAAATATCATACAAATGAAAACCCAAATTAACGTAGAGGGAATTAGACTTTATGCTTACCATGGATGTTTAGCTGAAGAAACTAAAATAGGAGGAGAATACATTGTGGATGTATATATGGTCTACGACTTTAACGAAGCCGCTTTAAAAGATGACTTAAATTTAACAGTTGACTATTGCCACGTTTTTAGTATCTGCAAAGAGGAAATGTCTATCCCATCGAAATTAATTGAAACTGTAGGAAAGAGAATCTATAACCGAATCATTCACACTTTCCCTAAATTAATTGAAACAAAAGTAAAAGTTACCAAATTGTTGCCACCTATGAACGGACCAGTAGACAAAGTGTCTATAGTAATAGAAGACTAATTATTACCAGTTTTTTAGCCCGGCATTCTGTTAATCTGTTTTTCAAGGCTTTTAATTTGAGATACAATCTCCTCATTTTTAGGCTTTAAATCTTTAGCTTTTTTAAAATATTGTTTTGCCATTTTATATTGCATTCTTTGGCCTTCTATTGAGCATAACTGAAGATAGGTGGCTGCTAAACTGTCTTTATCTGGAATACCAGCTTTTACGGCTTCTATTAAATGAATACGACCTTGTTTCGTATTACCTTTTTTTAATTCTATAAAACCTAATTGCATTAAATTAGCCCCCTCCATATCGCCCGTAATTTTAGATTTTATTTTCAAACTTTTTCTTATGCTGGATTCAGCTTTGTCTAAATCATTAGAGGCCATAGATAAATTACTTTGTAACATATAATAACCTGAACGAATGGGTTTAAACAATAATCTGGGAAATTTAATTTTGTTTAAATATTCCATTGCCTTATCAACATCCCCATCAGTAACAGCCTCCTGAACCAAACGCATAGTCCCCATCATAAAATACAAAACCAAGGATATAATTGCTAAAGTGTAACAAATCCAAGCTGTTACCGGATCAAGATAAAAATGCGATAATACTCCTAATCCAACTAAAACAATAATAAATTGTAATCTATATAAAATGTAAAAGCGTAAAAACTTCATAAAAAGAAAAAATTAAAAATTATTAAAAAGGCGTGCAAAGATAACTATTTTTCAAATGTAGATAATATTTGTTTTTAATAGTCATGAGATATGGATTTGTAGGCCATTTACAAAAATGTAATTTTAAATTCATTTCAATTTTAAATTATTATGGTGCCTATCTGAGTCGCGGTTTGTTTTTTTATCCATATTTTTTTTAAACGCTTTTTCTAGATCTACACCCGTTTGATTTGCCAAACAAATTAAAACAAAAAGCACATCTGCCAATTCATCTCCTAAATCCTTATTTTTATCAGATTCTTTTTCGCTTTGTTCACCATACCTTCTAGCTATAATCCTAGCAACCTCGCCGACTTCTTCGGTAAGAATAGCCATATTGGTTAATTCATTAAAATAACGAACACCATATTTTTTTATCCAATCATCAACGATTTTTTGAGAATCTTTTATGTTCATAATTTAGTTATTTGGTTTTCAGTTCTAACATTGGTTTTTCAAAAGTTTCGTTGTAAAAACCTTTGATGTCAGCTTGTATAAATATTTTATTTTCCTTCAAATAAAAACGAAAATTGTAATCGTGATGTCGTTTCCAATTTGTTTTGAAATGCCTAAATATCAAATAATATTTGTCGTCATAGGTAATTAAAAAGTCATTCTCACCATATTCAGAGGGGATTTCATTTTTAACTTCTCCATCAAATAAAAGTAGATAGTATTTATCACGATTTGGAATATTTCCAATCATAAAACGATTGTAATAATTGGCAGATACACCGTACTCGATTTTTATTTTGTCACTTGTTAAAGGTTTGTCGACGGAAACTTGAATTCTATTTAAATTCCAAAGTTGAATATGATGATTATAAGTAAGAAAGATAAGACCACTCAAGAAGACTGCTAAAACTGTTAAGATTATGACAATTGTCTTTTTCATTTCTGGCTTGTAAGCATACCGTATAACTTGGTTATTTGTTTTTAATAGTTTGACAAATAAGTTTATAAAATTGACTTTCAGTAAATTCAATCAAATAACTCATCTCTTAATGGTGTCTGCTTCATATTTTTCAATAATAGCTTTTACTAAACGATGCCTAATCACGTCGACAGTAGTTAATTCAATAATATCTATACCGTCCGTTTTTTTCAATAAACGAACTGCCTGAGCTAAACCTGAAGTTTGATTACGAGGCAAATCAATTTGGGTCATATCTCCAGTAATAATAAATTTAGCATTAGCCCCCATACGTGTCAAAAACATTTTCATTTGACTTTCTGTCGTATTTTGCGCTTCGTCTAATATTACAAAGGCATTATCAAGGGTCCTTCCTCTCATAAAAGCCAGAGGTGCAATTTGAATAATTTTCGCTTCAATAAATTGATTTAATTTATCTAATGGAACCATATCATACAAGGCATCATAAAGAGGTTGCATGTATGGATCTAACTTTTCTTTTAAATCACCCGGCAAAAAGCCTAAATTTTCACCTGCTTCTACTGCAGGTCTAGTTAATATTATGCGCTTTACTTCTTTATTTTTTAATGCTTTGACAGCTAATGCAACCGCAGTATATGTTTTGCCAGTTCCTGCGGGACCGATAGCAAACAACATATCGTTTTTCGCTACAGATTGCATCATTTTCCGTTGATTATCAGTTCTTGCCTTGATAACCAAACCATTATTACCAAAAACAATAATATCAGAACCTGTAGCCTCTTCTTTTGCCTGTAATAAATTATCTCCCGTCTGACCGAGCAAACGTTCTATCACCGTGTCGGTTAATAAACCATTTTTATGATAGTAATCAACCATCATTTGCAATTTTTTTTCAAAATGAGCTATCTCTAGCTCATCACCTAAAACTTTTATGGAATAGCCTCTTGCAATAATTTTAAGTTTTGGGAAGTGTTTTTTGATGACATTAAGCTTCACGTCATTTACCCCATATATTTCAACAGGTTCAACACTTTCGATGGTTATAATTTTTTCTATCAATTTATGTCTGTTATGTTAATAATCGTGTTAATCAAATACTTTGTTTAATAAAAGTAAGCCTAAAATATTATTTACTTTTGATAGTAGAGTAAATTTTTTTCAAAATGTCAATAATTACTATAACTACAGATTTGGGCTACAGAGATCCATATCTAGCTATGGTAAAAGGTTTACTGTATTCAAAACATCCAACTATCAAAATTGTTGACGTAGCATGTGACGTAAATTCTCATGCTCATAATGAAGCAGCTTTTGCTTTAAAAAGTGCTTTACCCTATTTTCCAGAGGGTACTATACATTTATTTGCAGTTAAATTTTTAAATTCTTCAGACACCATAAATAACCTGGAAGTGGATAATACAAGATATCTGCTATCTATCTACAAGGGCCAGTATATAATTTGTCCTGACAATGGTCTATTTACTCTCATAGATAAAGGATTCGATGAGAAGGTTTATCAGTTGTATTTTGAATCCAATCAACAACATTCTTTTTATCTAAGAGACATATTTACAGGTATAGTTAATAAACTATTGCTAAATACTCCGTTGGAAGAATTTTGTGTTGAAACCCAAAATTATTGTTTACTATACGCTCACGAAAGTTTTTCTACTCCTGGTAACTTACAAGGTAAGGTTTTATATGAAGATGATTTTGGTAATCTTATAACAAGTATCACTAAAGATGAATTTGAAACACATGTGGGAAACAAGCGTTTTTCAATAAACTTACCCTCTTTGAATATAGACAAAATTCATCAAACATACGACGATGTAAAAATGGGAGATGTGGTGTGTTTTTTTAACTCTATGAATCTGCTTGAAATAGCCAGTGTCGGTCAAGCCGCTTCAAAGATTGTGATCAAAAGAAATGTATTCAGTAAATACAAAATTGATAAAATAATAATTGATATTTATGATTAAGCGATTTGTAAAAATGACTTTTAAACCTGAGTCGATTGAGGATTTTAAAAACGTATTTAACACCCATAAAGAACTAATCTTGTCTTTTGAAGGATGTAATCATTTGGAGTTATTGCAGGATGTCAACAATCCGACTATTTTTTTTACTTTTAGCATATGGGATGATAAAAAATATTTAGAATCTTATCGTCAATCATCTGAATTTAGGGAGATTTGGGGTCAAACTAAACCTTTTTTTGCCCAAAAAGCTGAAGCTTGGAGCTTGAAAGGATTATAATTTTTTAAGTTACTCATAAAATAATAACTCAGAGTAAAAGTAGCTTAATGATAACACTGACAATACTGGCTTTGACCGTTGGTTTTTCTGTTTATGCTATGAATAATGCAGAAGTGAAGAAAAAATATATCTTTCATCCTTATTCAATCAATCACCATAATCAGCACTATCGTTTTTTGTCGCATGCTTTTTTACATGGAGATTATTTACACTTAGCCTTCAATATGTATGCGTTATGGATGTTTGGACCTGTAGTTGAAGAACAAATACTACCTATGCTTATGGGAGAATATGGAGATCCAGATAAAAAAATGGGAATCGTATTTTATATATTGCTATACACAGGTGCTATATATGCAGCTTCTTTGTCTGAATATATAAAGAACAAGAATAAAAGCTTTTACACATCCTTAGGAGCCAGTGGCGCCGTAAATGCATTAATCTTTACTTTTATTACCTGCTCTCCGTTAACCCATCTAGGATTTTTCTTCATTCCAATGCCTGCTTGGATATTTGGTGTGCTGTATTTAAGCATTAGTTACTACTTGAGTAAAAGAAAACAAAACAACAACGATGTGGACAACATAGGGCACGAAGCCCATTTTTGGGGAGCGATTTTCGGAATTTTATTTACCTTGGCCCTTGGTTTATGCAATCAAGAAGTATATTTAAAGCTTATAAAATACCATTAATATGAAGGTTACTTTTTTAGGAACAGGGACATCGCAAGGAGTTCCGATTATTTGTTGCGAATGCAGAGTGTGCCGTTCCGAAAACCCGAAAGATAACCGTTTAAGAAGTTCCATTTTAATTGAAAGTAAAACCGCTAAAGTAATCATTGATTCTGGCCCTGATTTTAGACAACAATTGTTAAGAATAGGATTAAAAAGTTTAGATGCCGTTGTTTTTACTCACGAACACAAAGATCACATTGCTGGACTTGATGAAGTAAAAGCTTTTAATTTCTTTAATCATATGCGAATGCCAGTTTATGCATCAACTCGAGTTCAAGAGGCTTTGAAAAGAGAATTTGCCTATATTTTTTCAGAAGAAAAGTATCCAGG
>Ga0172373_10005602_pt1 | contig 17153 bp, 28 predicted proteins | sample Lak10m_2_FD_114546 | JGI IMG/M metagenome (GOLD analysis project Ga0172373, IMG submission 114546) | Freshwater microbial communities from Kabuno Bay, South-Kivu, Congo - kab_092012_10m | ecosystem: Environmental > Aquatic > Freshwater > Lake | place: Democratic Republic of the Congo...
ACCACCGATATTGATGAGATGGTGGATCTGATGTTCGGAGAGAATTAATTTGACATCCATCTAAAATAGATTATTGTTATAACACAAAAAATATTTTATTATGAAAAAAATGATTATTGACCAAGCTCACTCTGAGATTGGATTCAAAGTTAAACACCTTATGATTTCAACAGTCAAAGGAAATTTTAGAACCTTCAGTGGTGGTGTTGAAGAAGACGGAACAGTATCTCTTTCAATGAATGTAAACTCAATTGACACAGGAAATAATGAACGTGACAATCACCTCAAATCGGCCGACTTCTTTATCACAATGGAATATCCAACAATGGATTTTACTGGTAAGATGAGTGAAGATATGAAAACCATCACTGGTGAGATTACCATTAAGGGAGTCACCAAAGAAGTTACCTTGGATGTTGATTATAATGGTATGAGTGTTGATCCATGGGGTAATACCAAACATGGATGGGAGATCACAGGATCAATCAACCGTGGTGACTTCGGTCTTACTTGGAACGCACCACTTGAAACAGGTGGAGTGTTGCTTAGTGAAGAAGTGAAACTAAACCTTGACGTTCAGATGATGGAAGTAGTTGAAGAGATGGAAACATCTTCACCTGCGTAATCATCGGATGAATTTATAAAAGACCCTCACCAAATGGTGGGGGTTTTTTGTTTTATGGAAATTTAAGTGTATCTTTACTCAATATTTGAAATATTTTTATAAAAAGAAGAATTATGATTTATATATTAATAGTGTTCGGGTTATTCCTTTCATTTGGATTATCAATTGTAGTAGGGGAAATTATTACCAAGGGTTTCCCTAACAGTAAATTTTCTAAATGGTGGAGGAAAAACGTGGTGAGTGAGTGTCAAGAGTGTGATTGAGTAAAATAAAGAAAGGGTGAATATATTCTTTTTAGATTGGGACGTTGAGAAGAACGCTCAATACCACTGTGATAAACACGTGGTCAAGATGATATTGGAAACCGCTCAGTTGCTTTGTGGGGTTCATCATATGACCTCAGAGGATGTGGATCACGTTCCCTATAAGTTATCACATAAGAATCACCCGTGTGCCATTTGGGCTCGGGAGAGTCTGACCAATTATCTTTATCTGGGTGAATTGGGTATAGAACTCAGTCGAGAGTATACCCACAGATATGGTAAGAAACACAAGTCCCAAGAAATTATTGAGTGGTGTTTGATGAACAAACCACATATTCAAGACATTGGGTTCACCACACCACCTAAGGCGATGCCAGATGAGTATAAGACTGAAGATGTAATTGAATCTTATAGAAAGTATTATTTGGGAGCCAAAAAAACTTTTCTAAATTGGAAGGAGAGACAAGTACCCGAGTGGGTTACTCTATAATATTACCACTCCAAGGTTTAACGATTTTTTCAAAATAGACTTCGGTGTCGTGAACATCTGAATCATAGGTTTCGTCATCCTGAAATTCAGGATCGTAATCCCATATATTATTATCAATATCTTGTTTCAACTCATCTGAAAAAGACTTCAATACTGGGTAAGATAATGTATAATCGGCTTTTACTTCACGGATTTCTGTTACCTTTACGGTTGTGTCCAAAGTCATCATTCGTTCAAACTTATCAGGGAAATCATTATTTTGGATCTTGTCGTAGTTGTTGATTGCGTAATTGAGATATTGACTATCAATTTTTCCGGGAACATCAATACCAACCAATTTAGATGAGTTTTGAACCATATCGGAAACCATCCCTTGAGATTGGATGTCTACCAATTCTTGAAATAACTTTTCTTTTGAAAATCTTTTGACTAAGACCTTCATAATCATCTTTTCTTTTTTGGTAGGTGGAATATTTGCCATATATTTGTATTGTCAAATATAAATACCATGTACAAAGTAAAATTTGTTGATCAAGAAGGGAACAAACGTACAATTTTTATTGCCGAGACACAGACTTGGCTCAATTTTGGTAATTTCTCAGGTTTGGGAAAATTCTCCAAATTGAAAATTTCCAAAGTTCCTGATCAAGAAAATTTGTCCAAGTAAAAAATCTTTAGTATCTTTGTCATATGAAAAACGCACACAACATTCGGATCCTTCACGACACCATAGGTGAACTGGTAAACGAGACCTTCGTAAACTACGAGCAGTTCTCAATCTTCCTCAAGTTGATTGACGGATGTCTCGCACACAAAGAGAACTTTGACTTCTTCAACGGATCGGACTACTTGGTTCACATCCCTTACCGAGTGTTGGTTGATTCAATCATCCTCACCAAGATGGATGATATGGGTGCAATTGAAATGGCCAAGTCTAAGATTGAAGCACTTGTCACACGGTCATGAGTAGTTTTTGGAAGTTCATGGGAGGATTGTTGGTCGGAGCGGCGGCGGGCTATGTTATAAATGAGGAGTATAAAAAACGGAGGAAGAGCCCGCCGCCTGTGACTAGCGAAGAACCCAAAGTAACTAAGACTGAACCTGTCAAACCGAAAGTTGAGAGTGAAGTAAACATGATTGAGAATCTAATCCGAGAGTATGAAACCAAAAAGAATCGTACCCGTCAACAAAACGACACCTTGGATCTTCTCAGAATTAAATTGAAACAAATGAAAGGAATGTAGTATGGAAGATATTGGATTTTTTGGAATGATTGACTTCGCACTCGCTGAGGACCTCGGTGTTGACGTGGATACCTACAACGATGTGATTGAAAATAAATGTTCTTATTGGGAAGCACTGTTTATTATTACAGTTTTTTTCGATCAGAGGATTGATAAAATGGAGAAGGCTCGTAATATTTTTATGAGCAAACTCAACCATGGAAACGATTAAAGATATCATTAATAATAAAAAACCTCATCCATTCAAGGGGTATAAGTGGACCAATAAATATGGACCATGGATCCTATCTATTGTTGGTGGTGATGGTTCTTTTTATGGTGACTTTGATGAAACATTCGAAGTAGCAATCATAGATTCACGAACAAATGCTTTTGTTACCCGTTTATTCTACGGTGGTAATGACGATGTTCTCCGATATCTTAAACGAGTTGAGCTTCAAAAAATTATTGCCATGTTAGAAGGAGTCCCCTCTCCTAAAACTGGGGTGGTGGAAGCTGACTAACCTGTCAGTCCCAAAGGTCAGAATAATCTGACCTTTTTTATTTTCAATATATTTATCATTATGAGCAAAGAATACATTTTGACCGAGACACAACTCAAAAGGATTGTTGAGTCTATGAAAACTGAGACCACGGAGGGTTCTGATGGTAATTATATGGCTAAACAACAGTTGTTTACTATCGCCACAGCGGCCTACAAGATGTGGGAAACCATGGAAGACGGTGAGGAGTTAGAAGATTGGATGTCGTCTAAAATTGCTCAAGCAGAACAAAGCGTTGTATCAGCGTTCAAAGCTTACATGTATGATGAATTTGAACATTCAATGAACGGGGATATGTAAAAAAATATCAACATGTAATTTTACCCTAACTTCGGTTGGGGTTTTTTATTTAAAATATTTTAGTATATTTAGCACTGGGTAACCCATCAACATTACAATATATTAACGATGAATTTAGAAGAAGCTAAAGTAGTTCTAAGAGCTCACGGAAAACCTACTTGTCCTTGTAAATACAACAACAGTGCCTCGAACATGATTGAGGAGGCGATCAAACTTCAGAACAAACAAAACCTCACTAAGTAAAATGACTAATGAGGAGTTTGTTGAAGAAGTATACTATTTGGCTCATACCAAAGGAATTCTCAATGAGTTTAGAGATGAGGTTCATAAAATGAAAGAGATTAATAACAATCTTTCTTTATGTGAGGTTGTTGAAATTGTTGAACGTAAATATAATTTAATCTAATGAACAATTTAGATAAATCATACCAATCACTTCTTCAAGATATTATCGAAAACGGAGTTGTGAAGCAAGACAGAACGGGTACTGGGACTATTTCAGTATTTGGTCGTCAAATCAGACATAAAATGTCCGAGGGTTATCCTTTGCTTACCACCAAGAAAATGGCATTCAAAACTATGGTAACCGAGTTACTATGGTTTTTACAGGGTGATACCAACATCAAATATTTGGTTGATAACGGATGTCATATTTGGACTGGAGATGCTATCAAGAACTACGAGAAACATAATGGAGAAATTGATTGGGGTCCTTATACCACAAAAGAAGAGGCGTTTACTGAGAAGATTAAAACAGATGATAAGTTTACTAAAAAGTGGGGTGAACTAGGTCCAATTTATGGTAATCAATGGCGTGAATGGGGATCAAAATATGAAACCAATTACATCTTGGGAACCAGAACCCGAACTCGTCCTGGAGTTGACCAAATTCACAACCTAATAAGTGAGATCAAGAATAATCCTGACTCGAGAAGATTGATGGTAAATGCTTGGAATGTTGGTGAATTGGATAATATGGTTTTACCTCCATGTCATTATGGATTTCAACTCTACACAAGAGAATTGGATTTAGATGAACGAGTTGAAATCTTAAGATCCATTACCGACCCATTCAATTTTCACTCTGATTATTTTCACGAACATTTGGATTATTACAATATACCACGTAGAGCAATTTCTCTAATGTGGAATCAACGCTCGGTGGATACATTCTTAGGTTTACCCTTCAACATCGCTTCTTATGGATTGTTACTTGAAATTATTGCTAAAGAAGTTAATATGGTTCCCGATGAATTGATTGGTAATTTAGGAGATGTTCACTTGTACAGTAATCATATTGAACAAGCAAAAGAACAGATTGGTAGAGAACCTATGCGATTACCATCCATTTTCTTAGACTACAGAAACGGTGAGTACAATAAGAACCTTACAGATCTAACACCTGAAGATATTATTTTAAGTAACTATCAATCTCACCCATCAATCAAAGCACCTTTATCAAATTAAAGTTTCCATATTATGAGTTATCTTTTCGAAAAACAAATAAATTATTTTTTCACCTTTTTAGGTTTTTTATTACTCAATTTCACTGGTTTGGCCTTGGGATCTTTGTGGACAGATCCTGGTGTTTCTTCTGAGTGGTATATAAATGTTCAAAAAGCACCTTGGACACCACCAGGATGGTTTTTTGGTGTTGCTTGGACTACCATCATGATATTCTTATCCGTGTTCATGGCTAACCTACACGAAAGAAAAAATAATAGTTATAATCTTTTATTATCAATATCTTGGTTATTGAACATTGCTTGGAATCCACTGTTCTTCAGTTTGAATTGGGTTTGGGTTTCGTCATTGGTCATTATTGGGCTCACTGTTGTGTTAGGTTTATTAATTCACAAAAATAAGTCTGAGTATAAATGGATGTGGGTTTTACTTTTACCTTATTTTATTTGGTTGAACATTGCAGCATCACTAAACTTATTTGTGGCAATATTAAATTGATATGAAAATAGAAAGAGGACCTTTACAAAATTTGTACATAATAACCCCAACAGTTTTCCCCGATGACAGAGGATATTTTTTCGAAAGTTATAATCAACAAGTTTTCAGGGAAAAAGGTATCTATACAAATTTTGTTCAAGACAATCAATCAGTAAGTACTTATGGTGTTTTACGTGGATTACATTTTCAAAAGGTTGCCCCACAGGCGAAATTAGTGAGGTGTATTGCCGGAAAAGTTTGGGATGTCGTTATTGACCTGAGAAAAAACTCCCCAACATATAAAAAGTCATTCGGAATTGAACTCTCCGAGGACAATATGTTGATGATGTTGGTGCCTAAAGGTTTTGCCCACGGATTTATTACCCTTTCAGAAGTTGCTGTTTTTCATTACAAATGTGATGAAATCTATTTACCTAACCAAGATGGTGGTATTAGATATAACGATTCAGAATTCAATATTGATTGGAAAATAAATCCCACTGAATTTGTTATATCTGATAAAGATAGAGAACTACCACAATGGAGTGAAATTGAAAAATTTATAAACTTTTAAGAAAGTTTATCTGACTTTTTCAGAATTTTATCTAAAAAGTCGAAAGTAAACTTATCTTTATTTTGATTGGCTATCTGCATTCCTCTCAAAATCACTGTTTTATTTGACTTGGTGAGTTTGGAATAAAGATCTTCGATGGTAGAAGTTAAAAATAATTGGTTCAATTTATCTCTCAAAACAGAATTTATTGACAGATACTCCTTCAATTTGGAAAAGTCACCATTTTCTATTTGATTAAAAATTTCCTCGTTTGATATTTGCTCCTTGAGGTCCATCAACATTTTCAAACGATTTATGTTCTCTTGTAAGTTCATTCTGTTTTAGTCTTATTGTATATTAATCTTCTAATTTCTTTTTTTATTGGTTTTTTGAGACGTAAAAACACCAGTATTTTCTCGATTATAATCTTCAACCGTTCCTTCATAATAATAAATATGAAGTCCCACTTGAATTTAAGTATTTAACGAGTTATTATTATAAAAAAAATATTAAAAATGACAAATGAAGAAACACAATCAGACTCCATGTGGATGGTTCCAGCTTTGATTTTTGCTAAGTCTTTGGGATTAATTATGGACGAGGGACAAGGTATTGTTATTGATCTTAACGATAATACAAAGATCCAAGGACATGACGATGTAAATAAAGTTATTGTTTACAAAAAAGATGAACAAGTTCATATCGCACCATGTGAGGACGATTTAGCTCAGGGTTCAATCGTAACAGTTTCGAGTAATGATGAAAGTTCAATCCAAGAAGATTCTGAATAAAAAAAAATAAGTTTGATTTTTTCAGAATTTTGATTATAATTATTAACACAAATAAAACTAATTTTTTTGTAATATGAAAAACATCATGATGTCTTTGGTAGCTTTGTTCGTCTTGGCTTCTTGTGCAAATGAATCTGTTGAACCTGCAGTTGAGGAAACTACAGTTGATACAACAGTTGTCGTTGAAGAGGAAGTACTCGTAGAGGAAGTTGAAGTTGAAGGCGAAGTGGCTACGGAAGAATAATTCGTTGCTAACTAACCAAAGAAAAAGGTCGGAGTTTCCGACCTTTTTTGTTTTAAGTTTTATACTGAGAATTCTATGACTTTAGATTTTATAAGTACTGTAAAATTGAAAGGTTGATAAAGTGTAACTATGTATTATCTTAATAAAAAATCAAAAAATGACAAACGAAGAGAAAGGTAAAAAATACCAACAATTGATGTATGATTATGATTTGTTGTCAAACAAAATTAACTCCATAAAGGGGGAGAGTTTCGAGTTGAATGATTCTCAGACCAAACAGATTAGAGAATTACAAATGAGACAACAGAATATAATGAATCAAGTTAATTTTCTACTCAAGTAAAAAATGGTTGTTTTAGGTCTTAGTTTGAATCATGATGCTTCAATTTGTGTCGTAGTTGATGGTAAGATTGTATCAGCGATAAGTAGAGAAAGACTTTGTAGAGAAAAAAAGGCAAGATATATTCGTGAATATACCTTGCAGTATGTTTTAGAAGAGGCTGGTATCACTATCGATGATGTTGATTATGTTGCTCTTTCTTATTGGTTCAGGAATATTCAGGATTGGGCGACCGAAGGTGAAAAATTCAAACTTTATGTAAGTGAAAGTGATGCTTGGATATTCTCAAATGATTTCAACAATAACAGTAGAATTCAGTGGGAAAAAGAGGTTCCAGAATATGTTGAAGGAAAAGGTTATAGAATCCTCCAAGATTTGATTGCTCTGACAGAACCCGCAACAATCAGACCTTTCGACTCAGTTCCGATTAAAATGGATTTGTTTGGTAGGACAATCCCTGGATGGTTTGTTTCTCATCATCACGCACACGCAGCATCGGCTTATTACACTACTAACCACCAAAAGGCTGCTGTATTGACTATGGACGCGACAGACGCCAATCCTTACCAGTGTTCTTTAGCTTGTTACGGATATGGGAATAAGTTAGAAACTTTGTATTACCCTGGACTACAAATCGGACATGCGTACTCTCTTTTTACTGAGTTACTTGGAATTGGATTGGGAGTTTTCAAAGCTGGTAGTACTATGGGTCTAGCACCATATGGGAAAGTAAACCCTGACATTATCAAAGATATTGACAAATACACCAAAACTTTTTGGGAAAGAACTGAAAAGATTGATGATTGGAGATGGACTTATCAATTGTTTATGAAGACCACAGAGAAAATGGTGTGGAATCATAATCCCAAATATCCGTTGGACTTTGAAGATGGTTTCAGTGTAGAATATTTTACTTCAAAAACATCAGATAGTCAAGAAGCTATGGATGCTGCGGCAACAATACAATATGTTTTTGAACAAAGTGTTTTCAGGGCGTTGAATAAATTACATGAAGATACTAGAGGATTCAATAATGACACGGTTTGTTTGGCGGGTGGTTCATTTTTAAACTGTACTACAAACGGTAAAATACATAAAAATACACCTTTCAAGAACGTATCACCATATCCTGGAGCTGGTGATGATGGATTGTCAATTGGTTCGGCACTTTTTGTTACTCATCATATTTTAGATATCCCAAGAGCAAACAAAACTGTTTCTGAAGTTGTTTATACTGGTAAAAAATATAAAACTCCTGAGGGGGGCATCCCTTTGGATTTTGAATTTGTTGCTCAATCAATCAATGATGGTAAAGTCGTTGCTTGGTTTCAGGATGGTTCTGAATTTGGACCAAGAGCACTGGGTAATAGAAGTTTTTTAGCGAACCCTAAATTACCTAATATGAGAGATTATATAAATTTTCAAATCAAGAACAGAGAGTGGTATAGACCTTTTGCTCCAGCTGTTTGTATTGAAGATGTAAACAAATATTTCGACATCGAGGGTGAATCACCATATATGTTGAAAATTTGTAATGTCATAACGGGCAAATTACCAGCAGTTACCCATGTTGATGGGACAGCACGTGTTCAGACGGTAAAAAAAGAAGACAACCCAAAATTTTATCAAATTCTTAGAGAGTTCGAAAAAGTGAGTGGTTTTCCTGTATTGTTGAACACATCACTAAATTTATCAGATGAACCAATTGTTGAGACCCCAAATGATGCTATCAGGTTGTTTAATCGTTCGAAAACTGATATACTTGTTATAAACGATTCAATGTGGGTGAAATGAACGAGAGACTCCGAGATATTTTAGTGTTGAGTGCTATTAGCATTTTGTTGATGATTGGTACTTACAAGTGTGGTAGACAAAGTGTTATTGAGGAAGAGATTTATAATGAATCACTTCCCGACCGGGCTATTCAAACAACACCTGAGGTTTTGGTTGATGAAGACTTTGTACAAGACAGTGAGGTTGAAAAATATCATTTGATTGTAGGGTCTTTTGGTTCTGAATCATCAGCACAAAATTACGTGGATGAACTTTTCGAAAAAGGTTTTGAACCGATGATTGTTGAAAATGAAGGGTACTATCGCGTTTCTGTTTTTTCATCTATTTATGAAGAAGAGGTGTATGACAAGAAGTTGACATTTTCGTCTCGTTTGGACAAAATGTGGGTCTATAAACCTTGAGCCTCCCGAGAGATCGGGCGTTTTTAGGACCGTTTCTGTTTACGGAAACAACGAAAGGGGAATTCGCTACTCCCCTTTTTTTATTGGTGAAAAAGTTGTATATTTGTAGTATGACTGTAATACTTATCCTCATCCTGATCACCCTGTTGAGTATCAATCACAAACTCCGTAACCAAGGACGAAGTTAATGGTAACCAAAGAGCTCAACATACGAACAACTACGTCGGGTTCTGCCTCGCCGGCAGAATCCTATGTAGACAAAAGATTGGATCTAAATGATCTAATCATGAAGAACATTTACTCAACATTCTTCTTTCGGTATCAAGGCCCAAGTGTCTTTGGGGTTGTGCAAGATAACATATTGGTTATTGATAAAGCCGAGGTACCACAGTTAGGAGATCTTGTGGTGTTGATAGATAAAAACTATTTCAAGTTACGTGAATATCAAGGACAAGATAATGTGTGGGGTAAAGTAACTTGGGTACTGAACAAAAGATGATATGAAAAAGATTCTAAACAAATTGGATGCTTTGAAGTTGGGTCACAAACTACACCAACTACAAAAGAGATATAAACGAGCTCGTCTGAATGGATATTCGGATAAGATGGAAGACTATGCCCGTAGAATAGAAGAGATACAAGAAAAGTTACGACACATCAAAGGAGAAAAATAAATGAACCGTAAGATTGGTATTATTGATTGTAACAACTTCTATGTAAGTTGTGAGAGAGTATTTAATCCTGTATCGATAGGAAGACCAACCGTTGTATTGTCCAACAACGATGGATGTGTTATTGCTCGTAGTCAAGAAGCTAAAGACTTGAGTATCAAAATGGGGGAACCATTCTTCCAACGTAGGGAGTTTATGGATGAACATAAATTCTGTGTATACTCCTCAAATTATAACCTTTACGGTGATATGTCAGACAGAGTGATGTCTGTGATCAAACAATACTCAAAAGAGGTTGAGGTGTATTCTATTGATGAATCTTTCGTTGATTTCTCTAACATACCTGATGATCAACTAATGACTCGTCTTCGTTTTATTCGTGAGGAGGTAAAACGTCAAACAGGAATACCAGTATCTATCGGAGTTGGTCCAAATAAAACCTTAGCCAAACTAACCTCACATATGGCCAAACAAACATCGTCGTTTGAGGGTATATGTTCGTTTTGGGATCTCCCTAACTTTCAGAAAATGATGTATCAGGTTGATATCTCTGAAGTGTGGGGTATTGGTAGAAAGTGGACAAAGAAACTCAGAAGCTTTGGTGTGGATTCTGTCGGACAATTCATGAACATGAACGACATGATCATCCGTAAGATCTTAAATGTGAATGGACTGAGAACCAAACTTGAGTTGGGGGGTTTGTATTGTTATCCTGTACAACTGAAAAATAAAACCAAGAAGAACATCGCATCAACTCGTTCATTTGGATCTGATGTGGATCAATTGGAACAATTACAAGAAGCTATGTTTTCTTACATCAGAAGTGGTGTAAAGAAACTTATGGATAACGAAGTATCTGCGTCTCGTTGTACGATATTCTTGGCGGGTAACAAACACAAAGGTCAGGGACATTATACATCAAAGACAATTACCCTTCAAGAAACAACTCAGAATATAAATGAGATTTGGAGTCAGGTACAACCACACATGAATATGTTGTATTCAAAAGATAAGAAATACAAAAAGTGTGGAATCATATTCAATGAACTAACACCTGAAGATGTGAAACAAGTCACGATGTTTACCGAACCTTTGGAAGTTATTCCTGTACCTCAGAATGTGGATAAGAAGTGGGAAATGAGACAGGATTATATCACACAGAAGTATACAACTTCTTGGGATGAGTTACCATTGGTTTTTGTTTGATTCGTCTTCAGGAAATTTACCCCAAAGTATTTTTCCAAAGGACCATCCGAAGATAAAACCAACAACAATATTCTGAGCCCAAATGTTTATTATTCCGAAAATCAATCCGATAATAAACCAACCTAACTTTGTCACCTGAATCATATCACAAAGGTAAGATAAAACCTACTTTCGTGAACTAATTTTTTTATGGAGGTTCATGTTTGAGTCGAAATTATCTTCAGGTAGTAGAGAATATAGTTTGTGAATTTTTCTGATTATATTTTCACTCAACATATTCATATACTTTTCTTCGAATCTGAAGTAATCTATTGGATTTTTCTCGAATCTTCGTAGGTAATTTGCGTGTTTCTCATAAACTTTTTGTTTGTTTTCATCAAAACCAAATAAGTTTTCCAAAAAGTTAGAGGTTATTAATTGTCTGAATACTCCAAGATCAGTATTTACCAAATTTATATAAAATATGTTCAGAACCTCATCTACTTTTTCTTGGTCGGACATTTGTTTACGTCCCTGAATCATTAAGTCGTCCAAGAGCTCATTTACTCGATCCATGTGTTTATTCAACATTTCTGATCGTAAATCTTCAACATTGAATTCGTTTGCATCTTTGAGAAGTTTATAAACCCTATTATTTTTCAAAAAGTTTATGAATTCTTTTTTGGAAATTTTATTCTCCTCCAACAGTGCCAATATTTCAGTTGGTCTTACAAGGCTTTCGATCATGTGGGTAAAGTAAATCAAATAACCAAATCTATCTAATTTTGGGATATCGAATCTTATTATGTCTCTTCCTGAACTGTAACGTGATCTACTACGGAATACTTCCCATTTCTTTTTTTGATCATCAAACAAGTGTTTGAATTCATGTGATATTGAAGAAACGATTTCCGCTCTGTCATTTTTGAAATATGATAAAACCTCAGGAACACTCCATTGTTCGGGTACGGCAATTGTAATTTCGAATTCAGGATTTGTTATGTCTGTTGTTATTTCACCTTTATGAGGATATTTCCCACCCTTTTTTGATGCTGATACCACACCCATCGAGATAACATCGGGTTCTTGTACCTCATCAGTCTCAATCACAGTAATCTTAACTTCAATTTGTTCTACATTATATTCACCAATCTTCAAGTCTCGGGAAGGTACTAGCGAAAATTCTTGTTCACCTTCACTTTTTTCAAGTTCATTTTTGATTGACATATATAAGTCATCATAAAATAATCTGGCAGATGGTATAATATTTTCGGGAACACCTAAGACTTCAAGAATCTGATTTTTCATACAATATAAATACCCACGATATTATATTTATCAATATGAAAATTGATAAAAGGGGTCTCAAAGACGCGATGGTTACCCATATGGATGTAAATCCTGAGGATGTACAGTCGGAAATTCAAAGTCTAAAACATTGGTATAAGTCATTACCCAAGAGACTTACACTTTATCGTATTATCTTTGCAGATGATGTAAGTGATATCAATACAGATCAGCCAGGAAGTCACTACGCCATGGACCGAAAAGAACTAATGAGTTCACACGGATGGTTAGATGGATATGGTGATAACAAATACCTTATAACCGTCCACGCAAAGAAGGGAATGGTGGATGTCAAAGATACCCTCAGAAATAGGGTGTTATTTCCTCACGAGAATGAGATCACCCTACAAGACAAGGGTGAGGGTGTAGAAATCATTTCAATTCAGGAGATCGTCGGAAATGGATTGGGTGGAAATCTTTATACAAGATAAGTTGATAAATTTCGGGATATATCTTATGTTAGAAACATGTGGTATTATCTAATTGTTTTTGTATTTCAAGTATTATTCAACATATTCAAGGTGATGGAAATTAAATTCACCTTTGAGAACCAACTCAGAAATCTTCTTATTAACTCAGTGTGGATAAACTTGGTATCGCTGGCTGCGGTATATTTTTCTTTAGATAGATTATTCCAAAATGATTGGTTGGTTCTTCCTTTTTATATTGGGGGAAGTGTATTTGGAAAATGGATTGCGATGACAAAGTTTGAGAATACCCGATATAAGATATTCAAATTTTTATACCCACGTAGGTGAGTTCATCTCATCACAAAAGGTAATTGCATCATCTTCCGTTTCAAACGTGAGATGTGATGGAATAAAAAACCAAAACCAAGATCGTCTATACAATCTCCATATAGTTGTGGGGGTATTCCACAAAACTACATTTTGTTTTTTGTATTTGAATTTACGCACGGATCCAGGACTTCAAATGTGATAAAGTGCTTGTCAACCAATTTGTTTTAGGAGGGGGAGAAGTATTCAATTTTAGTTTGAGGTTTTCGACTAATACTAAAAAAATGATGTCCCTGGACATTTTCATTCACCATCTTTTACAATTCTTAAACAATGCAAGTACTCAATTGTGGTCTCAGCTGAATATTCCCTCTTATTATCCGCTTTAAATCTTTTATATTCAATCTGATAAAGTTTATATTCACCTTTGGATTCCATAATACTTTTTATCCTTTGTAAAGGAATAATACCCTCGTTATTATAACTTAGAAAAACATATTTGGAGTTGATATTATCAATCAAGTCAATAAAGGATTGTTCAGCATTTTTCTTTTGTGAGTAATGAGACTTATAGTTATCAACCCTCAACCCTGTTTTACCCTTAATTTCAGGTTGATCGTATTTGGCAATTGTTTCCAACATATGATAATTGTCAGAATATACACGGTTATTGTACGGAGGGTCTAAATAGTATATCAATGGTGTTATATTTTTCACCAATACGTTTGCATTTTGTTGATAAACATAATTTTTATGATCGCTGTCAATTAATTCTAGAGGAATTATTTTTAGTGTTTGTAATGCACTTTTTTTGAAATCCTTCAAATATGCAGAATAAACTGATGCGGTATTGGCAACTTTATCTATAGAATCTAATAAACAAGATAGTAAGTAGTAGTATTCAGGTTCGGTTAGTAAATTATTGTCAGACCATTCTTGAATAGTTTTTCTGATAGAGTCACATTTTTTTCCATTCTCATCGGTAAAATAAGTTCTATTGAAGTCTTTATTCAAATTACCCGATGGTGAATAGTTTGAATAAATAAATCCCGCAATCCCCTCAAGACTATTTAAGAAATCAAAAACATCCTCTTTATTTTTCCATTTCCGTTCTTTTATCAGTTTTTTGAATGTTACATTTTTTGGGGTACACTCAATCAAGTAAAAATTATAAACATAACTATAATATTGAATATCGTTGTTTATGACAGGGTATCCTTCTTTCTTAAATTTGGTTCCGATAGTTCCTGTACCGGCAAATAAATCACAGACTTGTCCTATTTCCCCATTAGTAAATTCCAAAATAGATTTCCATATAAACTCAGTGAGTTTAGTTTTTGATCCAATATAATTCATATAATATTAAATATAAGATACCAAGCAGGTAGTTGTATAGGATTCACCAGTTTTGTTCCTCTTGAATGTCAAATTGATTGGATCATCAAAGTTGATACTTGAAAGGGACTCAAGTAGTTGTTCGTTGGTAATAAACCCCTCATTCAAGGTGATAATAAAATGTCTCGGTTCACATCCGAATCGGTCCTCACTTTGATTTTCATATAATGATTTTGCAACCAATCTAGGGTTTGAGACGGCGATATCCTTGGGATTCTTGCCCAATTTTTCTTGCTCGGCAATGAATTTTTTACCAACACCTTTTGAAGCTTTCCAATCCCAAGGATTACCTTTGAAAAAAAAGTCTACACCACCCGAGTTTTTTAGTGTTGGGAAAATTTCCTCATTAGTCATAACAAGGAATAATTCCATAACTTTACTAGTCTCTCGGGCCAAATTAGATGCTAACTGATTTTTCCAAACATCACCGAGAAATATATCTTTGGGAGTGTTATTACGGTAATGGTTTTTAGAAAAGGTGTCCCAATCATTACCAAAAACCCATTCAGGAGTTGATCCGAACGATTGTGAGTATTCATCGAATGTGGTAGTCCGTTTATCCAAAAGATGTTGTAGTTGGGTGACATCGTACTTACCGTTTATGGAAAGTGCGATTTCTCGTGTGACAATTCTAAATTTCTCGTAATCCCAATTATTCATAATAATCATAAATGGGTCTTCTTTTTTACTACAAGGGATGCTGAGTTTGTTTAGGACTCGTATTGCATCTCTTTTTGTGTACAGTTTCATTACTGTCTTACGGTTTATACTGTAAAGTATGTTTGCCATGATATTTTTTTTTCCAAATATACAAAATAAAATTCATATTTCCTATTATTGAGGTATGATAAAAGTAGATGTAAAAGTGGGGGATACTATCCTGATGGGTAGATTCAAAAACAAAAAGGTTACGGTAAAGACAATAGGTTATGATGAACATGGAATGCCCACGATCAACGGAAAACCAGCATGTACATTTAGGATAAAGAAAGACAAGTAAGATCAGTCAAACCAAAAATCAATTTGGGGGTCCAAATCCATCTTTGTTTTTAGGTAATCAATCATAGGGTTCCTCACATAAGAATCATTCATAAAATTGGAATATATGTTTGTGTCTGAAGTTTCGTCATATCCCAACCTCAAAAGTATATGTGGATCATAACCTTCAGATCTATAGGGAATGGAAGGTATCATTGCATCAACCCTAACGTTTGACAATCGGTCAGAAAGTGAGACACCATCCAATATCGTTTGTGTCTCAATAAACTTATTGATATTATCTACCAATTCTTTACTGTATGTTTGAAGATATTCAGGAAGATCGGAGGAGATTTTGATTCTTAAACTATCACCTTGTATATCCTTTGAGTTAATACCCAATAACTTCAATGCTCTAAAGATATCTTCCTCTATTTCATATTGTGTCCTATCGAAGAACTTATGATATTTCTCAGAATAATCGGGACTACCTTGTAGGAATTTGGATGGAAAGAAAAGAATATTGATAAGATATTCCTTATCTCCAGAACCATATTGGTTTTCCGTAAGATATACGTCGATACCATAGACGCGTCTCATGAACTTGTCTAATCCTTTATTGATTGTATGAATATCCATGACAATAAATAGATGTTAAATAAAAAAAGGGGTAGGGGGAAAAACCAATCCCGGCGTATGAGACATACTACTGAATTGTCAAAGTATCCAAACCGCTCGGGGTATACACATGACAATTATCTGAATGTGCACAGAAACCAATAACGTGTAAATGAGAATTCACGGGGGTATATCTAATGTTTATCCCAACAGTATTATTTCTACCAATAACACTAAGATAAGAATCATCAATTACGGGGAGATCACCAATAACATTACTATCACTATAGATAATGGAATCCCTATCCATATCAACAACCTCATAGTATAAAAGACTATCAGGAGAATATACTTTATTACTCCTCCAAGAAGCATCACATATAATCTGATCCTCACAAGAGAATAAGAAAACTAATAAGGGTAAAACAATGTATTTCATATATTAGTAAGTATAAACAATATAGGTAAATAAATCCAATCACTCATTACGGGAACCAAGCTGAACATCCCTGACGGGATGTTGGTTCCCTTCATTCCTGATCGTATTCATTTCCCCCCACTAATAAACCCCCCACTAAAGGATGACCATATATAATGTGGGTATAGTATTTTTACCCGTCATAAAATAATAAACCATAAGAGTAAACCTTCGGTTTTATTTTGTAAGAGGTTTTACTAAAGGATTGACATAGTG
>Ga0172373_10005603_pt1 | contig 17152 bp, 20 predicted proteins | sample Lak10m_2_FD_114546 | JGI IMG/M metagenome (GOLD analysis project Ga0172373, IMG submission 114546) | Freshwater microbial communities from Kabuno Bay, South-Kivu, Congo - kab_092012_10m | ecosystem: Environmental > Aquatic > Freshwater > Lake | place: Democratic Republic of the Congo...
AGCGGAAACGGTCGAATGGGGTGTGACAAAAATATCTATTTAGTACTGATTCCGACAAACGCCGTTCGAGATGCCAAGAATCATTTTGAAATGGCTATCATCCACAGAACACTGCTTTCACATGCGCTTCCTACCTTTTTTTCGCCAATCAGACGCCCAAACGAACCGCTCCTTGCGCATTCCCGAATTGGGGAGATACAGCGACTCCTGCAAGCCGACAGCAAAATACGTCGCCTGGAATCAGGCGCAACAACATTTCGAGGCAGGCCGATATATGGATTCATACCAGGCTTTTTTTCAGTACCTACGGGACGATACCAGCGACAATGTGCACTATTTTTCCGATGGCGACAGCATACGGTTTGAAATTTTTCAGGGTTCTCGCAAAATAGAAGGAACCGCCAATGCCCAGTCGCTGCGTGCGGAAGCAAAAATTGCGGCTTACCAAACGTTGAACGTGGGCTTCCTGCGCCGGCTCGTCGAAAAGAATTTCGCACTAAAATACAGCCGCTTCGCACTCGACGACCAGGGGCATATTGTCGTTGTGTTCGATACCTTCTCCATCGATGGCGCACCGTACAAGCTATACTTTGCACTCAAAGAAGTGGCGACGAACGCCGACAAGCTCGATGACCTCCTCATAGAAGAATTTAAAGCCCTACAACCTATTGAGAATGACCGAATGCGCCCTCTCCCAGACCACCTCAAAGAGCAGCAGTATCAGTTTATTCAGGAAAAAATAACACAGACCCTACACCTCTTCCAGCAGGGCGCACTGCATTCGGAACAGTACCCCGGCGGCTATGCCTACGTGCTGCTCAACCTCATCTACAAGCTCGACTACCTCACCCAGCCAGAGGGCTATATGATGGAAGCGTTGGAACGCATGCACCGCATTTATTTTTCCCATACCGAAAAAACCACGATGGCCAAAAATCAGTCGCTGGCGCAAGCGTTATCCGAGCTCGCCCGCCGACCCAAAGAAGCGTATTTCAAAGAAATGTACCGCGTTCCATTCACCTTCGGCATCACCGCGCCTATCGAGCACGAACAGCTCCTCCGACTTATCGACGCCGACCTATACAACATGACCTGGTACCTCGAAAACGGACATATCGAACTCGCGCTGGCTATTCCGGAATACATCATAGGCTATACCCTCTTCAACTACGCTCCGCCCAAACCCGTCCGCGAGCTGCTCCAACTTTACTACCTGATTTCTGAACCCACTTTTTTCAGCCGGATGGAGCTAATTCCCAAGCAGGCAGCCGATGCCTTTGCGCGCCTCGACCGAAAGCACATCCTGGCGTATATCCGCCAAATCAATACCGCCTATCAGGAACGGTATCCCGCTTTGGCCATTCCTACTGATTTGCTCGCGTTCGACAACCTCCCCACCTTCGCCCAATCCTTTCTGTTGATGATTCGGTCTATCGATCCGGCGCAGGTGTACACCCCTGGAATACATCTGGAAGCCTAAACCATGCACCTATGAAAAAAGAATTCCCTAAGCAGGCGCAGGATATCCCCAATGGCCAACCCCCTCATCGCGATACAGCGATTAACCCCGACTGGCATTCCTTTTTTCGGCGTGAAACGTTACCCTCCTACGAAGTCCTGGCAGAAAAACTGCTCCAGGGCGACCGGGTTGCCCTAGGGCAGGCTATTACTATGGTCGAAAGTACCCTGCCCCGGCACATCGAACAAGCGCACTTAATCATAGACCATTGCCTGCCGTATAGTGGCCGGTCGCTGCGCATCGGTATTACCGGAGCCCCAGGTACCGGAAAAAGTACCTTTATCGAGGCCCTGGGCAAATACCTCATCAGCCAAGGCCACCAGGTGGCTGTGCTGGCGATAGACCCAAGCAGCAAACGAAGTAAAGGAAGCATCCTCGGTGATAAAACCCGTATGCAGGAACTGTCGGCCTCTCCCCACGCATTTATACGGCCTTCTCCCGCCGGAAGCTCCCTGGGGGGAGTGGCCCGTACCACCCGTGAAGCAGTCATTCTATGCGAAGCAGCCGGATTTGATATCATCCTCGTGGAAACCGTAGGCGTAGGACAATCGGAGTTTGCCGCCTATGAGATGGTGGACGTATTCCTGTTGCTCCTCATTCCAGGTGCCGGCGATGAGCTACAAGGCATTAAACGGGGAATCGTAGAGATGGCCGACCTGTTGGTCGTCAATAAAGCCGACGGCGACAACCTCCTGCGCGCCCGCATGACGCAGACTGCGTACCAAAGCGCGGTGCATCTGCTGCCACCCAAAGAAAACGGAGTATCCCCCCAAGTACTATGCTGCTCCGCCCTCCAACAGGAAGGCATCTCCGAAATCTGGGAGTTTCTGCATACCCTCTCCCAACAAATGCAGGCCAGCGGATATTTTTTTCAAAAAAGAAATAACCAGGCCAGACACTGGATGCACCAGGCCATCTCCGAGCAACTGCATCACTTGTTTTATTCTTTTCCCGGCATGGAGCAACACCTCCAGCAAATGGAGGAAGCCGTAATCAACGGCACCATAAATCCATTCCACGCAGCCGAGCAGCTACTATACCTCTTCCTGCAGGAAAATCACCATTTTAGGCGGTAAAACAGCGCCTTAGGTCGAGCCAAACTCTCTTTCATCGAAAGAAGCCGATGGGCCGGAAACAACGATTCGGCTATCTTGTTAAAAAGGTTAGTTATCTTTCTTTATTTTTGAAGCATTCGACAAAACGATTGTAAAGAATCCAATTATGAAATCATTAAGCGTTTCCATTGTACTCATCGTACTCGGCCTGATTGTACTCATGGGAGGTTGTAATACCTACAACTCCATGGTGGACTTAGATGAAAATGTAGAAAATGAATGGGGAAAAGTACAAACTGCCTACCAACGGCGTGCCGACCTCATTCCCAACCTGGTGAACACCGTCAAAGGAGTGGCCAACTTCGAGAAGGAAACCCTCACCTCCGTCGTAGAAGCCCGCGCAAAAGCAACCAGCATCACCATCGATCCAACCAATGTAACGCCCGAACAACTCCAGGCGTTCGAACAGGCCCAATCCGGTATCTCTCAATCGCTCGGCCGCCTGCTCATGGTATCGGAGAACTATCCAGAACTGAAAGCCAGCGCTGCTTTTGTAGAGCTTCAGACCCAACTCGAGGGTACCGAAAACCGCATAAAGGTAGCCCGCGACCGATTCAATGATGTCGTTACGGCCTACAACAAAAAAGTGCGTCGCTTCCCAGGTAGCCTCTTCGCCAGCATGTTCGGATTTAAGCAAAAAGCACAGTTCCAGGCTGCCGAAGCAGCGCAAAACGCACCTACCGTTACGTTCGAATAAACCACGCGGCACTACTGTCGATGAAACAGCCGGCTCAGCCACTCCTGTTTCATCCATCAGCACCCTACCGCCCCCAAGGCCGTATCAGCTATCCTTTTCGTGCTTTGGAAGTCCTTTTTACACGCGGTGCAAATCGACTTCCAAAGCACGAAAGATAACTTCCTGCCGACCCATCGGCCACCTTGCCCCGGATGTCCTTGCTCCGCTCCAATGTACTGCAAACAGCTATCCAAACTATGAAGTCCTTTTCCAAATCGCAGGAACAACAAATCATTGCGGCTATCCAAACCGCTGAGTCCCATACATCCGGAGAAATCCGTGTACACATTCAACGCGAAATGCCGGATGGGCTAATGGAAACCGCACAGCGTACTTTCTTCAAGCTCGGCATGCAGCATACCCGCCAACGGAATGGTATCCTTTTTTTCCTGGTTCCGTCCAAAAGACAGTTTGCTATCCTAGGCGATAGTGGCATCAATGCCGTGGTACCCGATAATTTTTGGAACGATGTCCGGGACACCATGCAGGAGCAATTTCGCCAGGGACGGTTCACGGAAGGGCTTTGTGCCGGTATCCTGCAGGCCGGCGAAAAGCTCCATACTTTTTTCCCCGTAGAAACAGATAACCCAAACGAGCTGAACGATACGATTTCTTTCGAATAACTGAGCCCGTCCTAATTCATTCCAACCATGTACACGCGTATAGCCATCGCCTTTATTTGCTCTGTGCTTGCTTTCTTCAACGGATTGGCCAAGGAAGTTCCTCCACCGTCCCAATCGTTGGTCAACGACTACGCCGGCCTGCTAGATGCCGCTCAGCGCGCGGCCCTCGAACAAAAACTAGTGGCCTATGACGATTCCACGTCCACCCAAATCGCGATAGTTATTGACCAAAGCCTGGAAGGCGATGATGTGTTTGAGTACTCTTTCCGCATCGCAGAAACATGGGGAATTGGTACCCAGGGGAAAGACAACGGCATTCTAATCTATATCGCGCTCGACGAGCGCAAGCTCTACATACATTCCGGTATGGGGGTACAGGACTACCTGACCGACAATATGTCGAAGCGATTGATTGAGCAAATACTAAAACCTGCTTTCCGGCAAGGAGCGTATTATGAAGGGTTGGACCAGGTGACTTCGGCCATCATCGACCTGAGCGCCGGACGCTTTGTAAATGAAGAAGGGCGCGGAAAAAAAGAAAAGATGCCCAGCTGGATAATCATGGCCATCATCATAGCCGTTTTTCTCTTCTTCCGATCAGCCGGCAACTCCGGTGGGGGTGGATTCCACGGCGGCGGACGCTACGGCCAGGGTGGCGGATGGTTTATTTTCCCGGGAGGATTTGGAGGCGGAGGCGGTAGCGGATGGAGCGACGGCGGGGGCGATTTTGGCGGCTTCGACGGCGGAGGCTTCGATGGCGGCGGGGCCGGGGGCGACTGGTAATCAGTCCTTACCCGCTCTTTTTAACGCCCGAAGGTAGCTGCGCAGGGAAGCCAGCGCTTTCAGCATGGGGATAGCCGGTATGTACGCTACCCCCCTTCGATGGTTAGCCGCTGATATTTTTCCAACCATCGCCCAATAGCGCATAATTGTCCATAGCGCCCCCAGATAAGTATTCTGCGTCTGATCGTATATATGGGTGGGTTCGGCACCAATGCCATTCAGCTCGATTACCTTGAACCCCTTCCCCTTTTTAAGCGCTTCCATACTTTGATATTTGATATCAAAACGCCCGTAGTAAAAGCCGGGGATCTCCCCGGCCAGTTGGTCAAACACCGCATGCAGCTCCTCGTCTATCAGGTGCATTCCGCTGATAAAGCGCGTACCTTTCGAATGGTTTCCGATGTGACCCAGCGAAACGAGCTCCCCGTCTGCCGGTATATATTCCAATAGTCCGGGATTTTCAAACGCCACACGCGAAAACTGCGTCATTGCCCGTGGATGGCGCACCATCAACTCCCGCACACAAGCGATTCCATCCCCGCGAACCGCTAAGAAAGACTTTAAGGTGAGCGACAACACCTCACCCCGGGCTTCTCCCGGAAAACGGCGGTAAAATACCCCGGCTTCTTCTGGATAATCCAACCATTCCTGTGCGATAAAATCAATGGAGTAACCCTGTATCCGATGTAGGAGCGCTTCCAGAGAAGCCACCTTGGCGACGAGGAGTCCCCGAAACCCAATATCGGGCTTTACGACCATCGGAAACGCCAGTCCGGCCGTTTGCAATAAGCGCAATATATCCGTCGAAGCAGCATGGGCGGGTAGGAGTACTGACTTAGGTCGAACGGTATCCGGAATCAACCGCAGCGTTTGGAATTTGGACTCCAGCCCCAGTCCGCTGATATACATCGACGGGTTGGCGGCGGAAAAAAAGCAGGGATGCCCATAGCGCAGGGCAAGCAGGGGGCCATACACCCACATAGGCCAATAGAATGCCATAGTAGGCCAGTACTCCCAGTTAGCTCGTTTGATGGCCCGCACTTGTTCGGAAAAGGAGTTATTGATCATACAGCGCTTTTTTTTCCTCTCTCCCGGTGAGGATATCATAGAATAAGACGGCTGAAGCACCCGGTTCCCGGCAGACCTGGGTGATGCTGACAGTACGCACTACCTCATTGCGGTTCATTACAATATCGTGGTGTAGGTCACCTTCTCCACCTTCCTTGTGAAAGGCCATAATAGGTGCTGCTTCAGCCGGCATCAGCGCGGCCGCTGAGGCATAAAACCACGCGGCGCGGCGCTGACGGATATCAGCGTGGTATAGGGTGGAAGAAGACCAGATATGGGCAGTATGTCGATCTAATGCGCGGGCGAAGCGGGAATCGCCGTTCCAGCGGAGCTCCCAGAGGGCATCCGGGCTGACGGCTATTAAGGTGAACGGTTCGATGTTGTCGAGGCGGAAAGACAGGAATAGGTCCAGCGGGTGGGGATGTTGTAGGAGATCCAGCATCAGCAGGCCCCGGCTCATTCGGTAGGGGAGCTGGCGCACGTGCCCTTCAAATGCACCGTTGAGCAAGCACAAGGTAATCCCCCACTCGTTCACGCCAATCCAGGTACCCCCCGCTTCTTTGTCTCTTGGCAGCAACACACGGGTTTTATCCAACAAGAGCTCCTCCAGGCCACTTGCTGCCCGATGGGGTGCTTCGTCGCGGTTGGATGTCAGAAAATAGCCGTTCTCACGGTGCGGAAGATACGTTACAGTACACATGCTGCTGATATTATGGGGAGTAGTACAAAGTATATCAAAAAGGCTGGTAATTTTTTGCGATGGAAGCGGCGTGGAAGAACGCAGAGGTATAGGTTACGGCGTGGAAAGCGAAACAGGAAGCACTTTCCCGTTGAATAAGCGGTTGCCTTCCTGAGCAAATCGGGCAATAAATGCGCCCATCTCAGCATCTGTCACGGGAGCCTCATAGCCGGGGAATGCTGCTGCCAGCATTTCCGTTTGCACCGCGCCCAATGCCAGGCAGTTGACGGCAATGCGGTAGGCTTTCCATTCCTCTGCCAGGCACTCGGTCAGATTGGCCAGGGCAGCTTTCGATGCGCTGTAGGCTGAAAGGCCTGGGAATTTGCTGCTTCCCTGAAACCCGCCCATGGAGCCAATATGCAGAATATGAGCCGATTTGCTTTGCCGAAGCCAGGGAAGCAACGCGGCGTTGAGTTGTGCCACTCCGAATACATTCGTTTCGAAAACATGCCGCCAATCGGCCGCTTCGAGCGTTTCAGCGGGTTTTCGAATCAGCGTACCGGCGTTGTGAATCAGCACATCAACGCCTCCGAGGTATTGGGTTATAGCGTGGTCGAGGTCGGCGAAAAGCGGCTGAGCGATATCGAAACCGAGAATATGCACGCTGGCGCCCGGATAGCGCTGAATCGCTTCCTGTTGTAGCTGTGACAATTTCTCAACGTTTCTCGACAAAGCGAGAATCTGATTGCCCGATTCAGCGGCCAGCGCAAGGACCGTCTCGTATCCGATGCCCCGGCTGGCACCCGTCACTATTATTTTTTGCATGTTATCCCAATTTTGAACAAAAAAAGCCACCTCATAAACCTGGCTGTCGGAAATCAATTATTCCCGAAAACTGATAGCTGAGCACCCTTTGGACCCCCCTTTTTCCCATATCGCCAAAGAAAAAGGAGCCTTCCGTACTTCTCTGAGCGCAAAGAAAAGACTTCTTAACAGAACCTACCGCGCATAATACCTGAATAATGTCGAGAACTCTTAGACCAGCCCGAAAAATCGCGTATTTTTGCGGCGGTGAACAGAGAGAACCAATTTTAGCGATGGTTAAGTTACTATATCATTTCGGCCGCTATCTTCTGATGATGAAAACGGCTATTTCCCGTCCGGAAAAAACAATCATGTATTATCGGGAAACTATGCGTCAGATGCACGACATCGGCATAGGCTCGCTCATTATTGTATTCATTATCGCGCTTTTCATGGGGGCGGTGACGGCGGTACAGTTTTCCTACCAGCTCGACGGAACCTTGATACCCAAGTACTATATTGGCTATATCGTACGGGACATCGCCATTCTCGAACTCGCTCCGACCATCACTTGCCTGGTACTCGCCGGAAAAGTCGGCTCCAACATGGCTGCCGAAATCGGGGGGATGCGCCAGAAAGAGCACATTGATGCCATGGAGATTATGGGGGTCAATACCGCAGCCTACCTCGTTACCCCAAAAGTACTGGGGGCGATGGTGGTCATCCCGTTGCTGGTAGTGGTAGCTGCCTTTGTGATGATTATGGGTGGCTATATTTCGGTGGTTCCAACCGGATATATGTCCTCCACGGAATTCATACAGGGTATCCGATCCTTTTTTCAGTCGTACAACGTAGTGCTGATGTTTATAAAAGCCTATGTATTTGCTTACCTGTTGTCGTCTATTTCCTGTTATCAGGGGTACTATGTGCGGGGCGGCAGTATTGAACTGGGAAAAGCCAGCACCAATGCGGTGGTTATCAGCGACATTATGATTTTGTTGGCCGATTATCTCATTGCCGTGTTGTTCACCTAATTAACTTTATATTTTCTGATTATCACCGGATATCATGATTCGTACGGAACATCTCTATAAAAGCTTTGCCAACAACCATGTGCTTCAAGGAATCACCACGGAGTTCCTGCCTGGCAAGACCAACCTCATCATTGGCCGAAGCGGAAGCGGCAAAACAGTTATGCTCAAACTACTGGTTGGGCTCCTCTCGCCCGACAATGGGGCTATTTACTACGACAACCTCAACCTTTGCAAGCTGAATAAGCGCGAATTGCGCTCGCTGCGCATGCGCGTAGGAATGCTGTTCCAGGCTTCCGCCCTGTTCGATTCCATGACAGTGGAAGAAAATGTGCGGTTTCCGCTGGATATGTTCACCAATATGACCAAAAAGGAAAAACTCGACCAGGTCAACTTCTGCCTCGAACGCGTCAGCCTCGAAGGAGCTAACGCCAAGTTTCCTTCCGAAATAAGCGGTGGCATGCAAAAACGGGTGGGGATTGCCCGCGCTATCGTTCTCAATCCCAGCTACCTCTTCTGCGATGAACCCAACTCCGGCCTCGACCCTAAAACCGCCCTGGTCATCGACGAGCTCATACAGGATATTACCCGCGACAACAATATCACCACCGTTATCAATACCCACGATATGAACTCCGTAATGGAAATCGGCGATAATATCGTTCTGCTGCACAACGGAAAAATTGCCTGGCGCGGAAACCGCGACGAGGTACTCGAAAGCGATAATGAAATTCTCCAGGATTTTATCTTCGCTTCGCCGTTCCTCCAACGACTCCGAAATACTGCACTCGAAAAAACCGGCTCCAAACTTTAACTTTTGCAAAAAAATATTGCACCTCAATATTTTTTTACCTATTTTTGACCCGCTTTAAAAAATCCTCCTATAGGAACGAGGGTGCTGCCGAAATGCCCAGATGGTGAAATTGGTAGACACGCTACTTTGAGGGGGTAGTGCTCGCAAGGGTGTGCAGGTTCGAATCCTGTTCTGGGCACCCAATTATTTCCACTCTCGTTCCCTCTTTTCTTTTTCCTATCTTTTCAGTAGGTTTTATTCCAACCTTTTTAACTTTGTGCTGTTATTCTGTCGTCTGTGTGTGCTAACACCCATTCTGAACGGTATTCGCTTTCCGCATGATGGCCAGTAACCCACAGATGATTCATCCATTGTTTGTACCACTGACGTATTCATACTCTGCACGAATGGAAACAGTAGCCGCCACTTTACCCGCTCAGCGCGTTCAAAAACTGGAGCGCATCGCCACCATATTAAAGACAGTTGCCCATCCACTACGGCTGGGGGTGGTACATTTGCTGGAGGAGCACGAACGCCTTTCGGTGTCCCAGATTTGCGAGCTGCTGGACAGTGAACAGTCGCTCACTTCCCACCACCTTCAGACCATGCGACTAAATGGTGTGCTCACCGTTCAGCGGGAAGGCAGGAGTATGTTTTACTCCCTGAAAGAGCGCGACCTGACAAAGATTATTTCCTGTCTCGAAAATTGTAAGTACAACCTGTAGGCCCAACGGCTATTCTTCTTCGTATGCCTGCACGACCACCGATCGAGGGGCATAAAATACAGCGCCAATTATTCGGCTTTTTTTATTTTTCGGCCCACCTAATCCATTATCTATGCAATCATTTTGGAATGAACGCTACCGCGCAGCCGAATATGTGTACGGGGTACAGCCCAATGCCTTTTTCAAAGACTGCCTTTCCGGGATTAGCCCGGGGCGCATCTTGCTCCCGGCAGATGGGGAGGGACGCAATGCCGTGTATGCAGCCCAACATGGGTGGGAGGTGCGTTCTTTTGACTACAGCGAAGAAGCCGTAAAAAAAACGCAGGCGCTCTCCGAAAGTAAAGGCGTGCATGTAAACTGCTCTGTTGAAGACATTGCTACCTTCGAATGGCCCCATCAGGCCTTCGATGTAGTAGTCTTATGCTTTGTGCACATGCCAGAACCCATGCGTTTGTTTTTACACCAGCAAGTAATGCAGGCACTACGGCCGGGAGGATTTCTTATTCTGGAAGCCTTTACGCCCCGGCAATTATTGTTTCAGTCGGGTGGCCCGCGCGACGTCCAGCTCCTGTTTACGCTAGATATGCTGCGCCATGATTTCAAAGCGCTGAATCTGCTCCTGGCCGAAGAAACAGACACCGTCCTTGCGGAAGGCCCCTTTCATTCCGGGCCGGCGGCAGTAGTTCATCTTTTTGCCCAAAAAGCATAAGCAAAAGTTACCCTGCCTGCTACTTTCATTCCATCGATTTTTCTGTATTTTTGGGGCTTTGAATCATACTGCCCTTCCCTGAAAAGGGAGGATTAAATGTATATTGAGTTATGGGAATTATAAAGAAAGGTTCCAAAATGTATAGCGTGACCCATTTCAAATGCCCGCGCTGTCAGGAAGGTGATTTGTTTGAAACGCCGACCTTTTCATTTCGCAAGCCGTTCCACATGCCCGACCACTGCCCGGCATGTAATCAGCCGTATATGCCCGAGCCTGGTTTTTACTACGGAGCGATGTTTGTCTCTTATATCCTGACCGGTTGGTTCTGTATCGGATTTGTTCTTTTCCTGCATTGGGTTCTCGATTGGAGCATGCTCGCTTCTTTTAGTACGCTCATTGCCGTATGTTTGCTTCTGTTTGTGTTTGTATTCCGCTTTTCAAGGGCCATCTGGATTAGTCTGATGGTGAAGTACAACCCGGGGAAAAAGGATTGACCCGGCCTATCGGTTCAGCTATACCGGTATCCCCACCGATGACGGATACCTGGTAGCGTCCCCGATACCTGCTTTGCGTCCAGTACACAATCACTTTAATTAACCCGCGCGATGGATCAAAAAGTATTGCAGTTAATACAGAGCCGCTATCCCCAAATTGCAGAAAAAGCCCTCCAGGAAGAAATCGCGGAGGTAGGAAAAATAATGCATTTCCAGGCGGGTCAGGTTATCATGGACACTGGAAACTACGTCAAAGTGCTCCCGCTCGTGATAGACGGCGTCATTAAGGTAGTACGGGAAGACGAGGAAGGAAATGAGTTGTTTCTGTACTACCTGCAAGCAGGCGAAACCTGCTCCATGTCGTTTACCTGTTGTTTGATGCACAAACGAAGCGAAATCAGAACCATCGCAGAAGAAGAAACGACCCTAGTTGGTATCCCAATCCGATATGTGGATGAATGGATGACGCGGTACCAAAGCTGGAAGAACTTTGTCATGAAAACATATGATTTCCGCATGATGGAGCTCATTCGGACGATTGATGACATCGCCTTCAAAAAAATGGATGAGCGCCTGGTCTCTTTGCTGGAAAAAAAAGCAGAGGCAACAGATTCCCGCATCATCCAGGCTACTCATCAGGAGCTGGCCTATGATTTGAATGCATCGCGCGAAGCCGTTTCGCGTTTATTGAAACAACTTGAAAACGAAGGAGTCGTTCGCTTAGGTCGAAACAAAATCGAGCTACTCTGATTTATACCCGTATGCACGCTGAAAACCCTTCTGGCATCAGTCTGAACAAATTTATCAGTGACACAGGACTTTGCTCCCGTCGTCAGGCAGATGCGCTTATTCGGGAGGGCAGGGTTTGTATCAATGGCGCAGTAGCTGCCTTAGGAAACCGCGTATTCTCCAACGACCAGGTCACCCTCGACGGCAAACCACTACAAACCGAACAAGAAAAGCCGGTTTATATCCTGCTCAATAAGCCCAAAGGAATTACCTGCACCACCGAACGCCATATTCCCGATAATATCCTGGATTTCGTCAACCATTCGCGGCGGATTTTTCCTGTAGGCCGCCTGGATAAGGACTCCGAAGGCCTTATCATCCTTACCAGCGATGGCGATATCGTAAATAAAATACTCCGCGCGGGCAACCAGCACGAAAAAGAGTACATCGTTTCTGTCAACCGCCCGATTTCCAAAGATTTTATATCCCAAATGCGCCGTGGAGTACCCATTCTAGGTACCACGACCCTGCCTTGTACGGTGCACAAAATGAACACCTTTACGTTTCGCATCATTCTGGTACAAGGGTTGAATCGCCAAATTCGGCGCATGTGCGCCTACCTAGGCTACGAGGTACAGTCCTTAAAACGTACCCGCATCATGAACCTGACGCTCGATAATCTTTCCACCGGAAAATGGCGGGATTTGACAGACAATGAGCTGGGTCAAATCATGAATAAAGTAGCGCACTCCTCCAAAACCGAAGAAGCTACCCGCCTGGCTTACAGCAAAAAGGAAAAAAATTGACGGAAAACCCATTATAGCCGGTATAGATAGCTACAGCCTATACCCTTCCTCAGATTGGAATCAGTCTTTACCCTCCGATTTGGCTTTTAGGAACTCCCTGGCGGTTTCCTGTATCGTTTCCTCCAGCGGGGTATATTCGAATGCCAGTGCCTGAATGAGCTTTTGATTATCATAGACGTACTCCAGTGCCGACTGGCGGATTGTTTCGCGGGTTATCAGGGATTCTTCTCCTGACCAGCGGCTCTTCAGCCACGCAAATCCCCCCAATACCTGCTGTATCCAAGGTAAAATAGCCCGCTTAGGAGCCGGCCGGCCCAGCGCTTCCGCTACCTTGCTGAAAAATTCCCGATAAGACATTTTACCCGCCGACACAATGAATCGCTCATTGCGGATTCCTTGCTCCATCAGCAACACCATCGCCCGAACCACATCGCGTACCCCTACGAGGTCGGTAGCCCCCATGGGATAGAAGGAAAAGCCGCGATCCATCATCTGAAAGAACCGAGCAGGACCCCGCGTCCAGTCGCCCCCCCCTATGATGACCGCCGGGTTGACGACGACGGCACTCAATCCTTCTTCTATGCCGCGCCAAACCTCCAGCTCGCCGAGGAATTTGCTAATGCCGTATCGGGTATTGAGCGGACTCCGCTCCCACTTGCTCCGTTCGGAAATCGACTGCCCGGGGCGCGTACGCCCAATGGCCGCAATCGAACTCACGTGCAACAGGGACTCCACCCCACGTTCAATGCTCGCATTCACCACATTGGCGGTACCTTCTACGTTCACCTCCCGCATTAAATCCGCCTTTCGGGAGTCAAAAGAAACGACCCCAGCACAGTGGAAGACCCACTGTACCCCTGCCAGCGCATTATCCAGCGCAGCCATATCCAATACATCTCCTGCTACCCACTCCACCCGATTGGCACAATCCTGCAAGAGCCGGGCAGGGCTCGACGGCTGGTGCAACACCCGGATATCCGTGTATCCGCCTTGCAGCAGGTAGCGTACCAGATTGGATCCCAACAATCCGGTAGCACCGGTTACCAATATTTTCTTTGATGTATGCACGGGTGCGATTAGGTAAAGGCGTCGCCTACTTCTTCTTGAGTTCCATCGTGTATTTCGCTACCGCGTTAATCTGGTCTGGCTTGAGCAACGCTTTGAAACTCGTCATCGCATTGCGCCCATTGGTAATGACTTTCACCCGCTCAGTCAGCGGAAGCGTGGATTCCGTCAGCTTAGCCGCACCGGAAGCCCCCAGGTTGCCGTCCAGACCATGACAGGCAATGCAATAAATTTTGTAGATTTTTTCTCCGTCTGGCTTCGGTGCGGCTACACGAGCATGCGGTACCGATGCGATACCTTGGGGCTGGCTAACAGAAAAGGAAGCGCAAAGGAATAGAAGGAATACCATCATTGTAATTCGGGACATACCATCTGATTTTCGGCACAAAATAATAACAAAAAATTACCCCGGGGGTTCGCAAATGGAAACTCATCGGATTTTGTCCGCCATTAGACTGATTTCACGGCATAGACCCTAATTTTTTTGTAATTTGGGGTACAAACAAAATCAATATTTTATGAGTCAACCCAACGCTTCCCGGCCTTTTTCCGGGAAATTTGTCTCAACGCTGGTCCTTATTGGCGCCAGCTTAATCGCCGTGTTAATTTTTTCCAACGCTACCTTCCTCACGATTGATGCCGGCTCGCGCGGGGTACTCTTCCAGCGCTTTTCGGGAGGTCTGGATAAAAAAATCATCTACACCCCCGGCTTTCATGTGATTGCGCCTTGGAACACGATGTATATTTATGATGTGCGGGAGAAGCAAATAGAAGAGCAAATGGAGGTATTATCCAGCAACGGCCTCAATATCCGTATGGATGTCACCGTTCGGGTCAATCCGCAGTTTAACAACATCGCAGCCCTGCACGAGACCTTTGGTCTGGATTATTTGAATTCACTGATACGACCAGAGGTGCGCTCTTCCGTTCGTAAAGTAATCGGCCGTTTTACCCCCGAAGAATTGTATTCTACCCGACGGGATGAAGTACAGCAGCTCATTCAAAAAGACTTGTCGCATAACCTGGAGAAAAACTATATCGATTTGAAAGCAACCCTTATTCGGGGTATTACCCTGCCCGAGAAGGTTCGAATGGCTATAGAAGATAAAATTGAAGCGGAGCAAAGCGCCCTCAAATACGAGTATGTATTGCAAAAAGCCCGTAAGGAAGCAGAAGGAAGAGTCATTGAAGCGGAGGCGAAAGCGAAAGCCAACTCTATCCTCAACACGAGTCTGACGGATAAAATATTACAGGATAAAGGGATTGAAGCTACCCTACAGCTAGCTAATTCACCAAATACAAAGGTCGTTATTGTAGGGAGCGGCCAAAATGGCCTCCCGCTCATTTTGGGCAACCAATAATTTTGAAGGCGAAAAAACAGGGTGCGTTTCCCGTTTTTTCGTCTTAAAAAAAAAGCCATAAAAAATGGAGGGGTATCGAACCTTTCCATTTTTTATGGACTCTTATAATTAATTCCACAAGGGATACCGAACGCAGATACCATATCACAAATGGCCAGCGTTGTAATAAAAGAAGTTTTTGTCGGCTAAAGTTTCATAAACTAGTGAGTGTAGAGTTGAGGCCTCCCCGGTGGGAGGCCTTTTTTTATTTAAACGAACCAGGTGTTCATTCGCTGCCTGAATTTTAAATTTTCTTTAACTTTTCAGCGGAGTATGCTATCGCAGGCAGCGGACGGCCTAAAGCAATATATTCAGTCCAAGCCCCAGCCAGTTGCCCCGGTGAACGGGTCCGATGGTGTTTTCGGAGAAAAAGGCATTGACCTGACTACCGTTTCCAGCTGCACCGGGATCTCCCCAACGCATCGTGTAATGGAGCAACACTTTCAATCGTTTGGGCTGTAGGTGCCAGTTGATTCCTATATCTAGCGCGTCCTCTTTGCCGGAAGACAGTTTGAGTGCATTGGCATTCGCCTGCCCTTCTGGGGTCATTTCTCCCCGATAAAACATAAAAGCGGCGGTAGGTTCGAGAAAGTACGTCTTAGCTGCCACCAGATTCATACTTCCGCGGAGCTGCCCCGTACGTCCTCCCGACGCTTTCACGCCGGTAATGCCTGTTCGTTGTAGCCAATCGTGTTCTACATCCAGATTCAAGCCATTCCAGTTAAACAATGCATCCACACCCCAGGCGGAATTGGACGCAAATAAATCGGTTGCTCCCTGGGTAGCTCCGTTGATACCAATCGAAAGCCCTTTTCGCTTGCTGAAGAAATTATAGTCGTAGCTGATTTTATACTTAGCGGACTCCGTGTCTCCCAGTTCGAATACCAGGCGCCCTACCCAAAGGGGGGAAAATGCTTTTCCAACGGTTAAACCCCCGGTACCCGTATATTGAGGGGTGAAAACGCCCACGTTGTAATAGACACCTGCTTTTGCATCTTTGGGACGAAGAATGCCCCCTACATTTGCTCCGAAGTTACGGCCAAGGCCCGGTCCACTGATATGCCTGCGCACATAGTTTTGGGAGAAGCTTTTCTCCATGCTGGGCAATACCCAGGCACTGGTAATAGATTCTCGGCTAAACTGTGGCCGAAACAACCCGGCCGTGAGGAATAGCGACTCCCGCTTGGGCAACATCCGCCATTCCATCGTCGCTTCCATAATGCCCATAGTCGTTGGCACCGTATTGTTGGAAGAACCCAACGTACCTGTCAACGCGTCTCTGCCTAGCCCATCAAAAGCGGCAATAGCGGTGAAACGCAGATTTTCTACCGGCTGCGCGCGAAAACCAAACCGCGCCCGCCGAATATGAAAATTAACGCGATCCTCCACCGGATGATAGGCCTTGTCTGACGCCTGATAAACTTCCTCCTTGTTGGAATACACACTCCAAAATTGGGCCGTCATCAACGGCTCAATTTTGGCTCCTTCCTTGTTCTTAACCCAGTTGTCAAATCCTGCTTTCTCCTCTTGTGCCTGCCCTTGCAACGCCGCCAGCCCGCACAAGGCTGTAAAAAGTATCTTCTTGAACATATTATGTGATTAATGTGGCAATTTGTCTTTTACCATTCCATACGCAAAGGTTCCGAGCAGCGCACTCAGCAGTACGACAATAACTACCCAGTAGCCCTGGCCAATCAATACGTACATAGGCCCCGGGCAGCAGCCGATTAGCGCCCAGCCCAACCCAAAAATAGTGCCGGACAACAAGTGGCGGCGAGGACGCAAGTCCATCGGAGTGTATTCCACCAGCGTCCCCCTCCAGGTACGCATTCCACTTCGCTTCATTACTTGTAGAACAATCACCCCCAATACTACCGCCGAACCGATAATACCGTACATGTGGAAACTCTCAAAGCGAAACATCTCATGAATCCGAAACCAGGATACCGCTTCTGATTTGGACATTACAATACCAAAAAAAATACCTACCAGCAAAAAGGGAATATTTTTCATAATCTACTTACTTAATTGATTGGATAATTTGAAGCCTTCATAAAAATCCCTACCCTATCC
>Ga0172373_10005604_pt1 | contig 17150 bp, 11 predicted proteins | sample Lak10m_2_FD_114546 | JGI IMG/M metagenome (GOLD analysis project Ga0172373, IMG submission 114546) | Freshwater microbial communities from Kabuno Bay, South-Kivu, Congo - kab_092012_10m | ecosystem: Environmental > Aquatic > Freshwater > Lake | place: Democratic Republic of the Congo...
AGCAACTCATTTCTGCGTCTGAATCGTTGGAGGTGCGCTCACAAGCGTTGTTCAGGTTTGGGCAAACTGCTGTGCGCGAAGGGCTATTCAATGAGGCACTCTCGGTGCTGAATCCGTTGATTGATGAGCAGATGGGGCGTTCTTCACAGGCGTATTTTTTGCGTGCAGAAGCTCATCTTGGCTTGGGCGAATGGCAACGAGCGATCACAGACTTTGAACTTTATTTACAACTACGCCCTACAGTGGTGGATAGCTATGTCTACGAGCGGATAGGGGATGCGTATTTGGCACTCAACCAGCTTGAAGTTGCCATGCAAAGCTATGAACGCGCGATCAATTCGCCGCGCGGTGTCGTTCCGCATTTTGCCCTACGGGAAAAAGTTGCCCAACTGTATACCAATCAAGGCAAGATTGAGCAGGCAGTTAGCCATTATGATGCCATCTTAGCCAGTGCCCAGAATACGGGCTATCGTGCCAGCATTGAGCGACGTGTTGCCGAAAACTTGCTACAGGCGAATCTGATTGAGTTGGCGTTACAACGCTTTGTGCGCGTCTTCAGCGAATATACCACCACGCCCGATGCTTACCAAGCTATGCAGGTCTTAGAAGCGAATGGACAAACTTTGAACGCGCTTCAAAAGGGGAAAGTCGCTTTTAATTATGGCGATTACCTGTTGGCGATTCAATCCTTCAATGCTTATTCTACCCAAGTGACCTTAGCAGAAGTGCCATCAGAAATGCACCTTTTGTTGGGGAGGGCCTATAGAGAGATTGGCAACCCCTCAGCGGCGATGGTTGCGTTTCAAACTATCATCGACCAATACCCACAAGATGATCTGTTTGGTGAAGCATTGCTTGAACAAGGGCGAACAAGTTTCTTGGCGGGTGATGTCAACAGCGCGATCAACCGCTACCTGACTATTGCACAGACCTACAGCTATTTAGGCAATACTGCTGCCGAAGCCTTGTGGCGTGCCGCTTACTTATATGGCACAAATGGGCAACTCGCCCTCTCGGTGCAAACGTTTGAGTCGCTGGCGCAACAGTTCCCCCAAACCGAGCAGGCAATCACGGGGTTATTGATTGGCGCATCCAGCGCGTATAGTGCCCAGGATTATGCCACTGCAGAACGCCTGTATGCCCAAGTGGCAAGCACGACCACAGGGGAAGACCAGGCAACTGCCTACTACTGGCTTGGTCAACTGGCGTTACAAAAAGGGAATATGAGCGGTGCAACTCAGGCTTTTCAACTGGCTTCTCAGGCGGATGCCGATACCTACTTTGCCTCGCGTGCGCTCGATATTGCCACCCAGACGATGCCCTTTCAACGCCCATCAGCTTATGAGTTTGAACTGGATGAAGCAAACGCCCTTGTTGAGGCGGAAACATGGCTTCGTGCTACCTTCCAACCCACTAGCACCGATGCCCTTCACATTCTGCCGAACGCGCTTGCTAACCAAGCCAATCTAACACGGGCAACCGAACTTTGGGAGATCGGTTTATATGATGAGGCAACTGAAGAATTTTTTGAATTGGTGGAATCGGTAGAGGGCGATGGCGTAGCATCTTATCAAGTTGCGCTGTATTTGCGTGGGGTGGACGCATACTATCCATCCATCTTTGCCGCGGCGAATGTGATTAAATTGGCGGGTGTTTCTACGTTAGATGCTCCCCGACTGATCGCGCAAATGCGCTATCCCGTTTACTATTTGGCATCTGTGCAAGAAATTGCACAGCGTTGGAATATTGATCCGTTGTTGGTTTTCGCCCTCATTCGGCAGGAAAGTCTATTCAACACGTATGCCACTGCAGCAGCAGGAGAAGTGGGATTAATGCAGGTGATTCCCCCCACCGCTGAATACATTGCCCAACAACTGGGTTGGCAAAACTACCAACATAGCCAACTCTTTAGACCGCACGTGGGCATTCAATTTGGAAGTTACTATCTACAAGAACAACTCGCCACCTTTAATGGAAATGTCATTGCCGCTTTGAGCGCGTACAACGCAGGACCAGGACGCGCTTTGGACTGGATGGAACTCTCTGGCGGAGACCCTGACTTGTTCATGACGACAATCACGATTGATTCAACGCGCCAATACGTGCAACTGATTTATCGCAATTATGCCATCTATCGTAGTTTGTATGGCGCTTAATTGACGGATTCTTGCGAACGAAGCTGTAACGCTCATGGTGGTTAGACCCACCCACGTGTCAAACGTGCCGTAGTAAAGTCTCGTTGTTCGTAACGTAACAGCACATACGAACGACAACCTGACGTTTTTGATGAAATGGGCTATTGCGTGAAAAGCAGGTTAGCCCATTTCGCAGGGTGATTAGATCGTGCTATTGATTATGCCCAGCGGATGAGGCTCATTTGGAAGCGATTGTACAGGTACTCGCTCTTGGGAACGACGCGAACAGAAATGCCACGCTCCCCGCTGGTGTTGTAAACGAGTTCCGCTTTGTAACGGATGCCGTTGTTGTCTAGCGTGCCAACAGGGTGCATGGTGGTGGTTTGTGCCTTGTCGCTGATGATCTCGCCACGTGCATCAAGTTGCCCATAGTAGACCTCTACTTGAACGTCCTCAGCACCCAAGCTACCCAAATACACATTGATTGCAACGCTGGTGTTTTGCCCAACCTTCACATGGTCTTCTTGAATTTCGATCCCGCTAATGTGAATGTTGTTCCAACCTTGGCGAATCTTATGTTGCCATTGGGTGAAGTGCTTAACGTTTTGCAAGTCGTTAGCGATCAAGTTGCGATAGTGCTTGAACACGGGTAAGTAGAATTCTTCGGTATACTCGCGCACCATACGACGTGTGCTGAAGGTTGGGGTGAGTTGAATCATGCTATTCTTCATCTTTTCGATCCAACGGCGGGGCAACCCGTCGCGCCCACGGTCGTAAAAGAGAGGGATGATGTCATGCTCCAAGACGGTGTAGAGGGCTTCACTTTCCAACTGATCTTGAATTTGCTCTTGTTCTGGAGCATATTCTTCCCCGCCACCAATTGCCCAACCCACTTCGGGGGCATAGCCTTCTGCCCACCAACCATCCAAAATGCTGAAGTTTAACCCGCCGTTTGCCAATACCTTCATGCCGCTTGTACCGCTCGCTTCTTTGGGGCGACGTGGGGTATTCAACCAAATGTCCACGCCTTGATACATGTAGCGTGCGATGAACATGTCATAATCTTCTAAGAAGACCAACGAATAACGGAAGTCCTCTGTGCGGGACAAGCGGTCAATTTCCCGAATGAACTCTTTACCAGGGTTATCATGGGGATGGGCTTTACCTGCAAACACAAACTGAATGGGGTAGTCGGGGTTATTCACAATGCGACGAATGCGTTCGACATCGCGCATGACCATGGTGGCACGCTTGTAAGTGGCGAAGCGACGCGCAAACCCGATGGTTAACGCATCCGGGTTCAAAATTTCATCTGCCGCTTGGATTTCTTTTTGAGATGCTCCACGACGCTCCAGTTGCATCCGCAATCTTTGGCGGGCAAACGCAACCAAGCGTTCACGTCTGCGTGAGTGGGTGCGCCATAACTCTGCGTCTGGAATGCGTTTAACGCCCTCTTCCCAGATTTGCAAGTCGGATTCATCCGTGCGCCATTGTGGGTCAAGGTAACGGTCAAACAACCCTTCCATTTCACGACTGAGCCAGGTTCTAACATGAATCCCGTTGGTAACGGCGTCAATCGGAACTTCTTTGTTGGGGATGTTGGGGTAGTTCCATTGCCACAAATTACGGCTAACTTCGGCGTGGAGTTTTGCCACCCCGTTGGTCTTGGCGGACAGGCGTAATGCCATCAACGCCATAGAGAACATGTCTTTTCCGTAGGCGTGTTCACGCCCTAAGTCCATGAACTTGTCACGACTGATGCCAAAATATTGGATGTATTGGCTTAGGTGCTCGTCAATCAACTCAAAGTCAAAGCGCTCTAGCCCAGCTGGAACCGGGGTGTGCGTGGTGAAGATGCTGTTGGAAGTCGCCAGAACTTTCGCCTCTTCAAAGTTGAGCTGTTGTTCTCGCATCAATTGATAGATGCGCTCCAAGACCAAAAAGGCAGAGTGCCCTTCATTCATGTGGAGTACAGTTGGGCGCAAGTTCAATTTATCCAACAAGCGAATGCCACCAATGCCCATCAAGATTTCTTGACGGATGCGGGTACGACGGTCTCCACCGTATAGACGCGCGGTCAAATTGCGATCATCGCTGTTGTGGTTAAGCTCAATGTTGCTGTCCAACAAGTATAGCGAAATGCGCCCAACTGCAACTTTCCACACTTGAGCAAATAATTCGCGACCTGGCAGGGGAACGGAAACATGAACGGGTTGCCCTTGACCATCACGCACGAGGGTTAGGGGAAGATTTGCCAAGTCGTTAAAAGGATAAGTTTCTTGTTGGAAACCGTCTGAACTGAGGTATTGATGGAAGTAGCCTTCCTGGTAAAGCAAGCCAATACCAATCAAGGGAATATCTAGGTCACTTGCACTTTTGAGGTGGTCGCCACTGAGGATACCCAACCCCCCGGAATAGTTCTGGAAGGATTCCGTCAAACCGAACTCCATAGAGAAATACGCGATGAGCGGTTGTGGGTTTAAGTCCCCATAGTGCGTTTGATACCAAGTATTCTTTGCGTTCATGTAGCTATCAAAGTCTTCACAAACATCATGATAATGCGTCATGAACGCACTATCTTCTGTAAGCTCTTGTAACCGCTCTTGGTTCATTAGCCCAAGCATCTGGATTGGATTTTGTCCGGTGGATGTCCATAGCTCGGGCGACATGCGACGGAAAAGCGCGATGGACTCGTGATCCCATGACCAACGTAAGTTGACCGTTAACTCTCGTAGACGGTCTAATGAAGTTGGTAGGTCTGGGCTGACATGGATTCTCGCAATTGGCTTGACCATTGATTTCTCCTAAAGTCTTAACGAGGATGAAACGGGTGGAATCATTTGGGCTTCCCCAAACAAAGACAATCCCAAGCCAAGAATACAAGTAAGAGAGTTGATTCGGTAGTGTAAAGGCATGGGCAAACTTGATGAAATTACACACTTTCGCCAATTCTATTTGATCGCTAAAATATCCAGCGCCTAATTTGGCAGTAACGTTTCGGAAAGAGTTTCGGAGAGGGTGTCATGTTGAAAAAGCAATTCCTAAAAAACAAACCAGTATGCAAAGTAACCTTCTACACAGAAGAACTAGAGGGCGAAAGCGCGTTCGTGGTAGGGGACTTCAATAACTGGAATGCAGAACAACATCCCATGCAAAGGCTCAAGGACGGTCGCTTTAAGACCGTTATTGATCTGGAAAGTGGTAAGGAATTTGCATTCCGTTACTTGGTGCACGGCGCGTGGCATAACGATGCTGAGCCAGACCGCGAAGTTCAAAATGAATTCGGTGGAACAAACTCCATCGTATCAACTATTGAAAACTAGATAACTTGTTAGGGTGCAAGTGCGATTTAATGTCGCACTTGCAATTTGGATACCTGACTTAACTGCTTAATGAGTTATTTCTTTTTTGTGTCATAACCCAGCCATGTTCCATCGGGAACATGGCAATTGGTGAAGGGTTCAAAATCCTTGAGGCGTAAATCTGTTCCGATAATACAGTTTGCGCCCACCGTCCAACCGGGAGGAATGTGGGTTGCTTTACCAACAATGGTGATTCCTAGATCACCCATCTCATTGATCTTCCCGACGCTTGCACCATCGCCAATCACCACGATCTTATCCAGAATGACACGCTCTAGGGTTGCGCCTGCCTCGATGTAGCTATCGTTGAGGATGATGGAATCGCGTATGACCGCGCCTTGACCCACAAACACACCAGGTGACAGCACCGAGTTTTCTACGATCGCCCCTTCTGAAATAGACACACCATTAGAAAGCATGCTGTTCTTAATGTTCGCACCTGCGGTGATGTGCACAGGGGGGCGTTCTTCACTGCGAGTATGTGTGATCCATGTCCGATCATACAGGTTGAGTGAAGGTGGGTTCTTAAGCAATTCCATGTGCGCTTCCCAGTATGCTTCAATTGTTCCTACATCCACCCAATAACCGTTAAAGCGATAAGCATAGGCAGGCATCTGACGTTCGATCATGGCGGGGATGATGTTCTTGCCAAAGTCATGATCGGAATTCGGATTTTCTTTGTCTTCCATCAACATGGTTTCGAGGGCATCGTAGTTGAAAACATACACCCCCATGCTGGCGAGGTTGCCGGGTGGGTTGGCGGGTTTCTCGACGAACTCGGTAATGCGATTATCATCGTCCACCGCCAAAATACCAAAACGGCTCGCTTCGTCTAAGGGAACAGTGATGGCACAGATGGTAACATCCGCATTCTTGCTACGGTGAAAATCAATGAGTGCGCTGTAGTCCATCTGATAAATATGATCGCCGGAGAGGATCAACACATAATCAGGACGCCCGTAACGCACAAAGTTCAAGTTCTGCCACACGGCATCCGCTGTTCCTAGATACCAATCAGTATCGTGCTCGCCTTTGTAGGGTTGTAGTAGTTGAACCCCCCCCGTGAAGGTTCGATCCAAATCCCAAGGACGACCCATTCCAACATGATCGTTCAAGCTATGAGGGCGATATTGGGTGAGAACGAGCACATCAAAAATGTCTGAATTCACGCAATTGCTCAAAGTGAAATCAATGATCCGATACTTACCAGCGAAGGGTACAGCGGGTTTAGCACGTTTCTTGGTGAGTGTACGAAGCCGTGTGCCTTCTCCACCTGCTAAAATAATCGCCTTAACATTCATCGGGTTTTGCTCCTATCTGTCAAATAAAGATTGAAATATTGTGATGTATTGCTGGGCACTGTTTTCCCAACTGAAATTGGTTTCCATTGCCCGTTGTTGCATTCGTTGCCAAGCCGCTGGGTTGTTTTCATAAGTATACATTGCCCAGCGCAGCGTATTGACGATGGCGGCAGGATTGTCTGCCAAGAACACAAACCCCGTTCCGTGGTCTGCGTCCCCATTGTCATAGTTGCTGACGGTATCCGCCAGACCGCCAGTCTCACGCACTAAAGGTAAACTCCCATAGCGCATCGCCACCATTTGCCCGATTCCACAAGGCTCATAATGACTGGGCATAACGAAGATGTCGCCACCGCCATATACTTTCTGAGCGAAGCCCTCATCATAGCGGATTTCAGCCCGCACCTTACTTGGGAAAGCCTGTTGCATGTAACGAAATTGATCGCTGTAGGAGAGTTCGCCTGTGCCTAAAATGACCAGTTGTGCATCTGCCATGCCCATGAATTCCCACAGAGCTGGGATGAGGAAGTCAAACCCTTTTTGCCAAACAATCCGACTGACAATCCCAATGAGCATCACCTCATCGCGCAGTGGCAAGCCTGCCAGTTGTTGCAGATGACGCTTATTGTTGAGGCGTTTCTGTCGAAAATCAGTTGAATCAAAGTTGGTCATTAAATAGGGATCGGTAGCTGGGTTAAGCTGATCGGTGGCGATGCCGTTTAAGATGCCACTAACAAAAGGGTTACGGCTTCTAATCAATTGGCTTAAGCCACACCCAAGCGGCTCAAATTGAATTTCAACAGCATGACGCGGGCTAACGGTGGTAACGTAATCGGCATAGGCGATGCCAATCGCTAAAAGTTTGTCTGCTGCCCCGATCTGATGCAACAATCTATGTTGTCGCGCAGGGATGCCCTCTTCATACAACCATTTGCCGGCGTTGTCCCCTTGATAAGCCATGTTGTGGATGGTGCAAACAGTACGCATGCCACCCCAAAAAGGGTCTTGTTGACTTTGCTTGATGAAGAACGGAATCAACCCAGTGTGCCAATCGTTGGCATGAACCACATTTGCCCCCCAATTTTGGCGCACATGTAACTCCCAAATTGCCGCCATGGCAATCTGATTGAAGGCAACAAAGCGCCCCATGTCAATGTGCCAACCACTGTAAACCTGCTTCTCCGCCCCGAAATATGGCAGACATTTCAACAGGTAGAAGACGGTGGACTGGATGGTGGTGGTATAGATTTCTACTGAAAGGAGGTCATTTTTGCGAGGAAACTGAAACGTGAAGAGATGCTCAATTTGGAATTTGCTGGGGGAGATGGTGCCGTAGAAAGGCATCATCACCCGTGCATCAAAGCCATGCCCGACTAATGCAGTGGGGAGCGACCCCGCCCCCACGACATCCCCTAATCCGCCGACTTTGGCAAATGGTGCAGCTTCTGCTGTGACGAAAAGAATATTCATGATGAAACCTATCCCCCTACTACCCTGCTACATACCAATGGAAGTCAATGTCTGGAAAAACCTTGTCTTGTTCCCAAGCCTCAATTGCCAAGGCAACATCGGGTGAACCTTCAAGACTGTCTAACAGGCGATAAAAGCGATCACGATGCTGTTGGATGCGTTTTGTTGCGTATGCCTCCGCTTGACCGGTGGTAATGAGAAAAGACCAATCTGAGCTTTGTAATAACAATAGTTCACGCAATGCCTGGTTTAATACAAGGGTTTGGTCAGCATTGGGGGCGGGACAATTCTGAATGACAGTCAACAGACGTTGCTCTGCCTGATGGATGGTTTCCCACACCCATTGGGTTTGTTCGTTTTGCCATGTGAAGTGTAGCCCACCCGTCCCCCAGGAGCTTTCTGGTAATTGGATCGCTTCTTCATTTGGGTGGTGTAGTAAATAGTTCTTGGCACTCATTAGCTCAATCTGAGGAGATGCGCTCATGTAGCGCAGCACCATTTGAATCCAATCTATGCCCTCTAGCCACCAGTGCCCAAAGAGTTCAGTATCATAATTGGAGGCGATAATGCCGTATTCTTGCGCGTTATCGTGAAAGTTGCGCAACAAATCTCCTACCATGTGCGTGAAATGCTCGGCGTGTTGTTCAACTTTGTAGCTTGCCCACTCGGGATGATAGACTTCTTTTTTGTCCAGCGGGGATTGATTATGGGTGATGCGCCAATATTGTAAGCCGGACACGCTGTCGCGCTTATGGAATTCTCGATAGTCATAATCGCCTGGATAGCCCCACGAGTTGCTCCACACTTGATAGCCAGTTTGATGATTGCGCCCGATCACCGCTATGGGAGATGCGCCCACTTGATAGGGGAGATAGGTGGTCATGGGGCGAGCAGGCGACCCACTCTTGGGGACGTTAAACTTTTCATTGATGATGTTATACGGGGTAATGAAGTTATCCCCCGCGGCAATGCCTAATGGTTCGCCCCCCGTCACCGCGTGGGTTTCGCTGAAGAACAGTTTAAGTCCGTATTGGTGCAGGTACGCCTCAAGCCCGGGGCGATAACCACATTCAGGAAGCCAGATGGTTTTAGGGGTGGTATGAAACAAGCGTTGATGGGTTTGAATCCCAGTTTGAAGCTGGGCGTGGATGCTGGCAGGCGAACTTAAAAGCGGAAGATATGCGTGGGTGGCGGCGGAGGTGATGATTTCGATGTGCCCACTTTGTTCTAGGCTACGGAACCCTCCTATTATATCCCGTTGTAAATCGTGCTCAAACAAACGCAAGACGTTGCTAAAGCGTGTGTGATACCAGTGTGCCAGTTGTGCAAGTTCCGGTTTGCTTTCATTATGAAAACGTTCGTAATCTTGTTGAGAAACAGCAATCTTGTTTTGCAGGTATGAAGCGAAATTTGTTAAAACTAATTCGTCTGCCAACTGTTCCGCTAAAATGGGGGTAATGCCTAATGTGAGCTGAAAGCGAACGTCTTCCTTGCGGAGTTGGTTCAAAGCACCAATTAAGGGGATGTAGGTTTCGGTGATAGCTTCATGAATCCACTCTTCACCGTGGGGCCACTTTTCGGAAAGGCGCACATAGGGCATGTGCGAATGAAGAACAAAAGTGAAAGCACCGATCTTATACACAATCCCTGCACCTACATCTATGAGTCAATTATCCACTTTATTGTAACGTGTCCTAGCCCAATAATGCAAAGTCAATCCGCCAAAACAAAAGTGACATCATCTTACTTCTTAACTCGCCAGCGGTAAAACCATGGTGAAGGTGCTACCCTCAGCAGGCGTGCTTTGTACGTTGAGTTGTCCGTTGTGTGCTTCTGCCACGGTCTTGGCGATGTATAATCCCTGACCTAATCCGCGTGGGTCAATCAGCTTCCCTTTAGCATTTCGAGCCTCCCCCCGATAAAAGCGGTCAAAGATGAAGGGAAGGTCTTTGGCAAGGATGCCCACACCTGTATCCACTATTTGAATGGTGACGTACTCATGATTGGTGCAATTCATCATGACCATAATGTGACCGCGTGGTTCGGTGTAGTTGATGCTATTCTGGATCAAGTGCCCTAAGGCCCACCGCAAGCGCGATTCATCCCCATTGATGTAGAGTAATTCGCTGTCGCGCACCATGAAGGAAACATCCAGTTGAGCGCGTTTGAGGTCGGTCATTAGTCCATTGATGACGGACATCATGACTTGTTCAACATGGATGGGGGTTTGGCGTATATGAAATCCACCCGCAGACATTTCAGAAATATCTAAGAGTTCAACAATCATACGATCCAGCACATGCACATTTCTCTCGATGAGTTCTAGCATGCGACGGTTGGGGGCTTTGCCCTCCTCTGTGCCGAGCAAAACCTCGCTAGACATCTTGATGACATTCATCGGGGTGCGCAATTCATGCGAGATCGCGGTGACAAACTGGTCTTTGAGTTTGTCGCCAAAGGTCACCTCGGTCACATCACGCAGCACGACTAACGTTCCAATGCGGTTGCCCTCCGCATTAGAAACAGCAGCGAGCTGACAAGCCACCGCTCGGTCTTGAACTTGGAGACGCTTGGGTTCATGAAGGGGGGTTAGTTCAGACGAGAAGCGATCCTGTTCTTGATATTGCCCAACCAGGGAGGAGAGTTCCACAGTCGAGTGTTCTAATTGTGCCCCCAGTATGTGGCGTGCCGCCTGATTTATGTCTTTGATGTTGCCATCAAGATCAAGCATCACGATGCCATCCTTGATTGTAGCGACAATACCATGTAACCGTTCAAGCTCTTTTTCGCGCTGGGTAAGTTGGTGTTGCATGGCTAGGTTTTGCCGATACAACTCAAGGCGCGCGCGTTGTTCATGGCGAAGCCGTGCACGTCTGTTTAGCGCGATATATACGCGACTGAAAAACGCATCTACAACCGCACCCAAACGATTGATGCGCGTAACGTAGCCAGAAACATCAGATGAATTTGTATGAGTAGTGGTTGATAATTCGGACATGGAATGTCACCTAATGGTTGAACAGGTCTGGTTGCAAAGTCCGTTGTTGCGTTTAGCTTCTATTTTTGCCAAATCCAGCAACGGTTCATCAACTGTAAAATTTGTATAATCGGTAATGACTGCCGATTCTTTTCCCTATGGTTAGTGTATTTGGCGGACACCAATGCTACTGGGCTTATCCTGATATGGTATGTTGCGCGCCCACAGCGTCACTGATGTTTAAGTTAGCCCAGCGAACAGCAAGGAAACACAACTCAAGTATTGTGCCATGATTCCGACTAGATTGCGAATGCCTGTTTTTCATCTGCATGGGTTGCGTTAAAAGGTGATTTGATGCAAATGTGACGTAAATCCCACTTAACAATGGAGTTCGCAGGAATTAGATTGGTTGCGGTTTTTTACTATAAAACGTTATGATAAGGACTGTGTTTATGTTGAGCCACACGCAAGGAAGGAATGGTTAATGTCAACGTGGGTACTTGTCGAAGATGAACCTGATATTTATGAAGTGGTGTTGGAACTGTTTGGCGTGTGGGGAATTGCCCGAGCTTGCCATGGTTGACCTTCGCCTACTCAGCTCTTTTTCGGGAATTGAGATGGGAGAGCGGTTGCGCAAAAGCTCGGTTTTGCGAGAAATGGCGGTGGTCATTTCTACTGCCTACTGACTATGAAGCGAATGTGATTCTCAAGACCAAAGCGGATAAACTGTCATACAAACCTTGACCACGTTTTAACGATTTACAAGTTATTTTGCAAGACGTGATCGCACAACGCCGTAAAAATATAAATCTATAACCAATAAGAGGAAACTCCAGATGATGCAAAATGTTGCCCCAACCCGATCTTTGACGCGAATCGCTAGTCAATTGTTGTTATTGGCTTTTGTGCTGGTTTCAATCGGTGTCTTCATTGGCACGCTTGGCGTGTTATTGTTGCTCATTCCTTTCAGTGCGCCCAACACAAATGCCTACGGTGTCCAACGCGCCTTCGCCACACTCAGCTTGATTTTTGGGGCAGGTGTAGCGGTGGTTGGGTTGGGCTTCGCGTTGCGTGCCCTCACTCGCCGCACCGATAACGATCTGGCATATAAAACCGGCAAGTTCCTCTTAGATGTGTTTGATGAACGCTACACCTTCATTCGTAATATCAACCGTCCAAAGTTGGGTTACATTGATGCCGTCTTGGTTGGTCCGCCAGGGGTCTTGGTGTTCCGCATTGTCAACACACCTGGCGAGTTTTTGAATGAGGGCGCGGGATGGGTGAAGCGCAACGCACAGGGGCAGTCGGTTTTGTGGCGCGTTAGCCCAACCAAAGAAGCAATCAAGGATGTGGAATCCGTCCGTAGTTTCCTACAGGAAGGCTATGGACTAAGTGTTGATGTGTATGCGGTGGTCTTGTTCACTACCTCTCCAGAGGTTTCTAAGGTGGACAAGCGTCAACCGGTTGTGCCTGTTGCTCATTTAACCACGCTATTGGACGCACTGAAAACAAACTATCTGGCGAAAGAACGCTTGCACCCTAAAGATGTAACACACATTTCATCCCTCCTGATGGGCGAATAGCACATGGCGTGCGGTGTTCAAACAGAAGAGGTTGGAGTTGGCAAAACCGAGGCGGGGAGTTCACCCATCATAGCGGCTAAGCGTGCGCGTCCACTATGCTCAACGACGGGGGGAATGGATCATCATGGATTACATATTCACCATCGTTCGAGGCTACCGAAACAGCACAAACGATGCCCTCGATCAGGACATTTAGTGTCGCATTGATGAACACGTGAATCGCTGGGCTTAACCGCGCAGCGATTTTTTAGAGATGATGAACGCTGCTGTGGCGGTATTGGTGGCTAAGGCGACGTTATGCACGTTGCAAATGCGCAACAGGCTTTGAATGTCCGGGTCATGGGGATGCTTGCCCAGCGGATCAACGAAGAAGAAGACTGCTTCTACCTTGCCCTCCGCCACTTGAGCGGCAATCTGCGCATCTCCCCCAACGGGTCCGCTCAACAAGACATCAACTTCTAAGCCAGTTTTATCCTTGAGTAGGGTGCCGGTGGTTTTGGTGGCGATCAAATTATACCGAGCGAGAATCTCTTTGTACTCAATGGCAAACGCCAACATATCGGTTTTCTTGCCGTCGTGGGCAATGAGCGCAAGCGTGGCTTTGGTTTCTGACATGGCTAGGTTATCCTTGTTGTGTGTAGGGTTAGCCAAAAAACTATACGCGCTCACATCACGCAATGCAAGGTTTGCTCAAATAGGCTAGAAGCGTTGTATGTCACGAATTATGCAGGCGATTTTCGGCATCATGGGGTTCATCGGGTTCGTGTTGATGGCAACTGGGGTGGTGTGGTCGGGCACCGCTTTACTCGGTCGTGGGGCGCAACATCGCCCTAACTTACCCGTCCTCGCGCTTGCCAACTCCACCCCCGCCACCCTCTGGCAGGCACCCCCCACTGCCTATGATGCCATCTTACCCGTCCCAACCAACAGCATCCTACAACCCCTGACTGCCGTCCCGTTGGCGACGTATGTCCCCCCCAACCCACACGGTGAATTGCTAGAACCCACCGCCTATCCCACATTGTTTGTCTATCCAACGTCACCCCCTTTCGCTGGGGCGGACGAAGAGGGGTGCGCTCCCGAAGGCTTGCCCATTGACGGGCGCATGTCACAAGCCTTTCACCGTCACCACTTGGGGGTGGATATTGCCGTGCCCGAAGGGGAGTTGGTTTTCACCACCCATAGCGGAACTGTCACGTATGCGGGTTGGAGCACGCGCGGTTATGGCTATCTGGTGATTGTGCAAAGTGGGGCGTTCATCACGTATTATGGGCACAATTCCCTATTACTGGTGGACGTGGGGCAAGTCTTGACCAAAGGGCAATCTGTCGCCTATAGTGGCAACAGCGGTAATAGCAACGGATCGCATGTTCACTACGAGATTCGCCTCAATGACCGCAACGTCAACCCGCTCACTTTTGATGCACGTGCCTACCAAGTTTGCTAGGCAAAGGATCGCCCGATGATGTTTCCTGCGCAACACCCCCAACCACGTCCCCGCACCCGCTCGGATTGGTTTCTTTCGTGGCGGTGGCGCGTGTCGCTCCCACTGTTCATTGTGTTGGCACCGCTCCTGATGTGTGGCACATACGCGCTGGTGACGTTGCTCACTTCCGAAGTGGTAGCTGGGCAATCGCAACAATTCACCCGCCAAGTAGATGCGCTCACCGCGCAATTGAACGCCACCTATGCCGAACACCTGCAAGATGTACAACGGGTTGCCTTCACGGTGGATGTGCCCCTTGCCGTACAGATGCGCCAAACCGAATTCCTGCGTGATCTGCTTGAGCCGTTCGCGCGTGCCAGTGGCATTGATGCGCTGTTCGTCACCGATGCGGACGGCGTGGAGTTGCTCGGGTTGCGTTACGTGCCACAAGCGAATGACTACGCCGCCAATCAAGGCACACGCTTTGATGCGCTTGTTCCCGTACAACAGGCACTACAAAACCAATCCGCGCATACTGCCATCTTGCAAACCCCAGAAGGCGCGTTGCTCGTGATGGGTGGGGCGGTGCTGAATAACGGTAGCGTCGTGGGCACGGTCATGATTGGGCGACAGTTGAACGCCGTCGTGAACGCGCTTGAACGCACGCAAACTTTGCGCCTTGCCCTGTACAGCACAACGGGAAGCCTCATCACCGCTACCCTAGACGGCGTTCCCAACACGCTGGAGGGCACGCCCACCGCTCAAACCCAAGCGATCACCCTCAACGATCAAGCATACTGGTCGGCAGTGTTGCCCTTCCAGTACGGGAGCGACACGCTCGGATGGATGGCGGTTTACTTGCCGAACGTTGCCCAAACCACGCTAGGCGCAAGTCAACAGCTGATTAGCATAGTCGCTTCTGCAACAATGGGGATCACGTTGGTGCTGGTGTTTGTGAGTGTGTCACGCTTTAGCCAGCGTGTGGAGCGCGTTCAGCGCACCGCTGAGGCGTTGCAACACGGGCACGCCTCCGCCCGAACGCACCTGCGCCCCAGTGATGAGGCGGGCGCGGTGGGGGCTGCCTTAGATCGCTATGCTGACCAAGTGCAACATGAACAGCGTGTGTTACAACAGCTGTTGCAACAGCAACGCCAAGACCTGCTACAGATCTATGCCGTTCTCGCCTCCATCCCTGATGGGGTGCTGGTACAAAATCTACACGGGCAAATCACATTCATCAATGATCCTGCTCGCCAGTTGTTGCTGGCACACCCCCACGAAAGCCCCACGCGCCTGTTGGCAAACGTCACCCATGCGGTGGAAGGGGATGTGGGCGTGGCGGTTGCGCACGGCATCTACACGCTGGGCAACTCCCAGCAGGTGGCATGGGGTCAACGGGTGCTGACCGTACAAGTGGCGATGCTCACCAACGAACTGGGGCAACGCATGGGCATGGTGATCCTCCTGCGCGATGCCAGCGCGGAACACCAGCAACAACGGGAGAACGACCGCCTACGTGAGGAGATCGCCCAGATGCGCGTGTCGCCCGTTCCTACTCACGACGATCTACAACCGTCCGTGCCCATCTTCACCCAAGCATTGGCAGGCAAAACCACCACGCTACAACGCCTGATCTTGACCATGCGCCAGCTACAAGTGGACGACATCCATGAGCTTGAGCGATACTTCAAGCCGATTTTGCTGGATGCGTTCGTGTGGACGTTGGCAAATGATTGGCGACAGATTGCCCAAACCGCTCAACTTCAGCTACACGTCTTGATTGCTGTGCAGGGCTTGGTGACGTTGGGGGATGAAAAACGCTTGCGTTGGGCGTTCGGCAACTTGTTGGATAATGCCATCCGCTACACGCCCCCACACGGCGCACTGACCATCGAGATCACCGATGCTGAAGCTGGACAGGCAACCTTGCGCGTGCGTGATAACGGCGTGGGGATTGCCACGCATGAACTTAAGCATGTGGGGGAACAATTCTTTCGGGGGACACCCACCCGTGCGGATGGCAAACGCCTAGCGCATCACGGCATGGGGCAGGGGGTGTTCTCCGCCCGTCAGATCATCACGGCGCACGGGGGCACGCTTCAAGTCAAGAGCAAGCACGGAGTGGGTACGGCGGTTTATGTGCGCTTGCCCCTCACCACACTGGCGCACGGCACGCATGACTTGCGCCAACTGGCGATGTTTGAGGGCGAAACGCTCCCGATGGGGGCGGATGTCTTGCCGAATCTGTAGGGATGCCCACGCGCTGGAGCATCCCCATCGGGCAGGCAGTCTATTCGTAGGCAGGGTTGCCAATCGTCAAGACGTACCCAATCACGTTGTTGAGGTCATCTTCCGAGAGGATGTCCCCGTAAGTTTGAATCATCACGCCAGCAGGATATTCCCCACCTGCGTCTGCCGGCACAATATACGCATTGGGGTTCAAGATCGAGCTGCGGATGTAGCTCACTGCATCTGGCTCTCCTGCGTCTACCGCATGATGGGCGGCGTGTTCATACAACTTCCAGAAGGACGGACCCACCAAACGGATGCCCGCCGGGTCAATCGAGTGGCACGCGCTGCATTGTACGAAGATTTGCTTGCCTGCCTCTAAATCCGCAATGGCAACCGCCTCCGCAATCGGATCACTGGCGACTACTGCCTCGGTGGGCGTGGCGGTGGGCAACTCGGTAGGGGTGGAAGTGGGGGGCAACGTGGCGGTTGCCGTCGGTTCTTCGGTTGGGCTTGGGGTGATGGTCGGGGTATCTGTGGCGGTGGGGGCGGTTTCGGTTTGATGCGCCTGCGTTGCCCGTTCAGCGATTTGGGTGGTGTCAGATTCTGCCGTGAGGGTTGCGCCCCATTCTGGGGTGGCATACGTGCCACAGGCGGCGGTCATGCT
>Ga0172373_10005606_pt1 | contig 17145 bp, 6 predicted proteins | sample Lak10m_2_FD_114546 | JGI IMG/M metagenome (GOLD analysis project Ga0172373, IMG submission 114546) | Freshwater microbial communities from Kabuno Bay, South-Kivu, Congo - kab_092012_10m | ecosystem: Environmental > Aquatic > Freshwater > Lake | place: Democratic Republic of the Congo: South-Kivu...
CCCAAGCCCCCCCTGATCCAATTTTATAGCGGGCACTGCGTGCCCGCACCCGCCTTAAGGGCAGAGCCCTTAAGAATCCCGAAATGGTGGGGCCTCCGGCCCCTAGTCTGGGGTCCAAGGGCTTCGCCCCTTGGTGTTGCCCTGAATTCGGGGTCCAGGGGCGTCGCCCCTTTAAAACCCTCATTCTGGGTTTCTAAGGGCGAAGCCCTTAGTCAAGGGGTGTGGGGACCTTCGGTCCCCACATTTCAATTTATACCCCCTCCCCTCTGGGGAGGGTCGGGGTGGGGATATAAATGTGGGCGCTGCGCGCCCAGCCCCGCCAAGGGGGCAAAGCCCCCTTTGAACCCCCTAAATTGGGCGTGCTTCCTCGGGATTTTTAAGGGCAGAGCCCTTAAGGCTGGGTGTGGGTGCGCAGCACCCACCACCTTCAATTACGCAACCTATTTTTTAGGGGCTTATCGAATGATCTATCCCCCGTTACAATAGTAAGGGGGTTACATTAAACCAATTAAGGAATCAGCATGGGATTATTATCTAACGAACAAACAATTGCCACAACCATTGGTGGTCGCCACGTTTCACTCAGTACCGGCCTCATGGCCAAACAAGCCAACGGATCCGTGGTGCTCAGAACAGGGGATTTGGTCCTTCTCGCTACCGCTGTGATGTCATCCTCTCCCAAAACTGGCATTGATTTTTTTCCGCTGACGGTTGAATTTGTTGAAAAATTTTATGCTGCCGGCCGAATCCCCGGGGGGTACTTTAAACGCGAAGCCCGCCCCAGTGGTTTTGCTACCTTAATTTCACGCTTGATTGATCGCTCCATTCGCCCTCTCTTTCCTGAATCGTTTCGGAATGATGTTCAAGTGGTGGTTACCATTTTATCTCATGACCCGACCATTCCCATTGAACCGTTTGCCATTGTGGCGGCATCCGCTGCACTAACCATATCCAATATTCCCTTTAATGGCCCCGTTGGTGCCGCTCTAATTGGGGATGTTGAGTCATCACTTCGCCCCGATTTATCTACCATCCAGTTCAGAGATAGTCGATTACATATGACCGTGGCTGGAACCGATACCGCCATTTTAATGATTGAGGCGGGTGCCCATGATGTCTCTGAATCAACCATTCTACAGTCCATTCAAATCGCACAAACAACTATTTCTGAATCAACCACGGCCCAATTACAACTGAAACAGCTGGCTGGTAAAGGCAAAACCGTTTTTGAACCCACTCAAGCCCCTGTGGAACTTGTCTCGTTGATTCAATCGGTGATGGGTGACCAAATTGCTCAAAATCTAAAAGGTGGGGATAAAGATGCCACTAACCAATTCTTAAAATCCCTCGAATCGGAGGTTTTGTTAAAAGTGGCAGAGGTCTTCCCCGATGATGTGGCCTTGGCAACTGAACTGTTTCGTGGTTATAAAAAGGATCAGATTCGCCAAACCATTATTGCTCAGAAAATACGGCCGGATGGGCGCCGATTGGATGAGATTCGTCCGATTGAATCCCATGTAGGGCTATTACCTTCTACCCATGGTTCAGCTTTGTTTACCCGTGGCGAAACCCAAAGTTTGGGGGTTGTGACATTGGGCACATCCGATGATGAACAAATGGAAGATAATTTGTCTGATGTGGATAAAAAAACCTGTTTCTTACATTATAATTTCCCCCCCTATTCGGTGGGTGAGGTGGGGAATATGGCCCGTACCAGTCGACGGGAGTTGGGGCATGGGGCGTTGGCAGAACGTGCCCTCACATCTGTCCTTCCAACCCAAAATTTCCCGTATACCATCCGCTTGGTTTCCGAGATTTTAGAGTCCAATGGATCGTCTTCAATGGCCTCTGTATGTTCGTGTTGTTTGGCCCTGATGGATGCTGGGGTTCCCATCCAAGCCCCAGTGGCTGGCATTGCAATGGGCCTGCTGATTCAAGATGGGCAGTTTGTGGTGTTGTCCGATATTCAAGGCTTGGAAGATCATTACGGTGATATGGATTTTAAAGTCGCTGGATCGGTTGCGGGGATTACCGCATTACAGTTGGATATTAAAGTGTCGGGGTTGACGGTTGATATATTAAAAACAGCCTTGGAACAAGCCCGTGTGGGGCGTTTGCATATTTTGTCTCGGATGGGGGAGGTATTGGCTGCCCCACGTGGCGTGATTGCTCCCAATGCCCCCAAGATTGAATCGATGACCATTCCCCCAGACAAGGTTGGGTTGCTGATTGGTCCGGGTGGTAAAATGATTCGCAAAATTGAAGAAGAAACCCAGGCCACCATTGTGGTAACCGATGGATCGATCGGTCTCGTGTGCGTATCCGCCAGCAACCAAGATCAATTGGATCATGCCAAAACCGTGATTCGACAATTAACCCGTGATATCGAGGTGGGGGATGTGTATCAGGGTCGCGTGACAAAAGTAGTGGATTTTGGGGCATTTATGGAATTGGTACCCGGCAAGGAAGGGCTGATGCATATCTCTTCATTTGCTAAACACCGGGTTGCCCGTGCCGATGAAGTGGTTAAAACGGGTCAAATTGTTGAGGTGCGGGTAAAAGAAATTGATCAGCAAAATCGCATTAATTTGGTACCCTTGGTTCCATTGGTAGAATAATGACCAGCTGGGGATTCTGGACTTTATGGCTACTACTCTTCTTGGGAGGGGGGATTGTAGCCTATCCAACGGAATCCCTTAAAACCATTTTAGAAGAATTTGTATTTACCCATCCGGCCCAAATGAGTATTTCATATACCGACCTTACGACATCTGATCACATTGGAATTGCTGAAAATCGACCATATAATCCCGCAAGTGTCATTAAGTTTCCGGTTATGGTGGCGGTATATGAACAATTGCATTTGGGGAAGTTGAATTTGGATGATACCTTGGTATTTACCAATGATATGCGGGTTGGGGGAGCCGGTGTGATTCAATTTCAGCCACCCGGTTCACGCTTTTCGATTCGTCATTTGGTGAATTTGATGATTACCCAAAGTGATAATACGGCCACCAAGATGTTAATGGAGCATGTGGGCTTGGGGAATATTAATCGGTTGATGAAAGAACGTGGCTTGAAGCACACCGTTGTTAGGGCCACCAATTTATTACGCGCAGAGGGGTTGAATTATTCTAGCTCGAGGGACATGAATCATTTGTTGGTTCAACTATATCGAGGGGAGGTGTTTAGCAAGGAACTATCCCAAGAGATGATGACGGTATTATTAAGGCAACAAGTGAAATGGGGGATTCCCAAACATTTACCGGCCACCATTCGGGTTGCCAATAAAACGGGTACTTTAGACCATATTAAAAATGATGTGGGCATTGTATTGGTTGACCATCATCCCTATGCCATTTCGGTGTTTACCCAACGGGCTCCCAATCGTCTATTTGGCACTGGCTGGATTGCCCAATTATCCCGCCTTGTTTACGATTGGGTGTTGGTCAGAAGTCAAGGGGGTGGTGCCGGTGTATAGTGAAGAGATGATGGGGTGCATTCCAAGGTATCAGGGCACTCTCATTCAGGTCGAAACCCATGTGGTGGGATTACCAGATGGACGAACCGCCCATCGGGACGTGGTGCGCCATCCCCAAGCCGTTGTGATTGTACCGTTTTTAGATGATACCACCATTGTGATGGTTCAGCAGTATCGTACGGCGGCCAAACAAACCCTGCTTGAAGTGCCGGCGGGGTGTATCGAAGATGGCGAGGATTTATTGGTGGCAGCCAATCGTGAATTGCGAGAAGAAACGGGCTATCGTGCGACCCATTTAGAATTAATTGCAGGTGGGTTTCCATCCCCTGGTTTTTGCACGGAATTCATGCATTTTTTTAAAGCAACCGGCTTGGTTCAAGACCCCCTTCCCCAAGATGACGATGAATGGATTCACTGTGTTCCGATGACCATTGATGCCCTATTAACGGCCATTTCTTTGCGCCATATTCAAGATTTAAAAACCATGGTAGGGTTATTGCAATGTATACGGGTGCCTTAGCTGAATTTTCGGCATATTTGAGTCATGTCCGTGGGTATTCTACTCATACTGTTGCAGCGTATTTGCGGGATGTATCGGTGTATATGTCGTATTCCCAAAATGGTGCGGACTGGGATCAAATTTCCCAGATTATGGCCTCGCAATATTCAGTTGTTAGCATTCGTCGAAAACGATCGGCGATGATGACCTATTGGCGTTTTTTACATCAGCGTGGCGAACTCAAGGAAGTGCCTGTTTTACCATCATTGACGGCGTATTATCGCCCGATTCCGCATTATTTATCGCAACCAGAATGGGGGGCTCTATGGTCGGCATTGGCAGGGGTGCCGCAACGCAATCGATTGGTTGTGGGCATAACGTATTCAGCCGGGTTGCGGGTGGGTGAGGTTGCCAAATTAACATGGGATTGTATTAATATGTCGGCATCTACCATTCGGGTGATCGGTAAAGGTGGGGCTGAACGCATGGTACCTGTTCGTCGAGAATTATTGCTAGAGTTGCAACAATATTGGCAGGTAATGCAGCAAAAACGTGTTAAACGTGGCTGGTTAATTCGGCCTGTTTCGTCACGACTGATTCAGTATATTATTCAAGATGCTTTGGGGGTATGTCAGCTCAATCGCGTGGTATCGGCCCATTCACTCCGACATACAGCGGCGGTTCATTTACTGAACTCTGGGGCAACATTGGTGGATGTTCAGCAATTTTTGGGTCACCAATCCATCCAAACCACCCGACATTATGCCAAAACCACTCGCCAACGAGAAAAACAGGAGGCCATGCAATGCCATCCTCGTTGGTAATGGTATTGATTTTAATGATAGCGGTGGTATTACATGAATGGGCCCATGCCGTTGTGGCCGATCGTCACGGTGATCCAACCCCCCGGGCCATGGGCCGATTAACCGTTAATCCAATGGCCCATATCGATTGGGTAGGGACTGTTTTGGTTCCCCTCGTGTCTGTACTGGTTATGGGCACAGTTTGGTTGGCTTGGGCCAAGCCAGTTCCCGTTAACCCTCGCTATTTTTCCAATCCCGATCGGGTGATGATGCGTGTGGCCTTAGCGGGTCCCATTATGAACTTAACATTGGCATTGGGGGCTCGATTCGTGATGATGGGAACCGGTCACGATTGGAATGGGGTGTTGTCCTCATGGATTTTAATTAATGTGGGTCTGATGGTATTCAATTTATTGCCCATTCCCCCTCTGGATGGCTCTCGTGTTATTCGACCCTTTTTACCAATGTCAGCCCAATCCTTTTTAGACCGACTCGACCCTTATGGGTTGGGCATATTGTTGATATTAGCGATGCTGGGGGTGTTAAATGGCGTTGTATGGGGTATGATGCGCGTTGTGTTGCAGCTGTTGGGTTTGTAATATTGATAAAAATTGATACATTTTAAAATAATAGGGAATCGATCTTGTAGGTATGGGTATGAAGATGGGTTTAAAAAATCGATATGTAAAAAAACCTCAATGGGCATTCCGCTGTGAGCGTGTTATGGGTGGTTTTTTCATGAAGCTACTGGGGATTCCGATAAAAGATCGACGATGGATGGTAGCCCTAATGAAATGGCTGGGTATTTTCAAAAAAACGGGGCTTTTTCAGCTAAAGTGGGCGGCCATTATACTAATAGTAAGTATGGGGTTGGGTGGGGTCGATGCTTTTTGGGAAACGGGGAATACGCCAACTCAAATTGCCATTCAGACGATGGTTTCTAGTCCAACAGGTCCCATCAATGGCATTTATTCGGTGGAAGTGCAGTTATATAATGGGGCTGACCCGACCAGTGCTGAGCCGATTGGTGTTCCAATTTCTTATCGAAGCATCCGATTTGTTTCGGGGTTGGTTAATTTGGTGGTTGATATTCGAGAAATGGTGTCTCAAGACGTATTTTATGGATTAACGTCCCCCCATTTAAAATTAACGGTTAATAATGATGCGGTGTATTTGCCCTTGTATTCTGTTCCGTATGCCATTCAATCGCGCTCTGCGGATATGGCGCGCAAGGTAGCTGCGTCTGGTATTGTGGGAACGTTTCCTGATTTATCCATTAATTCGGGTTTGGTTGTGGGCCCCAATGCAACGCCTTATTTTAAAGTGACATCGACAGAAGGCGGATTTCCAAAAGTTGGTATTAATGTATCTAGTATTAATGATAATGCCACATTGGATGTGGGTGGGATTGTTAATGCCCAAGGGTATCGAATTAATGGACAGGATATTGATGTGGCCTTGTTGTGGAATAAAACCCCTTCTAGTGAGACACCATCGATTTATTATAATCAAGGTCCGACCGGATTTGTGGGTATTGGCTTGTCAAACCCAGCTTATATGTTGGATGTGGCAGGCACCGTGAACGCGAAGGCGTTTACGGTTAATGGGATTTCAATTGAAACATATTTACAAGATGTTTTACCTTGGACCAGCATTGATCGTAATGTGTATCGATTTGGTGACGTGGGTATCGGTATCACTAACCCCAATCAACGGTTGGATGTGGCTGGGGCGATTCGTATTCGGGAGGCAAGGGATCGGGCTACGGCGTTGCCGGGTACGATTGAATACCGATTGGATCCGGTTAGTGGTCGAGGTGACTTTTGGGGGTACACGGGTGTTTCTTGGGAGTCGTTAACCAAGGATCAAGGCAATGGTGTACCAGGTAGCATTGCGTATTGGGGAGCGGCTGATCGCTTGGAATCGGCTGTCAAAAATAATCGTGGATTATGGTGGGATCCCGACCGATTTCGTTTTGGGATTGGGTTGCAGGCGAACATGGATTCAGTTCTAACGATTGAGGGGCAGGGGGAGTCTGATTTGATGCATGTTAAAGATGCCATTGGTAATCCTATTTTGTATGTGTCGAATTCAAATGTGGGTATTGGAACGTCTAAGCCTGGGCAAGCTTATAAATTAGACGTCAACGGGATTATTAATGTGCAAAAAGTATACATATCGGGGAGACCTCTGGAAACGGCTTTGTCATCAGATAGTTATTGGTTATTAGAAAATAATGGGCGAATTTTTTATGATCGTGGTCGAGTTGGAATTGGCACCACCAATCCTGCTAATTTACTTGAAATTTCATCTAAAACGGGTGAATCCGCGATTACCTTCGGGATTCAGTCGGCTCGATTATTTACAATGGGTATTTCGGATCAAAATCCTGAATCATTTATTATTGCAACATCGGGGAATCTAGAAGTCCCCGTCTTTGCGTTTAAGAATCAAAATATTGGGATTGGGGTTCCGAATCCCCGGGCTAACTTTCATGTGTCTGGTAATTCAGGGGTTGTCATTAAGGGTCAATTTGGGGTTACCAGTGGCTTCACAGAAACAGGTGAGGGAGCCAAACTTTTTTGGTTTCCGGGTAAAGCGGCGTTTCGTGCTGGGTTGGTTCGAAATGATGGCTGGGATCCCTATAAGTTAGGGAATTATTCGCTTGGGATTGGTTACAATCCTGTTGTGTCGGCCAATTATGGGGTTGGTTTAGGTGGGTATAATAATGTGGTGTTGGGGGAGGGTGCAGTTGCAATTGGGGGAATTTCTAACTTGGCACAAGGGGCGTATTCTTTTGCTGGAGGATATCAAGCGCAAGCTTTACATACTGGGTCATTTGTTTGGGCTGATTACACCCCGACGGCGAATCCTTATTTTGCTTCGAATCGGCCCAATCAATTTTTAATTCGTGCAGGGGGGGGGGTTGGTATTGGAACCTCAAATACCAGTATGGGACTGTTAACCGTTGCAAATCCCAATCGCGATGAATATGTGTTTGGTGCATTTGGTGTGGCCAATCGTCCGGTTATGTTGGTCACAACATCGGGGAATGTAGGATTTGGTGTGAGCAATCCGGGATCAGCTAGTGTAGCCCTGCCCCTTGGTGCAAAAATTGGAATTGGCACCACACAGCCAACGGCATCTATCACGGTGCTTCATTCTGAAACCACCAATACGCAATATTTTAGACTAACCAATCAAAATGCCGATCCAATCATGGTGGTGGGAAAATCAGGTTTGGTGGGGTTCGGTGTGGATCCTGATACCATGACTGATGTACAACGTGGGGATTCCAATGTCTTTTTCTCTGGTGGTATTCGTGCCGAAAAATTTGTGCAGTTAGTGGTGGAAGAGGGTGTTCCAAAAGAGATTGAAATTCAAGCGTATGCATCACCATGGAATGACCCTGCCAAGAATCAGGGGAATACGTATTTTACGGAGGGCTATGTTGGGATTGGCACCCCTTCACCCAACAATCTACTTGAGTTGTCGAACCGCTCATCTTCAGGGGGGGTAAACCTTAATATTTTACCAAGATTGGCTTTTGATATTTATGGTCAAGATCAGTTTTCATTGGGTTTGGTTACCTCATCAGTATTGCCTGTTGTTAACATGTTGGGTTTTTTTCATTCGACCTCATCCAATCCTATATTATCAATTAGCCAATCTGGGGTTGGTATTAATTTGGGCAGAGCGGTGCCGATTTCTGCCTTTCAGGTTTCCGGCAATGTTCGGGTCGATCGGTTGTGGGTGGGGGACCCAGATTTACTAACGGGTGTTGAAACCAATATACCCCTTACTGTCCGAGGGGCCATGTCGGTGGATACTTTGTATATTAATGGGGTTGCATTTGTGCCGGCGGTATCGTTTTGGGGTCGAAATGGGATGCATATTTATACCACCAATAATGTGGGGATTGGTACCACTTCTCCGATGTATCCTTTGGATGTAAGTGGGGTCATTCGGGCATCCGGACTATTGGTTACACAACCGCTGGTATTTAATAGTGCTATGTCAGTGGATGCTTTACAACTCATTGATCAAGTAGATACCTCTAAATTGGGCGTTTTGAGAGTTCGAAATGGGGATTTGCAATTTGTGAACCCACTGGGTGAAACCAGGATATTATCATCTAGCCTTAAACAAGGGGTTGGGAATATTGGGAATATGGCTTATTTTGTGAATGAATCTACGATTGGGAAATCTGCCATTGCTTGGAATGGGGATAGCAATTTACTTAATATCAACGGTAGAATGGATTTAAGGGGTGGTTATCAATCATCTGGCTTAATTACCACAACCAGTGTTCAAATGGTTTTGCCAACGATGGGGATGTATATTCAATCAGATTTGAAAAATGAGGGAGATGCATCCTTAGCAAAATCCTACACCTTGGCCAATTATGTGATGAATATCAATAGCACTTGGGGGTCTAGTGGTAACCCGGTTGATTTAATTGGAATTAATTTAAATATGATTAATTTAAATAATTCATATGTGTTAAATGGTTCTAGGGTAGTTGGATTGGCAGTTGATGTGTCGGGAATTACCCTTGAACAGGGTAGTACTGCCGAAAAATATGCGGCTTTATTTAATGGTGGGTTTGTAGGGGTGGGAACGACTAAACCATCGGTTGAGTTGGAGGTGAATGGTACCATATCGGCCAATTATTTTAGTTTAAGAGGGGGGTTGTCTGTTCCGACCTTGCGGGTTACTGGAGGCCGGAGCACACCGTTTTTTGTTGCGACCTACAAAGAAACGGGTGGGTCGTTACGGCCTAGGATTGGGGTTGGTCTGACCAATCCAGAGGATACCAATTTTGAGCTATCAGTTGCTGGGTCTGTATCTGTCAATCAACTATTGATTTCAGGGGGGTTGACAGCTACCACATTAAATATTGCCAATAATGCATTTGTGGTGGCCTCAAATGGTAAGATTGGTATTGGTAATTCTAATCCGGATTCGCAACTGTCGGTGAGGCGTGTGGTGAGCTCGCTCGATCAGTCTGATTTGGTCGCGACTCAATTTGACACCGTTTTAGATGGGGCTACCCAAGCCGGAAATATCTTTTATTTTGACAAAGATATTAAGGGGATGTCCGTTGGGATATCTTCCCTGGGTAATTCTAATTTATCATCTAGGGGTGTTGGGCTTAATATCGACTTAACTAGCCTCAAAATATCAACTGGGGTTGCGACGGCAAAAGCATATGGATTATATGTCGATGTGTCTGGAACAGGGGATCGTGTTGCTGGGGCTTTTATGGGTGGAAATGTTGGGATTGGGGTATCCAATCCACAATCAACGTTACATGTAGATGGTAGTATACGGGCGCAAGGCTTGATTGTTTCGGGTACCCTTGATGCATCAGCTGCCACTATCACGCTGAATGAGATGCTTGTGAATAATCAATTAGCAGTTGCGGGTTTGGTATCCGCCAACAATTTAAAGGTCTCTCATTATGCTACTATTAACGCATTAACGGTGTCTGGCACTTTGGCAATTGACACCATTTCGCTCAGAGAATTGAACGCGACAACGGTTCTTGTAACGACCTCTGTACTAACAGGGGGAATAACCGCATCCGTAGCGACCCTTAATTTATTGCGAAGTCAATCTCTACGCATTGGTGGCTCTACTGTTCCAGTTGGGTCGGCAGCGTTGGCGGTTACTGGAAATAGTATATTTGATTCGTTGGATGTATTGGGTTCCTTAACCATGCTAAATGCCACCCTGAATGTGCAATCGGGGACATTAATGGTAACCAATCAGTCTCGTCGTGTTGGGATTGGGACAACGCTACCCCAAGGTGTTTTGCATGTAATGTCTGGTAGTTTGGGGGCGTACAACGCGAATGACTTAACAACCTGGGCACCCGTTGTTATTCAATCCCAAGGGACAGCTGGTATGGCAAGCGGTATTTTATTGTCTACTGACTCATTATCGAATGGAAAGATGCCGGATTCGGGGGCGGGTATTGTTGCTTTATTAGGAAATGGGCAAGTGGGGCAACTTGGTACCTCTTTGTTGTTTATCACTGACCCAGGGTATGGGGTCAATGCGTCGGTACCTTCGGAGAGAATGCGAATTACCCCATCTGGGTTGGTGGGAATCGGACTAACCAATCCGTCCAATATGTTAGACATTGCGGGGGGGTTGACTGTTCAGGGAGATGTTGTGGTGAATACCGCTAATATTTCGGTATTGGATACGCAAGGAGCTCCCTTACAAATTAACGCTGCCAATGTTCAATTTTCATCGATGGCGTTGTTTAACCAAGGGATCACCGTTAATCGGGGTATTTCTTTTTATCCCATTCCAAAGCCTACAGTGAATCCATTATCGGGGCAGTTATATGTGAATCGAGATAATACAGATTTGTATTATTTATCACCTTTGGGGGAAGAAATTAATTTGTCCTCCATTTATTCAGGGCCACCCACTGTTATTCCATATATTGATCAATCGGGTTCGATTGCCTCTAATTTGCCCCTGTATTGGTTCGATGATCGACGTTTATTGCAAATAGGCACCACCAATACAGATGCCAAAATGGTGATTATCAGTTCTTACAATTCAACCATTACGGGTAATATAGCCTTATTATCCGTACGTAGTGTGTTGCCGGATTTTACAACATCCCCCTTATCTCGAACCTTAACGGGAGTGGATATTAATTTAAGCGGAGAGGCCACTACCGCACTTGGGGCTAACGATAGGGCCATCGGTTTGAATGTGGATGTTCGTCAATTATCAGCCAATCGTTTTTATGCGGGTGCTGCGGTTAGTGCGATGAAATATGCCGCCACTTTTTTGGGTGGAAATGTGGGGATTGGATTAACGAATCCGAATGCCGCATTACATATTGTGCAAGAGAATGCCAGCACCCCACTATTTAGAATGGACTCCACCAATTCTTCTCGATTCATTGAGGTGTCAGCAACGGGGACATTAGGCATTAATACGTCCAATGCCACCGCTTTATTATCCATTGTGTCTCCCAGTGAAGCGGGTTTGCGCTCATTGTGGGTAGGGGATTCGACTCGCACTCAGTTTGTCATCGATTCTTCGGGGCAGGTCGGAGTGGGGATTTCCTCTCCACAGGCAATGCTACATGTCGAACGAGACATTAAAGCCAATACCGGCTATTTTGATTGGGTCAGCACGAATATTTTGATGGTAGGCAAACAGGCTTTGGTCGTTAGTCAAAATGGATTGGTGGGCATTGGAACCAGCAATCCAACGGCACAGTTAGATGTTGTGAGAAACATTGGGCCGTCGCAGTTTTTGTCCGGTACGAGTGATTTTCTTGGGTCGTCATTTAGTATGATGCGGGTACTATTTCAAATGACGGACAATACGCCTAGTACGAAGCGTTTTTACCGGGGTAATGTCACGGGTTTGGATGTGGTGATTGATTCTGGCACATCTTCTTTTGGTAGTGCCTTACAAACGGTTGAAGTAACTGGTATTAAATTAGATGCAACGAAAGTAATGGCTCAAGGGACGGCCCCCATTACCGGGCTTAATGTAGATGTGACTGGTTCGGGTGGTATTAGGCGATCGGCTATTTTTATGGGTGGTAATGTTGGGATTGGGATTAGCAATCCTGCGTATGCTTTGGATGTATCAGGGAATGTGAACATTAATGGGGGAATCGTGGTATCGGGAGAGGTGAGTGCAAATCGGGTGACGGTGGATCAATTATTGGTTCGTCAAAACATGATCATTGGGGGAACCATTTCAGCGAATGTACTTCGTGCATCCACGATTAATGTGACTTCGTTGGTGTTAACAAAAGAGGTGATTTCTGGGGCATCACGGTTTAGTACCATCAATGCAACCGTGGCGCTGATCACCACATTAAATGTGGGCGGTGAACAAATCCCCCAATCAGCGGCTTTATTTGTTTCGGGAAATGTGCATATAAAGGGTGTTGCGACTATTGGTATATTACAAGTGTCTACGATTAATCTATCGGCTTCTCGCCCCCTTGTGATGACGGGGGTAGGAACGGTTGTTATGCCAACGGTGTCGGTGACGGGACCTGTTCGCGTTACAGGCTCTCTGCAATTTAATCCGGTGCTTGTTGATCCGACTCCATCGGATCGTGCGCAAGTTTATTTTAAAGATAATGCATTGTACTTATTGCTACCCGGATCTTCACAAGCCAAGGATTTGACAGCAATTTCAAATGGCAATCCTGGTTCATTTGCTTATTATGATACCAGTGGCCAGTTATCCAGTTTGGATTCGGTTAAATGGGATCCAAATCAATCCACCATTTTAATTGGATCCTCAAATCAATACTTGCGCTTGAAACAAGAGACAACAGCACCCAATAGTGATGCCTTTATTGGGAGTCAATATATGGTGAACATTCCCAATCGTGTTGTGGGTGGTGGGGCTAGCCAATTGTGGGGGTATCGGTTGGGATGGACTCGATCAATGGTGGGCGATTGGGTCAAGGGGATACCTTGGTGGGGCTTTATGTTGATGTGTCGGGGGTGAATCCGACCCAAACTGCACCTGGGGGAGCCACAACCACGGCGCGTAAATTGGCTGCTGCATTTTTAGGTGGTAGCGTGGCCATTGGCACGTTGCAGCCCAGTGCCTCGTTGCATATTATTCCAAATGGGTCAGCCCCTCCCTTATTGGTGGGTAACAACCTTGACGTTGCTGATTATATTATTGACGAGCTGGGGCGGGTTGGATTGGGAACGGGACGCCCATCTGCCTCTTTCACTATTGTACAGAAAGCGGGCGATTCCAATCCGGCCATGTGGGTACAAGATACAAGTAACAACCCATCTTTTGTTGTTCAATATGATGGAAAAGTGGGGATTAAGAAATCCAATCCATCGGTTGAATTGGATGTGAATGGAACGGTGGCCGCCACAAGACTTGAATCGAATTTGGTTTCGGCGAATACGATGCGTGTTGGTGAGTTTAATGTTGAAAGTGTAAGTGGCCGGCCTAGGCTATCTTTTGGGGGCTCTATTTCAGATACTTATTTTAGTGTTAGTGCGAATACGGTGGCTTTATCCGCAACACCGTACACCCTGCTTAACTTATTGCATGTGTTAAAGGGTAGTGTGGTGTCTGGTATCACCCATACGTATTCAGGATCGGTCACCGGTATCAATCTGACTCTTCAATCCAACAATAGTGCGGATTTTTCTGGCACGGCAACCGGCTTAAATATTGATACGAGTGGAATTAATGCCGGTAGTGGCACTGTCACCGGAATCACGGTAACAACACCACCCAATGGCATTGCGGCGGTATTAATGGGTAAGGTGGGAATTGGTGTCACCCCCAACGCAGCATTTGATTTATCGGTTTCTGGCACGGTATCAGCTAATCGCGTATCGGCACAACTGATTTCATCGAATCGCCTGATTACATCTGAATTTGTGGCCGATTATGTAACGGTGAATGAACGGTTATCCGTTCCAAATATGACGGCAGGTTCCTTGGTGGCCAATATCTTGGATGTGCAGACGTTAAGGGTTGCCACTGTTAATTTTGACAACATGACAGCAAGCAGCTTGCAAGCAACAAGAATGGGGGTTAATACCTCCCCTGACCCAGCCTATGATTTAGTGGTCGAGGGCTCTGCTAAATTTAATCGTTTAACCGTTTCTTCATTAAACGTTAGTTATATTAATGTGGCTGCAAACAGTGTATTGGTCATTAGTGGAAATGTGAGTTTGGAGGTGCCTGAATTAAGGGTTGCCAGTGTTAATTCGCGTTTTGTTTCATTTATGTCTACCCTTAATGTAACTCCCCAGCAAGGTCAATTGTGGGTGTCCCCCAACAACCACTTATATTTTAAGGCTGCCGATTCCAATCCATACGCAATTACGGAGGCATTACAGGGAACACCCACCGCATTGGCTTATTTTGGTTCGGATGGTCGGTTTACATCCGATCCGTCACTGACGTTTGCAAATAACACATTAACCATTGGATCGGCGAGCAAGCGTGGAGAATTCATTGTGGCAGGCCACGTAGCAAGTGACCAAAGCCAATATACGGCTTTGTTGGTGACGGTTAACATGGGTGACCGGAGTTCAGGCTCAGCTCAGGGTATAACGGGCATGAAGATCGAGTTTGGCCCATCCGGCAACAATACGGCTCGGTTGGCTGCCGGAGAGACGGCCATTGGCTTGGTGGTAGACATGAGGTCGGTATTTGGGGAATACACCTCAACCGCTGGGGGGGGCGGGGCATCTGCAAGGGCGTACAAAACGGCGGCATTATTTACGGGCGGGGCGGTTGGTATTGGCGTCACTCAACCCACGGCATTATTGGATGTGGTGGCCACCACGGCAACGGAGGTTCCCCTACGTATTCGTCGTGGGGATACTACGATGATGGTGGTGTCGTCCAATGGGAATGTGGGGGTTGGGGTAAGCAATCCATTGGCTAAAATGCATGTGGGTGGAACCGGCCCCTTGTTGCAAATTGGGAATTCTGATCCTATTGTTGTAAAAGAGGCTTCTGGTAGTCTTAAAATGGGGGTGGGTATAACCAATCCCACTGCAAGGCTTCATATTAAAGGGGCGGGGGAGCTAGTGCGGATTGACAACACGGCTGGGACCACGCAATTGCTATTGGATACCAATGGCAATATGGGCCTTGGGGTAAGCAATCCATCGGCTAAGTTGCATATTAATGCCCCTGCAAGTGGGGTTGCAGCCTTATGGGTGGGCCCGGATGCTACACCTGCGCTGGTGGTAACCAATAATCGCGTGGGGATTGGGGTTAGCCAGCCATCCACTAACTTGCATGTTCAACAACAATTATTGATTGGAACTGGAAGTGGAAGTGAAACGATTGATACTAGTTTGGTGGGGTTGCAAATAGCCAGTGCAACACATAGCCTGAAACTGGGGTATGTGGCTAATAACGCCGAATTAACATCAACTTTGCAACTGGCAATTAAACAGAGTATTTCTGGAGCACCTACTTCTTTAGCCACTTTTTCAACAGATGGATTGAGGTTGGGTAATAATCAAAATACCAATTCTTTATCCGCACCATTAAAAATTGAAAAATCATCGGGGGTTCTATTGGATTTGATTGGTTCTAATGCTAGCCTACCCATTATGCGGGTGTACAATAATTATGTATTAATCAATACCGCAACTAGGGTAGGTGGCAATACATTAACCGTCAGCGGGGATGTAAAGATTGATGGGGTATTAACTGCCAGTACAGTGACTGCAACGAATGGAACATTTGGTAGCCTAACTACTGCAAAAACAATTGATAGTTCAGGTGGTAATGTTACTTTGGCTAACATTACGGCGACCAATACCCAAGATCAGTCAAGTACGGTAATCGGTCTTAACATTCATTTAACTGCTTCCCAGCACCCCATTTTAGGCCGCAACCATACGATTTTTGGATCGGGGAAGGCCATTGGGTTATATGCGGACGTATCCAATATTAATATAAATGGGAACACCCCAGTTGGGAATCGATATGCGGCCGTTTTTTCTGGGGGAAATGTTGGGATTGGGGTCACCAATCCAACCGTGCCATTGGATATTTTGGGGGAAGAAAAAACCGAATCTAGTAGACAAGTGTCGGATTTATTGTATTTAAAATACAGCAGTGTGGGGTCATTGTTTCGTGTGTTTCCGGCTGATCAACTTTTTAGTTGGAGGATAACGAATGGGACAGATAGCGGTAGCGCCGGAATCACGTTCAAAAAGAATGGTTCCGATGTTTTCGTTGGGATTGGTACCGATGATGCTGCTAAAATAGATAAGGGGTTGGTGGTAAATGGGGATATGCGGTTGGGCCTGAATACAACCACGGGGGGCAGTGGGGCTGCAGGTGATGGGAATAAATTGTATTTTAGTGGTGGGCCTGAGATGGGTTCGGGAAGTAAGAATGGTTGGGATTTTACGATTGGGCGATATAACCAAGCGGGCGGTCAATCCATACTCAAGATTGATATGATTCCGGAGGAACCTGTGGGAAGCAAAAATGCCGCAATTTCTTTTGGTAGTGGAAGTGGGGCGGATTTTAAATCTCATTTAAGGGTTTCGAATGGAGGTAATGTTAAAATTTCTGAAGAGGGGGAAACCTTGGCTGCTCAAGTTACCACGCAAAAAAACACGTTATGGGTTGAGGGGAATAGGTCTAATTCGGATCCTGCAAGTCCGGCACAGTATGTGGCCCAATTCACAAACAAAGCATCGTCAGGACACTTATTGGGTTTGGTTGCCACACCTTCAGCTTCTGGTTCGGGATCTGAGGTTAAATTTATTTCTTTTTTTAATAAAACAGGTGCCAATCCCCCTAAATTGTATGGGTATATTAGTGGGGATTTTACATCTGAG
>Ga0172373_10005607_pt1 | contig 17143 bp, 16 predicted proteins | sample Lak10m_2_FD_114546 | JGI IMG/M metagenome (GOLD analysis project Ga0172373, IMG submission 114546) | Freshwater microbial communities from Kabuno Bay, South-Kivu, Congo - kab_092012_10m | ecosystem: Environmental > Aquatic > Freshwater > Lake | place: Democratic Republic of the Congo...
GGCGCTGGACGCCGTCGACGTGGCGATGACCGAAGCCGCGGTCGGCGCCGGCGTCTCCACGGTGCTGCTGCTCGGCGCGCTCTACCTGTGCCGCAGCGAGGAAGCGCGGCCGGTGCACCGGCCCTGGCTGCCGCTGGCCATTTCGGCCTCCACCGGCGCCCTGCTGATCCACGGCGCCCTCGGCCTGCCGGATTTCGCCGATCCGCAGGCCCCCATCCACCAGCACGTGGCGCCACGCTACCTGCAGAACGAGGTCGACATTCCCAACGTCGTCACCGCCGTGCTGGCCAGCTTCCGGGGCTACGACACGCTGGGCGAGACCACCGTGGTGTTCACTGCCGGCGCCGGCATCATCGCGCTGCTGCGCCGCCGGCGCGGAAAGGACGGCGACGATGCGAAGTGAGCTCGTGCTGCGGGTGATCGGCAAGCTGCTGATCCCCTTCATCCTGCTGTTCGCCGTCTACGTCCAGTTCCACGGCGACTTCGGCCCCGGCGGCGGCTTCCAGGCCGGGGTCATCTTCGCCGCCGGCATCGTCTTCTACGCGCTGATCTTCGGTCTGGTGAATGCGCGCAAGATCATTCCCGACTGGCTGGTGGAAACCATGCTCGCGCTCGGCGTGCTGATCTATATCGGCGTCGGCCTGGCCGGCATCCTGCTCGGCGGCGCCTTCCTCGACTACTTCGTGCTATCCGCCGACCCGGTGCATGGCCAGCATCGCGGCATTTTCTGGGTCGAGGTCGGCGTTGCCGTGACGGTCTGCGGCGTGATGCTGAAGATCTTCTACATGTTCACCTCGCGCAGCCGCGCCGACGGCCCCGGCGACGACTGAAATGGCCGAGACCTTCAGCCATTTCGCCTACTTCGTCACGGTCTTCCTGATGATGGCCGGGCTGTTCATCGTCATCGCGCGCGGCAACCTGATCAAGAAGCTGATCGGCCTCTCGATCTTCCAGACCTCCGTGTACCTGCTCTACGTCGCGCCGGGCAAGCTGCTCGGCGGCACCGCACCGATCATCGCCGAGGGTTACCACGTCTATTCCAACCCGTTGCCGCATGTGCTGATCCTCACCGCCATCGTCGTCGGCGTCGCCACCCTGGCGCTCGGTCTGGCGCTGGCGGTGCGCATCCGCGAGGCCTACGGCACCATCGAGGAAGACGAGATCACGGCGCTCGACGATCGCATCGACACCGCCGAGGCGCAGCCGTGAGCCTGGCCACCCACCTTCCCGCCCTGCAGGTGGTGCTGCCGCTGGCCTCGGCGCCGCTGGCCGTGCTGCTGCGCCACGGCGGCCTCGCCTTCGCCGTGGTCACCGCCGGCGCCTGGGCCGCGCTGGCAGCGGCGATCATGCTCTGGCTGCGCGTCGGCGAGGTCGGCGTCATCAGCTACCACATCGGCAGCTGGGCGCCGCCCTGGGGTATCGAGTACCGGGTTGACCGCCTCGCCAGCTTCGTGCTGGTGCTGGTCGCGGGCATGGCGGCCGTCGTCCTGCCCTGGAGCCGCGCCGTGGTCGAGCGCGAGATTCCGCGCGACCGCCACTACCTCTACTACGCCATGTTCGGCCTGTGCGTCGCCGGCCTGCTCGGCATCGTCATCACCGGCGATGCCTTCAACATTTTCGTCTTCCTCGAAATCTCCTCGCTCTCCACCTATGTCCTGATCGCGCTCGGCCGTGACCGGCGGGCGCTGGCGGCGGCCTACCGCTACCTGATCATGGGCACCATCGGCGCCACCTTCATCGTCATCGGCATCGGCTTCCTCTACCTCACCACCGGCACGCTAAACCTGGTCGACATGGCGCAGCGCCTGCGCGGCGTCGAGAATTCGCGGCCGGTGCTGGCGGCGCTGGCCTTCCTCACCGTCGGCATCTCGCTGAAGCTCGCCCTGTTTCCGCTGCACCAATGGCTGCCGAATGCCTACACCCATGCGCCATCGGCGGTAACCGCCTTCCTCGCCGCGACGGCGACCAAGGTCTCGGTCTATGTGCTGATCCGTTTCTATTTCTCGGTGTTCGGCGAGTCCCTGGTCTTCGAGCGCCTGCCGCTGCCGCAGATCATGCTTGGCCTGTCGCTGCTGGCAATGTTCGTCGCCAGCTTCATCGCCATCCTGCAGGACAACCTGAAGCGCCTGTTCGCCTATTCCAGCGTCGGCCAGATCGGCTACATCACGCTCGGGCTGTCCTTCGATTCGGTGCATGGCCTGGCGGCGTCGATCATGCACTTGTTCAACCACGGCATCACCAAGGGCGCGATCTTCCTGCTCATCGGCGGCATGGTCGCCGCCGGCGCGCGCAAGGGCGGCGGGGTACCAGCGCCGACTTTCGACCGCCTCGCCGGCTTGTCCGGGCGCATGCCGCTGACCAGCTTCGGCATCGTCGTCGGCGGCCTGTCGCTGATCGGCGTGCCCGGCACCGCCGGCTTCGTCAGCAAGTGGTACCTGATCATCGCGGCGATGGAGCAGGGCCAGTGGTGGCTGGTCGGGGCGATCCTGCTGAGCTCGCTGCTGGCCGTGGTGTATGTCTGGCGCTTCGTCGAGGCGGCCTATTTCCGCCCGGCCCCGGCCGAGGCCGCGAGCATGGCGCGCGACGAGGCGCCGCTGGCGCAACTGCTGCCGGCCTGGCTGCTGGTCGGCGCCGTGATCTGGTTCGGCCTCGACACCTCCTTCACCGCCGGCTCGGCGCTGGAGGCCGCGCGCGGCCTGATCGGGAGCCTCAAGTGAGCACCGCGCTGCTGATCGCCGCCGCCCTGCTGCTGCCGCTGGCCGGTGCCGTCGGCATCGCCCTGATGTCACGCCGACCCAACCTGCGCGAGGCCGTGACCCTGACGACCGCGGTAATGTTGTTCGCCTGCGTCGCCACACTGGCCAGCCCGGTGGCAGACGGACAGCGCCCGCAACTCCTGCTCTTCGAACTGCTACCAAGCCTGCCGGTGGCCTTCCGCATCGAACCGCTCGGCATGCTGTTCGCACTGATCGCCTCGGGCTTGTGGATCATCAATTCGCTTTACTCCATCGGCTACATGCGCGGCAACGCCGAAAAGCACCAGACGCGCTTCTACGTCTGTTTCGCGCTAGCCATCGCGGCAGCCATTGCCATCGCCTTTTCCGCCAACCTGTTCACGCTCTTCCTTTTCTACGAAGTACTGACCCTCATCACCTATCCGCTGGTAACCCATGCCGGTACGGATAAGGCCCGCCAGGGCGGGCGCATGTACCTGGGGATCCTGATGGGTACCTCGATCGTTTTCCTCCTGCCGGCCGTGATCTATGTCTGGCACGCCGCCGGTACGACCGAGTTCGCCATCGGTGGCATCCTGCCACCGGGCATCGACAAGGCCACAGTGGCCATTTTGCTGGCACTTTTCATGTTCGGCATCGGCAAGGCCGCGTTGATGCCCTTCCACCGCTGGCTGCCGGCGGCGATGGTGGCGCCGACCCCCGTGTCCGCGCTGTTGCACGCGGTTGCCGTGGTCAAGGCCGGCGTTTTCTCGGTGGTCAAGATCGTGGTCTATGTCTTCGGCCTCGACATTCTTGCCGGGACTACCAACTGGCTGGTGGCAATTGCCTGCTTCACCATCCTCGCCGCCTCCCTGGTCGCGCTGCACGCCGACAACCTGAAGCGCCGCCTCGCCTACTCGACGGTGAGTCAGCTGTCCTACGTCGTCCTTGCAGCCGCGCTGGTGGCGCCGATTTCGATCGTCGGTGCCGCGTTGCACATTGCCACCCATGCCGTCGCCAAGATCACCCTGTTCTTCACCGCCGGTGCGATCTACACCGCAGCCCACAAGACCGAGGTAAGCCAGCTCGACGGCATCGGCCGGCGCATGCCGTGGACCATGACCGCCTTTACCATCGGGGCGCTTTCGCTGATCGGAATTCCGCCGGCCGCCGGCTTCGTCAGCAAGTGGTTTATCGTTTCCAGCGCCGTCGAAGGCGGACATCACGCCGTAGTCGCGGTGCTGATCCTGAGCACGCTTCTCAACGCGGCCTATTTCCTGCCCATTGTCCATGCCGCCTTCTTCAAGCCGCTGAGCGCGGACGATGCAGCCCATCCCCACGGCGAGGCACCGTGGCAAATGGTGCTGGCATTGACCGCGACCGCCGCCGGCACCATCGCTCTGTTCTTCTTCTCCGCCCCCCTGCTCCGGCTCAGCCAACAGCTTGTGCCAGGGCTTTCCTGACGGGAGACCACGATGTCCGATCCCAAGTCCTACTGGCTCGACGACAGCGCCAATGTCACCAAGATCTACCGCGGATTGTGGCTGGTATGCACGCTGCTGATCCTGCTTGATCTGGTAATCCACCGCCACGAGGACTTCGCCTTCGCCACCGTGTTCGGCTACCACGGTTTCTACGGCTTCTTTGCCTGCGTCGCCCTGGTGCTGGCGGCAAAGCAGCTGCGGCGGGTGCTGATGCGCACCGAGGACTATTATGACCGGTGACTTTCCCGTCGCCCTGATACCGATCTTGGGCGCCGTCCTGGTGCCGCTGTTCCGGGGCGCGATGCGCAGCGCCTATCTGGTGTCCCTGCCGCTGCTGGCATTCGCCTACCTGCTGACCGTCCCGGTAGGAATCCACGGCGGGATCGAGGTCCTCGGTCAGACCCTGGTGCTGATGCGCGTTGACAAGCTGAGCATGCTGTTCGGCTACATCTTCCTGCTCGCTCTGCTGCTCAGCGTGATCTATGCCCTGCACGTCGATGACACGATGCAGCACATGGCCGGTCTCGTCTATGCGGGCAGCGCCATCGGCGCAGTGTTCGCCGGCGACCTGATGAGTCTGTTCGTCTACTGGGAGCTGACCGCGGTTTCCTCGGTGTTGCTGGTCTGGGCGCGTCGCGGCGCCCAATCCGCCGCCACCGGCATGCGCTACGTAATTGTCCAACTGCTGTCGGGCATGTTCCTGCTGGCCGGTGCGCTGGTGCATTGGCACGACACCGGGTCGCTGGCCTTCGGCCACATCGGCTTGAACGGCACTGCCGGCATGCTGATCCTGGTTGCCTTCGGCATCAAGTCGGCGTTTCCCCTGCTGCACAACTGGCTGATGGATGCCTACCCGGAAGCAACGCCCACCGGCACCGTGTTCCTCTCTGCCTTCACTACCAAGCTCGGCATATATGCCTTGGCGCGCGGATTCGCAGGCAACGAGGAACTGGTCTGGATCGGCACGCTGATGGCGGCCTTCCCGATTTTCTATGCGGTGATCGAGAACGACCTGCGCCGCGTGCTGGCCTACAGCATGAACAACCAGCTCGGCTTCATGGTGGTCGGCATCGGCATCGGCAGCGAGCTGGCGGTGAATGGCGCGGTGGCGCACGCCTTCGCCGACATTCTCTTCAAGGGTCTGCTGTTCATGTCGATGGGCGCCGTGCTGCTGCGTACCGGCACCATCAAGGGCAGCGAACTTGGCGGACTGTACAAGTCCATGCCCTGGACCACCGGCTTCTGCATGGTTGGCGCCGCCTCCATTTCGGCCTTCCCGCTGTTCAGCGGCTTTGTCACCAAGTCGATGATCATGACGGCGGCGGCAGGTGAAGGCATGCTGCTGACCTGGCTGGTGCTGCTGTTCGCCTCGGCCGGCGTATTCCACCATGCCGGCATCAAGATCCCCTACTTTGCCTTTTTCGCCCACGACTCGGGCATCCGCTGTGCCGAGGCACCGCGCAACATGCTGGTCGCCATGGGCACCGCCGCGACCCTCTGCATCGGCATCGGTGTCTTCCCCGGCGCGCTTTACGCCTTGCTGCCCTTCCCGGTGAACTATGAGCCCTACACGGCCTCGCATGTGCTGGCACAGCTGCAGCTGCTGTTCTTCTCGGCGCTGGCCTTTGCGGTACTGATGCGCACCGGCATCTACCCGCCAGAACTGCCTTCGGTAAATCTCGACAGCGACTGGTTCTATCGCCGGCTCGCACCGGTCGTCGCCGCGACATTCCGCTACGCCCTGGCAGAAACGCGCGCCGGACTTGGCGAATCCCTGCAGCACCGAGCGCAAGCGACGGCCGACTTCCTCGATCGACAACGCCGGCCGCCCGGACTTCTCTCGCGCTCCTGGCCGACGGGCGGCATGTCGCTGTGGGTCATGGTGATGCTCATGTCCTATCTTGCGCTCTACTACATAGGCTAGGGCCATGCCCGGTTCCAAGACCCACGACAGCGTCGCCTCCGGTCTATGGACCGGCTTGGTGGCCGTCGCCCTGCCGCGCCTGGCCGAGCTGCCGCCGGCCGACCGCGAGGAGGCCGCGCGCCATGCGCGCGACATCGACTTCGATGCCTGGGAACGCATCGGCATGGTCGCCGGGGTTGCCCTCGCCGCCTACCTGCTGCGCCTGGACCTGCCAACCGCCGGCGGCATCACCCAGCTGCTGCGCCATGTCCTGCAGTTCATTGCCGCGATTCCGCTGCTGGCCCTGCTGGTCGGCCCCTTCTACCTGCGGCGCGCGCGGCGCGGGCTGGACCAGATCATCGCCGCGCGCCGCAACCTCGCCCATCCCAAGGAGGTAGGTCATGAACCACGCACGCCCGCAAGCTGACCACGGCATTGCCATGGATACGTCCGCCGCTCCGTCGCACCGCCGCCTGCTGGTCCCCCTCACCGCCGACGACGATTCGCGCTGGGGCGTGGCCTACGCCCTGCGCCTGCACGCCGGGGGCGCCGAGGTCGAAGTCTGCTTCCTCAATGTCGGCGAGAAAGTAACGCGCTGGGAGCTGCTGCGCTCGCGCACCCAGGCCGAGATCGCCGCCTTCCAGGCCGACCGTGCCGACGCGTTCATCGAGGAGGCGGCGCGCCCGCTGGTGGCGGAAGGCATCGCCTATCGCGGCCTGTTTCGCCATGGCGAGATCGTGTTCACCATCCTCGACGCCGCCGACGAATTGCAGTGCGACGAAATCGTCATGCCGCAGCCGCAGGGCGGCGTGCTCGACTGCCTGTCGCGCCGGCTGGTGGCCGAGGTCAAGCGCCGCCAGAGGCGGATTCCGGTGGTGACGGTGGATGCCGAGGGGCGCGCCGCCGACACGCGGCTGCACTGAACCGGCCGCGGCTGACCCCGCGCGCGGCGCGCGGGAGGATTTTTCGGCCGCAATTTGATCGAGGTCTACTCCTGCGTCCGCACATGGGGCATGATGGCTCATACAACGACCAACAACGGAGGACACCATGATTGCCCATCGCCGGACGTGGTTCTACAGGCTAGCAGGCGAGCGTTTTGCCCATGCAGTCACCTTCAAGGTCCCGCTCACCGCCGTCAAGGCGCGCGAGGCCCTGCGCAAACTGGTCGGCCAGTCGCCTGTCGAACTTTGGAAGCACGGCAGCTGAAACACCGGAAACACCGGCCGGCGGCGCCGTGGCACCAGCGCCGACTTTTGCCGAGGTTTGCCAAGGCCTGCCGCGGCGGCCGGACACCCGCGGCATCTCAGGCCCCGTCGAGCCAGCGCTCCAGGGTCGCGTAGAGCATCTCCGGATCGACCGGCTTGGACAGGAAATCGTCCATGCCCGCCGCCAGGCAGGCGCGGCGATCGGCCTCGAAGGCATTCGCCGTCAGGGCGATGATGGGGCACCGCGCCAGCGCCGGATTGCCGCGGATGCGCCGCGTCGCCTCCAGGCCATCGACCCGCGGCATCTGCATGTCCATCAGGATCGCGTCGTAGCGGTTATTCGCCACCAGGGCCACGGCGGCCTCGCCGTCTTCCGCGACATCCACCCGCAGCCCGGCTTCGTCCAGAAGCGCCTGGAAGATGCCGCGATTCACCGGCTCGTCTTCTGCCAGCAACACCCTGCGTCCCGCGTGTTTCGCCTGCAGCTGCGCGCGTCCGGCGCCGGCGGTGGCGGCACGGCGGCCGTGTTCGCCTGGCGGTGACGGCTTGCGCAGGGGCACGACGAACCAGAACCGGCTGCCCTCGCCCGGCCGGCTTTCGACGCCGACCGTCCCGTTCATCATTTCCGCCAGCTTGCGCGTGATCGCCAGGCCCAGGCCGGTGCCGCCGTACTTGCGGGTGGTGGAGTTGTCGGCCTGCTCGAACTTGGCGAACAGGCGCGACATGGCCTCCTCGTCGATGCCGATGCCGCTGTCCTCGACCTCGAAGCGCAGCAGCACGTGGTCGGCGGCCTCCTCGACAGGCCGGGCGCGCAGGGCAACGTGCCCTTTTTCGGTGAACTTCACGGCATTGGTGGCGTAGTTCAGCAAAGCCTGCTGCAGACGGGTCCGATCGCCCGCCAGGCGCGGCGGCAGGTCGCCGGCATCGATCAGCAGGCGCAGGCCCTTGGCCTCGGCCTTGTCGCGCAACATCGTGGCCACCTCGCGCAGCAGCTCGGCGGGATCGAACTCGGCAATGTCGAGGGCAAACTTGCCGGCCTCGATCTTCGACAGGTCGAGCACGGCGTTGATGATTTCCAGCAGGTGGTGGCCGGCGCTTTCGATCTTGTCCAGGCGGTCATGCTGCGGCGGGGTCAGCGCGCTGCGCCGCAGCAGGTGCGTCATGCCGATGATGGCATTCAGCGGCGTGCGGATCTCGTGGCTCATGTTGGCGAGGAAGGCACTCTTGGCGAGATTGGCGGCCTCGGCCGCTTCCTTCGCCGCGCGCAGCGCGTTTTCCGCCTCCTTGCGCCGGGTGATGTCGGTGATGAAGCCGATCAGGTGCGGTGGCGACATCTCGCTGCCGGCGTGGAAATAAACCGTCATTTCCACCGGCACCAGGCGTCCGTCGCGGGCGCTTTGCGTGCTCTCGAACTGGAGGAAGCCTTGCCGCCGGATCTCCTCGCAGATCCGTGCGAAGGCCTCCGGCGGAAAACCGGGGTCGATATCCGATACGCGCAGCGCCGCCAGTTCCTCGACGCTGTAGCCAAGGAGTTGGGCCGCATAGCGATTGACGTAGCACAGGCGCCCGGTGTCGAGCTCGACCCAGTGGATGCCGATGCCGACGCTGTCCATGGCGAACTGGGTTTCACCCAGCCGCGCGTTCGCCGCGCTGAGGTCGGCCGTGCGCTGCTGCACCAGTGCTTCGAGGCCCGACCGATAGCGCGCCAGCTCCTGCTCGGCGCGCTTGCGCTCGGAAATGTCGGCGCAAAAGCCCATGACCTTGCCATCGGGCAGGACCACCGTGCGCAGCGACACCTCGACCAGGTGGCCATCCTTGTGGCGCAGGCTGATTTCGACGCGGTCAATCTCGGCCTGCCTGATGCGGTCGAACAGCGCGCCGTGATCGCCGGCCGCCGCCGGCGGCGCCAGATCGACGATGCCCATGCGCAGCAATTCCGCGCGGCTGTAGCCGACCAGCGCGCATCCGGCAGGGTTCACATCGATGTAGCGGGCCGCCGCGTCGGCCACGAAAATGCCCTCGGGGGCGATCTCGATGTAGCGGCGATAGCGCGATTCGCTGTCGAGCAGGGCTTCGGCATCGGCCAGCCGCTGCTGCCAGACACGATGGATCAGCCCGGTGCCAAGAAAGCTCACCGCCCACAGGGCCGCCAGCAGCGCCACGCTGATCCGTACTTCGTCGTACCAGTGATCGAGGTAATCCTCGGGCGACATGCCCACGGTCAGGACGAAGGGCAGCTCGCCGAGGCGGCGATAGGCATAGCTGCGGGCAATTCCATCCGGCGCGCGCGGGGTGAAGAAACCGCCCTGGGCCGCACCCGACTCCAGGGTCGCGGCGAACTCCGCCGACACAGTGCGATCGCCGGTCATGCCGACGGGGCCCGCCACCGGCGGATGGCGCGCCACCAGCGCGCGATCGGCATGCCGCAAAACGGCCGAGCCATGCTCGCCAACCCTCAGTTCCTGCAGCTTGCCCGCCAGGTAGCTGACGGGCACGGCCGTCGACACAATGCCGGCGAAGCTGCCGTCCGGATGGCGATAGGAGCGGGTGAAGCCGATCGCCCAGACCTTCGCCACGCGCCCGACAATGGGCTCGGTGACGATCAGCCGCTGGCCGGGCGCGGCCTTGTGCTCGGCGTAGAAGGGGCGGTCGGCATGGCTCACCGGCGTGCGCGGATCGACGCCCTTGCCCCAGCGGATCAGCCCCGTGCTGTCGCTGACGCGAATGCCGTCGACCTCGGGCACCCGCAGCTGGAAGGTGGCCAGTACGCGGTTCAGCGCAGCCTCGGAAAACGACGTTTCCGCAAGCTGATGCTCCAGCAGATCGGCAATGCTGAGCAAGGCGAGGTCGATGCGCCGGGCCGACTCGACGATGTTGTTCTCGCCGAGGATCGCCAGGCTGCCGGTGGTCGCCTGAACCTGCTCCAGCGCCTGCTGGCGGCTGGCGTTGAGGTTGTGCAGCGCGAGTGCCAGTACCAGCAGATTGATCGCCACCACGGCGGCGATCAGGCGCGGCATGAAGCCTGTGCGCAGGAGGGGTCGGGGTGGGGGGAGGTTGGGCACGGTGGAGTTCGGCAGCGGCCCGAGCCGAAACACGGCGGCATGCGACGCCCATTATCCCGCGCCGGCCGGACGGCCGTTTGATCTGGATCGAATGCGGGCGATTTTCCCGCTCAGCGCCGCCGCAGCCAGAGGGCGACGGCAATCAGGGCGGCGTAGTTCGCCACCATGAACCACGGCGTGTTCCAGGCCAGGCCGTCGAACCCGGCGTAGGTGAAGGGGTAAAGCACCGGCACCGGGTAGAAGCTCGCCGAATGGGTGAACACATCGATCACGATATGCGACCACCAGCCGGCCAGCGCCAGGCCGAGGCCGGCACGCCAGCGCCACAGGGCCAGGCTGCAGGCCAGGGCGATGGGGGCACTGTGCAGGCTGCAATGCAGGTGGTGCGCGGCAGCGCCGACCCACTCCGGCAGGCCCGGCTCCTGCCCCGGCAGGGCCACCGCGTAGCGCCACAACTCGGCCACCGTGCCGCCGCCGCCCAGCGCCCAGGCCAGCACCGGCAGCAGGTGGATCAGATCTGGCAGCAGCGCCATCACCACCGCGGCCACCGCCAGCCGGCGCGTGACCGGCCGCCGCCGCCGCGCCAGCGCGCGCACCCCCAGCCCGGCCCACAGCCCATGCGCCAGAATGTCCATGCGCGGATTCTCCGTCCGTCGCCGGCCCGCGTCCACCCGGGGCCGCCGTGTAAGCATTTCGCCGCTTCCCCGACTCATGCCATGATCCGCCCCGCAACCAACCCCACTGGAGCATTCATGTCACTGCTGCATCGCGTTCTCGCCACCCTGCTGCTGGCCTTCGCCAGTTTCGCCATCCACGCCGCCGAGCCGCCGCTGAAGTTCGGCGTCGGCCTGTTCCAGCCCGACAAGGACAAGAACGACGCCACCTACCGCCCGCTCGCCGCCTACCTGGAAAAGGAACTCGGGCGCAAGGTCGAGCTGCGCACCGTGGATACCTGGGAGGGCCTGGCCAAGTCGCTCGCCAACGGCGAGACCGACCTCGCCCTGATGGGGCCGTGGGGTTACGTGCTGGCCAACAACGAGGCCGGCGCGCAGGTCGTATCTACCATCCTTTACGACGGCAAGCCCGAGTATTACGCCATCATGATCACCCACCCCGAGTCGGGCATCAAATCGCCGGCCGACCTCGAGGGCCGCAGTTTCGCCTTCGGCGACAAGGGCTCGACCTCGGGCTACCTGATCCCGCTGCACTACTTCATGACCCAGGGCATCGACCCGGAGAAGCATTTCTCCAAGGTGCTGTACACCAAGCATCAGGCGATCGAGACCCAGGTCACGCAGGGCGCGCTGGATGCCGGCGCCGACTACAACCGCAACCGCAACGCGATGATCGAGCAGGGCCTGATCAAGGCCGAGCGCTCGGTGGTGTTCTGGCAGTCGGCGCCGCTGCCCAACGACGCCTTCGCCGTCTCCGCCACGCTGCATCGCGACGCTGCCTTCGTCGCCCGCCTGCAACAGGCGCTGGCAGGCGTGGGCGCGGCGCTGAAGGCGCAGCCCGCCCTGCTGCCGGCGCATTACACCGGCTTCGTCAGCCGCGACAACGCCTTCTACAAGCCGATCCGCGACGCCGGGCTGGCCACCGGCAAGTTGCAGGTGAAGCCCAAGCAGTGACGCAGGCCGGCATCGCCGCGCCCGGCCGCCGGCACGCCGCCGGGCGGCTGGGCTTTCTTGGCCTGGTGCTGGCCTATGCGCTGCTGATCGCCGTTGCCCTCGGCAGTCTCGCCGCCGCCGACGAACTTTCTCTCGGGCGCAATCCGCTGGCCAACCTGGCCAAGACAGCGGCCGAATTCGCGCGGCCGAGTTTCCTTGATGTCTGGTTCGGCGAACCGCGCCTCGAATACCGCAGCGATGACGGCACCCTGCTGCGCGTCGAGGATCGCCGTGTCGTGGAAGCCGGCTTCCTGCGCCAGCTGGCCCATGCCACCTGGATCACCTTCGTCATCGGCACCCTCGGCTCGCTGCTCGGCGCCCTGCTGGCGCTGCCGCTGGGCGTGCTGGCGGCGCGCAACCTGGCGGCGCCACGCCCGCTGGCGCTGGCGGCCAAGGCCGTGCTCGACGCCTGCCGCTCCATCCACACCCTGGTGTTCGGCCTGGTGCTGGTGGGCATCGTCGGTCTCGGCCCCACCGCCGGCATCCTCGCCATCGCCCTGCATTCCATGGGCACCTACGGCAAGCTCTTCGCCGAAGCCATCGAGACGCTGGACATGCAGGCGGTTGACGCCGTGCGCGCCGTCGGCGCCGGCCCGGCACAGGTCTTCTTCAACGCCGTGTGGCCGGCGGTGCTGCCGCAGTTCGTCTCGCAGCACCTCTACATCTGGGAATACAACATCCGCGATTCGACGGTGCTGGGCCTGATCGGCGCCGGCGGCCTCGGCCTGCTGATCACCGAGGCCACCGCATTGTTCCAGTGGGGTCGCCTGGCGACGATCCTGATCGTGGTGGTGCTGCTGGTCTCGGCCTTCGACGCGCTGTCGCGGCGCATCCGCGCGGCGCTGCTGTGAGCACGGCGGCTTTGAAAGTCGGCGCCCACGACACGGCGATTCAGTTGCACAAGGTGAGCTGCGAGGCCGGCGGGCGCACGGTGCTGGCCGTTGAGGAGCTGCGCATAGCGGACGGCGAACGCGTGGCCCTGATCGGTGCCAACGGTGCCGGCAAATCGACGCTGCTGCGTCTGCTGTCCGGCTTCACCACGCCGTCGACGGGTGAGGTGCAGGCGCTCGGCCGCCGCCTGCCGCTGCGCGGCGCCGAACTGCGCGGCCTTCGCTGCGAAGTCGGCCAGGTCTTGCAGGGCCTGCACCTGGTGCAGCGCCTAACTGCACTGGACAATGTGCTGATCGGCGCGCTGGGTCGCATCTCCGGCTGGCGCGGCTGGACGCGCTGGCACCATGCCGACGACATTACCGCGGCTGCGGCCGCGCTGGCCCGCGTCGGCATCGCGGCGCTGGCCGACACGCGGGTGGACCGGCTTTCCGGCGGCGAGCGGCAGAAGGTCGCCATCGCCCGCCTGCTGATGCAGCGCCCGCGCCTGATCCTCGCCGACGAACCGACCGCCGCGCTCGACCCACAGGCCGCCGCCGAAGTCTGCGCCCTGCTGGCCGACGCCGCCCACGGTGCCACCCTGGTGACGGTGCTGCACAACCCGGCGCTGCTGCCGCTGCTCGCCGACCGCGTGATCGCGCTCAAGGCTGGGCGCATCGCCTTCGACCTGCCGCTGGCGCAGGTGGACCCGGCCGATCTGGCGGCCTTGTATCGATCGGCGGCGGAGCCGGCGCCAAACACCGAAGGCCAGCCGAGGACCGTGAGCCTTCCGCTTGCCGAGCCTTAGCGCCGTGCCGCCAGCGCCGACTTTTCAAAAGCGCTTGATATACATACGTTCATATATACAATGCACCCATGGAGTTCACCTGGGTCTCGGCAAAGCGTGCGTCGAATCTGAAAAAGCACGGTCTCGATTTTGCCGATGTCGAGCGCGTTTTTTCCGGCCCGACGATAACCAGGGAAGACACTCGCGAGTATCGCGGCGAGCAGCGTTTCAACACCACGGGCTTTCTTCGCGCGCAGATCGTGACCGTGTGCCATACCGAAAGCGAAGATGAAATCCATGTAATTTCGATGCGAAAGGCGGAACCCGATGAAATCGAACTCCTCTCCCGCTATATCTGACAAGCCCCCGCGCCTGCGGGTTGGCATGAAAGACGTTGGCCAGGCCGAATTCTCCACGGCCGTGCGCGCACATCTGGGCAAACAGCGCGTCTCGATCATGCTCGACGGCGAAATCCTTGCCTTCTTCAAGGCAAAGGCCGGCGAGCGCGGCTACCAGACCCTGATCAACCAGGCCTTGCGCGACGCCATGCGCGGAGCGCAGATCGAGCAAACCATCCGCCAGGCGATTCGCGAAGAGCTGCACGCCGGCTGAAGCGACAAGGATGCTGATCCATCATCCCCGGTGGCGGGATGAATGTCTTCTGCGCGGCCGTCCCCTTTGCCGCCGTACCGCCAGCGCCGACTTTCGACCCCGGCATGCCATTCTGATAGCATCCTCGGCACCCCAACGTCCGCCACCCACCGGAACGCCCATGCCGCTCTCCTGGAACGAAATCAAATCCCGCGCCCTGGCGTTTTCAAAACGTTGGGCCGATGCCGGCAACGAAGACGCCGAAGCCAAGCCCTTCCTGATCGACTTCTTCGAGATCTTCGGCATCACCAACAAGCGCATCGCCAGCTTCGAGCACGCGGTGAAGAAATATGGCGGCGGGGCCGGCTATGTCGACCTCTTCTGGCCCGGCATCCTGCTGGTCGAGATGAAGTCGCGCGGCAAGAATCTCGACCGCGCCCATGCCCAAGCGATGGACTATTTTCCCGGCATCATCGAGCGCGATCTGCCGCGCTTCGTCTTGGTCTGCGATTTCCAGCGCTTCCGCCTGTTCGACCTTACCGAAGACACGGTGCATGAATTCACCCTCGCCGAGCTGCACAAGAACGTGCGCCAGTTCGGTTTCATCGCCGGCTACCAGACGCAAGTCATCAAGCCGCAAGACCCGATCAACATCAAGGCCGCCGAGCGCATGGGGCGGCTGCACGACCAGCTCAAGGCCATCGGTTACGAGGGCCGCGCGCTGGAACTGTATCTGGTGCGCCTGCTGTTCTGCCTCTTCGCCGAAGACACCAGCATCTTCGAGAAGCGCCAGTTCCAGGACTACATCGAGCAGCGCACCGGCGTCGATGGTTCCGACCTCGCCCATCATGTCGCCACGTTGTTTCACATTCTCAACACCCCGACCGACAAGCGGCTGAAGAACCTCGACGAGCAACTCGCCGCCTTCCCCTATATCAACGGCAAGCTGTTCGAGGCTGCGCTGCCGCCGGCCAGCTTCGACGCCGCCATGCGCGAAAGCCTGCTCAACCTCTGCGCGCTGGACTGGAGCCGCATCTCGCCGGCCATCTTCGGCAGCCTGTTCCAGAGCATCATGAGCGAAGCGGCGCGGCGCAACCTCGGCGCCCACTACACCAGCGAGGAAAACATCCTCAAGCTGATCAAGCCGCTGTTCCTCGATGGGCTGTGGGCCGAGTTCGAGAAGATCCGGAAGAACCGCAACAGGCTGTTCGAGTTCCACAAGAAGCTGCGCGGCCTGCGCTTTTTCGACCCGGCCTGCGGCTGCGGCAACTTTCTCGTCATCACCTACCGCGAGCTGCGCCTGCTGGAGCTGGAAGTGCTGCGCGCCGCCCATGCCGATGGTCAGCAGATGCTGGACATTCACCAACTGGTGGCGGTCGACGTCGATCAGTTCCATGGCATCGAGATCGAGGACTTCCCGGCGCAGATCGCCCAGGTCGCGCTGTGGCTCACCGACCACCAGATGAACATCAAGGTCAGCGAGGAATTCGGCGCCTACTTTGTGCGCATTCCGCTCACCCACAGCGCCAACATCGTGCATGGCAACGCCCTGCACCTGGACTGGAACGCCGTGCTGCCAGCGCCGACTTGTGCGTATGTGCTGGGCAATCCGCCGTTCGTCGGCGCCAAGTTCATGGACGATGCCCAGCGTGAGGACACCCGCGCCGTGTTCGCCGGCATCGACAACGCCGGCCTGCTCGATTTTGTTGCGGCTTGGTATGTCAAGGCCGCGCGCTACATGAGCGGCAACGATGTCAACCCCGGCGCCATGCGCGCCGCTTTCGTTTCCACCAACAGCATCACCCAGGGCGAACAGGTCGGCGCCCTGTGGGGCTGGATGCTGGCGCAGGGCATCAAGATCCATTTCGCCCACCGCACCTTCTCCTGGAGCAATGAGGCGCGCGGCAAGGCCGCCGTGCATTGCGTCATCGTCGGCTTCGGCCTCGGCGACGTGGCCGAGAAGATCATTTTCGAGTACGAGGACATCAGGGGCGAGGCCCACGCGGTGAAGGCGGGAAACATCAATCCGTATCTGGTCGATGCGCCAGATGTCATTGCAACGTCGCGCATGACGCCGCTTTCCACCGCACCTGCCATCGCGAACGGCAGCATTCCCGCCGATGGCGGCAATCTCATTCTGGAGCCGGAAGAGCGCGACCAGTTGCTGGCCGCCGAACCGCAAGCCGCTCCGTGGCTTCGTCCTTACCTCGGCGCGGAAGGCTTCATCAACGGCAACATTCGCTACTGCCTGTGGCTGGTCGATTGCCCGCCGCAAGACCTGCGATCCATGCCCTTGGTCCGCGGGCGAGTCGATGGCGTGCGCCGCATGCGCGCGGCCAGCGCCAAAGCGGCCACCCGTGCCAAGGCCGATACGCCGACCCTATTCACGGAAAACCGCCAACCTGCGTCCGGGCGCTATCTGGCCCTGCCGCGCACGTCGTCGGAGAATCGTCGCTATATACCGATCGGCTATCTCGATCATCACATCGTCGCTGCCAACGATCTGCAATTCATTCCCGACGCCTCGCTCTATCACTTCGGGATTGTCGGCAGTGCGATACACATGGCTTGGACTCGAATTACATCGGGCCGCCTGAAGAGCGACATTCGCTACTCCGTCAAATACACCTACAACACCTTCCCCTGGCCTACGCCCACCGACAAGCAGCGCGCCGCCATCGAAGCCGCCGCGCAAACTGTCCTCGATGCCCGTGCCGCGCATCCCGGCGCCAGCCTTGCCGATCTCTACGATCCACTGACCATGCCGCCCGATCTGGTCAAGGCGCACCAGAAGCTGGACGCCGCCGTGGATGCCGCCTACGGCTACAAGGGCGCCGCCACCGATGCGGCGCGGGTAGCC
>Ga0172373_10005608_pt1 | contig 17142 bp, 14 predicted proteins | sample Lak10m_2_FD_114546 | JGI IMG/M metagenome (GOLD analysis project Ga0172373, IMG submission 114546) | Freshwater microbial communities from Kabuno Bay, South-Kivu, Congo - kab_092012_10m | ecosystem: Environmental > Aquatic > Freshwater > Lake | place: Democratic Republic of the Congo...
CCTGGGGCCTGGCAAGGAGTTGGTGGAACCCACCAGCGGCAATACCGGCATCGCCCTCGCCTTCGTCGCGGCGGCGCGCGGCATCCCGCTGACCCTGACCATGCCGGAAACCATGAGCATCGAACGCCGCAAGCTGCTGGTGGCCTATGGCGCGAAACTGGTGCTGACCGAGGGCGCCAAGGGCATGCCGGGGGCGATCGCCAAGGCGGAAGAGATCGCCGCCGCCGACCCGTCCCGCTATGTGCTGCTGCAACAGTTCAAGAATCCGGCCAACCCCGCCATCCACGAGGCCACCACCGGCCCGGAGATCTGGGATGACACCGAAGGCCGCATCGACATTTTCGTCGCCGGCGTGGGCACCGGCGGCACCATCACCGGGGTCGCCCGCTATCTCAAGCAGACCCGGAACAAACCCATCCAGGCGGTCGCGGTGGAACCCGCCGCCAGCCCGGTGCTGACGCAAACCCGCGACGGGCAACCGCTACAGCCTGGACCCCATAAAATTCAGGGCATCGGCGCCGGCTTCGTGCCGGCCATTCTCGATCTGTCACTGATCGACCGCATCGAGCAGGTCAGCAACGAAGAGGGCATCGAGACGGCACGGCGGCTGGCGCGCGAGGAAGGCATCCTCGCCGGGATTTCCTGCGGCGCGGCGGCGGCGGTGGCGATCCGGCTGGCCCAATTGCCGGAGAACGCCGGCAAGACCTTGGTCGTGGTGCTGCCGGATTCCGGCGAGCGTTATCTCAGTACGGCCCTGTATGAAGGCATCTTCGATGCCCAGGGGCTGGCCGCCTGAACGGAGTACGCTCATGACCCCAAACCTCAACCTGCAAATACCGATCGGTATCAACCCGATCGTCCAAGCGCTACACGATATCCGGGAACGATCCCTGGCGCGGCGGCAACGCCAGAATCAGGCGCCCAAATTGCCGTCCCGCTCCGAGCTCAAGGACATCATGGAAGGGCTGGCGACGGTGCTCTATCCGAACCGGCTGGGCGCGGGAGATTTGACGGACGAAGGGATCGACCATTACGTCGGGCACCTCCTGGATACCAAACTCAGACAGTTGCGGCTGCAAATGCAGCGCGAGCTGCGCTATACGGCGGAACAATCGGGCGAACGCAACCCTGATGCACAGAACCTGCAGCACCAGTCTCTGGACATCGCCCGGGATTTCGCTCAATCCCTGCCCCGGATCAGGGAGTTGCTGGATAGCGATCTGGCCGCCGCCTACGAAGGCGATCCCGCCGCCCACAGCGAGGATGAAGTGCTGATCTGCTACCCGGGCATCGCGGCCATGATTCACCATCGCCTGGCTCACAAACTCTACCGGCTGGGCTTGCCCCTCATCGCGCGCATGATCGGCGAGATTGCCCACTCCGAGACGGGCATCGACATTCATCCCGGCGCACAGATTGGCCCCGGGTTCTTCATCGATCACGGCACCGGCGTGGTCATCGGTGAAACCAGCGTGATCGGCGCGCGAGTGCGGATCTATCAGGCCGTCACCCTGGGCGCGAAGCGCTTTGAGACGGACGAGAACGGCTTGCTGGTCAAGGGCGGCGCCCGTCATCCCATCATCCAGGATGACGTGGTGATCTACGCGGGAGCGACCATCCTGGGCCGCATCACCATCGGCCGCGGCTCGACCATCGGCGGCAATGTCTGGGTGACCCACAGCGTGCCGGAACACAGCCACCTGACCCAGGCTCCCGCCCGCAGCGAACTTTTCATTCATGGCGCCGGTATATGACCCACCGGCTCCCTGGCAGGCTCTCGCATCGATTGCGTCGATGATTGCAATCGACACGGGGAAAAATCCCGGCTGAATACCTTGGCCGGAATACTATATGGCAAGAGGAAACGACAATGGCAGAACTAGACAAGCATCAACTCGCCCTGGGCGACAATGCGGCTCGGACCCTGGCCAACGCCACCAAAACCGTCCCGCAACTCGTCACCATCTCGCCGCGCTGGCTGACCCACCTGTTGCCCTGGGTCGGCGTCGAGGCCGGCATCTACCGCGTCAACAAGGTCAAGGACGCCTCGCGCGTGCTGACCGCCTGCTCCCACCGCGACGAGAGCGACCTGCCGCAAACCTTTGTCGACTATGACGAAGGCGCCCGGGAATATTTCCTCGGCGCGGTGACCACCGTGGTCGATATCCACACCCGGGTTTCCGACCTTTACAGCAGTCCCCACGACCAGATTCGCGAGCAGCTCCGCCTGACCATCGAGACCGTCAAGGAGCGGCAGGAGGATGAATTGCTCCACAACAAGGAATTCGGTTTGCTCCATAACGTGACGCCGGAACAGCGTGTCTCAACCCTGGCCGGACCGCCCACGCCGGACGATCTGGACGAGCTGATCGCCAGGGTGTGGAAGGAACCGGCCTTCTTCCTTGCCCATCCGAAGGCCATCGCCGCCTTCGGCCGCGAGGCCACCCGCCGCGGCGTGCCGCCGGCCACCGTGAATCTGTTCGGCTCGCCGTTCCTGACCTGGCGCGGCATTCCGCTGATACCCACCAACAAGCTCAGAATCGAGGATGGCAAGACCTCCATCCTGCTGCTGCGCACCGGCGAGAGCCGTCAGGGCGTGGTCGGCCTCTATCAGCCGGGCCTGCCCGGCGAACAGGGGCTGGGACTGACGGTGAAATTCAGCGGTATCAGCCGCAAGGCTATCGCCTCCTACCTCGTGTCCCTCTACTTCTCGGTGGCGGTGCTGACCGAGGATGCCATCGCCGTGCTCGAAGATGTCGACGTGGAGAAATACCATGACTACCAGCCTGTCTACCGCTAATCCCCTGCCCACCGGCGCCGGATTGCCGGCTACGCCGCCGGGCGGGGTTCCCGACCCCGGCTCCGCTACGCCCTATGCCAACGAGTTTCTCGTGGTGGTGCCGGGCGCCGGGACGGTTCCCGGCGTTCCCCCGGGGGTGTCCGCCATCGAGGCTCCCGGCGAGGAAGATCTCCGGAAGCTGCCGGCGGCGCTGGCCGGCGGGAGCGGGCAGAGCCCCGTCACCCTGGCGCAGACCCCGACGGCCTCGGATGCGGATGCGGTCTTCTATTTTCTGAAGGCCGCGCCGACCACCAGTCCGGGCGTGTTGCCATTTGTGCGGCCGGACCGGCCTGGCGTCGATCCGAACCTGAACTCCGCGGCTCCGGCGGCCATTTCCACGGCCAACCCGAGGGCGCCGGCCACCCGGCATAGTCTGCCGGGCAGCCAGCAGGGCTCCAGTCCGCCACACACACCGGGGATCGAGGTCGGATCGCAACCTTTTGCCGGCGCGGCGCCGCCAGCTTCCGCCTTCCCTGAACCGGGTGAGGATTCCTTGCGCGCCGCGCCGGGAGTGCTGTCGGGTGCGATTGGCGCCAGTCCGGCAGCCGCGTTGGCAAGCGCCGGTCAGGGCGAACCCCTTTATTTCCTGGGAGGCGCCCTGTCGTCGCCGCGTGTGCCGGTGGATCTCAACCTGCCCGCCCGTGGCGCCGAGTACGAGGCAGTACCCGACATGGGTCTGCCGCGCTCTTCCAGCCCCAACCTGAACGTACCCTCCGGGGGGCTGTACTTCATCGATGAAGTCATCCGCCTGGGAACACAAGGCTGAAAAGGGATGACCGGGTGACGCAATCCGATGATGAGTCTGACCGCCACCCGGCCATCCATTCGTTAATCACTCGAGGAAACAACAATGACCGAATTGGACAAGCATCAACTCGCCCTGAGCGACACCGCGGCACGGACCCTGGCCAACGCCACCAAGACCGTCCCGCAACTTGCCACCATCTCGCCCCGCTGGCTGGCCCATCTGCTGCCTTGGGTCGGCGTGGAAGCCGGCATCTACCGCGTCAACAAGGTCAAGGACGCCTCGCGCGTGCTGACCGCCTGCTCTCACCGTGACGAGAGCGATCTGCCGCAAACCTTCGTCGACTATGATGAGGGCGCACGGGAGTATTTCCTCAGCGCCGTCACCTCGATCGTCGATATCCACACCCGGGTTTCCGACCTTTACAGCAGCCCTCACGACCAGATCAAGGAACAGCTTCGCCTGACCATCGAGACCATCAAGGAACGACAGGAAGCCGAGCTGATCAACAACCCGGAGTACGGCCTGCTGCACAACGTCGTGCCCGAACAGCGCATCTCCACCTTGGCCGGACCACCCACGCCGGATGATCTGGATGAACTGATCACCAAGGTGTGGAAGGAACCGGCCTTCTTCCTCGCCCATCCGAAGGCCATCGCCGCCTTCGGCCGTGAGGCCACCCGCCGCGGCGTGCCGCCACCCACCGTGAACCTGTTCGGCTCGCCATTCCTGACCTGGCGCGGCATCCCGCTGGTGCCGACCAACAAGCTGAAGATCGAGGACGGCAAGACCTCCATCCTGCTGCTGCGCACCGGCGAGAGCCGTCAGGGCGTGGTCGGCCTCTATCAGCCGGGTCTGCCCGGTGAGCAAGGCCTCGGCCTGTCGGTCAAGTTCGCCGGCATCAATCGCAAGGCCATCGCCTCCTACGTGATCTCACTGTACTGTTCGCTGGCCGTGCTCACCGAGGATGCCATCGCCGTACTCGAAAACGTTGACGTGGACAAATACCATGATTACCAGCCTACCTACAGATAAGTCTGTGGCGTCAGGTTCGGCATTCCCGGCGGAGGCTCTGGCCCCCGCCGGGCTTCCCGATGTGGATGTCCTGACGCGACTGGCCAACGAATATTTCGCGGCCTTGCCGGACGGGGGCGGAATTTTATTTCCTGCGCCCGGTTCCGGCGGCGGCCGCCATCACCGTGCCGCCCTCGGCCGCAAGCCGGGAACCCCGGCCGGCGCCGCAAGAGGGGACCGCTCCCCCGGTCGTCAGACCCGGGTCTGACGACCGGGGGAGCGGCGGCGGCCCTGGCGCATTACTTCCCGGGGGGCGCCCAGCCCCCCAGTACGGTGGCGCCGGGCTTACCCCAACCCGGACCGGACATCCTGCCCGATCTGGGTTTGCCCCGAACCACCGTGCCGGGCATCGCCGTGCCGAAAGGGGCGCCGCCCGGCGGCGCGCCGGTGACGGCCGTAGGCGAAGCGGCGGATGTGTCCTTGTATTTTCTGGGCGAAATGGTCAGCGTTCCGGGTGATCCCACCTGTCAGGGCCAGGAGCGACAGGAAAATCAGGTTGCCCCTCTCGATTCCGCCCATCCGGGCTTCGATGTCTGGCAGGTGCGACGGGATTTTCCCATCCTCAATGAGACCGTCCACGGCAAGCCGCTGATCTGGCTGGACAACGCCGCGACCACCCAGAAGCCGCGGGCGGTCATCGACCGGCTGGCTTATTTCTACCAGCACGAGAACTCCAACATCCACCGGGCGGCCCATGAACTGGCGGCGCGCGCCACGGATGCCTACGAGGCGGCCCGCGACACGGTGGCGCGCTTTCTCGGCGCGGGCAGCCGGGACGAGATCATATTCGTCCGGGGCACCACCGAGGGCATCAACCTGATCGCCCAATCCTGGGGCCGGCGTCACATCGGCCAGGATGACGAAATCGTCATTACCTGGCTGGAACATCACGCCAACATCGTGCCATGGCAACAGCTCTGCGCCGAGAAAGGCGCCAGGCTGCGCGTGGCGCCGGTGGATGACAGCGGCCAGATACGGCTCGACGAGTACGAGAAACTGCTGGGACCCAGAACCAGGCTGGTCGCCTTCTCCCAGGTCTCGAACGCCCTTGGCACGGTCACCCCGGCACGGGAAATGATCGAGATTGCCCATCGCTATGGCGCGCGGGTGCTCCTGGACGGCGCGCAGGGCGCCCCGCACATGCGGGTCGATGTCAAGGCGCTGGATTGCGACTGGTACGTGTTCTCCGGGCACAAGGTGTTCGGGCCGACCGGCATCGGCGCGGTCTACGGCAAGCTGGATCTGCTGAATGCCACGCCGCCCTGGCAGGGCGGCGGCAACATGATCCAGGACGTCACCTTCGAGCGGACCCTGTTCCAGCCTGCCCCCGCCCGCTTCGAGGCCGGCACGGGGAACATCGCGGACGCGGTGGGCCTGGGCGCGGCGCTCGATTATGTGGAGCGCATCGGCCAGGAAAACATCGCTCGCCATGAGCACGACCTGCTGGTTTACGCCACACAGGGCTTGCTGGAAATCCCGGACCTGCGGCTGATCGGCACGGCGCATGAGAAGGCCAGCGTGCTGTCCTTCGTCCTGCGGGGCTTCCGCTCGGAGGATGTCGGCGAAGCGCTCAACCGGGAGGGCATCGCCGTACGCTCCGGGCACCATTGCGCCCAACCCATCCTGCGCCGTTTCGGCCTGGAGACCACGGTGCGGCCTTCGCTGGCGTTCTACAACACCTACGGGGAAGTCGATGCCCTGGTGGACGCGGTTCGCCGCATCCAGGGCGGCAGTCACGCCTTGCGTCGTTAATGCGGTGACGCGGATGGCGCCTGTGGCTGTCCGCGTTTCTTCCGTTACCCGCGACCACCGCCCGCGCGAAGAATCATCAGAGTGGAAGAACCGGGCGGTGGGCGCCTCCGCACGGATGCGGACCTACCGCACCCAACAGCAACCGACAAGACAATTTCGAACATGAGCGATACCAGCGGACCTCTGACACCGCGGCAATGGGAATCACTGGTCAATCTGCTGAAATCGCTGACTCCCGCCCAACGGCAGTGGGTCAGCGGCTTCGTGGCGGGTTTCTGCGCACTCGACGGCGCCTTGCCATCCACCCAGGCGGCGGTTTCGGCGCCGACTCAGCGAGCGGCCGAAGCGGTCATTACCCTCCTCCATGGCTCCCAGACCGGTAATGCCAAGCGCCTGGCGAGAAGCTTTCATGAGCGGCTGCTCAAGGCCGGCCAGCCCGCCCGGCTGGAGGCCATGGCCAGTTTCAAATTCGCCCAAATCAAACGCGAACAGCGGCTTCTGATCGTGGTGAGCACCCACGGTGAAGGCGAACCACCCGACAATGCCCTGGGGTTTTACAACTTCCTGCACGGTTCCCAGGCACCACGGCTGGACCAGCTCCGATATTCGGTATTGGCGCTGGGTGACTCCAGTTACGAACATTTCTGCAAGACCGGGAGGGATTTCGACGAGCGTCTTGCAGCGCTGGGCGCGGAAGCCTTGGTCGAGCGGGCTGACTGCGATGTCGATTATGAAGCCGCCGCCGAAGCCTGGTTCGAGCAGGTGTGCATCGCGTTAAACCAGACCGCGGCGCCGGAAGTCACTCCCTTGACAACCCAAACCGCGGCCGATACCCCGGTTTACACCCGGAAAACCCCTTACTCCGCCCGACTATTGGAAAATCTTCCGCTCACCGCGCCGGCCTCATCCAAGGATGTGAGACACATCGCCCTGTCCATCGAGGGCTCCGGCCTGCGCTATGCGCCGGGGGACGCACTGGGCGTCGTACCCAGCAACCGGCCGGAACTGGTCGATGCGTTGTTGAAGGCGCTGCATCTCTATCACGCCGACACGGTCGTCGGTCCGTCCGGGATCACGACCACGCTGGAAAAGGCCCTGCTCAGGGACTATGAAATCACTACCCTATCGCGGGCCTTTCTCGAACATTACGCCACGCTGGCCGAATCCGCATGCCTCAACGGCTTGCTGAAGCCCGACCAGCGGGGTCAGCTCAAGTCCTGGCTGGAAGGGCGGGATATCCTCGACGTCATCCGGGAATATCCGGTCACCGGCCTGACCGCCCAGCAATTCCTGAATCTGCTGAGGCGGCTGCCGCCCAGGCTCTATTCCATCGCCTCAAGCTGGACGGCTGACCCGGATGAAGTCCATCTGACCGTGGCGGTGGTGCGCTATGAAGCGCACGGACTCAGCCGTCATGGCGTCGCCTCGACCTTCCTCGCGAACCGCGTCGAGATCGGCGGGCCGGTTCCCGTTTATGTGCAGGAAAACCCGAATTTTCGTCTGCCGGCGGATCCGGACATCCCCATCATCATGATTGGACCAGGCACCGGCGTGGCGCCGTTTCGCGCCTTTCTGGCCGAACGCGAGGCCATTGGGGCCAAAGGCCGCAACTGGCTGTTTTTCGGCGACCGCCACTTCGATACCGACTTTCTCTATCAGACCGAATGGCTGGATTACCGTCGCAAGGGAATACTGACACGAATCGATGTAGCGTTCTCCCGGGATACCACCGAGAAAGTCTATGTACAGCAACGCCTCCTGGAAAACGCGCGGACCATTTACGCCTGGCTCGAGGAGGGCGCACAGGTCTATGTCTGCGGCGACGCCAAGCACATGGCGCCGGATGTCCATGCGGCCCTGCGCGAAATACTGGTACGGGAGGGCGGTCGCCAGCCTGAACAGGCCCAGGAAGACCTGCTGACCTTGCAAGCCGACAAGCGCTATCAGCGCGATATCTATTGAAGGAGAAACAGGCCAATGACCGATAACCAGAAGCAACGATTGGCTCCCGAAGAAACCCTCAAGATCAACAGCCGCTATTTGCGGGGTGGCCTGATCGACAGTCTCGCCGACCCTGTCACCGGGGCGATCCCCGAGGATGACGCCAAACTGCTCAAGTTCCATGGCGCTTACTTGCAGGATGATCGGGATGTGCGTCAGTTACGTTTGCAGCGTAAGCTCGAACCCGCCTACGGCTATCTGATCCGGGTGCGAATGCCGGGGGGCGTATGCACACCCGCGCAATGGCTGCAACTGGATGATCTGGCGGTACGCTATGGCTTGCCTTCGCTCCGCATCACCACGCGGCAGACCTTTCAGTTTCACGGCGTACCCAAACGTCACCTCAAGACGGTGATCGCCGGCATCAATGCGGCCTTGCTGGACACCATCGCCACCTGCGGCGATGTCAATCGCAATGTGGTCTGTCATAACAACCCGCATGTCTCATCCTTGCACGGCGAATTGCTGGCCTGGGCCCGGAGGCTTAGCGATGAACTCCTGCCCAGGACCCGCGCCTACGCCGAAATCTGGCTGGACGGGAAACCCCTGGGCGACACCCGAGAACCGGAGGAAGACGAACCGCTCTATGGCCAGACCTATCTCCCCCGCAAATTCAAGATCGGCATCGCCCTGCCACCCAGCAATGACGTCGATATCTTCGCCCAGGACCTGGGCTTCATCGCCATCGCCGAAGCCGGCAAATTGCTGGGATTCAACATCGCCGTGGGCGGCGGCATGGGCACGACGCATAGCGATACGGCGACCTATCCCCGGCTGGCCAGCGTGATCGGTTTTTGCCCGCCCGAGCGACTCATCGAGACGGCCCGGCATGTCCTGGGCATCCAGAGGGATTTTGGCGATCGCGGCAATCGCAAGCATGCACGATTCAAATACACCCTGGACGACCTTGGACTGGACTGGTTCCGGTCGGAACTCGAACGCCGGCTGGGGGGTTCCCTCGCGAGCGCCCGGCCCTTCGCCTTCACGGATAACGGCGATCGCCTGGGCTGGCAGGAGGACCCGCGGGGCTTCTGGCATCTGACCCTGGCCGTGCCCAGCGGCCGGCTGCGCGATACCGGAGAGATCGGCTGGCTGAGTGCGATGCGCGAGATCGCCCGAATCCACACCGGCGATTTCCGGCTGACCGCCAATCAGAACCTGATCATTGCCCGCATAAGTCCGACGGTGAAACCCGACCTCGAATCTCTGCTGGAACACCACCGCATCCCGCAACCGGAGGGGTTGAGCGCCATCAGGCAACGGGCCATTTCCTGCGTGGCTTTTCCGACCTGTGGTCTGGCCATGGCCGAGAGCGAGCGCTGGCTCCCCGGCTTACTGGACCGCCTGGAGACGGTCTTGCAGGAACTGGGTCTGGAGCATGTTCCGATCAATCTGCGACTGACGGGCTGTCCCAATGGTTGCGGACGACCGTTTCTGGGCGAAATCGGACTGGTGGGTAAAGCCCCGGGTCGTTACAACCTCTATCTGGGCGCGGCTTTCAACGGCTCGCGGCTCAATCGACTCTACCGTGAATCACTCACCGGAGAAGAGGTGATCGAGGCCTTGACCCTCCTCCTGCGCGACTACGCGCAGCGGCGTGAGTCGGGTGAGGCTTTTGGCGACTTCGTCATCCGCCAACACTATGTCGCGGCCGTGGCGGAAGGACGGGATTTCCATCGAACCCCACGCTCCACTGCCCCTGATCGAGCGGATTGATTGATGTATCGCGGCCGAGACGCAAGTCCCGGCCCAGCGCGCGGACCGTTGATCCGGTCAGCCTTCTGGCCGCCGTATTCACGGCAATCCCGGGCTCGCGGCTCATGGCGGTTCCGAGCAAACCGACCGCATCACCCGCGGGTTTGATTCTCGCGGGTGATGCTCAACCTAGGAATTTCAAGCGCGCAGCAGCCTTTCAGCGAGAGCGGCGGCCTGACCCCTGATTTCCGGCACCGCGGTCGTTTCCCAGAGCATGCCTTTTTCGGGCGGACCCAGGGTAAAGAGTCGGCTGGAGGGTATGCCTTCCTGCTGGATCAGGGCGCCGTCGCGGGCGACCTCCAACCCCAGGCGGAGCGCATCCGGGCGAATCAGGCCCTGATCGAGCAGGCTCTTGATCAGCGGACTCCCCAGTTGGCGATAATCGCTTTCCGAACCCGAACAATTCAGCACGACATCCGCCACGATGTCATAGGGTTTGTCCACGCCTCGCGGCCGGATGACGACCTCGACGCCATCGGTGCGGTCACGGTATTCCAGGATTCTCCCGACGTGACGGGTCAACTGACCCGACTCAAACGCCTGTTGCAACTTGCCGGCGATGATTGGCGACAAGCGATGGCGGTGACAATCCCACCACGGCCGGAGGTGCCGCAGGAAGCGCCGCTGCTCGACCATGGGCAGGCTGCTCCATAGCGTCTGATTGGCGGGGCGCAAGGCATCGATCGCCGCGCGCCAGTCACAGCCCGTCTCTCTGATATGTCGGCGCAGCGCCCGCAGCCAGGCGCGTACGGAAGGGACGCCGGATTCGTGATCGAGGTTGAAGACCGTGGGCGTCGCGGTGGCATGGGCCTGCGGCCACAGGCCGCGCCGCGAGATGGCGTGCAAGTGGCCCTGATAGCCAGCCTGTTGCAGGGCCACCACCCAGTCCACCATGGTCAACCCGCCACCGATCAGCAGACAGGAACGGGTCTCCAGCACCCTGACCAATAAACCCGGTTCCCAGGGGTTGCCATGATAGCGGGCGCTTTCGTAAAAATCGGGTTGCGCCACATAGGGGTCGCCTGGTGGAAAATTCCCCAGGGCCAGAACCAGCTTGTCGGCCATCACTCGGGTACCATCCGCGGTTTGCAGAAGAACACCTTCCGGGGTTTCGATGGCCCCTGACACTTTCACGGAATTCCGGATCAGCCTGACTCCCGATGCGGCTTTCAATTCCGCTTCGTCAAGCAGTTCATTGATATAGTCGCCATAACAGCGGCGGGGGAGAAACGATCCCGGTCCGACCTCGGTCACCCAGGGAGGATCGATGATCCAGTCCAGTTTCCCTTGCGCCCAGCGCAGGAAGTGTCCCGGATCATCCGGAAAGGCGCTCATGTTGCCAGCCGGCACATTCAGGAGGTGGCAGCCCAGTGTCGTGCCGTAGGCCACGCCTCGACCGAATTGGTGGGGGAACTTCTCGAACAGGGTGATTTCAAGCGGGCGCTGCCCCCGTTTCAGCAAGTGCGCGGCCACCAGACTGCCGCTGAAGCCGGAGCCGATAATGGCGATTCGAAGGGTTTGATGATTTCTTATGGTCATGGTTTTCTGCCTGTCAGCCTCCATTCAAGTGAGGCTGGCGAATGGGCCGATGAAAAAAAGTCCGCGCTCCCCGGGAACCAGGGAACGCAGACCAGGGGACACCCGGGCCAGCGCCATTCTAGGCCCGGTAGTGGTCGAGCAGACCCAAATCTTCCGCTACCGTGCGGTGGGTGAGGTAGCCCGCGTGGGTGTTCAGTGCCTTGGCGAAGCCGGGGTCGCCGGTCAGCGCGTCCAGCCCCTCCTTGGTCAGCCGCAGGGCATAGGGCAGCACCGCTTCGGACAGGGCCATGGTGGCGGTGCGGGGATAGGCGCCCGGCATGTTGGTGACGCAGTAATGAATGACGTCATGCTCGACGAAAACGGGGTGGCTGTGCGAGGTGGGCCGCGAGGTTTCAATGCAGCCGCCCTGGTCGATGCTGACGTCCACCACGACCGAGCCAGGCCGCAGCAGCTTGACCTGTTCACGGGTCACCACGTAATCGGCTCTGGCTCCGTGCCGGAGTACGGCACCCACCACTAGATCGACGCCCGGCAGTTCGCGGCTGATTGCCTCCGGACTGGAAGGGATGTAATGGAAGCCCTCGCCCAGTTCAACCTGATATTGCACGGCCTTGCGCGAATCCAGGCCGGCCATGATGACCTCGGCGCCCAGGCCATGCGCGCTGCGCGCGGCGTGGTGGCCGACGACACCGTCGCCGATGACCAGCACCCGTCCGTGGCGGATACCCAGCACTTTGCCGAGTTGCACGCCCTTGCCGCCTTGGGTGCGGCCCAGATAGTAGGCGCCGACCAGGGCGGCCATGTTGCCGGCGACGGCGCTCATCGGCGCGAGCAGTGGCAGGTAGCCTTGGCTGTCTTCCAGGGTTTCGTAGGCCAGCGCCGTGGTGCCACGCTCCAGCAGGGTTTCGGTGAGACCGCGTGGCACGCCTGACAAATGCAGGAAGGTAAAGAGTAGCTGCTGCCGGAGGTAGCCGTACTCCGCTTCCAGCGGTTCCTTGACCTTGACCACCAGCTCACTGGCCCAGGCCTTGTCGACACTCACAAGGCTGGCGCCAACGGCTGCATAGTCCTCGTCGTGGAATCCGGAGCCGAACCCCGCGCCTACCTCGACCCGAACCGCATGTCCAGCCGCCACGAGCTGACGCACGGCTGCCGGGGTCAGGGCGACACGGCCTTCCTGATCCTTGATTTCCTTGGGTAGCCCGATCTTCATGAATGATTCTCCCTAAGTTTGAGGCGGGTGTACGGCGTACCCAGCAAGGCGCGTTTTCCGCCTCGCCAGAATTCCTCAGGCGGCCTCGCGTTTGGGCTGACTGGATGGGTAAGCCTGCAATCCGGCATGGCGGTTCACAACGCTGGCGCTATTGAATTTGCGTCCGGCCTGACTGGACTGGTAAGCCTGTAACCCACCCTCCAGTGATACCACGTCCAGGTAGCCCAATTTTTGCAGAATATCCGCTGCGATCGCGGAGCGGTGACCGATGGCGCAATAGGCCAGGATCGGGGTGGATTTATCAGGAATTGCAAGGGCGACTCGTGCTTCCAGTTGCAACCAACTGAGCTGGATGGCGCCGGGAATGTGGCCTGCGTCAAATTCATTCCTTTCGCGTACATCCAGAAAGACCCGGCCTTCATCACCGGGTAACCCCGCGAATTCCGGGGCGATCTCCCGGATACGCGTTCTGGCATCGTTGGCGAGATTCAGGATTTGCTGAAAAGTGCTCATGGTGTAGTCCTCTTGGGTGGGTGGGGGGTGGGTGAAGTGAATTCAGATCAATCGGGCCGATAGCACGCCATCGATCCCCTTGATCCGATCAAAGGTGGCCGATGGTACCGGCTCGGAGAGGTCGAGCAAGGTGAAGGCGTGGTCCCCGTACGATTTGTTGGTGAGATCGGTGTAATTGAGGCCGGCTTCCGCCAAGGCACTGGAGATTTGCCCGACAATATTGGGTATGTTGCGATTGGCGACGGCGAGTCGGACCTTTGCCCCATTACGCGGCAGGACGACATCGGGATAGTTGACCGCATTCTGGATATTGCCGTTTTCAAGATAGTCACGGACCTGTTCCGCGACCATGATTGCGCAGTTATCCTCGGCTTCCGCGGTGGATGCCCCCAGATGGGGCAGAACGATGGCCCGGGGCTGATTCAGTAACGCACGGCTGGGGAAGTCGGTGACATAGGCGCTGAGCCCTCCGCTCTGCAAGGCCTTGATGATGCCCGCTTCGTCAACGACGCCACCCCGCGAGAAATTCAGCAGCACGGCGCCGAACTTGATGGACGCCAGCCTTTCCTCGTTGAGAAAGCCCTTGGTCCGGTCATTGAGCGGAACATGCAGGCTGATGAAATCCGAATTCGCCAGCAATTCCTGCGCACTGGCGGCCTTTCTTGCCGTGGCGGACAGCCTCCAGGCGCTTTCCACGGTGAGTTGAGGATCAAAGCCGATCACCTTCATGCCCAAGGCATCGGCGGCGTTGGCCACCAGCACGCCTATGGCGCCCAGCCCCAGTACCCCGAGCGTCTTGCCGGCAAGTTCATAGCCGGCGAAGCGCTTCTTGCCTTTCTCGACCTGCTGGCTGATGCCGGCGTTGTCTCCCTCCAGTTGGCGGGCGAAATCCCAGGCGACCGGAATTTGCCGGGCTGCCAGCAGCAGACCGGCCACCACCAGTTCCTTCACGGCATTGGCATTGGCGCCCGGGGCATTGAATACCGGGATGCCGCGTTCCGTATACTCGGCGACGGGGATGTTGTTGGTGCCGGCGCCCGCCCGGCCCACGGCCTTGAGGCTCTCCGGAATCGGCGTGCCATGGAGATCATGGGAGCGCAGCAGAATGGCGTCCGGGTGTTGGATTTCCGAGGCTACCTCATAGTGGTCGTGCGGTAACCGCGCCAACCCGACAGGTGAAATGGTGTTGTAAGTCCGAATCTTGTACATGGCGATTACCCATAATGGCGTTCGAATTCACCCATGAAGGCCACCAGGGCATCCACCCCGGCTTCCGGCATGGCGTTGTAAATGCTGGCCCGGAGTCCGCCGACGGAACGGTGCCCCTCCAGGTTGACCAGACCCGCCACCCGGGCCTCGGCCAGGAAGGTTTTTTCCAGATCGGCATTGGCCAGCCGGAAGGGCACATTCATCCGGGAACGAACCGTGGGTTCGACGGGACTGGAGTAGAAGTCGGAGGTATCGATCGCGGCATACAGCTTTCCGGCCTTGCGAACGTTGGCCTGCTCCACGGCGGGGATGCCGCCTTGCCCCAGCAGCCATTCGAGCACCAGCCCCAGCAGGTACCAGTTGTAGGTGGGCGGTGTATTCAGCATGGAGCCGTTGTCGGCCTGTTGCTTCCAGTCCAGGATGGCGGGCGTGATCGGCAGGGCGCGGCCCAGTAGCTCCTCGCGCACGATGACCACCGTGATACCGGCTGGACCGGCATTTTTCTGCGCGCCGGCATAGATGGCGGCGAAGCGGCTGATATCCAGCGGCCTGGACAGAAAGTTGGAAGACACGTCGGACACCAGCGACAGCCCGCCCGCATCGGGTATTTCCTGAAACTCCACCCCGCCGATGGTCTCGTTGGCGGTGTAATGCAGGTAAGCGGCTTCCGCTGGCAGGGTCCAGGTCGACCGATCGGGAATCGCGCCGTAACTGGCGCTCTTGCCGCTGGCCACGACGGCGACCTCCGCATAGCGCTTACCCTCGCCGATGGCCTTCTGTGACCAGATGCCCGTGTCGACATAGGCGGCCTGGTTACTGTCTCCCAGCAGATTCAGGGGTACGGCCGCGAACTGACCCGTGGCGCCGCCCTGCGGGAACAACACCTTGTAATGGGCGGGTATGGCCAGCAACTGCCTTAAATTGGCCTCGGCCTTCTCCGCGATACCAATGAAAGCCTTGCCGCGATGGCTCATTTCCATCACGGACATGCCGGCATCGCCCCATTCCAGCAACTCGTCGCGCGCCCTTTCGAGCACCGCATCCGGAAATGTGGAAGGTCCGGCGGCAAAGTTGTAAACCCTCGTCATGATTCGGCGTCTCCCTAAATTACCCTGGCTTGATCAATCGAACATAGGGCATACCCAAAGCCCAGGTTAAAGTGACCTTGAGCGTCAATCCTTACCCTTGTCCGATCTGCGTGGGATTACTTTAGGGCTGATAAATAGCGTTGTGAAATACAATTTAAGGATAAGATCAGAGCCAATCCGAATATGGGCTTAGCGGGATATTCCGAGCGGCCATCACCGGATTGCATGGTTGCCGCAAGAGCACATAAAAAAACCGGCAAACCCGCCGGTCGGTGAGTCATCCAGGGATGGAATGGGGGCTATCCGGGGACCATCTTCTGCACTTGGGCAGCTTGGCTATGGCCCGCCTGAAGGCTAGCGGATCATGGATACCCGCCAGTTGGCAGACCCTGATGAAATCCTCCCCATGAAGCCAGGACCATGCACCATGCCTGTGGTAATAAATATCCTCCACGCCGAGCCGGATCACTTCGCACCATAATTGGGTCAGCCTGTGCCACTCCTCGTCGAGTTCTGTAATATTGCCAACCTGGGTAATGGCTTCTTCAGTTTCGACACGAATCTCGATAGGATAATACAAAGTCACAGGCAATACTCAGGCACAGATCCATCATTAGCCTAACGGAGAATGACACAGTAATCCATGAACAAGCCATAATATTTTCATCTACAGCGTTTTCTTGATCGATTAGTTACTTAAAGAAATTATCTTTGTAAGTGCTAAGTCATTGGTTTTAAATAACAATTTATGAATTTTTGTGATTTTTTGAGTAACTTCTTGGAGTAAAAAGCGCTGTAAGTTTATTGCTTAAACCTATAAGGCATGACATAGGGGAAATATCGAAATCAGGCTGGAGCCGAAGATTCAGCACGGTTGCAAGAGTCGGCCCTGGCGAGTTCTTCTGGCTGGCCTTGTTTCGGCATTCCGGGTGTACTGCTCCTGACGGCTGCGCGAAGTGTTGCCGCTGGCAGTCATTGTTGAGGCGAGACGCGGGCAAATTGAGGTTAAACCGGACCGCGCCAGTGACTCCAGGACGGCAGCGAGCCTCCATTCTGCATGTGGTCGCTGAGCGAGTCTCTTCAACACAACGATCGTGGTAATGGGGCAGGCTTTCAGGTCTGGAAGCTTGGATGGGCCCATACCTGCCGTCTTGGGTTGCGTGGACTCAACGGCAGGGATTGGGCTTATATTTTGGATTTGTCCAAGTGTTTGATGTTGGGGGATGGTCGCTTGCGTGTGGCACGAGTTTACGGATGCGACCCGAAGCCGACACACGCGCCTCATTTCCAAATGCAATACCTTCGCCAAAAATCAGGCTGCCTTTGCATGAATTCTTCCGATTTCCGCGGCTTGGAAAATCCTGTCGTCGATTAAAAACGCTTCGCCGGTTTTGCCGAGGGAATTGATAATCCG
>Ga0172373_10005609_pt1 | contig 17140 bp, 16 predicted proteins | sample Lak10m_2_FD_114546 | JGI IMG/M metagenome (GOLD analysis project Ga0172373, IMG submission 114546) | Freshwater microbial communities from Kabuno Bay, South-Kivu, Congo - kab_092012_10m | ecosystem: Environmental > Aquatic > Freshwater > Lake | place: Democratic Republic of the Congo...
TCACGGTGTCACTCGTCGGGGGAAGTCGGTCGCATCGGCAGGCGGTTGCGCCAGTGGCCGTCCAGATCGCGGAGCGCGGCGGCCACCGCGCCGGCGGTCGGAACGAGACCGATCTCGCCGACGCCCTTGATTCCGTAGGGAGCGTCGGGTTGCGGCGACTCGACCAGCATCACCTCGATCGGGGGGACGTCCTTGGCGCGGAGGATGCCGAGCGCCCGCAACGTGCGAGCGGTGGGGAAGCCGGTCTCGGGGTCGGAGGGGAAGTCCTCGGTCAGTGCGTAACCGAGTCCCATGTGCACGCTTCCCTCGATCTGACCCTCGCAGAGTGTCGGATTGACCGCCCGGCCCACGTCGTGCGCGGCGACGACCCGTTCGATGCGCCCGTTGCTCCGGTCGATCACCACCAGTTGGGCCGCGTAGCCGAACGTGGAGTGGATCGTCGGGTTCTCGACCTCGCCCAGCTTCTGCGTCCAATCGACCCGATACTCGCCGACGTGATCGACGCCGATCGCCAGTTCGGCGGACCGCGCGGCGTCACACGCGGCCTTGACGGCTCCGGCTCCCATGAGAGTGCCGCGACTGCCCGTGGTCTGCCCGAATCCGAGCTCGCGGGTGGTGTCGACGAGGACGCGGATGCGATCCGGATCGATCCCCAACTCCTCGACCACCACCTGCTGGGCGACGGTGTTGATTCCTTGTCCCATCTCGGTCCATCCGTGTCGGACCTCGACGATGCCGTCGGGTCGGAAGTGGACGACCGCTCGGGTGATCTCCTTGAAACCGTTGCCGAGGCCGCTGTTCTTCAGACCGAGTCCGACGCCGACCGCCTTGCCCTCGGCCCGGGCCCGCTGGTAGGAGTCGGACACCGCATCGAGGCAGATCTCGGCGCCGAGACAACCGCCGTCCATGATCTGACCGGGACCCCAGACCTCGCCGGGTCGGATGACGTTGCGCTTGCGGATCTCCCAACCCGAGATGCCGACCCGCTCGGCGAGTCGATCGAGCACGCCCTCCATGGCGAACTGGGCCTGGTTCGCTCCGAAGCCCCGGAATGCGCCGCAGACCGGATTGTTGGTGCGCACGGCGATGGCTTCGACGTCGATCGACGGCACCCGGTACGGCCCGGAGGCGTGACCGGCCATGCGTTCGAGAACCTTCATTCCGACGCTGGCGTAGGCGCCACTGTCGCCGACGGCGCGGACCCGCAACGCGGTGAGTCGTCCCTCGTCATCGCAGGCGGCCTCGTAGCGCATTCGAATCGGATGGCGTTTGGCGTGCATGAGGAAGGATTCCTCGCGCGACAGCGTGCACTTCACGGGACGGTCGAGTAACCAGGCGGCGAGAGCGGTCTGAGCCTGGTTGCTCATGTCCTCCTTGCCGCCGAAGGCCCCGCCGTTGGTGATCAATTCGACCGTCACCGCGTCGTTGGGCACGCCGAGTACGCGCGCGATGTCGTTGCGGTCGTCCCAGATTCCCTGGCCTCCCGAATGAACGTGCAGATGCCGAACGCCGTCGATCCGCGATGGAACCGCGAGAGTGCTCTCGGGCTCCAGGAACGCGTGCTCGATGCGCTGCGTGTTGAACTCCTCGATCACGACATGACGAGAGGCAGCCAGCCGCTCGTCGACGTCACCACGGCGGTAGGCACTGCGGCTCAGGACGTTGGTGTCGGTTCCCCAGACGGCGATCGACTCGTCGGAGAGGGCGCAATCGACGTCGGTGACCGGGGCGAGAGGGGAGTATTCGACCTGGATCGATTCCGCGGCCCGGCGGGCCACGACCCTCGACTCGGCGACCACCACCGCCAGCACGTCGCCGGCGTAGCTCGTGCGACCGCCCACCGGGATCATGATCGGCCAGTCCTTGTGGATGAGGCCGACCCGGAGATCTCCGGGAATGTCGGCCGCGGTGAAGACGGCGACGACACCCTCGACGGCGCGCGCGGTCGACACGTCGATGGACAGAACGTCGGCTCGAGCGTGCGCGGTGAGGTGGAGTCCGGCGTGCAGCATTCCGGGAACGCGAAGATCGTCGACGTAGCCCCGGTCTCCGAGGGTGAGTTCCGCGGCTTCGTACTTCGAGCCGCGGGTGCCGACGCCCCCGACCTTCACCGGTGTCGGGATTCGATCGGTGGCCACCGCCTCGATGGCGTCCAGAACCTTCACGTAGCCGGTGCAGCGGCAGAGATTCCCGCCGAGATGACGCGACATCTCCTCGCGCGTGAGTGCCGCGCCCTTCTTGTCGATCTGACCCTTGGCGCGCATGACGATGCCGGGAATGCAGAACCCGCACTGGAGTCCGCCGCACGCGCTGAACGCGTCGGCGAAGCGTCGACGTTCGTCCTCCGGAAGCCCCTCGAGGGTGGTGATCGACTTGCCGGCCACCTTCTCGAGGGACTGCTGGCAGCTGACCACCACCTTGCCGTCGACGAGGACCGTGCAGCAACCGCACTGACCCGACGGCGAGCAGCCGTCCTTGGCCGACGTGATGTCGAGTTCCTCGCGCAGCGCCGACAGCAGGTGCGGGTGTTCGCCCTGAATCCGTACCGCACGACCGTTGACGGTCAGGGCGACGGTCGATGATTCGGGAACCAGAGTCATGAACGTCCCCCTTCGACCGGTGGCTCGACGACTCCGCGTTGATCGGTGATTCGTCGGTACACCTCGGGTCGGCGGTAGCGGTCGAAGTCGAACAGCGTCCCCTTGTAACGACGGCACCAGTCGAGATCGCACCGGGCGACGATCACCTCGTCGTCGGTGGTGAGCGTCTGCGCCACGATCTGGCCGCTCGGCGCGACGATGCACGACTGTCCGAGCGAGTCGACGCCCTCCTCGACACCGCCCTTGGCGACCCCGACGACCCACGTTCCGTTCTGGTACGCACCCGACTGCATCACGAGACAGTTGTGGAACCCCTGCAGGATGTCCTGGCTGGGGTCGGGTACGTAGTGAATCGGGGTGTTGTATCCGCAGAGGATCAACTCGACGCCCTGCAGTCCCATTTCGCGGTACGACTCGGGCCAACGTCGGTCGTTGCAGATCATCATTCCGACGAGACCACCGAACGCCCTCCACACTCCGAAGCCCTCGGGTCCCGGCTCGAAGTAGTAGCGCTCGGCGTGCTGGAACGGTCGGTCGGGTTCGTGATGTTCGTGGCCGGGGATGTGCACCTTGTGGTAGCGGGCGACGATCGTTCCGTCGCGCTCGACGAGGATCTGCGTGTTGTAGCGGTGTCTCGTCCCCGACCCGTCGGGCGGAGTGAGTTCGGCGTATCCCAGACTGAAGCCGACGCCGAGGCGGCGGGCCTCGTCGAAGAGTGGTCGAGTCTCCGGACCCGGCATGGCGGTCTCGTACCAGTGATCGGCCTGGGTGATGTCGTCGACGAACCAGCGGGGGAAGAACGTCGTCAGCGCCAACTCGGGGAACACGACGAGTTCGGCCCCCCGCGCGTGAGCCTCGTGCAGGAGTGCGATCAGGCGACGAACGACGGCCTCGCGCGACTCGGCGCGCTGAATCGGACCCATCTGGGCGGCGGCCACGACCACCGAGCGCGTCATCGAGGGTCCGCCGGTTCGAAGTCGGTGTGGGCGAGACGCCACATCACGTCGAGCAGCACATCGGTTCCGGCCACCAGATCGGCGGCGTCGGTGTGCTCGGCGGGATTGTGGCTGATTCCGAGGTGCGACTGCGTGAAGATCATCGCGGTGGGACACACCCGCGCGAGCATCTGGGCGTCGTGTCCGGCTCCCGAGGGCAGTCGGCGAACCGAGTGACCATGGTCGACGATCGTTGCTTCGACGAGATCGACCACGCGAGGATCGAAATCGACCGGCGCGAAGCGAGCCAGTGAACGCGTGGTGATGCGAACACCCTCCTCGTCGGCCAAGCGAAGGAGTTCGTCGGCGATCCGGCTCTCGGCTCGTCGCAGAATCTCTTCGTCGGTGTTGCGGACGTCGAGAGTGAGGTGGGCCGAGCGCGGCACGACGTTGACGAGGTTGGGGTGCAGGTCGATCTTCCCCACGGTGCACACCTGGGTTCCACCGATCTCGACGGCGAGGTCGCGAAGGAAAACGGCGATCCGCGCCGCGACGTAGGCGGGATCGTGGCGCATCCCCATCGGGGTCGTGCCGGCATGGTTGCTTTGTCCCTCGATCACGACCTCCTGCCAGGAGATGCCCTGCACTCCCGTGACCGCTCCGAAGCGGATCGCCTCGGCTTCCAACACGGGTCCTTGCTCGATGTGCAGTTCCACGAAGGCGTGCGGCGCTGCGGCCGGACACGGACGACTTCCCTGATAGCCGATTCTCCCCAGTTCGTCGCCGAGTCGGGAACCGTCGATCGCCCGGATGTCGAGGGCCTCCTCGAGCGCCAGGCCCCCCACGTAAACGAGGGAGCCGAGCATGTCCGGTTGGAAGCGGGCCCCCTCCTCGTTGGTGAACACGGCAACCGACATTGGGCGGGGAGGCTGGGTATCGACGGCCATCAGCGATTCGATGACCTCGAGCCCGGCGAGTACTCCGAGGTTCCCGTCGTATCGTCCGCCGGTGCGAACGGTGTCGATGTGCGATCCGGTCATCACCGGGCGTCCGGATCCGACCCGCCACGTACCGACGATGTTGCCGACGACGTCGACGTCGATGTCGAGACCGAGGTCGCGCATCCAGGACACCACCAGATCGCGCCCTCGCCGATCGTCGTCGGTAAGAGCCAGACGAGCGCATCCTCCACCCTCGATGGCTCCGATGGTCGCGAGTTCGTCGATCCGGGTCAGGAGCCGAGAACCGTCGATCCGGCACGGTGCGGAGGTCGATGTCACGGCCACGTGCCGAGTTTACAAATTGTCAAACAAACCCGGTTCTGGTCTCCGGCCGTCGGGCAGACTCGTCGGGTGGCCGCCATGGAGATCGTCATCGTCCTCCTGGCCGTGGCGCTGGCGGGTGCGGCCCAGGCCGTCGCCGGCTTCGGATTGTCGCTGCTGTCGGTTCCGCTCATGTCGCTGGCCATCGAGACCCACGATGCGGTCCTGGTGGCGACGATGCTCGGAATCTTCACGAGTGGCGCCCAGGCCGTGATCGGTCGCCAACACATCGACGGTCCGTTGGCGCGTCGGTTGCTCGTGTCGGCGGCTCTCGGGGTGCCCTTCGGCTTGCTCCTCTTCACCCGGGTCGATGAACACCTGTTGAGGCTCGTCGTCGGTGTCGGAGTCCTGATCGCGGCTTTCCTGTTGGCGGTGCGGTTCACCGTTCGTGACGATCGCCGGGCTGGTGACGTGGTGGCTGGTGTCCTGAGTGGCGCGTTGGCGGCCTCGGTCTCGACCAACGGACCACCCCTGGTCGTCATCATGCAGGCCAAGAACCTTCCGACGCGGGTGTTTCGTCCCACGATCAATCTGGTCTTCAGCCTCAGCGCGGTCATGTCACTGGTCGGTTTTCTCGTCAGTCGGGAGGTGGGTGGACGCGGAGTCCTCACGTCGCTGGTTGCCGCGCCCGCCATCGCGATCGGAGCCGTCGGGGGTCATCGACTCCAACCGAGGGTGACCGAGGAGGCGGCCCGACGAGTCGTCCTCGGTCTGTTGGCGGTGGCCGGTGCGTCGGCGGTGGCGGCCGCGGTGGGCGGGATCGTCGGTTAGTGGCCGCCGAAGATGGTGAGCCACTGTTCGCGGTCGACGGGCTTCAACACGAAATTGTGGCGGCGCACCTCGGCGAGTTCCTCGTGTGGAGCGGGGGAGTAGCGATGGCCGGGATAGATGACGGTGTCGTCGGGGAGCGACGCGAGCAGTCGGAGACTGTCGAACATCGCCGAGGGATCGCTTCCCGGTAGGTCGGTGCGACCGCACCCGTCCAGGAACAACGTGTCGCCCGAGACCAGTCGGCCCCGGACGTGGAAGCACTGACTACCGGGCGTGTGTCCCGGGGTGTGGACGAGTTCGACGTCGACACCTCCCACCCTGACGACATCGCCGGGCTGATGGGCCACGAGATCGGTGCGTCCCACTCCGGTCGTACGTTCGACCCAGGGTGCTTCGAGCGCGTTCACGTGAACGGGCACCGGGCAAGTCTCGAGAAGACGGGTGATTCCTTCGATGCGGTGGCCCATCATCGATCCACCCACGTGATCGGGGTGGTAGTGGGTGGCCAGCACGCCGGTGATTCGCATTCCGTCCTGTTCGGCGATGGCGCGGAGGTCGTCGACGCCGTAGGCCGGATCGACGACCAGACATTCTCCGGTCGTTCGATCGCCGATCAGGTAGACGAAGTTCGCCATCTGGTGCGCCAAGCCGTCATCGACGGCGAAGTCGTGACCGGACAGCAATTGGCGGAAGTAGAGATCGTCGTCGACTGTTCGCTGGTCCATTCGTCGTCGTACGCTATCGACGTGTCGACCAGCCGTCTCGAACGCCTCGTGGCGGGTTCGCGAATTCCGTTCGGTGGCGACCGGGAGGCGGTGGTCGGGGAAGAACTCGCCCGCGACTTCGCGAGTGGCGATTCGCTGATCGTCGTCCAGTCCTCCGGTGAGCTCATCCGGGTGCCCGCCGCGGTTTCCGATGTCGTCCGCGGAGCGGTGGACCGTGCGGTCGACGGCTTCGAGAAACTCGCCGAAGTCCCGGCGGATGCGACGACCCGGTTCTACGAACTCTTCGCGCGGGGTCTCGAGGACGACGAGACGTTCACCTCGATCGCCACGGCCAATCGCGCCGACGTGGAGGCCGCCCGCGCCAAGGGTCGCTCGACCACCCGCCTCGAACTGACGCCGGTCATGCGAACGGGAATGGTCGAGGCGCTGCGGATGTGGCGGGACATCGAGGTTCGACCCGACCGCGTGGTGTCGACCGTCGAACACGAGGTCTGGACGGTCGAGGAGAGACGGGCGCCGCTCGGAGTCGTCGGATTCGTCTTCGAGGGGAGGCCGAACGTCTTCGCCGACGCCACCGGGGTTCTGCGGGGTGGCAACAGCGTCGTCTTCAGGATCGGCAGCGACGCGCTCGGAACGGCGCGCGCGATCATGGACTCGATCGTGCGTCCGGCGTTGCGCCAGTCCGGCCTTCCCGATGGTTGCGTGAGCCTGGTCGAGTCGCCGGATCGCGCCGCGGGCCTCGCGCTGTTCTCCGACGCTCGGCTGGCTCTCGCCGTGGCGCGAGGCAGCGGGGAGGCGGTCGCATTGCTCGGATCGGTGGCCCGGCAGTCGGGCATTCCCGTCAGCTTGCACGGCACCGGAGGTGCGTGGGTGATCGTGGAGGCGAGTGCCGAATCGGCGCGGGTCACGTCACCGGTGGAGGCCTCCCTCGACCGCAAGGTGTGCAACACCGCCAACGTCGTCGTCTGCGTGAACGGCGCCCACGTGCATGAGGTGGTGGCGGCCGCCGACCTCGCCGCGCGGCGTCGGGGACACGACTCGGCGATCGTGCACGTTCGTCGGCGCGAATCGGTCGGCCTGCCCGGCCCCGAGCGCATCGTCGAGCACGACTCGGACGACTTCTTGTCGGTTGAATGGGAATGGGAGGACCGTCCCGAGTTGTCGGTGGTGATGGCCGCCGATCGCCGCGAGGCCATCGCGTTGTTCGATCTCCACGCGCCGCGATTCGTGGTCTCGGTGTTGTCGGGGGACCCCGAAGCCCTGTCCGACTTCTACCGCTTCTCGAACGCGCCCTTCGTCGGCGACGGATTCACGCGCTGGGTCGATGGACAGTACGCGCTCGGCCGTCCCGAACTCGGACTCTCGAACTGGCAGGCGGGCCGCCTGTTCGGTCGGGGAGGCATCTTGTCCGGCGACGGTGTCTACACGATCAGGTATCTGGCGCGGCACCGCGACCCGCGACAGCGTCGCTAGCCCCCGGTGAGGCGATCGAGCAGTCGAGATCCGCGCACGGTCCCCGCGGTCGACTTCGCCTCGCGCTGGTCGATGGAGCCGGCGAGTTTCGTCATCGCGTTGATACCGAGCCAACGCAATGGTTCGGGCTCCCAACGCGGCGAGCGGTGCCCGAGAACGGGAAGCGACGTGTGTTCGGTGTCGAGGCCCAAGATCGCCTCGGCGAGGATGCGACCGGCGAGATGCGAGCTCGCGACCCCGTCGCCGACGTAGTTGCCCGCGCGCCCCAGTCCCGTTCGCTGATCCCACTCCACCGACATCGTCCAGTCACGGGCCGCCGCGAGCGGCCCACCCCAGTGATGGGTGATCACGGTGTCCGACAGGGCCGGAAACAGTTCCACCAACTGCCGCCGCAAATGTCCGGCCACTTCGTTGTCGAAATCGAAGCGGGGCTCGATCCGCGATCCCCAGTGATACGAGGCTCCGCGACCGCCGAAGGCGATGCGATCGTCGACCGTCCGCTGGCCGTAGATGATCAAGCGCCGGCCGTCGGCGAAGACGGTTCTCTGGTCGAGTCCGATCTCGTCCCAGGTCTCGCGAGGTATCGGCTCGGTCGCGATCATCATGGAGTAGAGCGGGAGGGAACCTCGTTTCCGGTCCGCGAAACCGGACGTCCAGGCCTCGGTGCACAGCGCGATCGACCCCGCCCCAATCCTGGTCGACGTTCCGGCGGCCCGGACCGTCGCGACCCGAGGCGCCAGTTCGGTCAGCCGCACGCCTTCGATGATCGACACGCCCCGTCGACGTAGAGCCTCGGCCAGACCGTGCACGAGTTTTCCGGGATGGATCGCGGCGCAGGCCGGTTGCAGAACCGACCGACGCGCGCCGTTCATGCGCACCACGCGTTCGGTCTCGTTCCGGTCGAGGGGCCGCACGTGCTCGTCACCGAGAGCGAAACGGCGAGCCTCCTCGACCATGTCCCGGAGACGAGTCTCCTGTTGCGGCGTGCGGGCCGCCGTGATGGCGCCCCCCTTGGCCCAGTCGCAGTCGATTCCGTGTCGCGTCGCGAAGTCGCCGATCTGGTCCACGGTCGAATGCATGATCCGCTGGAGACGTGTCGCGGTGGAGGTGTCGGAGAGTGCCGCGATCCGATCGAGCGACATCGGCAGGTACGACGAGCACCATCCGCCGTTGCGACCGCTCGCACCGTGGCCGACCTCCTCGGAGTCGATCACGAGAATGGATCGACCGGGTTCCAGTTGCGAGTGGAACCAGGCGGTCCAGAGTCCCGTGAAGCCGGCACCGACGATCAGGAGATCGACATCGGACGCGGGCAACGGCGTCGAACCACGCGTCGCCGGGTCCAACCGCGGTCGCTCCATCGAATCGCTCCACAGACAGCTTCGGCGCACGCTTCGACGGTAGTCGGGTCTTCGTAGATTGGGGCGATGTCCTCCGATGGTCGGGTCGAACCAGGCTGGTATCCGGATCCCTGGTCGAAACGGCGCCCGTACCGGCGTGCTTCCGGCGCTGACCGACCCGGTGACCTTCGGTGGTGGAACGGAACCGGTTGGACCGAGACGGTCGCTCCGGGACGCGGGGAAGAGTTCGAGCCGCTACCACTTCGCGCCGGTGCGATCGTCGTGGCCGTTCTGTTCGTCTCGCTGATCGCGAGTCGAATCCTGATCGACCTCCTGCTCACCTTCGACTGGCCGATCGTGGTGTTCGTGGCGATCGGAGCAACGGTCGGCTACGGACCGCCCCTCGTGGTGGCTCTCGTGGTCGGGCGGCGCGCCGGTTGCTCGCGGTTGTGGTTCGCCGGACGTTGGAGGATGTCGGATCTCGGTTGGGGTCCGGTCGTGTGGCTGTCGTGCGTGGTCGGTCAGGTGGTGGTGGCCCTGGTCGTCGTCGCGACCGGAATTCCGTTCACCGGGAACATCGAGGATCTCGATTCGGGAGACCTGCCGCGCGACTATTTGATCTCGGTGCTCGTCATCGGCGTTCTCGTCGCACCGATCGTGGAGGAGTTGCTCTTCCGGGGCGTCGTGCTCCGTTCGTTGGTGGGCACCATGGGGCATTCGGCTGCCGTCGTTCTGCAAGGCATCCTGTTCGGAGCCGCGCACGTCGATCCGATGAGGGGAGTCGGAAACGTCGGTTTGGTTCTCGTCCTGTCGACGGTCGGCATGGTGCTGGGAGGAGCGACCCTGATGTTGCGACGGGTGTGGCCGGCGATGATCGCGCACGGCATCCTGAACGCCGTCGCGCTCGCCCTCGCGTTGACCTCGTTCGGATGACCCTCGATCTCGTTCGGGTGAAGCGTCACGATCGGCTACCGGGGGCGTCCGTGCCGTCAGTCGGTCCCGAAGGGATGATTGTCGATGAGCCGAACTCCGTCGACGACGACGGCACCGATGGCGGAAACACCCGGTGCCAGCGATTCGACGGATTCCATGGTGGAGTCGTCGACGAAGTCGACGTAGTCGAGCGACACCCCGTCGATGTCACGAATCCGGTCGGCCATGCGGCGTCGAGCCGCCGGCACGCCCTCGCGGCGAGCCACGCCGAGTCCTTCGATCAGGGCGCGGGGCAGCACCAGCGCGCGACGACGCCCTTCGGCGGTCAGACGCACGTTGCGGCTGGAGAGGGCCAGGCCATCGGGGTCGCGAACCGTGGGTACCACCTCGATCTCGACACCGAGATCCAGATCGAGAACGAGACGGCGTACCACGGCGACCTGTTGCAGATCCTTGCGTCCGAAGACGGCGACCGAGGGGCGGCAGGCCGCGAAGAGTTTGGTGACCACCGTGGCCACGCCGTCGAAATGCCCCGATCGGGATTCCCCCTCCCAGTGTTCCGACACTCCCGAAACCGACACCTTCGTGGAGAAACCGTCGGGATACAGCCGTCGGGTGTCCGGCGCGTACACCACGGACACTCCTTGCCGACGACACAGGTCGAGGTCGGCGTCGAAGGTGTTCGGATAGTTCTCGTAGTCCGCGACGTCGCCGAACTGGAGAGGATTCACGAAGATCGACACGGCGACGAGTGAGCCGTTCCGATCGGCCGCGTGGCCGGCCCGCGAGATCAACTCGGCGTGCCCGGCGTGAAGCGCGCCCATGGTGGGCACGAGAACCAGGGAGCTCCGATCCGCGAAATGACGCATCTCGCGCGGATCGCAAATGACCAACATGAACGGATCGAGGACGTCAGTCGAACGAGTGCTCGAGGTCCGGCCAGGCGCCGGAGGAGACTTCGTCGACGTACGACCGAGTCGCGTCGATCACCGCGCCGCGCAGTTCGGCGTACTGCTTGGTGAACTTGAGGCGCGACGGCGTGAGGCCGAGCACGTCGTGCAACACCAGCACCTGTCCGTCGCACCAGGGGCCGGCACCGATGCCGATGGTGGGGATCGACAGCTTCTCGGTGATCTCGGCGGCGAGGTCGCGCGGAACTCCCTCGATCACCACCGCGAACGCTCCGGCCTGTTCGACGGCGTGCGCGTCCTCGAGAAGACGTTCGCGTCCCCCGGCCTCGAACCCGGAACGTCGGCCCTGCACGCGGTGTCCGCCCATGCGGTGGTAGCTCTGCGGAGTCAGGCCGATGTGGCCCATCACCGGCACGTCGACGTCGGAGATCGCTCGGATGGTGTCGGACATGGTGACGCCACCCTCGAGTTTGACGGCCTCGGCGCCGGCCTTCACCAGACGGATGGAGGACTCGACCGCCTGCGATGGAGAAACCTGATACGAGCCGAACGGAAGATCGCCGACCACCATCGCCTTCGGGTTGGCGCGGGCGACGGAACGCACGTGGTAACACATTTCGTCGAGTTCGACCGGCAGGGTGTTCTTCTGGCCGGCCACCACCATGCCCACCGAGTCACCCACGAGGATCATGTCGACACCCGCCTCGTCCACGAGACGCGCGAAGGTGACGTCGTACGCGGTGATCATCGAGATTCGACGCCCGGCATCGGGCCAACCGACGACGTCGGGAACGGTCACTTTCTTGCGATCGGAAGAGGGGGATGTCACGGGCACCTCCGAGGGGTCGGGGGCAAACTAGCGAGCAGCCGGGGCATCCGTGCGATCGGGGACGCTCATCGTGGGATCGATGCGTCGAGGTCGAGTCGCGACGCTCGTGTCCGGCCGATTGTGCCCGGCTGATTGTGACCGGCCGATTGTGACCGGCCGATTGTGACCGACGGCTCAGTCGGGGGTTCGATCGACGCGCCCAGACGGGCACGATGGGCACGAACCAGGAGGGATCCCTGCCGCTCGACGATTCTCGCCGATCGAACCGGAAGCCTCGTTCGTAGGATCGCTCCATGTCCGGAGGACCCGCGTACGAACCGCCTCAACGGAGCCGGTTGCGTTGGATGGCCACGCGGCGGCTCTCACCGTTGGTGCACTGGATCCGCGAGTTCGCCGTCGAGGCGGGGGCCATCGGCCCGTCGACGACGCGAGGTCGTCGCTTCGGTCGTTTCGGACCGGGCAGCGTGATCTGCTTCCCGGCCAACACGATCTTCAACGAGCGGTACATACGAATCGGGGCGGCCACGATGATCGGCCCCTACTGCACGCTCTCGGCCGGGATGGTGCCCGGACAGGAGTGCATCAGCGATCCGGTGGTCTCCATCGGGGATCGTTGCCTGATCGGTCGGGGTAGCGGAATCGTGGGTCACTTCTCGATCGAGATCGGTCACGACGTCTGGACCGGCCACCACGTGTACATCACCGATCAGAACCATGGTTATCGCGATCCCGATCGACCGATCTCGGTGCAGACGATGCCCGAAAAACCCGTTCGCATCGGGGATGGATCATGGTTGGGTCACGGGACGGTGGTGCTGCCCGGCGCCGACATCGGACGGAACGTCGTGATCGGTGCCAACAGCGTGGTGACCGGTCGCATACCCGATCACTCGGTCGCCGTGGGCGCACCCGCTCGGATCGTGCGCCGCCTCGTGAACGGTGAGTGGCTCGACGAGCCGTGACGGACTCCGGCTCAGGCGGCCAGATCCGCCGGAGCCGAACAGGGTTTCATGCGGTTGGCGACGGTGAAGTCGTTGATGTACTCCGAGATCGGGGATCCTTCGACGGTGGTCTCCGGAAACGGAGGATTGTCGCCGCCGCGCAACACGAGCGTGTAGTCGCGCCGGTCGACGACGAGTTGTCGGTAGTAGCCGATCCATGTGTCGAGCAGGGCGACGTCATCGGGGCCGGTGGGCGACACCGCCTCGAGGTCGTCGATCATCGCTTCCACGATGTCGGTTGCCTGGTCGATGAGGTCGGCTCGCTCGGCGAGCGCTCCCGGACCGACATCCTCGATTCGACGGGTGTCGGTCAGTTCGTTGCGCGCCAGGTTCGCGTTCTCGCAGATCGGCACGGCCCGCGCCACCCACGCTTGGTCGTCGAGGCGAGCGACCGCCTGTTTCGGGGGAAAGAAGAGCGCCCAGATCCAGAACACCGCGATTCCGATCGAGATCGTGGCGAGCAACGCCCGCGTGGCGGTCGCACGGGTCATGACGAACCGTCAGGACTTCGGTGAGGGCCGGTAGGAGGTGGCCAGTTGCAGGCCGGCGCCGACCAGACCGACGCCACCGGCGATCAGCAAGCCCGACCATCCGTCGAACCAGATGTCCAGGGCTCCGTCGAGCGACCATTCGCCGGGTCCGATGATTCCCACCGCGAAGGCGCCGAGGGCGATGGTGGCGCAGTATTCCCAGCCTTGATTCGGCAGGAACACGAAGAATCCGACCTTGGCGTGCGCCACCACGATGGCCACGATCATCACGCCGATGACACCAGCGGCGGCCAAGGGGGTCAGGAATCCGATGGCCAACAGTGCGCCCGCGCCGATCTCGGTGAAGGCCGCGAGCCGAGCCTGCATCGCCGGCCACTTCATTCCGATACTGCCGAACCAGCCGGCCGTTCCCTTCAGGCCGCCCCCACCGAAGATCTTGTTCCAACCGTGGTAGGCGAGGAAGAGACCGAGCACCAAACGTAGAACGAGCATTCCGGCATTGAGCTGGTCGGGTTCGAATCCATCGGAGAAGGCGTGCATCAGGTGCCGACCCTAGTGTTCGACGACAGTGTTCGACGACCGATCGAGCCGAGCGAAGGCCGATCGGCCTAGTTTGAACCGCGTGGAAATCGTCCTGGTGCGTCACGGCGAACCCGAATGGGTCCGCGAGGGTTTGAACGTCGACGATCCGCCGCTCACCGGTCGCGGATGGCGTCAAGCACGGGCCGTCGCCGATGTGCTGGCGGGCGAGACGTTCGACGAGATCTGGACCTCCCCGCTGGTGCGGGCCCGGCAGACGGCGACACCCCTGCTGGCGGAACGGGGTTCGGTGCCGGAGTCGGTGGTTCAGAACTGGTTGGAGGAGATCAGGAATCCGGTGTGGCACGGAACTCCCCGAGAGCGCGCCGAGGCGGCCTACGCGGAGGAACGAGCGCGTCCATCGCACGAGCGTTGGAGAGGCCTCGAAGGTGGAGAGCCGACTCGTGAATTCGTCGATCGGATCCACATGGGTGCGTCGTTGTTCCTCGGCGAGCGGGGAGTCGAGCAGGTCGGAGCCGACCTGCCGATGTGGAGGATCGACGAGCCTGTTCGGCGGATCCTGTTGGTGGCCCACGCCGGGACGAACGGTGTTCTCGTGTCCCACCTCCTCGGACTCTCCCCGACGCCCTGGGAGTGGGACCGGTACGCATTGGGGCACGCTTCGATCACGCGCATCTCGTCCATCGAGATGGGCGACGGTCACACCTTCTGCGTGGAGCGGCTCGGCGATGTGGAACACTTGCCGAGGCATGAACGGACCAGGTGACCAGCGGCCGACGGCCGATCCGATGGCGGTGAAGTTGTTCAGTTTCCTCGTCTTTTCGAAGCTCGAGGGAGCGGTGACCGCCGGAATGATCCATCTCGGAGATCGCCTCGGCTTGTATCGCGAGTTGGCGCGCTCTCCTGAGCCGTGTTCCACCGGCGAATTGGCTTCCCGGGCGGGACTCAAGGAGCGGTGGGTGCGGGAGTGGGCGCACAATCAGGCGGCGGCCAAGATCGTCGCTCACCGCGTCGACGACGACGGAACGTTGCGCCTCTGGCTCGAACCCGAAGCGGTGGCCGTGCTCGCCGACGAGGACGGCCCAGCCTTCGGCATGGGCATGTTCCATCGATTGCCGCAGACGATGCAGAGTCTCGAGCGATTGCCCGATTCGTTCCGGACCGGCCTGGGCCACGACTACGACAGTCACGGCCCCGAGGGTGCGGTCGGCATCGAGCGAAGTTTCGAACCGTGGAGTCGAGCCTTCCTTCTGCCCCTCGTGCTTCCGTCGCTGGACGGAATCGTCGAGCGACTCGAAGCCGGAGCGATCGTCGCCGACATCGGTTGCGGAGCCGGAGGGGCGGCGATTCAGATGGCCGAGAGATTCCCGCGCAGCACGTTCACGGGCTACGACATCTCGCGACATGCTCTCGATCGCGCCGCCGCGAAACGGGAGGAGTCCGGGGCTCGAAACGTTTCGTTCGTGGATCCGAGGCGGAGTCCACTGCCGACCGATGGTTCGCTCGATCTGGTGACGGCGTTCGACTGCGTGCACGACATGACGCATCCCGCCGAGACCATGGATGCGATCAGGAGGTCGCTGCGCCCGGACGGCACCTGGCTGCTCGTCGACATCAAGGCTCTCGACACGTTCGAGGAGAACGTCAGCAAGAATCCGATGGCCTCCCTGATGTACGGAATCAGTGTCATGTCGTGCATGTCGTCGGCATTGTCGACTCCCGACGGCGCCGGACTCGGAACACTCGGCCTTCCGGAGTCCAAGGCGCGGGCCATGGCTCGCGAGGCCGGATTCAGTCGATTCCGGCGTCTCGACGTCGATCACTCGGTCAACGCGTTCTACGAGGTACGTCCGTGACGCATTCGCGGCCCGAACCCCCGATGCACGCCCGAACCCCCGATGCGCGCCCGAACCCCTGATGCGCGGATGAATGTTGCACGGATGCCTGTTGCACGGATAGAGGAGGAACACTCATGACCACACTCGACGACATCAAGAGCGACAGTCGGCGCTACGGACCCTTCGCGTTCGTTGCCACCACGGGATCCGACGGAGAGCCACACCTGGCCCCGGTCGCGGTGAACTGGGTCGACGACGACGTGGTGGCTTTCGTCCTCGCCGCCAGCCGCAAGGTGCGCAACGTCCGCCAGAATCCTCGCGCCACCGTCCACTTCGCGGTCGGGGAGACCACCGGATGGGACAGTTGCATCGTGTGGGGCGACGCCTCCCTCGTCGAGGACACGGCCGGACGTTCGGCCCTCTGGGATCGCATGGGATACGACCTCCGGGCCTTCGAGCCGGGCGGACCCGAATCGGACGCACACGTCTTCCTGGTCATCCGTCCCACTCGAGCAACCATTCTCCGGACCTACGGAATGGCCGGTCGGTCGAGCTGGAAGAGGACATGACTCGGCTGACCACACTCGATCGTTCCCTGAATGGTCGAGTGGGCATCGTCACCGGCGCCGCCAGCGGGATGGGCCGAGCCACCGCGCATCTGTTCGCCGACGAGGGTGCCCATGTCGCGGTCGTCGATCTCGACGAGGCGCGAGTTCGCGAGGTGGTCGACGAGATCGTCGCGGTACACGGAACCGAGAGGGCATCGGCGCATCCGCTGGACGTCACCGATCGTCGGGCTCTGGTCGCCCTGGTGGATTCGGTCGTCGCCGGACGATCGCGTCTCGACTTTCTCGTGAACAATGCCGGAGTGTCGCTCCTGTCGCACACCGAACAGCCGGAGGACGAGTTCCGCTCCACGTGGGATCGCACCATGGCGGTCAATCTCACCGCGCACGCCGATCTCATCCGTCTCGTGGTTCCGCACATGAAGCGAGCCGGATTCGGCCGAATCGTCAACGTGGCGTCGACCGAGTCGATCGTGGCGACCGCCGGAATCGCGGCCTACTCGGCGTCGAAGGCCGGTGTCACCGCTCTCACTCGTTCCTTCGCCGTCGAACTGGGTCGACACGGAATCACCGTCAACTGTGTGTGTCCCGGACCCGTGCGAACCGGAATGACGGCGGTCATCCCGGAGGAGGCCAAGGAGTCCTACGCGCGACGCCGCGTGCCACTCCGGCGGTACGGCGAGCCCGAGGAGGTCGCCCACATGACTCTGTCGTTGTGCCTGCCGGCCGCATCGTTCGTGAACGGAGCGAGCGTGGTGGTCGACGGCGGAATGACGATCCGTCACACCTGACCAGGATCACCGACCCGTCACCAGAACGGCCGGAACGACAGGAACGACAGGAACGACAGGAACGACAGGAACGA
>Ga0172373_10005610_pt1 | contig 17139 bp, 15 predicted proteins | sample Lak10m_2_FD_114546 | JGI IMG/M metagenome (GOLD analysis project Ga0172373, IMG submission 114546) | Freshwater microbial communities from Kabuno Bay, South-Kivu, Congo - kab_092012_10m | ecosystem: Environmental > Aquatic > Freshwater > Lake | place: Democratic Republic of the Congo...
CGCGGTTTTCGGCGCCATATTCCTTGTAACGGCAATACAGGGAGGGCTGGACGCGAATTATGGCGATGCCGTGGGAACAGCCGTGTGGACGGTCCCCGGCACCCTGCTTGCGGGTTGGCTGGCGTGCCGGTGCATCCGCTGGCTGCGGACGCGCTTCAATCCGCAGCCTGCTGTCGACGACCATGCCGGGCGCGCGGCGTACCCTGCCGCCCTGCAGCGGGCGCGCGAGCGGCTGGCGAAGTCGCCCGAAACGCTGCCGCACGGCTTCGATCGCGTTGCATTGCGCGCGGCCAAGGCGGCCGGATTCGTCAGGACTGCCAAAGCGTCAATCGTGCCGGACGGTGCCGAACTGAACGCCCCCGACATCAGGGACAAGCGATGCAAACCGCTGGCGGACGCGCTGTATTTCCGCGAATCCCGAAGGCTTGCGAAGCTCGGCCTGTCCATCACTGGCCTGAACTGGTTTCGTGACCTGGTCAAAGCGGAGGATGGAATGGTCGTCGCCGTGGAGGCGCGCGGCATGCACATCGGCGCGATCGGCTCGATCCAGGCCGGTTCAGCCTTTTTTCCCTGGGTGTCGATACGTTCCGCTACGGCGGCACGGCCCGGTCCCCAAAAAGGCTCCGCGGGAGGGGGCATCGGGGCGGGCGTTGCGGAGGAATATCGCAAGTACCCTTGCCGCGGCGAATACCTGCCGATCCCCGGGCCGCTGTGGTTTGAGGATCGCCGGGGGTTCCTGGATGCCGTTTGCAGGTTCGCTCCCGACGAAAATCCGCTGCGGATACTCTTTGAAAATACCCTATTCAGATTTTTCTTTCTTTGGCTTGACCGGGCAATGCTGGTATTCGTGCTGGCCTGCTTTTTCTCTTTCTATAGGGCCTGAACCTCACGGAGTAGTTCGCGCCTGCTGTTTTGCTCGCAGCTTGACGCCGATACCCGTTGCGTCAGGCCACTTCGCCCTTGATCTGGGTCGATTTGCCGCGGAACAGCGCCACCAGCTCGCCTTTCTGGTTTTCGACGCGGATGTCGTACACGCCGTTGCGGCCCTCCAGGCCCTGTTCACCGCCCGTTGCCGTGAGCAGGTCGCCGACGAAGGCCGGGCGCATGTATTCGATGATGCAGGTGACCGCCACCGCGTTGCGGTTGTGGCTGTTGCAGGCGTAGGCGAAGGTCGAGTCGGCCAGGGTGTAGATGAGTCCGCCGTGGCAGGTGTCGTGGACGTTCGACATGTCTTCGCGAACCGCCATCTGCATGCTCGCCGTGCCGGGGCCTACGCCGAGCAGCCTCATCCCCAGGGCGAGCGAAGCGCGGTCGCGCGCATACATCGCCGCGGCGGCGGCTTCGGCCAGTTGCTGTGCTGTCTTGTGCATGTGAACGGTCGAAAATTGAGGTTTCAGAGCATACACCAACAGCAGTAAAATAGCCGCTTTGCCGCGGGCGACACCCTCATGGTCAAAGTCTATTCCATCGACGGCCTCACCCCGGTCGTCCATCCCGATGCCTATGTGCATCCGAGCGCCGTGCTGATCGGCGACGTGCATGTGGGTCCCGGCGTGTATGTCGGGCCCTCGGCCAGCCTGCGCGGCGATTTCGGGCGCCTGGTGATCGAGGCCGGTGCCAACATCCAGGACTGCTGCATCGTGCACGGCTTCCCCGAGTCGGACACGGTGATCGAGCGGGACGGCCACATCGGCCACGGCGCCGTGATTCATGGCGCGCGCGTCTGCCGCAACGCCCTCATCGGCATGAACGCCGTGGTCAACGACAACGCGGTGGTGGGCGAGTCGGCCTTCGTCGCCGCGATGGCTTTCGTCAAGGCGGGCATGCAGGTGCCGCCGCGCACGCTGGTGGCGGGCATCCCCGCCCGGGTGATGCGCGCGCTGAGCGCGGATGAAATGGCATGGAAGGCGGATGCGACGCGCGTGTACCAGAACCTCGCCGTGCGTTGCCGCGCGAGCCTGCGCGAGGCGGTGGCGCTGGCCGAGGCCGAGCCCGGGCGCAAGCGCCTCGCGCTCGAGGAAGTGCTGCCGCTGTCGGAGTGGAAGAACAGGAAAGCGAGCGCTTGAACGCGCCGTCTCGATCACACAGGGTATTCCCCATGAGCCATCCTTCCATCGCCGAAGTCAACGCCGCGTTTGCCGCGCGCCTGCGCGCGGGAGAAACCCTGCTCGGCGCCATCATCGCGCTGCCCTGCCCGGAGGTGGCGGAACTGTTTTCGCGCGCCGGCTTCGACTGGCTGTTCATCGACACCGAGCACGCGCCGCTCGATCCCCTGGCCGCGCAGGGGCTGCTGCAGGCGGCGCGCTGCCCCTGCCTGGTGCGGGTGCCCGCAGGCGAGGAGGCCCTGATCAAAAAGGCGCTGGACATCGGCGCGGCCGGCGTGATCGTGCCGCAGGTGAACAGCGCAGCCGATGCCGAACGCATTGTGCGCTACTGCAAATATCCGCCGCGCGGCAGCCGCGGCGTGGGCATCGTGCGCGCGCAGGGTTATGGGCTGGATTTCCAGGAATATGTGGCCGGCGCCAACGACAACGTCATCGTCATGCTGCAAATCGAGCACATCGACGCGGTGAACAACGTCGAGTCCATCGTGCGCGTGCCCGGCGTGGACGCGCTGATGATCGGGCCCTACGACCTGTCAGGGACCATGGGCCTGCTTGGCCGGGTGAACGATCCCAAGGTGGAGCAGGCGATGGAGACCGTGCGCCGCGCCTGCGCCGCCGTCGGCATGAAGCTGGGGATTTTCGCGGCCACCGCCGAGGGCATGAAGCCCTATATCCAGAAGGGCTACACCCTGCCGATCGCCGGCATGGACCTGATGCTGCTCTCGGCCGCGGCGCGCGGCATGGTGCTGGCGCTGAAGTAGCGGCTTTTCACGATTTTCAATCTTCATATGGGGCAAGAAATGTCATACGAAAACATCCTGGTTGAAACCCGCGGCCGCGTCGGCCTGATCACGCTGAACCGGCCGAAGGCGCTGAATGCGCTCAACGACGCGCTCATGGACGAACTGGGCGATGCGCTGGCGAAATTCGACGCCGACGAGAACATCGGCTGCCTGGTGATCACCGGCAGCGACAAGGCTTTCGCCGCCGGCGCCGACATCGGCGCGATGAAGGACTGGAGCTACATGGATGTGTACAAGAGCGGGTACATCTCGCGCAACTGGGAGCGCATCCGCTCGGTGAGGAAGCCGGTGATCGCCGCGGTCGCGGGCTATGCGCTCGGCGGCGGCTGCGAGCTGTCGATGATGTGCGATTTCATCATCGCCGCCGAGAGCGCGAAATTCGGCCAGCCCGAGATCAAGCTCGGCGTCATCCCCGGCGCCGGCGGCACGCAGCGCCTGCCGCGCGCGGTAGGGAAAGCCAAGGCCATGGATCTGGTGCTGACCGCGCGCATGATGGACGCGGCCGAAGCCGAGCGCGCCGGCCTGGTGTCGCGCGTGGTGCCCGCGGACAAGCTGCTCGACGAGGCGCTGGCCGCCGCCGGCCAGATCTGCGAATATTCGCTGCCCGTCGTGATGGCGGCCAAGGAATCGGTCAACCGCGCCTACGAGAGCACGTTGAACGAGGGCGTCCTGTTCGAGCGGCGCACGTTCCATTCGCTGTTCGCCACCGAAGACCAGAAGGAAGGCATGGCCGCCTTCGTCGAGAAGCGCAAGCCGAAGTTCAAGCATAAGTGATGGTGGTTCCGCCCTATGCGGCGGAACCAAATTGACTTTTAGAAAAAAACAAAACTTGAAAGTCAAGAAAATCACTTCCGGCACCCCGGGCCTGATCGCCTGGGTCTGCGCAGCGCACGTGGCAAGCATGCTGTGCTACGCGATCTACCCGACGCTGCTGCCGCAATTGCAGCGGGAATGGGGCGCGAGCAACTCGGCTGCCGGCCTCATTTCGGGCATGTTCTTCGCCGGCTACATGGCCTCGGTGCCGGTGCTCTCCGGGCTTACCGACCGCGTCGACGCGCGCCGGGTGTATTTTCTTTCCAGTCTGCTGTGCGCCTGTGGCTGCTTCGGCTTCGCCGTGTTCGCGCAGGGCGTATGGTCGGCTTCGCTGTTCCAGGCACTCACCGGCGCCGGCATCGCCGGCACGTACATGCCGGGGCTGAAGGCGCTCACCGACAATCTGGGCGACCGGGCGCAGAGCCGCGCCGTTTCGTTCTATACGGCGGTGTTCGGATTCGGCGCGAGCTTTTCCATCCTGCTTGCGGGCGCCGTCGCCGCGGCCCTGGGCTGGCGCTGGGCCTTCGGCTTGTGCGCGCTCGGCCCGCTCGCGGCAGGCCTGATGATCCTGGCCGGCCTGCCGCCGCGCTCGCCCCGGCCGATCGCGCGCGCGGCCCTGCTGGATCTGCGTCCGGTGCTCGCCAACCGCGCGGCGCGCGGCTATATCTTCGGTTATACGGTGCACTGCTGGGAGCTGTTCGGGTCGCGCTCCTGGATGGTGGCGTTTTTCGTGTTCAGCCAGAGTCTGTCGCCGGGCGGCCCCTGGCCGTGGAGCCCGGTGCTCATTGCAGCCATCGCCAATCTGTTCGGGCCCGGCGCCAGCGTGCTCGGCAACGAACTGGCCATGCGCTACGGCCGCAATCGCGTCGTGCCGGCGTTCATGGCCTGCTCGGGGCTGTTCACCTGCCTGTTCGGACTGCTCTCGGGCCTGCCCTGGTACACGATCGTGGGGCTCTCCTTCCTCATGCTGATTCTGCACATGGGCGATTCCTCGGCGCTGACGGCGGGCATGGTGATCAACTCCGATCCGGCCCGGCGCGGCGCGAGCATGGCGCTGCATTCCATGCTCGGATTCGGCGCGGGCTTCATCGCGCCGCTCGCCTTCGGCGCGGTGCTGGACGCGGCCGGCGGCAATGCCAGCCCGGCGGCCTGGATGCTGGCTTATGTCAGCCTGGGCGTGGGCGGCGTGCTCGCGCCCCTGGTGCTGAGACTGCGATGAAGCCGGCCGGCCAGCCGATCGCGCGCGAATGGGCGGTTCTGCTCGTGCTCGCCGGCGTGCAGATCAGCCACATCCTCGACTTCATGATCCTGATGCCGCTCGGGCCGCAGTTCATGCGCATGTTCGCCATCGGCCCGACGCAATTCGGCTTCCTGGTGTCGGTGTATACCTTCAGCGCCGCCGCGGTCGGCTTCGCCGCGGCGTTTTTCATCGACCGCTTCGACCGCAAAAAGGCGCTGCTGGTGCTCTACGCCTGCTTCGCCGCGACCACGCTGCTTGCCGCATCCTCGCAAAGCTATCTCACGCTGCTTGCGGCGCGGGCCCTGGCCGGGGCCTTCGGCGGGGTGTTGTCGGCGATCGTGTTCGCCATCGTCGGAGACCTGATCCCGGACCAGCGCCGCGGCGCGGCCCTCGGAGTGGTGATGTCGGCTTTCTCCATCGCGGCGACGGTCGGCGTGCCGATCAGCCTGTATCTGGCCACGCAATTCACCTGGCGCGCGCCGTATTTCTTTCTCGCTGGTTTGTGCCTCTCCATCTGGAGCGGCGCATGGTTGTTGTTGCCGCCCTTGCGCGGCCATCTGCGCGCCGCGCGCGAGCGCCATCCGCTCGATCAGGCGGTGGCGGTGTTTCGCGAGCCGAATCTGCGCCGGGCGTTCCTGTTTTCGGCGATGCTGTTTCTTTCCGGCTTTGCGGTCATCCCCTTCATCAGCCCCTACATGGTGGCCAACGTCGGCGTCGCCGAAGCCCAGCTGCCGCTGCTGTATCTGGTCGGCGGCATGCTTACCCTGATCACGGTGCGGCAGGTGGGCCGGCTTACCGATCTGCACGGCAAGCAGCGCATGTTCACCCTGGTCGCTTGCGTCTCGGCGCTGGCGATCCTCACCCTTACTCACCTGCCGCGCGTGTCCATCTATGCGGCAATCGCCGCATCCGCGTTCATGATGTGCATGATGTCCGGACGCTTCGTCCCGGCGATGGCGCTGATGACCTCGAGCGTGGCGCCGCGGCTGCGCGGCAGCTTCATGAGTTTCAATGCCTCGGTTCAGCAGCTCGCTTCGGGCGCGGCCTCGTTCGGCGCGAGCCTGCTCATCGGCAGCGACGCCGCGGGCGAGTTGACCCACTACGGCACGGTCGGGATTCTTGCCGCAGCGGCGACGCTCGCCAGCATCTACCTTGCGCGGCGCATTCGCGCGGCGGCGGACTAGCGCTCCCGCGGCAGGCGCATCCGGTCGGCGCGGTTTATCATGGCGCCTGCCATACATACGTTTATGCGCAATTGACGAGGATGCTTCGAATGGAAAGAATCTGGCTCAAACACTATCCCGCCGGCGTGCCGGCCGACATCGATCCGGACAAGTACCAGTCGATCCGCGACCTGTTCGAGGAGAGCGTCGCGAGCTTTGGCGCGCGCCCGGCCTACTATTGCATGGGCCGGGAAATCAGCTTCGGCGAGCTCGACCGGATGTCGAAGGCGTTCGGCGCATGGCTGCAGTCGCAGGGCCTCGCGAAGGGCGAACGCGTGGCGCTGATGATGCCCAATGTGCTGCAGTATCCGGTGGCGCTGTTCGGCATCCTGCGCGCCGGCATGGCGGTGGTGAACGTCAATCCGCTGTATACGCCGCGCGAACTCGAGCACCAGCTCAAGGATTCGGGGGCAAAGGCGATCGTGATTCTGGAGAACTTCGCCCACGTCCTGGAGCAGGTGATCGCGAAAACGCCGGTGAAACACGTGGTGGTCGCGGCGATGGGCGACCTGCTGGGCGGGGTGAAGGGCGCGCTGGTCAATTTCGTGGTGCGCAACGTCAAGAAAATGGTGCCGGCGTTCGAGCTGGAGCACGCCATGCGCTTCAACGATGTGCTCGCCGCGGCATCCCGGATGACGCTGGCGCGGGTGGAAATCGGCCCCGGCGACATCGCCTTCCTGCAGTACACCGGTGGCACCACCGGCGTGTCCAAGGGGGCGATGCTGCTCAACCGCAACATCACCGCGAACCTCACCCAGGTCGACGCCTGGCTCAACCCCTTCCTGACCGACGAAGACCGCAAGCGCTACATCATCATCACCGCGCTGCCCCTGTACCACATCTTTTCGCTGACGGTGAACTGCCTGATGATGCTCAAGATAGGCGGCAAGAACGTGCTGATCGTGAACCCGCGCGACATACCCGGCTTCGTGAAGGAACTCGCGCGGCACAAGTACACCACCATCACCGGGGTCAATACCCTGTTCAACGCCCTGATAAACGACCCGGATTTCGACAAGCTCGACTTCAGCTCCCTGCGCATATCCAACGGCGGCGGCATGGCGGTGCAGCAGGCGGTGGCGGAAAAGTGGAAAAAGATCACCGGCGTGACCCTGACCGAGGGCTACGGGCTCACCGAGACCTCGCCGGTCGCCACCACCAATCCGCCCGACTTGAAGGAGTTCAACGGCTCGATCGGCCTGCCGGTGCCTTCGACCGAAATCTCGATTCGCGACGACGCCGGCAACGAGCTGCCGCTGGGGCAGGCGGGGGAAATCTGCATCCGCGGGCCGCAGGTCATGGCGGGCTACTGGCAGAAGCCGGAAGAGACGGCCCAGGTGATGACGGCGGACGGTTTCTTTCGCAGCGGCGACATCGGCATCATGGACGAGAAGGGACACACGCGCATCGTCGACCGCAAGAAGGACATGATCCTGGTGTCCGGTTTCAACGTCTATCCGAACGAGATCGAAGGCGTGGTCATGATGCACCCGGGTGTGCTCGAGTGCGCCGTCGTCGGGGTGGCCGACCAGCATTCAAGCGAAACGGTGAAGCTGTTCGTGGTGAGGAAGGATCCGGAGCTCACCGAGAAGGAACTGCGCGAGCACTGCCACCAGAACCTGACCGGCTATAAATGTCCCAAGTACATCGAGTTCAGGGCCGAGCTGCCCAAGACCAACGTCGGGAAGATCCTGCGCCGGGCGTTGCGCGAGCGCAAGGCCGCCTGAGCGCTGCCTGCCTAGACCGGCGGGGTCGAGCCGTAATCCGGGGGCCCGGAGCGGCCGCGGCTGCGTTCCAGGCAGGCCTGAACCGAGTCGAGCAACTGGTCGTGCGTCACCGGTTTGGTCAGGAAATCGGCTGCGCCCAGCCCCACCGCCCTGGCCATGGTATCGCCGTCCGAGCGGCCGGACAGCAGGATCACCGGAATCGCGGCGGTGGCCGGGTCCGAGCGCATCAGCGAGAGCAATTCGAATCCGTCCAGAAACGGCATGTTGACATCGGAGACGATCAGGTCGGGCGCCTGTTCGAGCAGCGCGCGGCCTCCGACGACCCCGTCCTCGGCGACCTGCACCTGGTAGCCCGCCGCCGAGAGGTGGATGCGCAGCAGGTCGCGAAAGCCGATGTCGTCGTCGATGATGAGTATTCGGGGTTTTCGGGGATCGGGCATGTTTCCGCAGGGCGCGTCGGCGGGGAAGGGCATTCTAATGCAAAATTGCGGGGCCGACGATGGGCATTTCGCAAAAGACGGCGGCGCGCCATGCCGCACGGGGAGACCGGGTGCAGACGAACCAGCCGAAAGGCGTGCTGATCATGCTGATCACGGTGCTCATCTGGGGCGCGATGTTTCCGGTCGCCAAGGCCGCGCTGCTGAGCCTGGACGCGTTCTGGCTGTCCTCCATCCGCTACGGCGTTGCGGTGCCCCTGTTCGCTGCCATCCTCTGCTGGCGCGAGGGCGCCGCGGCGCTGCGTTACCGCGGTAGATTCCTGCAGGCCGCGTTTTTCGGTTTCGTCGGTTTTGGCGGCTTCTCCATCCTGGTGTTTCTCGGCCTCGCCCGCTCGCGCCCCGAACACGCTGCCATCATCATGGCGCTGCAGACCCCGATCGCCGCGTTCGTGCACTGGGCGCTCAAGGGCACTCGGCCGGCGAATTTCACCCTGGGCTGCGTCACATTCGCCATCCTCGGCGTGTTCATGGTCATCACCAAAGGGGATCTTGCGCAGACGTACGCCGGTGACACGTTTTTCGGCGACCTGCTGATTTTTCTCGGCGCCCTGTGCTGGATCGTCTACACCATAGGCGCGGTCAGCTTTCCCGGCTGGTCGGCGCTGCGTTTTACCGCTCTGACCTGCCTGCCCGGGACCGCGGGCATATTGATCCTCACCGGGATCGCGACCCCGGGCGGATACGCGAGCGCGCCGGCGGGAGCGACGCTAGTCGCCGTCGCCTGGGAGCTCGCCTATCTGTCGCTGCTGGCGGTGGTGCTGGCGGTGCTGTTCTGGAACATGGCCATCGGTTACCTCGGCGCGCTCAACACCATGCTGCTCGGCAACCTGGTGCCGGTCGTGACCTTCGCCATCCGCATACTGCAGGGGCACCGCTTCGAGGCGACCGAACTCGCCGGCGCCGGACTGGTGGTGGCGGCGCTCATCGCCAACAATCTTTATCTGCGCGGCAGGATGGCTGCGCAGGCGGGCTGACTACCGGGGCTGCAGCTTGAGCGTGCCCAGCGCGCCGACTTCCGCGCTGGCGCGGCGTATCGGCACAGCGATGGATTCGATGCGCCGCGGCTGCCAGCGCAAAAAGAAGGGCAAGCAGCAGAACTGCGCGAAGCGCCATTTTCATGGGCGCCACATTCCGTCGTGACGGCCGTCAACGGTGGTAGGCTGGCACAAGTTCAACACCGGTCGCGGATGGCGGATTTGGACTTGCGCGGACGGCGACCCGTCCGCGCGGATCGCCGCTTGCGCGCGGATGAAAAGCGAATCAGCACGCAAGCGGCGATCGTCGATAGAACCCCCAGGTTCCCGGTGGGTGTAGCGACAATCGCGCATTCGATGCTGCGTACGGCTGCGGAATTTGGTATAAACCCATAACGCGTTTTTGACGGAGTGGACAATTTGCTCTATGCCTTGCATGAAATGAGTCACGCGGCGCTGGCGCCCTGGCAGATGTGGGCCAGCATGAACGCAAACGTGTTCAGCCATCCGTTCAGCCCGCTCTCCTACTCTCCGCTCAGCCGCAAGATCGTTGCCGGCAGCGAACTCTTCGTTCGCGTCACCCGGCGCTACCATAAACCCCCGTTTGGCGTCAGTGAGACCCGCGTCGCCGGCAAGGCGGTCGCGGTGAGCGAAACGGTCGCCATCGACAAACCTTTCTGCCGCCTGCTGCGCTTTGAGCGCGACCTCGCCGCGCACAAGGGGCGCGATCACCTCAAAGTCCTGCTGGTGGCGCCCTTGTCCGGTCACCACGCCACGCTGTTGCGCGATACGGTGCGCACTTTCCTCCCCGATCACGACGTCTATATCACCGACTGGGTGGACGCGCGCATGGTGTCGCTGCTCCATGGACCGTTTCACCTGGACGACTACGTCGATTACGTGCGCGAGTTCATCGGCTTTCTCGGGCCCGACGTCCATGTCGTCTCGGTTTGCCAGCCGACGGTACCGGTGCTGGCCGCGATCGCGCTCATGGCCGAAGCCGACGCGCCGGTCAAGCCGCGCACCATGATCATGATGGGCGGACCGATCGATGCCAGGCGCAGCCCGACGGCGGTTAATAACCTCGCCACGCGCAAGCCCCTGTCCTGGTTCAAGGGCAACGTCATTCATCGCGTGCCGGCGAAATACCCGGGTGCCATGCGTCAGGTTTATCCCGGTTTTCTGCAGCACATGGGTTTCGTGGCGATGAATCCTTCGCGCCATGCCGATGCGCACCAGGATTTCTACCATCATCTGGTCGAAGGCGACGGCGAGTCGGCCGATGCGCACCGGCGTTTCTACGACGAGTACAACGCGGTGCTCGACATGCCGGCGGAATACTACCTGGACACGATCAGGGCCGTGTTCCAGGAATTCTCCCTGCCCAAGGGGCGCATGTTCGTGCGCGAACAACTGGTGCAGCCCCGGGCGATCAGCAAGACGGCATTGTTCACCATCGAGGGCGAACTGGACGATATCTCCGGCAACGGCCAAACAGAATCGGCGCACCGGCTGTGCACTTCGATTCCGGCGAAGAAGCGCGAGCACTATCTTGCGCCGGATATGGGGCATTACGGCATTTTCAGCGGCCGGCGCTTCCGCGACGTGGTGTACCCGCGTATCCGCGATTTCATCCGGCGGCACGCTTAACGCCTGCTCGGCACGCCGTCACGCCGGGGGGGCGATGCGCAATGCTATCGATGCGGTAGCATGTCGATCTGTTTTAACATCGCGATGATCCCATGAAACGCATTTTCAAAGTACTGGCCATCACCCTGGCCGCGTTGCTGTTCCTGCTGGCCGCAGGCGCTGCCTGGTATGTCCACAGCAAGCAAGCCCGGCGCGATGGCAGCGTGGCCCTGGGGCAACTCAAGGCGCCGGTAACGGTGCGCTATGACGAGCGCGGCATACCGCACATTCGCGCCGAAAGCGAAGCCGACCTGTACCGTGCCCTGGGTTATGTTCATGCGCAGGATCGTCTGTTTCAGATGGAGTTGATGCGCCGTCTGGCCCGCGGCGAACTGGCCGAGGTTCTGGGTCCCAAGTTGCTGGAGGTGGACCGTCTGTTTCGCACGCTGGAGTTGCGCGCCCATGCCGATGCCTATGTTGCCGCGATGGACAAGAGCAGTTCCCCTTATCGCGCCCTGGACGCCTACCTGGACGGCATCAACCAGTTCCAGTCCACGCACCCCGCTCCAATCGAATTCGACCTATTGGGTATTCCCAAGCGAGCCTTCACTGCGGCCGATACGCTGGCAGTGGCCGGCTACACGGCCTACAGCTTTGCGGCGGCGCTCAGGACCGAGCCCGTTCTAACATTTGTGCGCGACAAGCTGGGAGCCGAATACCTCAAAGTGTTCGATCTGGATTGGCGCCCTCAGGGGGTCCTCACGCCCACGGCGACGGCGGTCGCAGCGCTGAGCAATGCGGACTGGCGTGGCCTGGAGCAATTCGCGCGCCTCAGTCAGGATGCGCTGGAAATGGCCGGCGTGCCCGCTTTTGAAGGCAGCAATGCCTGGGTCGTTTCCGGGCAACGCACTGCCAGCGGCAAGCCGTTGCTGGCGGGCGATCCGCACATCGCGTTTGCGGCCCCGGCGGTCTGGTACGAGGCGCATCTGTTGGCGCCCGGATTCGAGTTGTACGGTCACTTCCAGGCGCTGACGCCATTTGCTCTTTTGGGCCACAACAGCCAGTTCGGATGGAGCCTGACCATGTTCCAGAACGACGATATGGACCTGATCGCCGAAAAGCTCAATCCGGACAACGCGAACCAGATCTGGTACCACGGCAAGTGGGTGGATCTGCGCGAGCGCGAGGAAACCATTGCCGTCAAGGGGGCGGCGTCGGTCAAAATTGCGCTGCGTCGCTCGCCGCACGGCCCCATCGTCAATAGCGCGCTGGGCGGCAGCGCGGGCGCCACCCCGATCGCGATGTGGTGGGCGTTTCTGGAGACCAAGAACCCGGCGCTGGAAGCGTTCTACGATCTCAACCGCGCCGACACCTTATCCAAAGCCCGCAGCGCATCGAGCAAGCTCCATGCACCGGGCCTGAACATCATGTGGGCCGGCGCCTCGGGTGACATCGCCTGGTGGGCGGCGGCCCTGCTGCCCATTCGGCCACCCGGGGTCAACCCCAACTTCATTCTGGACGGCAGCAGCCCGGATTCGGACAAGGCGGTATTTCGCCCTTTCGGCGAGAACCCGCACGAAGAAAATCCCAGCCGCGGCTACATCGTGACGGCGAACCAGCAGCCCACCCCGGGCAGCGGTGCGCCCGTAGCGGGCTACTTCAATCTGTGGGACCGGGCCCGGGAGCTGGATAATTATCTAAGCGTTCCCGGCGTGAAGTGGGATACAGCGCGCAGTCTGGCGCTGCAACTCGACGTCCACACGGGCTATGCCACGCGCGTGCTCGCACCGTTACTGCCCGTGCTGCGCGCAGCCGCGGCCGATGCGGGCGAACGAACCCTGCTGGAACAGCTCGCCGCATGGGATGGCAGTCACACCTTGGAAAGTTCCATGCCCACGCTGTTTAACCAGCTGCTGTATGAACTTGCGCTCGGGGCCTTGTCCGACGAGCTGGGCGAGGCCCAGTTCAAGAACCTGCTCAAGACCCGGGCGCTGGACTTTGTCCTGCCCCGGTTGGCCGCCGACGAGCAGTCGCCCTGGTGGGACAACGTCAATACGCCAGCCAGGGAGACTCGCGCCGATTCGGTCAAGCTCATCTGGCGCGCCGCCATCGCCCACCTGCGGAAAACATTCGGGCCGGACCCCGCGGGATGGGCCTGGGGCAAAGCCCACACGCTCACGCACAACCACCCGCTGGGCCGGCAAAAGCCGCTGGACCAATTGTTCAACGTCGGCCCCGTGCCCGCTCCAGGCGGACGCGAAATTCCCAACTACCTGGGTAGCTTCGTGGGTCCGGCGCCCTGGGCGGTGACCATTGGGCCGTCCACCCGGCGCGTCATCGATTTCGCCGACGCCAATCACGCCCGGGGCATCAATCCGGTCGGTCAAAGCGGCGTGCTGTTCGACGCCCACTACGCGGACCAGGCCGACGCCTTCATCCACGGCCGCTCCAAACCGCAGCACTTGAGTGAAGCCGATGTGGCGGCGAATACGCGCAGCACCCTGAAGCTGGAGCCGGCACGCTGAAGCACGGTCAACACGGATTTCGGCGTTTTCAGCCGCACGCGCTTGCGCGAGACGCTCTATCCGCGCATTCACGACTTCATCCGGCGCCACGCGTAGGGAAGGGCTGATTTAGCTGGGGCGCGGTCCATAAGCTGTGTCTCAATTAACGCGCAGTGCGAAGAGCAGGCATTGCGCGCTCTGCGCGCCAACCGTGTTTTCCGAACGGATGAAAAGCGTATCCGTTCGGAAAACACGGTTGTGAATAAAAGCAAAAACGGTGCGGGGGTTTTATCCGCAATCGGGGATCCGCGCGGACGGGCCGCCGTCCGCGCAAGCTCAATCACATCAACTTGGCCCGGTCCCTACCTGGGCGGCGTGTACTTCGCCACTTGCTGGTCGATGGCGCCGAAGAGGCTGCCACCCTCGGCGTCGAACATCTCGATGCGCACGCGATCGCCAAACTTGAGGAAAGGCGTCGCGGCCTGGCCGCCGGCCAGGGTTTCGAGCGCGCGCTTCTCGGCGATGCAGGCGGGGCCCGCGCCGCGATCGGCGTTGGACACCGTGCCCGAGCCGACGATGGCGCCGGCCGCGAGCGGCCGGGTCTTGGCCGCGTGCGCGATCAGTCGCGGAAACTCGAAGTTCATGTCCACGCCCGCATTGGGGCGCCCGAGCAGTTCGCCATTCACCTGCACCACCAGCGGCAGGCTCAGCTTGCCGCCGTCCCAGGCCGCTCCGGCCTCGTCCGGCGTCAGTGCCACGGGGGAAAAGGCGGTACACGGTTTGCTCTGGAAAAAGCCGAAGCCCTTGGCGAATTCAGCCGGCGCGAGCTCGCGCAGGGACAGGTCGTTTGCGAGCAGCAGCAGGCGGATGGTTTCGCCGGCCTTCCTGTTGGGGATGCCCATGGGCACGTCGCCCGTGATCACCGCGACCTCGCCTTCCAGATCCAGGCCCCAGTCCTCGGATTCGAGCAGGATGTCGTCGCAGGGGCCGATGAAGGCGTCGGATCCGCCCTGGTACATGAGCGGATCGCTGCGGTAGCCCTTGGGCATATCCGCGCCGCGCGCGCGGCGCAAAATCTCGGCGTGATTGACATAGGCCGAGCCGTCGGCCCACTGGTAAGCGCGCGGCAGGGGCGAGGCGCATTGCTTCGGATCGAAGTCGAAGGCGCGGCTGCCGCGGGCGCGGTTGAGCGCGTCGTAGCGGTCGGTTAGCTGCGGCGCGGCGTAGTCCCAGTCGTCCAGCGCCGCCTGCAGCGTTGGTGCGATGTCGTCGGCCTTGATCGCGTGCTTCAGATCGCGCGACACCACGATCAGCGTGCCGTCGCGGGTTCCGTCCTTGAGTGTGGCGAGTTTCATGTCGAAGCCGATCCATTTTTTGCGCAGCCGCATTTTAACCGTTTGCGATCGCGCCGGGCGGCGCGGCTTGCGTTGGCCCGCGTCTGGCGGCCGCGCTTCGGACCTTGTGCATTTGTCCGGCCTCCAGTATGGTCACTAACTCGAAAAAAGGCCGGCAGTCGCGGCATGTGGGCCAGCGGGTGTGCAAGCGGAACAACATGGAAAAAGTGCGCGTATCCAAACTGATGTCGCAGCAAGGGCTGTGCTCGCGCCGCGAGGCGGACAGCTACATCGAGCGCGGCTGGGTGTTCGCGGACGGAGTACGGGTGACTGAACTCGGCACGCGCATCGATCCGGCGAGCAGGATCACCCTGAACCGGGCCGCGCAGGCGAGCCAGCAGGCGCGCGTGACCCTGCTGCTCAACAAACCGGTCGGCTACGTGTCGGCGCAGGCCGAGCCGGGCTACAAGCCGGCGGTGAGCCTGATCAAGGCCGAAACGCACTATTCCGGCGATCGCTCGCCGCTTCGCTTCAGTCCGATGCAGCTGCGGGGCCTGGCGCCGGCCGGGCGCCTCGACATCGATTCGACCGGCCTGCTGGTGCTGACCCAGGACGGGCGCATCGCCAAGCAGCTGATTGGCGAGAACTCCGAGATCGAGAAGGAATACCTGGTGCGTGTGCAAGGCAGCCTGTCGAAGCCGGGCCTCAGGCTGCTGAATCACGGGCTCTCGCTCGACGGCGAGGCGCTGCGGCCGGCCGAGGTGGGCTGGCAGAACCAGGACCAGCTGCGCTTCATCCTGCGCCAGGGCAAGAAGCGCCAGATCCGGCGCATGTGCGAGCTGGTCGGCCTGGAGGTGGTGGGCTTGAAGCGCATCCGCATCGGCCGCGTGGTGCTCGGCGACTTGCCGGTGGGGCAGTGGCGCTATTTGCGCAGCGACGAGGCTTTCTAGGACTGCCGGTCGCCTACCAAGTCCGTGCGACAATCCGGCCCAGGCCGGATGCAAGCGTCCTCACATCCGTGATGCCAAGAGACGTCACGCATTTTTTGAAATAGCTCGGGTTCTTCATCAGCTTGCGTGCCGATGCGCGTAGAGACACTTCCGCGCCCTTGCCGTAGGCGTCACGGGCTTTTCGCATTCCTTCGACGAGTGCCTGCGTGCCCCAGGACTCGATCATGTACGCGATGTCGATGACATCGCGGCTCGCGACCGACGCGTCCAGCCCGCGATCGGCGTTGGCAAGAACCTTTTCCGCGAAGCAGCACGCCCGGTCAAGGCAGTCGACGTGGAGCTGGTCAATGCGCGCTCCGGAGAGGTCGATTCTTGCCTCGTTTACAATTTCGAACTTGAGCGGCTCAGCATCGACCTGGAGGACGGTCCTGATTCCATACTGATCGGCCCGGACTTCCCGCAGAAATCCGATCGGTGCCGCGGCGAGAGCGCCGAGCGAATTGTGCCGGATGCTGGAGCGCAGCTCGCGGTAACCTTCGCGATCCGAGCAGAGAAAATCGATATCCGCGGATTCGCGGTATTCGTTCAGTTCCAGCACGATCCTGGTACCGCCGCCAAAATAACACTTCGCCTGCCTGAGAAAATCGGCGTTCATACGGGCAAGCAACTTGTCCACGACTTTATGACGCGCGCGCGAATATGCGAGCTTAGACATTCATTACGCCTCGACCATATTTGTCGGCAAGCCTGCGTACCAGGGCACGTTCGTCCTCCGGCATGTTCCTGGTATCGACAAACCTCCAATTGCGCTCGTAAAGGCCAAACGCGTCGCGCCCGGTCAGGAACGGGGCGGCACGGTTCCAGCACAACAATTTCAAGTTGGGAAATTTGCGCGTCTCCACGATGACATCGTCGAGAAATTGTTGCAGTTCGACGTCGAACCCCGGAATCGCCAGCGCGTGCCGCAGCCGCCGCGCAGCTTTCTCGGGGAGTTTGATCTGGCACAGAGCAAGACCGGCATCGCGATCGCGCTGGCGTTGCACGCGTTTGGCAATGCGCAGCTGTTCCACCCGGGGCTTGGGGTTGGTCTTGGGGCGGCCGGGGCGGGCTGTTGCGGTCGGCAATGGCGTATTCATGGTAATACGCTAGCTATAATATGATGTCATGTCAACGTATTTAATTGCGGGGGCGAGAAGCGCCAGATCCGGCGCAGGTGCGAGCTGCTTGGCCTGGAGGTGGTGGGCTTGAAGCGCATCCGCATCGGCCGCGTGGTGTTCGGCGACTTGCCGGTGGGGCAGTGGCGCTATTTGCGGGAGGCGGAGCGCTTTTGAGGGCACCGC
>Ga0172373_10005613_pt1 | contig 17134 bp, 14 predicted proteins | sample Lak10m_2_FD_114546 | JGI IMG/M metagenome (GOLD analysis project Ga0172373, IMG submission 114546) | Freshwater microbial communities from Kabuno Bay, South-Kivu, Congo - kab_092012_10m | ecosystem: Environmental > Aquatic > Freshwater > Lake | place: Democratic Republic of the Congo...
AAATTCTTCAAAGCGGATGTTTTCGGATGTAGGTGGGACGACCATGTTTCATTACAAAATCACCTATATGCGGCTACTTATTGATTTTTAAAGGCTATTTTCTTAAGTTGGCGCGTATGGGTAGCCGCCCTGGCTACGCTCGATGTGGCTGGGAAATGCTATCCCGTCGAAATCCTTGTAATCCGAATACCGGGTTTCGACCAAGGTATCGCCGAGCACCGGGTTATCAATCCAGGTCTGGACGCGCTCGACCTGGTTGTCGGCGTTGATGCTGCCGATGTAGCGGTATTTGCCGCCCAATGTAAACGACACTTCCGTGCCACCGTCAGTCGCTTGCGTGCTGGCATGATTGGCGATGGCCGCTTTCAGGAAACCCTGCGGCGTCGCCCAAATCTCGGCAAGACGCTCTTCGACGGCCGCAGGCTGGGCTGCCGGGGCTGGAGCGGCGCCTTGCGGAGCGTTAGCCGGAACGGCGAGATTCCACGCGTATGTACCGCTGACATACTGGTCGGGTTTTTGCTCGACCGGGGCCGGGCGCAAGCGTCCCGGTTCTATGCTCTGCTTGCGCGTGATCTGTACGCGCGCACTGGGCCATTGGTAATCGATGTCCGCGCTAAAACGGCTGATCTCGAACTGCGGCCACGGCAATGCCGGATTCGGCGCTTGGCCGAACTGGAACCAGCGCCCGGAACCCGAGTATTCAATTGATGTTATATCGGCAACATCGAGCGCCTTAGCCGCCGACTGCAAGGCTTGCGGTTACAGGGTCGAACACCCGGTAAGGACAGTTGCCAGGCCAAAAATGGGAAGCATTAATCTACGCATGTAAACCTCTAGGTAATGGGAAACAGAGAACAAAAATGTTATCAGGCTCTCTAACGCAAGACGCGTACCAGTAGCAGGTTTTAACGGCGCGGCAATGCCCGGTCGTTGAGCGCAAGTCTGCACGATGCGGCCTGGGCTTCCAGCGGCAACGATATTAAACGGGATTTGTGTTGAATGATCAGCAGCTAATGCTGCCGCGATGCACGCATCGGTGCAGGGGCTGGATAGAGGCCCATACGCATCAAGATAAGGAATTTGTCCACGAAAAACACGAAAAAATTAAGTAAAATTTTCGTGGCTTTCGTGCTTTTCGTGGACAACAATCAATTGTTATGCACTGATAGATAGGCTTTCTCCCATTTTCACGGTACGGGCACAATATCCAGCGTGAACGAACCGTCATTCCTAAGCAACGCACTCCGGTAACGGTGGTCAGGGGATGCCTCCGTTTCCAGCGCCATCATTCCGGTGTTATCCGGGACCGCCCGTTTCGTTACCGGGTCAATCCGGTATGCAACAACATCGCCCCAATCGCGTTCAGGATATTTACGCCGATCGAAGCGCGGATTCCGGGCGCGCTCTTCTCGGTTAAAACCAAATTCCAGATAGGCTTCGGTCAGCGTCCAAAGGCGATGGTCTTGCCAGGACACGGGCGAAATTGAGCCAGGATACACATCGGTCAACAATACGGTTTCGCCATCCCGGTAGATCGCCAGGTCCGGGTGGCCTTCGCCGGCAGATGCGGCCGCCCAAAACGCCGTCCCTGAATCGACTTCGATACTGAAAATATCGGCGTACTGGCGCTCAATAGCCTGGAATACCGCATCGAACCGCTGTCCAGCAAAGGTATAGCGATAGAAATTATCTTCGGCGAATTCATCGCCTTGTTCCGGTTTTGCCATCGCCAACAGGAAACCGGAATCATCGCCCAGCCAGGCAAAACAACTCGGGCGATAGGCGTCAGGGATGGCAATCCCGATGACCGCTGTTTTACGCTCCGCATCGACAATCATTAACCTGCCTTGCCCGCGTTGATCGGCGGTTAGCAAGGCCAAGCGGTTGGACGCATGCGCCCACTCGTAATCCAGCACCATGCCGGGCATCGTGATTGCGGCCAACGGGTCTTTAGCCATCGCCAGCACAACAAAGCCCGAGCCGCGTTTCATCACTTGCCGGCCCGTCTCTACTAGGTCGCCCGCGGAATTCGTTGTAAATTTCGGTTCAACCGGCACTTGTTCAATAATGTTCTCTAACGGCGTGTCCGGGCGTTTGCCTTCTGTGTAATAGCCCTTCAGCGTCGCATACTGGCCGGTTAATTCCTGCAAATCTTTGGTGCTGACCTTGGCCGATGGCCGTAAGCCTAGCGTCTTCCCGTCCGCCGTCTTTAGCACATAATACGGGTCGCCAGGTGCGTTCCATGCACCCAGTGATTTCACATCGCCGCGTTGTTCGAGAATGATGCCATGCAAGCTCATCATGGGTTCCAGCGGTTCGGCCCTGGATGTCATCTGAAAAGCCGTGAGCGACACAACAGCACAGGCTGCAAAGAAGATTTTCATCGGTATTCTCCAAGCAAGATCAAGCGAGGGCACTTTTTACATTCGCGTTAAACATGCAATTAATGACTGTAATACAGCGAGGCAATCTTGCAGGCACGCCTGCAAGACTTCAGTGATTATCAAAAAGCTGCGGAAACCAATTATCCGACAGGATATTTCCAGCCGTCCAAGGGCATTGTCCAGGAAATTTCTCATAGGAAATTCCGGTTTCCTTTTCCGTTGCGTCACGCGCATCATCCCAGGCGTCAGCCCACCAGTCGGAATCGTTTAAGCAATTTTTTAGACTGGGGGTTCGGTTTAAACGACGCTTAACCCGGTCTCTTTGTGTCTTTATTGTCGCTTGCCTGCGTGCGCATTGACGTGCCGGTTGATATTGCCATTTTAGAAGATGGCAAAGCAGTACAGCCATACGGCTCGCCAGTTCGCGTTGCTCACTCTTACCCACGTCTTCTATTTCCTCAGCGATATGTTCCAAATCGAGTAATTCAAATTGTCCAGTGCGTACCAGCCTTGCTTGTTCGTTCGCCCAGGCAACAATGTCTGTTTCGTATATGTGCATCGTCATACTTGTCTCCGATCAGTTGTCTATCTGATGTTACGCTTCATCTAAAAACGCATCACTCATTCCATCGATTAATTCTGCTCTAACGGCTAGTGAATGGCAAAAACTGCGCCGGGAAGCTTACCCTGATGAATCGAAAAGCAAAGCAGCGAACCAATGAACAAAAACATTATAAAAGGCGCGGCCAGGAAAGGGCTTGAGAAAGAAGAGTTTTCCTGATTAGCAAGATGCTTCAGCTAGGCTCAAAGATATTGGAGTTCAAAGCTCGCTTTGAGCCTTCAAACAGCCAAAGCAAGCCCAGGACTCCAGCCTATCGTCTACCAGCTGAAGCATCTTGCTAATCAGGAGAGTTTTTGGACGACTCAGCCAGAGGGAAGACTGGAAAGAAGCCAGCCTTCCCTTCAGGATATAACAAAGCAAAAGCCTACAGCGCTTGCACCTTGAAGGCTTTTTCCAGGCGCGCCGCGGCGACATCCCATTGGATATTGCGGAAAAAAGCGTCCACATAAGCCGTTGCAGCGGCGCCGTAATCCATTTGATAAGCATGTTCGTACATGTCCATCACCAAAATGGGTAAAGTCGCGGCAGGCGAATGCAAGTGATCCGATAACCAATAATTCTCCAGCAATCCGGTGTGCAGGTTAAAGCCCAACACCAACCAACCGGAACCGCCGCCCAGGCCTGCACCTATGCGGCGAAACTCCTTTTCCCAGACATCGAAGCTGCCGAACGCCTCGTCCAGGGCTTTGCGCAGCACTACGCCCGGTTTGCCGGAGCCGCCCAGGTTATGGAAATACAATTCATGCAAGACCACTGAACCGGTCCGCATCAGGTGCTCACGTTTAAGGTCGTTGTAGATGAAAGCCGGCGTGTCGGCATTGTTCAAGGCCCCGGCAATATGTTGCTTGACCGTATTCAGCGCCTTTACCGAGCCGCTGTAATTGTTTTCCCAATGGGAACGGATCAGCTTTTCGGATATGCCGTCCAGTTTGGCCGGATTGAACGGCAGGGGCTTCGGCTCATGACCGGCTGCGAAAGAAGAGCTTAGCGTCAAGGTTGTCGGGGAGTCCGCAGTCGCTTCCAGCACCGCGCGGCTACCCGGTGCAAACGCGGCCAGGACAGCTCCCGCTGCCGCAGTGTGGACTAAAAACTCACGTCGTGTACGGGGCATACAGTTTTCTCCTATTATTTAACACATCAGGTTCTGAAACTATTTAGCCTGCTAACGTTGCCCACTGTAGGGCGCTCCGCGCGCGCCATCAAAGTATCAGTACCGGAAGGCGCGCACGGCGCGCCCTACACTTCAGGTAGCGATAGGGAGACGAATAGTTACCAGGTATTTATATTGACACACCCGAACCGGGGGCGCGTCAGGGAATAATTTTCTTCTCCATAATAGTGACCGGATAGCCGTAATATTCGGTTCTTTCGTTAACCCGCCAGGCTAATCTCGAATAAAAACCTTCGGATTCCGGCGTATACAAATACAACGTTTCCAATTGAAAGGCTTGGGCCTGTTTTTCGATAGCCGAAACCAGCGCCGCGCCAACGCCCTTCCGCCGCCAGGACTCCGCGACATAAAGACCGGCCAGCCAGGGCGTTAAATCGGTACGCGTGTTCATGTCATGGGTTTTAAGACACACGGTTCCGAGCAGGTCACGGCCCTGAACGGCGACTAATGCGACGGGGATTTTTGCGGTGTTTGTTCTTTCGCCGATCAGCCGCTCTACATCGTGCACCGTCCAGCCCGTATGCAAGTAGCCCCACTCCTGGTAAAACCATTGCGCAAGCGTAGGGATGGCTTCTTTATGGTCGGCTAAATAGGTAATGTCCATGGCTTATTGATATGAGCGGAGAAGGCGCGCCCTGCCGGGTATAACGCGGCTGTCATTACTCCTTGATGCGAACCAAGTCATGGCAGCCTTTGCAGCTTTCACCGAGTTTGCCGAACTGGGTCTTGATCGCGTTGATGTCACCAGTTGCCGCCACTTTCGCCAGTTCGTTAGCGGCTTCGTTAAACGTATTGGCAACCGCCGTCACTTCTTCTTTTTTCTGGAAAAATTCAGACTTAAGCCGGCTGGTTTTCCAACCGGTTCCCTGGTCTGTACCTTCACCATACAGCTCGCCCAGGCCGGAATTGGCAATCGCGGCTATGGCATTCGCCGCGGCGGCGACGTAGTCCTTGTTAAAGGTCTCGGGATGATCGATCACCTGCTTCTTGATTTTGCCGGTATTCCAGCCCAAAAATGAGTAGGCTGATTGCCGGAATCTTATCTGTTCCTCAATCGGGCCCGCTAATGACGCTGTAGCGACTGTTGCCAGGATAATGGCGGATGCAAGTTTGGTTTTCATGATGTCAATTCCTTAAAGATTAAAATATTTACTGCGTTAAAAACTGGGTCGGCTAACCGGAACCGGGGCGCTTTCAACCGGTTTGACAATTTCTACGCCACCCCAAACGCCCCAGACGACTGCGCCGGAAATCATCACGGTGATAAAAAAACACGATACGCCACCCCCTGTATAAGATGACGTCGCCAACGCCCTGGGCACCTCTTTTTTCCCCGTCAGCATCGGCGCCAGCAGGTTGGTCTTCTTGATCCAACGGTAATAGCCGATGGCCGTTAAATGCAGCGCCAGCAAGGCCAACAGCAAATTGAAGGCCTGTGCGTGCAAAGCGCTTAATTTATCGCTGATGGACTCGTCATCCACGAGGCTGAACAACGGCCCTGCAAACGCAATGTCGTCGCTGGAACACAGTCCCGTCGCGACCAACACCGATAAATCGGTCAATAACGCGAATACCGCCAGCGCGCCCAGCGGATTATGGCCGATACCGTGCCAGCGGCCCTTAAGATAAGCGGCCAGCCGCCGCGGCGTGGGAAAAAAACTGCCGAAGCGGGCATGCGTTGTGCCGATAAAGCCCCAGATATAGCGGAATATCAGCAGTCCCAGGATCAAAGCCCCGATGCGCCCGTGCCAATCCATTAAATTGCCGCCTAAGGTAGCCGTGACATAGGCCGCCGCTACTGAAACCACCAACAGCCAGTGGAAAAGCCTGGTGGGGAAATCCCAAATTCGAATGGTTGTTTTCATAGAGTTTGCCTGTTAAAAACTGTTTACAAACTGCTGGCTGCGCAAGTGGTCGTTAAAAAACCTGATCGTGCGCTCCCAGGCCAATTTCGCAGCCGCCTCATCGAAACGCGGCGTCGTGTCGTTGTTAAAGCCGTGCTGCACGCCGGGGTAAATGAACGCTTCGTAGTTGACGCCAGCCGCTTTCAGCGCGCTTTCATACGCCGGCCAACCGGCATTGATGCGCTCATCGACACCGGCATAATGGATCAGCAACGGCGCCTTGATGTTCGCCGTTTCTTCGGCGGTCGGCTGGCTGCCGTAAAATGGCGCGGCGGCGGCCAGGTCGGGAATCCGCGTCGCCAGGAAATTGACGATGCCGCCGCCGTAGCAAAAACCGACGGCCCCGACTTTGCCGTTACTTTCCGGCAATTTTTTCAACACCCCGGCCGCGGTAACAAAGTCCGCCTGTAATTTGGCTTTATCCAGTTTCTGGAAAAGCTCGCGGGCCTTGTCTTCATCCCCAGGGTAACCGCCTACCGAAGCCAGGCCGTCCGGGGCAAAGGCGATAAAATTATCCAGCGCAATACGCCGGGCAATATCCTCGATATGAGGATTCAGGCCGCGATTTTCGTGTATCACCAGCACGGCCGGCAGTTTGCCGCTGAATTTGGCCGGTTGCACCCGATAGCCCCGCAACGTGCCGTTACCTTCCGGCGATGGATATTCGACATATTTCGCGACGATGCGCGGATCATTGCCGGCAATCTGCTGCGCCTCGGCAAAACGCGGGTTCAAGGCGTCCAGCAAGGCTTCTGCCGATAGGCCCAGCACGGCAAATTTGGCGGCTGAACTTAAAAATCCGCGCCGCGTTAGGTCACCGTGCACGTATTTATCAAAAAGTTTGAGGACTTCGGGATCGAAATCGTTTGCTGTTTTACGAGTCATAGAATATCTCTTTGAATTTTTTATAAAGTTCGCCGTAGGACTCATTTATCGTTCCCACGCTCGGCGTCACTGCCCACAGTTAAGGAATAAGGAATACAAACCTAGGTTTGTACTCCATTCAACGCTTAACCTTAAGCCAGGGCTTAGGAACCAGCCTTCTACGATAAGCAGCCGCCTAGCGTTATTTCACCCGGCCTTCAACACCCGGCGTCAACACGGCAATCTTGTAAGCCGCTCCACGTCCGACAACATAAAGCGTTTGCCTGTCCTTGCCGGCAAACGCCAGGTTTTGCGGTTTCTTGGGCAGCGGAATCACACCTAAGGCATCGCCCCTGTCGCTGAAGACCTCGATGCCCGCACTCGACGCCACATACAGCCTGCCCTTGGCATCGACGGCAAGACCGTCCGCGCCGCTGGACAACTCGCCGGTCTCGGTTTTGCCCCAACCCGCGAGCTTGGCAAAATTCCTTTTGGTTCCGATGGAACCATCCGCGGCGGCATCATAGGCCAAGATGTATTCGCCGGCGGTATTGGCGACATACAGCACTTTTTCATCGGCGCTGAGCTGGATGCCGTTGGGGCGCTGGATGTCGTTAGCCAAGCGTTTCACGGCGCCTTCCGGGCTGATGTAGTAAACGCCGGGCGTGGAAGGCGGCGGCGTGGGATTTTCCTTGGACGGGCGCGTGCCGCTGTCGGTAAAGTAAACGCCGCCGCTTTTCGCGAGCACCAGGTCATTAGGGCGCTGATAGGCCGTGCCCTCGAAATTTTCGCTCAGGGTTTTCTCTTTGCCCTGCGGGTAGATGATCCCGACCCTGGTTTTAACCGTCTGCACGGCAAACAAGTCGCCATTGCCGTTAAACGCCAGGCCGTTAGCGCCGTTGGTGTTTTCCAGGAAGGTCGAGATGGTTTTATCCGGCGCAATTTTGGTAATGCGGTTGGCCCTGGTTTCGGTGAACAAGACACTGCCGCTACCATCAGGTAATGCAATCGGCCCTTCAGTGCCGTCGAAACCCTCCTTGATGAGTTCGATACGGGCCCCGCCCGCCGTGACGCCGGAAATTGCAGGCGCAAAGCTGTCTTCGGCAACGACCGGCTCCTCCGCATGAGCCTGGAGTGAGGCAACAAAAATGAGCGCGCCGATGATCGGCAGCAGGCTCTTGAATACAAATTTAGACATAAGGTATCTCCTGGTTAAATTTAAAATCATGGTAACTATTCAGCTTCACCAAGCCGCCCTACTGAAACTCACTGTTAGGTAAAAAAAGCCGCCTTGACATCAGGCGGCGAAACACGCTCACCACTAGAAACTTGAACGGAAGTGCACGCCGAAATAACGCGCGTCGCCATAAGTGCCCGAAGGCGCGCTGGTGCTGGACAACTGGCCGGCATTAGTCAGGTAGATCGTGTCAAAGATATTCCGGCCGACCAGGTCCAGGTTGTATTGGCCGTTTTTGCTGCTGATGCCTATGCCGCCGTCGGTGACATGATAAGCATCCTGTATGCCCGATGAACCCAGGCTTGAATTGTAATTGGCCCTGGATTTGTAGCTGTTGACGAGGAACGCATGCCATTCCAGGCCGAAATCATTCCAGACACCGAAGCCCAGCGGCAGCCGGTAATCAGCGCCGAAATTGGCGGTGAATTCAGGCGCGTTCGGTATCCTGAAGCCGGTTTGGTCGCACGGCGCCGAGCTGTTCAATTCCGACGGACAAGGCGCATTGGCAAAGTCTGTATAGATGGCGTCGTTATAGGAGCCGTTCAGGAACACGCTTAAACCCCGCGTCGCCTGCCAAACGGTTTCCAACTCAATACCCTGCAATTGGATGCCGTTGATGTTGCCCAGGTTGGTACGGAAACCGGTCGAGGTGCTTGAATCAGGCACGGTCAACTGCGACTGGAAACCTTCGATGTCGGTATTGTACAAATTGACGTTAACGGCCAGTTTGCGGTTAAACCATGAGCTTTTAATCCCCAATTCATAATCCATCACATTCTCAGGATCGACATTTTCAACAACGCCGGTGCTGTCGTTAAATTGCGCGGCGCCGGATTTTTGTCCGCCGGCCACCGAGAAATAAACCATGATGTCCTTGTTGATTTTATAGCTGGGATTGACCAGCCAGTTTTGCGAATCCTGGTCGAAACCTTGCCGCTCCGACGTCCAGACATTACCTATCGCGCCCGATCGGATAGCCTGGGCCGCAGCGATCTGCTCCGCCGTAGCGCCGGCATAATTGCCCAGCTCCGCCCCACCCAGGTAACCGGCATTGCCGATGTTATCGCGATGTTCCCAGGTTTCCCGCAAGCCTAAAGTCAAGGTCGCCTTATCGGTGATATGCCAGTTCACCTGTCCATACGCGGCAAGGCTGGTGACTTCAGGATTCCTGTAGCCGGTTTGCAAGACATTATTCAGCGAATCGCCCATGAGTTGCCGGCCCAGCGCGCTACTGTTCAACAGTGCGTATTGGCTGTTACTGGCATAGAACGCGCCGGCATCGCTGCCGAACAGGCGCTGGTTGCTGACGTCGGCCGAGGTGCGCATCGCGAACAAGCCGACCTGGTAGTCGATGGGCCCCGGTTCCTGCGAAGCCAGGCGCAATTCCTGCGACCATTGATGGTTTTGCACCGTCCAGCCTGAGATATGCTGTATATCGGCCGTTGTGCCGTCGCCGTCATGATGCGGTTCGAACAACGAGTCGCGGTATGCCGAAATCGATGTCAATTTATGCCCGGCGACATCCCAGTTAATTTCGCCCGATACGCCTTGCTGGTCGCCGCGCGATACCTGGCGGTTGTCTTGTGAAATTTTACGGGGGTCGCCGGTTACCGTAATCGGCTGCCCGGAGTTACGGATCGTATCGAACCAGTCGCGGCTCAGGCGTGACGTAAACGTGATAGAGCGAACCGTGCCGTCGGCGAAGGTGGCCGGATCGTTTTGCAGAGGATTCACGCTCATCGTCTGCGTAGATGATGAACGATCCGCAATGATCCGCGCCGACACCGTATCGCTGGGCGTAAACAGGAACTGGATACGACCACCCAGGGCATTGGTTTCCTGGGCGTTGCCTTGAGTCACCGGCGCATCGAGGTTTTCCACAGCGCCATCGCGCTTATCGACGAAGATGGACGCGCGGTAAGCCAGGAAGCCGGGCAAAATGGCGCCGGTAGCCGAAGCCTTGCCCTGAAACGAATCGCGGTTACCGGCGAAACCATCGACGTAATAGCCGGATTTGAATGAAGGGGCTTTGGTGTTGACGTTAATTAGCCCTAAGTTGCTGTTCTTGCCCTGCAAGGTGCCCTGCGGGCCGCGCAACACTTCGACGTGGTCAATATCGACAAAATTGGTCCAGGTTGAACCCACCCAGGAAGACCAGACATTGTCGACCATCACGCCGACACTGGACTCCATAGACTCATTGCCGCTGTTCTTGCCCAGGCCGCGCAACGCGATACTGGTTTGCCGGACGTTGGTGCTGGTAACGCCGAGGTTCGGGACGCGCCTGGACATGTCCTGGACCGTGACGATATTGTCGCGCCTCAAGGTTTCGCCGGTGATGACAGCAATGGGAATCGGCACTTCCTGCAGTTTTTCTTCCTTGCGACGTGACGTCACGACGACCTCGGAAAGATTCTTGGGCTCTTCGACATAATCCTTGTTTTTTGCCTCAGCTGTGGCGAATGCAGGTTCAGCCGTAATCGTTGCGGGCGCAGCAACATTCACACTGTCCGTTGCCGGCGGCGGGGTTGCTACCGGATTGCCGGTTTCGGCAAGCGCTTTTTTAAGCCGCTCGCGCTCCTGGTTGGCTTCCAGCAATTCCTGCTTCAGGCGGGTATTTTCATATTCCAGGTCAATATTGGCCGGCTTTTCCTCCGCCGAACCGCAATCCGGCGCCAGCAGCGACACGCCGGCAATAATCACGGCAGCACCATTCAGCAGCGCGGATTTACCGCCCAGCTTAAGCGTCTTTACGGCATTGCTGCGGACATGTGGTAAGACCGATTGTCCATGCGCCGTTGGCAACACAAGTCCTTCATGACTTCCTGGCTGCTGCCAGGTACGTTTACTATTCATCACATATTCCTAACTTGTTAATTAAAACTTGTGAATATCCCAAGCATCCGATTGAGGTTTTCAATAACTAAAGACAAAGCTATCCTCTACGGCCCAAAAAGCCGCTTATTAAAACTGCTAACTTATGATTTACTGGGCGATAGTCAGTACCGATAACTTGCTGATGCCGGATCGCTCTATAGCCGACATCACCTTGGCGACGATGCCGTATTGCACGCCGTCATCGGCGTTTAAATTGAGCGCTATTTCAGGATCGGCGGCCTTGCGCGTCTTCAGTTCGTTTTCAAAGGATTCCAACTGAATCTCAGTCTTGTCGATAAAAATTTTGCCGCTCGCATCGACGCTGACATAGACCGGGTCTTTTTCTTCGGGCGGCGCCGTCTCGGCGGTTTTCGGCAAATTAACGTGGATCGCGTTGGTCAATAGCGGCGCGGTGACAATGAACACGACCAACAGCACCAACATCACATCGACCAGCGGCGTCACATTGATTTCGCCCATCACATCATCGCCGTCTTCCTGGGTTTTAAAGGCCATCAGGCTTGCGCTCCTTTCGCGTGTAATTCTTCATGTTCAATTTTAGAGAAGCTTTCCTTGCCGCCGACTTCGGCGACCCGATACGGGCCGGTAGGCTTCGGTGCCGGACGCTTGATGATGAACGAGGTTTTCAACGCGAGATGCACGAAATCGATCGCAAAATCATCAAGCAAGGCCCAGGCAATCTTATTCCTGCGGATAAAAAAGTTGTACGCGATGACGGCGGGCACGGCGACCGCGATGCCGACCGCCGTTGCAATCAACGCCTCGCCGATGGGACCGGCGACGACATCCAGGCTGGCCGACCCGCTTTTACTGATGCTGGTCAATGCGCCCATGATCCCCCACACCGTGCCGAACAGGCCGACGAAGGGCGAAACGCTGCCGATGGTAGCCAGGATGGCGAGACCGCTTTCCAGCGCCCCGCGTTCTTTCTGCATTTGCTGGCGCAAGCGCCGGTCCAACAATTCCTGGCGATCGACGGTGTGCTCAAGGTCATGCGTCGTCGTCCCGGAATCGGTTTCGACCAGCGTGATAAAACCCGCTTGCGCGACTCTTGCGACCGGGCCCTGGTAAATTTTCAGCTCGGAGGCCGCCTGCAAATCGGGCGCACTCCAAAACTGTTTGTTGAAAATGCGGTTGTGATGGGAAATCCGCAGGTGCTGTATGCCCTTGACCAGTATCAAGGCCCAGGTCGCGACGGAAAACCCGATCAAAACCCAAAGCGTGCCATCAACAATGGCTGTAGATGTAATATCCGACATTTCAATATCCTCAAATTTGTAAATTAATTTTGTAAATTAAAAGCGATCGGTACCGTTACCCAACCGGCGATAGGCGTCTTGCCGCGCATTGCAGGCACAAAAGACCATTGTTTGACTGTCCTGACGGCGGCGTCATCGAGTATCGTATGACCGCTGGAGCGGGTGACGGTCACGGTATCGGGCTTGCCGTCAGGCCGCACATGCACCTTCATCAACACCTTGCCTTCCAGGCCCCTGTCCATCGCCGCTTCGGGATACTCCGGCGACGGGTTGTTCAGGTAAGCGGCGCCTGCCCGCGGTTCCGTGACTTTTTCGACGACCGGCGCCGGTGCTGCCGGCGCGACAAGAGGCGCCGGCGTTACCGGCGCCCTAGACTCGGCAACCGGAACGGGTTGCTGGACGGGCGGCGGTTCGACGCGTTGCTCGACCGGTTTGGGTTTTACTTTAGGTTTAGGTTTGAGCGGCACCGCTTTCGGCACGGGTTTGGGCTGGGGCTGTAGTTTTGGCGGCGGCGGAGGCGGCTGGATGACCGGTTTCGGCTGCGGACGGAGCAGGTTAATTTGTACCTTGGGCGGGACTTTGACCGGTTCGATAAGCTCCTGTTCGACATTGGCCTGCTTAAAGCGCTCGACAAGCGAAACATGGACCACGATGGTCAACACGCCGAAAATAATGTAGTCCAGCAGTTTTCTATCGCTCTGTTCAGTCCCGACTTTAAAATCCCTCAAAACAAAACTGCTTTCACCCGCAGGCAATGACTCGGCGTTGGCGGCCGGCTTCAAAGAGAGCACTTTTGCGTTAATCCCTTTTGGCGCCACGATGCCTGATTCAACACGCTGAAAATTCAACAGAGGACTATTCATACGACTCACCCGGTTCCTTAAAATGATGGTTGGCTGGAAGCGGCTAAGCCACACCGCATGCAGACTGTTCTTATCGACTTTAAAGCTAATAGAGCACGATGCATGCCACACCACAAAATACCCGGATTTATAAAAATAAAAACTTTAAATACAATTAGTTATAAGAAATAAACCGCAGTTACCCAGCCTTAACCCGGCTATCGCAGCCTGTGTTCTTAGCAGCACCTTGTGTATTGCCTGCTTCTTCAGAAACACCCTGAGCCGCTGATAATTCAATAAGATGCACGAAAATATTAAAAGCGATGCCGAAGCGCATGCTAATGTGATTCAAGCTATTGATTTAGGTTCTATATGTGTTTTAGGGTCTTTTCAGCCCACCTCTTAAAGTTTAAGAAATAGGAGGACAAAAAGGCGGTTAGGGTTATAACCTGTGGATATTGGAGTACAAACCTAGGTTTGTACTCCAATGAAAAGGCATTTAGAGCTTAAATCGCCCCTTCTTTCAAAAAGTCCCTGAAACCCATATTGAGCCTTGATTTATTGTAGGCTCTGGCTTTTTTGTTTCGCTAGCAAGCAGCGTTTTCAGGATGTGGCAAAAAATACTCCCCCGCATCGCGTATAGTTCCCACGCCGGGAGCATGTGAACGATGGTGTGGGGGGTTATACGCTGGTTACCAAGCTCCGGCTTGGTAACTCAAGTCTCAGAAGCTCCAGCTTCGAGAATGACAGGAAGCTAGAGCTTCCAAAACCGCATTCCCAAGCGGTAGCTTGGGAACGAGCGTCCCGGAGCGTGTGAACGATGGCCTGTGGAGGTATTTAATGCTGTTTGCAAAAGTTATTTCATGCGCGTTCCCTAGCCTGGCAGGGTTCCGCTCCGCACATGCCGCAGTATCGCGGTAACCAGCGTATCGGCGGACATCGGCTTGGTCAAATGATCGACCATGCCGGCGGCCAGGCATTGCGCCTTGTCCTCGGCGAAGGCATTGGCGGTCTGCCCGATAATCGGCAAGCCGGGTGCGTATTCCAGGATAAGGCGCGTCGCCTCATAGCCATCCATCTGCGGCATCTGCACGTCCATCAGCACCAGGTCATAATGCCTCGCGCCATCTTGCCGGATACGGTCAACGGCCGCGCTGCCGTTATCAACCATCACGACATCGGCGCCCTCGGCCGCCAGCATATCCATCAGCACCGCCTGGTTTACCTCATTGTCTTCGGCGGCAAGAATCGATAATCCCGCCAGCCGCGGCCCGGACGGATGCGGCGGACGGGTAATCTCTTCGACCAGCAACGCCGGGTCTGCGGCGCGATAGGGCAGGCTGATTTCAAACACGCTGCCTTCACCCGGCGTGCTGCTAACCCGGATCTCGCCGCCCATCAATTCGACCATGCGCCGGGTAATAATCAAGCCCAGGCCGGTGCCGCCGTATTTTCGCGTCGTGCTGCTGTCGGCCTGCTCAAAAGCGCCGAACAGGCGGTCCAGCTGTTCCCGGTCCATGCCGACACCGGTATCGGCTACCTGGAATTTCAGGTAGCCGCCTTCTCGCGCCAGCGACAGCGTAACGCTGCCCTGCTCGGTAAATTTGATGGCATTCGAGAGCAGGTTCATCAGGATTTGTTTCATGCGCAACGGGTCGCCAAGACAGGCAACCGGCAAATCGCCGGTTTTTTTCACCTGTAAAACCAGCCCCTTGGCTTGGGCGCGCTCTTTTAACAATTCGATAGTCTCTTTCAATACCTCGACCAACTTGACCGGGATAGTTTCCAGTTGCAGTTTGCCGGCCTCGATCTTCGATAAATCGAGGATGTCGTTGATAATGGCCTGCAACAGTTTGCCGGATGTCATAATCTTGGCAAATGTTTCCCGCTCGCTGCCGCGCTCGTCGCTGTTCCGGTAGCCGATTTCGGCAAAACCGAGCACGCCGTTCAAAGGCGTGCGAATCTCGTGGCTCATATTGGCGAGAAATTCAGATTTAGCGCGCGCCAGTCGCTCTGCCTCGGCTAAGGCTTTTTCGCGCGCTTCGTCGAGCATTTTGCGCTGGCGAATATCGATAAAACTCACCACCGCGCCGATAATCCGGCCATTTTTGAACATGGCCTGGGTCGCCGTCGCTACCGGCAGCGGCTGGCCGTCGGCCGTCCAAAACAGGTCGTCATCGTTACGCACCGCTTGGCCGGAACGCATCGATGACAGCAATGAACAGTCTTCAGGCGGGCAGCGCGAACCGTCGGCACGGGTATGATGCACGGTAGTATGCACTGGCAGCCCGATCAGGGCTTCTGCGGCATAGCCCAGCAATGCCGCGCCCGCCGGGTTGATAAAAATGAAGGCGCCATCCTCGCCGATACCGTACAAGCCATTGGCGCTGGCTTCCAGCAGCAAACGGCTGCGTTCCTCGGCTTCGCGCAAGGCTTCCGAGCGTTCCGCGACCCGTTCTTCCAGGTGCCGGCGGTATTTTTCGAGTTCGGCCTCTTCCTGCTTGCGCAGGCTAATGTCTTCATAAATACCGAGTACGCCGGTAAGCTGGCGGTTCAAGTCATAAAGCGGCACTTTGGATGTGCGTATCCATATCTGCTTGCCTTCTGGCGTTGTTTGCGGTTCTTCAAACGCCAGTTTGGGCGTGTTGGAAGACATCACCAGTAAGTCATCGCGCTGGTACAACGCCGCCTGCTCGATCCAGCTCAATTGGGTATCGTCCTTGCCGATCACGTCCTGCGCCGTGTTTTCCCCGGCATCGCGAGCAAATATCGTGTTGCAGCCCAGGTAGCGCAACTCGGTATCTTTCCAGAAAACCCGGATAGGAATGGAATCAATGATGACTTGCAGCAGGTTTTTGGCTTCATAGAGCCGCCGATACGGCTCCCTGATCGTGTCGATAAAAATGCTTTTGTAGATAAAGCCGTAAGCAATCACTTTATAAATATGGCCCAGCAGATTGTAAATGTCGGTGACATCGGCATATAACGTAAAAAACACTTCGCTCAGGGCCATGATGCAAACCGCGGTAAACAAACCGACCACATCGTATGCCTGGGTAGAGCGCATTTGTTGCAGGAAGCTCAGCGCCGCTACGGCGTAAAGCGCGATCAGCACATATTCGCTGCCGATCTTGAAGGGCGTTAACCCGGCTTCGGCGGTAAAAGTCCGCGGCAACCGCTCAGGATGCAGTAATCCCAGCCAGGCTACGATACCGACCAGCAGCAGCACGATGCCCAAAAGACGCCAGCGCAAGCCCGTCGTAAAGGTCTGCCGCCACGACTCTATCGACACGGCGAGTAAACCCAATGCGGCCAGCAAGCGCGCCGCCAACCAGAAGTTAATCGCTTTTTCCGGGCTGCTTTCGGTAATAAAAACCGGCATACCATGAAATGACAAAACATGCAGGAAATCGAGTATCGCCACACCCAGGAAAATACAGGCCAGTAACGTAAAATTAACCCGGTGCCGCTCGTAGTCGCTCCAGCCCACGGCAAACACGCAGGCGGATATGATGATCGCGATCGTTTCCAGCAAGGTATGCAGCGGCGCATAATTTGCCGTGCCCTGTAGCGACTGGGGCACCGGTAGCCACCTGACCATGAGCAGGAATACCGCCAACGCCAGCAGTATCCTGAATGTGCTTTGCAATGCCCGGCGATAATGGGGATGCGGCCTGAAGAGCGAGGTCAGCGTCGATAGCATAGTGTGTTTTACAGAATCATAATCCAATAAAGGTGCGGTAAAAAATTAGGTTCTATATGTGCTTTAGGGTCTTTTCAGCCCACCGCTTAAAGTTTAAGAAATAGGAGGACAAAAAGGCGGTTAGGGTTATAAGGCGATTTCCGGCGAAGAATATACCCAACTCGCTGGTCTTTTTGTCCATTTTCTGCGTTGTAAAAATAGTTACATAGCTCACTATGCGCCTATTTTTACGCCTTGAAAATGAACAAAA
>Ga0172373_10005615_pt1 | contig 17123 bp, 19 predicted proteins | sample Lak10m_2_FD_114546 | JGI IMG/M metagenome (GOLD analysis project Ga0172373, IMG submission 114546) | Freshwater microbial communities from Kabuno Bay, South-Kivu, Congo - kab_092012_10m | ecosystem: Environmental > Aquatic > Freshwater > Lake | place: Democratic Republic of the Congo...
CTTCCGGATCGACCGGATCGAGTCGGTCGAGCGCACCGGGGAGATCGATCCGCCGCGTCCGGTGTCGGCGCCGTCGGGCGACGACTGGTTCCGCGACAGTGATCTCCCCGTGGTCTCGGTCCGCCTCGGCGAAGGGGCCATGTGGGTCACCGAGCGCTACCCATTGCGCTCGCGTTCCGAGGAGGGTGAGTCGACTCTCGTCGGCCTCACGGTGGCCGACGAGAACTGGTTCGACTGCCTGTTGCTGCGCCTCGGAGGTCGCGCCGAGGTGATCGCGCCGGCCGACCGCACTGGTCGGGCCGCCGAACTGGCAGCGTCACTGCTCGAACGCTACGAGCGCACCGAGCCCTGAGGGTCGACGGTCGGGAGCCGGTCGAGATCGTCGGCGGACTCGACACCGTGGGCCCGGAGGAGATGCGGGAGGACCGCCGCCGTCGCCTCGGCGTCGCTGAGGGCGTCGTGCGGCCGGTCGATCGTGATGTCGTAGCGCGCGCAGAGGTCGCCGAGCCGGTGGGACTGTTGCCGCTCGGGGTCGAGCAGGCGGGAGAGCCGGAGGGTGCACAGTGCCCGCTCGATGGGCAGCGCGAGGTGGGAGCGCCGGGCCTCGGTCTGGAGGAAGCCGAGGTCGAACGGGGCGTTATGGGCCACGAATCGGGTGCCCTCGAGCCGCCGGGCCAGCTCGGTGAGGGCCACGTCGGTGGACGGGGCGCCGCGGAGGTCGCGACGGCGGATGCCGTGGATGTGGGTCGGCCCGACCGACCCGAACCAGCGCTGCCAGGGTGTCCGGCCGCTCACGAGGGTCGAGTAGGTGTCGAGGACCTGGCCGTCGGCGTCGACGACGACCACGCCGAGCTGGAGCACACGGTTGCGATCGGCACGCAGACCGCTGGTCTCGACGTCGACGACGGCGAAGCGGACTCCGGGCAGCCGGGCGGCGAGGTCATCCATGGCTGGCCATCCAGTCGAGGAGGGGAGCGCGGTCGAAGTAGTCGCGCCACAGGCTGATCCGGTGGTCGCGGACCTCGAACACGCCGGCGACGGCCAGTTCGAGCCACTCGGTGGCGCCGTCGGGTGCTGTCGCTCCGAAGCGGTCGAGACGCTCGTGGAGGACGGTCCCCGAGGCCAGTGAGCCCGACTCGAGTTGATGGGCGACCCGCCACTCGACGGTGTCGAAGGCGGCGAGGAAAGGGGCAAGGGTCGCGCGGACGGCCTCGGGGCCCTGGATCGGGCCGAAGGGGACGTTGTCGTAGACGCAGTCGGGGGCGAGGAGCTCGAGCGCCTCGGTCAGGAGCCCTGACTCGAGTCGACGGACGAAGGTCGAGACGATCTCGCCGGGAGTGGAGGGCACGTCGGTGGACATGCGGGCACCCTAACGTCAGGATGTCGCGGGGTTGGAGAGCGGGGTGTCAGCGAGCGGTGCCGGTGGCCCGCAGGCCGATCGGCGCCGACACGGTGTACCCGAGGAGGTGGCGCTGCTCCTCGCTCTCGCCGGCCCAGAACCCGTACTCGTGGTTCTCGCGGGCGTAGGTACGGCACTGGTCGATCACCGGGCAGGCGTTGCACAGGCGGCGGGCCTTGGCCTCGCGGCGCTCACGTGCCTGGGGGCGCTCGGCCTTGGGCGGGAAGAAGAGCGGCGTGCGGCCCTTGCAGGCAGCGGCGTCCATCCATTCCGCCGCCGGGGCCCGTCCAGGAACCGCGAGGGGTTCGGTTCCCGTGACTCGGACATCGATGCGGTGGAGGGTGACGGTCTCGAAGGCGGACATGGGTCCTCGCTGGTCTCGACGGTGGATGTACCCGGGTGGGTACGCCGTGGGGAACAGATTTAGCACTAAACGTATTCCCGTGTCGAGGATCTTCTCCGTGAACGCCTCCCGTAGCCTGACGCCGTGGTCGAGTCGCCCCCTGTCGCCCGTGTCGACGACCTGCGTCGGGGCTGGTCGCGGGCCTTTGCGGGGTTCGAGCGCGAACTGGTCGCTCGGAGCCTCGACGACGTCGTCGACGTTGTGCGCGAGGCCGAGGCGGCAGCGGCCTCGGGTCGGTGGGTCGTCGGGTACGTGGCCTACGAGGCCGCACCTGCGTTCGACCCAGCGATGGTCGTGCGGCCACCGGCCGACGGTCTGCCTCTCGCCTGGTTCGGGGTCTTCGCCGATGTGGTCGAGGTGGCCTCGCCCGACGCCGACTCCCCGTCGGCGTCCCCGGTCGGGTCGATCGAGCGTGCGGGAGGGTCCGAGTGGTACCGCACCTCCGTCGGGTCGATCCGCCGCGGCATCGAGCGCGGCGATGTGTACCAGGTGAACCTGACCGACCGCTTCGTCGCCGCAGCGCCCGAGCACCCCGGCGACCTCTACGCGGCGATGGCTCGTGCACAGCGGGGGAGTTACAACGCCTTCGTCCGACACGGCGACACGGTCGTGATGTCGGCCTCGCCCGAGTTGTTCCTGCACTGGGAGGGCGACGTGCTCTCGTCGTCGCCGATGAAGGGCACCCGACCGAGGGGTCTCGATGCCGAGGCCGATGCGCGCGCCGTCGACGACCTCGTGAACAGCGAGAAGGACCGCGCCGAGAACGTGATGATCGTCGACCTCATCCGCAACGACATGTCTCGTGTGGCGGTCACCGGGACGGTCGAAGTGCCCGAACTGTTCGCCATCGAACGCTACGAGACGGTCTGGCAGATGACCTCGACCGTCCGCTGCACGACCAGGCCGACCACGACCCTCGTCGACGTCCTCCGAGCGATGTTCCCCTGCGGTTCGGTGACCGGTGCGCCGAAGGTGGCGGCGATGGAGATGATCGCCGCGCTCGAGACGGAACCCCGTGGCGTGTACTGCGGCGCGGTCGGGTTCCTCGCGCCCCCGGGACGCGGGCCCCGTGCTGTGTTCAGCGTTGCGATCCGCACGGCCGTGGCCGATCTCGCGAGCGGACGGATGACGTACGGCGCGGGCGGCGGGATCACCTACGACTCCGATCCGGCGGCCGAGGATGCCGAGGCCGAGGCGAAGACCGCCGTCCTGCGCCGACCGCGCCCGGCCTTCGCGGTGTTCGAGACGATGCGCGCCGTCGACGGGCGCGTGCTGCGACGCGAACGGCATCTCGCTCGGCTCGCGGCGACCGTCGCCTACTTCGGCTTCGCCGGCGACCTGACCGCTGTCGAGCGGGTGCTCGACGATGCACTGGCAGACCACGCCGACGGCGCACAGCGCGTGAGGCTCGAGTGGAGGCGCGACGGGAGCACCGAGGTCGCGGTGGTGCCGGTGGGTGGGACACCCTCGGTCGTCACTCTGGGTGTGTCGGCGCAGGGGGCTCTGTCGTCGAGCGACGTGTTCGGTCGGCACAAGACGACGTGGCGCGAGGCCTACGACGTGGTACGCCGAGAGTGGGGTGAGTCGGTCGACGACGTGGTGATGGTCAACGAACGTGGCGAGGCGTGCGAGACGACCATCGCGTCGTTGCTGTTCCGTCGGCCCGGTTCGTCTCGGTGGTGCACGCCTCCGCTGACGTCGGGTGGTCTCGACGGTGTCGGTCGGCGAGCGCTCCTCGACTCGGGTCAGGTCGACGAGGGAGTCGTGCTCGCGTCGGAGCTCGCCGACTGCGAGCTCGCCGTCGTCAGCTCGCTGCGCGGGGTGCGCCGAGCAGTGCTGGCCCGCTCGTCAGGACGTACCGACGCGGGAGATCGCGTCGACCAGAGCGAGAGCGAGCCGGTGCGAACGCACGTCGTGGACTCGCAGGATCGCCGCGCCACCCACGGCGGCAGCGCATCCGGCACCGACGGTGGCGAGATCCCGTTCCTCAACATCAGCGGCGCCGCTGATCGCGGCCACGAACCGTTTGCGTGACACGCCGACGAGCAAGGGGTGGCCGAGAGCCGCGAGTCGGGGGAGTTCGGCGAGGAGGGTGAGGTTGTCGTCGACGGTCTTGCCGAAGCCGATGCCGGGATCGAGCACGATCCGCTCGGCCGCGACACCGGCGGCGAGGGCAGTGTCGCGAGCGTGGGCGAGCCGGTCGGCGACCTCGGAGACCACGTCGTCGTAGTGCACCGCATCGCTCACGGCGCCGGCCGTGGTGGGCTGCTGGTGCATCAGGACCAGCGCGTCGGCCGCTGTGGCGACGGATGCCATCCGCGGATCGCCGAGTCCGGTGACGTCGTTGATCCACGATGCTCCGGCCGCCAGCGCCTCCTTCGCGACGTCGGCCTTCGAGGTGTCGATCGAGAGTGATCGCACTCCTCGCTCGACCAGCCCGCGGATGACGGGGATCAGGCGCGAGAGTTCCTCGTCGGCCGACACGGGGGTCGACCCCGGACGCGTCGACTCGGCTCCGAGGTCGAGGATGTCGGCGCCGTCAGCGAGGAGTGCGAGCGCATGGTCGACGGCCCGTGTGGGGTCGAGGTACAGGCCACCGTCGCTGAACGAGTCGGGTGTGATGTTGACGACACCCATCAGGAGCGTGCGCTCACCGAGGGGGAGGACGGTGTCGCCGCAGCGCAGGGCTCGTGAGGTCACGCCGAGGTCATAGCAGTTCGGCGGCGAGGCTCGCCACCGTGCTGCGCTCACACGCCGTGAGCGTGACGTGCCCGAAGCACGACTGGCCACCGAAGGCCTGGATGAGCACCGCCAACGCGTTGTTCGACTCACCGAGGTACGGCGCATCGATCTGGCTGGTGTCGCCGGTGAAGATGACCTTTGTGCCGTCGCCGATGCGGGTGAGGACCGTCTTGAGCGTGGTCGGTTCGAGGTTCTGCGCCTCGTCGACGACCACGATCTGCCGGTGGAGGCTCCGCCCACGGAGGAACGTGACCGACTCGAGCGAGAGCTGGTTGCGGTTCACCAGTTCGTCGACGAGTCGGTGGGCGTCGTGGGCGCTGCGCTGATCGGTGAGGGCCACGATCGAGTCGTGGATCGCCGACATCCAGGGGTCGAGTTTCTCGTCGAGACCACCGGGGAGGAATCCGACGTCGGCGCGTCCGACGGGCACGAGCGGCCGGTACACCGCGAGGCGCTCGTACCGGCGCTGCTCGACGACCTGTTCGAGTCCTGCAGCGATCGCGAGGAGGGTCTTGCCGGTGCCGGCGCGTCCGTCGAGGGCGACGATGCTCACGTCGGGGTCGAGCAACAACTCGAGTGCGAAGCGCTGCTCTTTCGAACGCGGGCGGAGGCCCCATGCCTCGGGTGTCGAGTGGGGCACCAGGCGGAGCTCACCGTCGACGCGACGGGCGAGGGCCGACTGCGAGCCGTTGCGAAGGACAGCGAAGCCGTTCTCGTGGAGGGGCTGCTGGCCGAGGACGTCGGCGCAGTCGAGACCTCCCGATGCGTAGAGGTCGTCGATGGTGTGCTGGTCGGCCTCGACGGTGATCCAGCCCGCCTGCCGCGTGGCCTGGTGGCGACCGACCGGATGATGCTCGACGGCCTCGAGTCCGAGGTGGGCGGCCTTGATGCGTAGGGCCGCGTCGTTGGAGACCATGCGGGTCGGCGCGTGGAGCATCTGGCCGAGAGCGGCGCCGATGATCCGGTTGTCGGGGATCGCCGGGTCGAGTCCGTGCTCGACGAGGATGTGCTTCTGCACGCCGTTGATCTCGACCTGCAGTGTCCCCGCGGCTGCGGGATCACCGATGGCGACGGGGGAGGCGAGCGAACCGCCGGCCCTGACCCGATGTTCCTCGATCGTGCGCAGTGCAGTGCGTGCCGCGCGTCCGACATCGTCGGGTCGTGTCTTGAGCCCGTCGAGCTCTTCGATCACGGTGAAGGGGACGACGATGTCGCAACCAGCGAACGACAACAGACATCCGGGATCACCGATCAACACCGACGTGTCGAGGACGACTCTCGTGCGCACACCTCCTTCCCGTTCGTCGTGAGCAGCGCGGGCGTGCACGAGATCGGTCAACGTGGCTCCATTCAGAGAGGACGTCGGAGGTGATGTGGTCACCGATCGCCGTTGTAGCCCGCGAGTGGCATCCGACACTTGTTGCAAATGCAACATCGAGAATGCTTGCCTTTGGCGCGCGAAACGTATTCGATACGCGTACGTAACCACCCGTTCGCGGGACAACAGTCGGTACCCGGAGGTATCAGCAACATGACCAAGGCAGAGCTCATCGACGCAGTGGCGAAGAACGCCGGCGTGACCAAGGCCGACGCGGAGCGCACCATCGGTGCCTTCTTCGACCTCGTGACCGCTTCGACCAAGAAGGGCGACAAGGTCGCATGGCCGGGCTTCGGCTCGTTCAGCACCTCGAAGTCGGCCGCCCGTACCGGTCGCAACCCGCAGACCGGCGCCGAGGTGAAGATCGCCGCCTCGACCCGCATGAAGTTCACCTCGAGCAGCACCCTCAAGGCCGCGCTCAACCCGGAGAAGAAGTGACAGTCGTCCTCGACGACTGAACAGATCCCAACACCAACCAACCAGAAGGGAAAGCACAGTGGCAGCAGCAAAGAAGGCAGCTCCGGCCAAGAAGGCCGCCGCGAAGAAGGCTCCGGCCAAGAAGGCGGCTCCGGCGAAGAAGGCCGCCGCCAAGAAGGCCGCCCCCGCCAAGAAGGCCGCTCCGGCCAAGAAGGCGGCTCCGGCGAAGAAGGCCGCTCCGGCCAAGAAGGCCGCCGCCAAGAAGGCCGCTCCGGCCAAGAAGGCGGCTCCGGCGAAGAAGGCCGCCGCCAAGAAGGCTCCGGCCAAGAAGGCTCCGGCCAAGAAGGCTCCGGCCAAGAAGGCCGCCGCCAAGAAGTGAGCTGACCGCTCCACGGTCGCGACGGGGGGCTTCGGCCCCCCGTTCGCCGTTTTCGGGTGTGATCGCGCAGACTGACGGCGTGGACGAGATCTGCGACGACCTGACCGCCGAGCACGCCAGCCTGGCAGCGCTCCTCGAACTCGCCGGCGAGGACGGATTCACGATCCCGACCCCCGCCGAGGGATGGAGCATCGGCGACCAGATCGCGCACCTGTGGTTCTTCGACGTGAGAGCGCGTTGGTCGATGGTCGAGCCCGAGCGGTTCGCCGCCGACCTGCAGCAGATGATGTCGAACGCCGGGATCGACGAGGCGATCGTGGTCGGCAGGACGATGGCTCCTGCGCAACTCAGGTCTGTCTCGGTCGATGAGGCAGCGCGGTTCGTCGAGAGCGCTCGATCCGTCGCGCCGTCGTCGCGTGTGCCGTGGTACGGACCTGCGATGTCGGCGCGGTCGAGTGCGTCGGCCCGCCTGATGGAGACGTGGGCACATGGACAGGACGTCGCCGACGCACTCGGGGTCGAGCGAGTCGCGACGTCGCGCGTGCAGCACATCGCCCGACTGGCGGTGCGTGCCCGCCCGTATGCGTACGCGGTGCACAGGCGCGAGTTGCCGGCGTCGGGAGTGTCGGTCATTCTCGACGCGCCTGACGGCGGACGATGGGAGTGGATCGACGAGTCGAGCGACGACGTGATCCGCGGGTCGGCCGTCGACTTCTGTCTCGTCAGCGTCCAGCGCCGGCACGCCGACGACACCGACCTCGTCGCAGACGGCCCGCTCGCTCGTGAGTGGCTGTCGATCGCCCAGGCCTTTGCCGGGCCTGCGGGTCGGGGTCGGGCGGCTAGAGGTCGCTGATCCGCTTGAAGACCTCGGCAGCGCCGACCCCGTGCGGTGCCCCGAGTCCGGAGAGGCGTGCGCGGATCCGGGTGCGGAACGCATCGAGCTGATCGGTGTCGACCGCCTTCATCGTGCTCTCGAACTGGCTCTCGTGGGCCTCGAGCGCGTGCAGCTTCGCGTCGACGTAGTCGGTGACGTCCTCGACGTGGTCGGGTTCGTCGGCCTCCCAGAGCAACAGGGTGTCGGGGCGGTGCGGGGCGAGTCGGTGTTCCTTGTTGAAGTGCGGATCGCGGGCATTGACGATGCCCTCGCACGCGAGCAGACCGGCGTGCCGGTGGTCGGGGTGGAGGCGGTAGCGCTTCCACGGATCGTGACCGAGGACGACCTGCGGGCGCAGTTCGCGGATGACACGAGCGACCTCGCCTCGGAGTACGAGTGAACTGTCGAGTTCGCCGTCGACCTGGTGGAGGAAGACCACGTGACCGGCATTGGTCCCGGCGAGCCGTCGAGCAGCCTCGCGTTGTTCGATCTCGCGGCGGGCGACGAGTGCCGCCGTGTCGGCCGACGCGTCCCACGTGCCCTTCGAACCGTCGGTGAGCACGAGATGGTGGACGACACATCCGTGAGCCGCCCACTTGGCGAGAGTCGCTCCACACCCGAACTCGACGTCGTCAGGATGCGCGCCGATCGCGAGTGCCGACGTGGGCACCGGGAGGTCGAGGCTCTTCGCGGTCAGCGTGTGGGGAGCAGGTTGGCCGGGTTCGTTGGCAGCCACGGTGGCAGGACCTCCTGGACGAGCGGGTGGGTGAGATCGCGTGGTGTGTCGAGGTCGAGTGCGAGGGCGTGGTGGTGCACCACCCGGACGGGACGGCCGGTGGCGAGTGCCCGCCCGAGATGTCGTGCGAACGAGCCCTTCCCGTACGCCACCTCGAGACCACAGTCGACGGGGAACGCGAGGATGTTCGTCCCGTCCCGCGGGCCGTCGGGGACGAGCGTCAGTCCGCCCTCGTCGGCGAGTGGTCGGAGGTCGCTGGCGAGCGGCAGATCGGAGTGGGCGACCACGACGTGATCGGCACCCGAGCTGGCGACGTGGCGGACGCCGCGCATGACGGCGCCGTCGAGGCCGAGCCCCGGACACCAAGCCACCTCGGCCCCGAGCGACTCGGCCCACGTGGCGACCTGATGGTCGTCGCACGCCACGACGACGCGGAGTCCGTGCGCAGCGTGCACGACACGAGTGGCCGACCACTCGGCGAGCGCGGCCCGCGTCGACGGGTCGAGGACGGGCGCGAGTCGGGCCTTCGCGTCGGCGAATGCCTTCACCGGCACGAGGACTGCGGACTCCACGTCGGCATCGTAGGCGTGACGCCGGTGCGTCGCGCCTGTCGACCGCAGGTGTCCGGTCACCTACGCTGTGGCCGTGAGCGGCAGCGCATCGGTCAAGGTCAGCGTCATCGGTGCCGGGTCGTGGGGGACCACGGTGGCGGCGATGGCCGCGGAGAACGTCCCGACCGTGCTCTGGTCGCGGCGCTCCGAACTCGCCGACCAGATCAACGCCGAGCACGTCAACGGTGACTACCTGCCGGGCTTCACCCTTCCGTTGCGACTTCGGGCCACTGCCTCGCTCGAGGAGGCAGTGCGCCACGCCGACGTGCTCGTGATGGCGGTGCCCTCGCACGGCTACCGCGACGTCGTCGCCGAGGCCGCTCGGTACCTCCGTCCGTGGGTGCCGGTGGTGAGCCTCGCGAAGGGGATCGAGCGGTCGAGCCGCAAGCGGATGAGCGAGGTCACGCGCGACGAGATGCCCGGGCATCCGGTGGCGGTCCTCACCGGACCGAACCTCGCCAAGGAGATCCTGTCGGGTCAGCCGGCCGCCTCGGTGGTGGCCGTCGACGACGGCGACATCGCCGCCGAACTCCAGCGGATCTTCTCGCGGCCAGCGTTGAGGGTGTACACGATCTCCGACGTCGTCGGTTGCGAGGTCGCGGGTGTGGTCAAGAACGTCATCGCCATCGCAGCGGGAATGGCCGAGGGGATGGGATTCGGCGACAACTCGCGCGCCACCCTGATCACACGCGGACTCGCCGAGATGACCCGTCTCGGACTCGCCATGGGCGGGCTCGCCCCGACGTTCGCCGGCCTCGCCGGGATGGGCGACCTCATCGCCACGTGCAGTTCGCGTCAGAGCCGCAACAACATGGTGGGATTCCAGCTCGGTCAGGGCAGGCTGATCGACGAGGTGCTGGCGGAGATGACGATGGTGGCCGAGGGAGTGAAGAGTTCGCCGAGCGTGCTCGACCTGGCGCGCCACCACGGCGTCGACATGCCGATCACCGAGCAGGTGGTGGCCGTGTGCCACCAGGGCCGTGCTGCCAAGGACGCGCTCGCCGCGCTCATGCAGCGCAGCAGCAAGAGCGAACTGGAGTAGGTCGTGATCACCACGGGAGTGTGGGGCGGGCAGTGGCGCGCCGACGTGACGACGGGCGGCGGCATCGAACCGTGGCGTGGTGGGCGACCTGTGCAATGGCACGTGGCGGCCGACGACCGGTGGCACTCGCCCGAGCAGGAGGGCTCGGTGCGTCAGCGGCGCATCGGCGGCACCCCGGTCGTCGAGACGCGCCTGCGGATTCCGCAGGGCGACGCCATCCAGCGGATCTGGTCGGTGGCCGATCACGGTGGCCTGACCATCATCGACGTCGAGAACGCCTCGCCGTTGCCGATCGTCGTGGCCTTCACGCATCCCGGGCTGCTGAGCGCCCGGCCCGGCTCGTCGCACCTCGAGGGGATCGAACTCCCTGAAGGGACGACTGCCTACCCGGTGGGTCATCGGGCGCGTCTCGTCGTCGCCCTCCCGCACGGCGACGTGCCGGACGGCGCATCGCTGCCGTCCGACCTCCCGACGGCCGACGGCGTCGCGCGCGGGTGGACGGTCGTGGCCGACACCGCCGGCCGCGTGGTCGTGCCCGATGCCGCATGGGGCGAGCGGGTCGTGGCCGAGCGCTGCGAACTGGCACTCGGCGGACCCGAGCGTCCCGACCTCGATGCCGTCGGGTTCGTGCTCGGGGTCGACCAACTCGTCCGGATGGGTGATTCGGCGCACGAGTGGATGCCCGATCTCGCTGCCGCCGTCGAGCGCGCGGCGCGCCACCAGACCGACGACTGGGCGTATGGGCTCGCACTCGATCGTGCGGCGGCCGTGGCCACGGCGGCGGGCGACGATCGCGCTGCCACCGACCTTGCCCGACTGGCGGCGCGTACGGCTGGCCGTGGTGCACCTCGTCCGCAGGAACCGCCGCTCGCCGGTGTGCGGTACCTCGCCTGGATCGAGTCGCTCCTCGTGGCGCCGGGTACCGACGGTGCAGCGCTCCTCCCGTTCGGTTTCCCTCGCGACTGGCTCGGTCAGAGCCTCGAGGCGCACCGGATCCCGGCTGGTCACGGTCGCACCGCGTCGTTCGCCGTCCGGTGGCACGGTGCACGCCCTGCTGTCCTGTGGGAACAATCGGGCGCCGGTCGGCTGACGGCCCCCGTGGTCGCTCCTGCGTGGTCGACCACGGACGCGACGGGCGAGGCTCTGTGGCCGGAGCCGGCCGGAGAGCACTGAGCCGGGCGTCCGATGTGTGACGTGTTGGTGGCACTCGGTGTGGCGACCGCAACGGGTCGGACCCTGTTCGCCAAGAACAGCGATCGGCCACCGACCGAGCGTCAGGTCGTCGAGTACCAGGGCCCGCGCCTCGACGACGTGTCGACCCGCCTGACCCACGTGTCGATCCCTGCTGCGACGGTGCCGACCCATCCGTGCGTACTGTCGCGGCCGGCGTGGGGGTGGGGTGCCGAGCACGGGGTCAACGTCCACGGACTCGCTGTGGGCAACACCACCGTCTACACGACCCTCGACCCACGCGGGTCTGGCCCCGGCCCGACGGGGATGGATCTCGTGCGTCTCGCCCTCGAACGCGCTGCGACGGTCGACGACGCCGTCGAGGTGATCACGTCGTTGCTCCGTCGGCACGGTCAGGGCGGTTCGGGCCACGACCCCGCCGCTGGGCGTGAGCGCCCGTACTGGAATGCGTTCCTCCTCGCCGACCCGTGGTCGGCAGCGGTGATCGACACCAGCGGCACCGAGTTCGCCGTCGAACGTGTCGCGGACGTCAGGGCGATCTCGAACCGTACGACGATCCGCGAGTTCGATGCGGTGCACCGGCATCCGCGGCAGCCCGTCGACCGTCTTGTCGACCCGCGCTGGCGCGCCTCGCGTACCGTGCTCGCCGATCGACCCGTCAGTACCGACACCTTGGCTGCCCACCTCCGGTCGCACGACAGCTGTGGCGACGAGGGCTGGAGCGTGTGCATGCACGTCGAGGGTGTCGAGGAGACGACCGCCTCGATGGTGGCCTCTCTGGCGCCCGCCGGCGCCTCCGAACTCTGGGTGATGACGGGTCACCCGTGCAGGGGCGAGTACCGGCACCTGACCTTCGTCGAGGCCGCTACGACAGACCTCTCGGGGGTCTGACGTCGGGCCGTCGTGGCTACGCCGTGGGGCGTGAGTCAAGATGGGCGACGATGGCGTCGAGCTTGGCCAGCACGGCGGCCTCGATCTCCGGGTCGGTGGTCGTGCCGTCGGCCTGCAGACGGTCGCCGGCGAACGACAACCTGACGTGGGGTTCGTCGATGACGGTGGCACCCATCAGCCCGAGCACGGTGGAGATGCCGTCCTGGGCACGCTGGCCACCCGACGCGGAGGCCGCGCTCAGGAAGGCGATGGTCGTGCCGGCGACGTGCCGATCGTCGGCCGGACGACTCAGCCAGTCGAGCGCGTTCTTGGCGAGTGCGCTCGTCCCCCAGTTGTACTCGGGGAGTCCGATGACGAGTGCGTCGCTGCCGCGCACGTCGTCCCACAGGCGCTGGACGAGTGCCGGCGGGTCGTACTCGGTGTCGGGGTTCATCCACGGCAGCTGGTCGACGTAGTCGAGGACCTCGATCGTGAGCCGTTCGGGCGCGATCCGCTGGGCCATGAGGATGAGTGCGGTGTTGAGCGAGCCGGTGCGGAGACTGCCGCTGAAGGCGACGGCGCGGTAGTGGGTCATGGGGCAAGTATCGCGGCCGCCCCACCGCAGCGGCGCATCAGGTCGGTTCGAGGACCGCGACGTCGCCGACCGCGACCTCGCCCGGCTCGAGCACCGTGGCGTACACCCGGCTGACGTCGCCCTTGTCGTGGCGGATGCGGTCGAAGCGTCCGTCGGTGAACCACTGCGCGAGGTGTCGGCAGGGCTCGGCGTAGCAACTGATCTCGCACAGCACGCTGCCGATCCGGAGACGTACACCGGGACGGACGTCGCTCCAGTCGAGCCCGCTGAGGGTGATGTTCTCGCCAGCTCGTCCGGGCGCGATCGGGTGCCCGTCGGCCGCGAGTGCGGAGATCACCTCAGCGCTCCAGAGGCAGAGGGCCTGGTACGGGGCTCCGTGGTGGGAGCGGTTCCGTTGAGCGTCGCCGTGAGCTCCCGCGTAGCCGACGTCGAGCGACTCGCGGGCCGGCTTGGGAACGCCGTTGTCGCCGGCGTGGAGGGCCACCACCGAACCGGACGCCGTGGGCGGGAGTTGCCCTGCAGCGCGCAGCGCCGGACCGACAGCGAGGTAGGCGGTCCAGACAGCTGGCAGGTCGGCCTGGGCGTCGCCGCTGAGTGCCGGACGGAGGTGGTCGACGACGCTGCCGTCGCGGCGATCGGTGAAGGCCGACCAGAAGTCGTCGAACTCGTCGACGGCGCGCTCGGCGTCGCGAGTCGAGAAGGCGTACGGACCGATCGTGAGCATGGGCTCACCGTAGACCGTCACCTAGATTGGCCGCATGTCGACCTCGGCCCGGCCAGACTTCCCCGACCTCCGACTCACCGAGTGGACGTCGTGCGGCGGCTGTGCGGCGAAGTGGGGTGCCTCGCTGCTCTCCGACCTCGTGCGCGAGATGCCGACGGGAGGCGACCCGTCGTTGCTCGTGGGGCTCGCGCCCTTCGACGACGCAGCGATCTACCGCGTCGCGCCTGACGTGGCGCTCGTGAGCACCACCGACTTCTTCCCACCCCTCGTCGATCACCCGAGCGACTTCGGTGCGGTCGCTGCGGCGAACGCGTGCAGCGACGTGTTCGCGATGGGCGGACGGGTGGTGCTGGCGATCAACGTCGCGGCGTTCCCCGAACACTTCCCGCGCGAGGCGATCTCGGCGATCTTCGATGCGGCCGCGGAGGCCGTCGCCGAGGCCGGCGGATCGATCGGGGGCGGGCACACGATCCGCAACCCCGAGCCGATCTTCGGACTCGCAGTGCAGGGAGTCGTGCACCCCGAGCGAGTGTTCCGCAAGGGCGGCGGTCGCCCCGGTGACGTGCTCGTGCTCTCCAAGCCGCTCGGGACCGGCCTCACGCTCGCCGCCGGGTCGGCGGCCGACAAGGCGGTCGCGATCGCCGGCATGCGCAGCCTCAACCGGTTGGCGTCGGAGGAACTGCAGTCCCTCGGCCTCGGTGTCCACGCCGTCACCGACGTCACGGGCTACGGCCTCGCCGGCCACGGCTGGGAGATGGCCGAGCGCGGCGGTGTCAGCGTCGTGGTCGAGACCTCGGCCCCGCTGTCCTATCCCGGCGCACGCGAGGCCGCCGGCCGCGGTGTCCGCACCGGCGGCGACCCGCGTAACCGCGACTACGTCGACGCACACCTCGACAGCACGGCCGACCCGGTGGGCGAGGCGCTGTGCATGGATCCGCAGACGTCGGGCGGTCTGTTGGCGGCGGTCGACCCTGCGGTGGTCGATGGACTGTCGGAGCGCTGGACCGTCGTCGGCTCGATCAGCGAGGGCCCGGCGCGCCTCGTGCTGCGCTGACCGATGGCCGGAGCGGCGCCGACCCGCGCCCTCGAGAAGGAACTCTGGGCGGCCGGCCACGAGTTCGTCGTCGGGATCGACGAAGTGGGTCGCGGGGCCTGGGCCGGTCCGCTCGTGGTGGGTGCGGCGGTGCTGCCGCGCGACCAGCGGGTCAACGGTGTCCGCGACTCCAAGATGCTCACCGAGAAGGCACGCGAGGCCCTGTTCGACCGCATCGCCGGGTGGTGCGCGACATGGGCGCTCGGCGCCGCCACCCACGAGGAGTGCGATGCGCTCGGGATGGCGGAGGCTCAACGCTTGGCGGCACGTCGCGCCGTGGCTGGGCTCGGGGTCGTCCCGTCGGCGGCCATCGTCGACGGGTCGTGGAACTTCCTCACTGGCGTCGTGGCCCACGTCGAGATGCGGGTCAAGGCCGACCAGAGCTGTCTGCCGGTCGCTGCGGCCAGCATCCTCGCCAAGGTCAGCCGCGACCGCGAGATGCGCGTGGCCGCCGAGCACTTCCCGATGTGGGCCTTCGAGACCAACAAGGGGTATCCCTGCACCCTCCACAAGGCGGGTCTCCAGGGGTACGGCCCCTCGGCGATCCACCGTCGTTCGTGGGTGTTCATGGACAACTTCGTGCCGTGGGCCGGTGTGCCGCGTGTGCCCGCCGGCGGGCAGCAGGCGCTCTTCTGATGGGCGGACGACGGTGACCCGTGTGGTGGTGATCGGCGCCGGCCTCGCCGGGCTGCGCTGTGCCACCGATCTGGTGGCCGCAGGCGCGGACGTCGTCGTGCTCGAAGGTCGCGACCGTGTGGGCGGTCGGGTGTGGAGCCATCGCTTCGACGACGGTCAGGTGGCCGAACGCGGGGCCGAGTTCATCGACGGAGACCACACCGAGGTGTTGGCGCTCGCGCACGACCTCGGGCTGTCGGTCTCGACGCGCTCGACGCGACCCGACCCTTCCCGTGTCCTGATCGACGCCGGTGGTCGGCCAGTGCCCTCGCACCTCGTCCCGGGTCTGCTCGACGACCTCGAGCGATGGGAGGGTGTGGTCGCAGAACTGGTCGCCGGTGCGGGCCCTGACCTCGACTCGGCGAGCCTGGCCGAACTGCTCGCAGCGCAGGGTCTCGGGGTGATGGCGCGGCTCGTGATCGGGCGGGAGATCCGGACCGAGTTCATGCTGCCCCCCGAGGAGGTGAGCCAGTGGTTCGCGGCTCTTGTCGACAGGCACCGCGACCCCGCGCTCCGCGAGCAGCATCGGATCGTGGGCGGCAACGATCAACTTGCCACCGGCCTCGCGGATCGACTCGGCGACGTGGTGCGCGTGTCGACCGAGGTGGTCTCGCTCGATGCGGCGACAGGTCGGGTCGAACTCGACGATGGCACCGCCATCTCGGCCGATGCCGTGGTCGCTGCCGTGCCGCTGCCGGTGTTGTCGCGGATCTGGTCGGAGATGCCGCTCGAGTTCGGTGCCGTGGGCTACGGGATCGGCGCCAAGATCAGCATCCAGTACGGGCGACGGCTCTGGCGCGACCTCGGCCGCGACGGCACCGTGCTGTCCGACCGGGCGTGGGGCCACCTGTGGGAGACGACCGACGACCAGGCGGGCGACAGGGGAGTGCTGACCAACCTCCTCGCGTCGTACGACGGCGCATCGTTCGGATCGCTGCCAGGTGCCGTGGTGTCGTTGATGCGCGAGATCGAGCGAGTCTTCCCCGGGTCGTCGGGGCTCGCCCTCGAACGGATCAGGACCGACTGGACCAACGACCGCTTCAGCCTCGGGTGCTACGCCTGCTTCGGGCGTGGCCAGTGGACAGCGGCTGCCCCGGGATTGGCGCGTCCGCACGGGCGGCTGTGGCTCGCGGGCGAGCACGCGAGTGAGTGGACCGGCTTCATGGAGGGCGCGCTCCGGAGCGGGGCCGCTGTGGCCGCGGCCATCGCCGCATCGCCGCGCTGACGCGAGCCGGCCGGTCGTGCCGGTCGTGTCGGTCGGTCCGGTCGGGGGGACCGGTCCGGCCGGTTCGGAGACGGGATGGGGTGATCGTGCACACTGTGCTGATGCGCCGTTCTGTGATCGTCACTCACTTCGTGCCCCGCCTCGTGCTCGTGTCCGTGTCGGCGTTGGCTCTCGTCGGCCTGGCGGCCTGCGGTGGTGGCGACTCCGCCCCACTGGCGACCGACCCGGTGGCCGGGGTCGAGACGACCGGTTCGACACCGGCGTCGGTCGATCCGGTCGTCTCGGCTCCGACCACGGCGCCGACCACAGCGAGCACGACCACTGCGAGCACGACCACTGTCGCGACGATGGCGCACCTCCGCGGTACGGCGTACACCTTCAACACGCCCGACCCGATCGCCGGCGCGACGATCCGCGTGGAGGAACTACCCGACGTCAGCGCCGTCACGGCCGCTGACGGCTCGTACGAGTTGGCCGTGCCGGTGGGCTCGACCGTCACTGCGTACATCGAGGCGCCGGGGCACCACTCGATCCACGTCCAGACCTTCACGCTCGACGACGCGCACGACGGTGTCGAACTCGACGGCGTGAACTTCCAGACGCCGGCTGATGCGATCTACGACGGGCTGCGGGCGTTGATGACCGGCATCGTCGGCAAGGACCCGTTCGAGGGAGGGTGTGCCATCGTGACGACGGTGGGTGATGCGCGCATGGTCGGCATGTCGTTCGCCGAGTTCATCGAGTTCCATCCGCACGGCATCGAAGGGGC
>Ga0172373_10005616_pt1 | contig 17122 bp, 18 predicted proteins | sample Lak10m_2_FD_114546 | JGI IMG/M metagenome (GOLD analysis project Ga0172373, IMG submission 114546) | Freshwater microbial communities from Kabuno Bay, South-Kivu, Congo - kab_092012_10m | ecosystem: Environmental > Aquatic > Freshwater > Lake | place: Democratic Republic of the Congo...
CTTGATGAGGAGCCACGCTGATGCCCGTAAGACATTCCTTCGATCTGATCGTCGCCGGCTGCGGAATCGCCGGGCTGTCTGCAGCGGTAACGGCCGCTGAGCGGGGCGCGCGCGTCGCTGTACTGGAGCGGGCCCCATTGGAGGACAGGGGCGGTCAGAGCCGCTACACCGAGGCCTATCTGCGCATGAAAAGTCATCGCGAGGTCTCGGATGATTTCGAGACCCACTTCGCCGAGAACGGATGCGGCAGCCTCGACCCCGATCTGATTGAGCAGAGCGCGGAGTCCCAGCCAAGCGGAAAGGTGCGCGCACTCAGCCTCGCCGACCCACATTTCATTGAAGCACTGGCCAACAATGCCGGACCGGCTGTCGCCTGGCTCACCGGCCTGGGCGCGCGCTTCGATTTCCTCCCTACCCAGTTTCTGACCAAGTCGCAGCCGCGCCTTCTTCCGGTGGGCGGGGGACAGGCTCTGGTCGATGTCCTCGCAGCGAACGCCGAGCGTCTCGGCGTTCAATTTTTCTATCAAACCACCGCCCAGTCGCTGATCGAAGCTGATAGCGGCGGCATTGGCGGCCTGCGCGCACGAGACCATAGCGGTGCCGCGGTTGAATTCTCAGGGCCTGTCGTACTGGCTTGCGGCGGCTTCCAGGGCAATGCGGAAATGATGACGCGCTATGTCGGCGCCCGATCGGTACATCTGCGCCCAATCTGCAAGGGTGGCTACTACAACCGAGGCGAAGGCATACGCATGGCACTTGACGTGGGCGCGGCCACCTGCGGCGACTTCGGCAGCTATCACGCTGAGCCCATCGATCCGAGATCAGGTCTCTCCGAGCCTTCCGTCTTTATTTTTCCCTACGGCATACTCGTCAATCGCGAGGGGCTGAGATTTACTGATGAAGCGCCAGGCACGGTCGACGCGCACTATGAGTCCATCACCCGCAGAATTTATGAGCAGTCGCAGGGACGCGCATGGGTGATACTCGATGCGCGCCACCTGAACATTCCCAACTACCGGCTCGCCATTCGCACCGATCAGGCTCCGGTCGTGGCCGATTCGATTGAGGCCCTGGCACGCGCCATCCAGGTACCCACCGAGACCTTGCGTACGACCGTCAGCACGTACAACGCCGCTTGCAGCGGCAAGGCATGGAGTCCACTCGAACTCGACGGTATCGGCACCTCTGGCCTGCAACCGCGCAAATCAAACTGGGCCTGCCCCATCGACCGCGCGCCCTTTCATGCCTATCCCATCATGTCGGCCAATGTCTTCACCTTCGGCGGGTTGAAGGTCGACCCCGAGGCCCGTGTGCTGTCGTCCGACGGACAACCGATTCCCGGCCTGTATGCGGCCGGCGAGATCGTGGGAAGCTACTACGGCGTCTACACCGGTGCCACCTCCGTCATGAAAGGCATGGTGTTTGGAAGGCAGGCAGGGCTTCACGTCACCAGCGCAAACAGCAAGGCGGCAGCATGAGTTCCGTCTCCGAATCATTTGCCGGGCGCGTCGCCCTGGTCACCGGATCGCAAGGCGCGATCGGATCGGCTGTGGTGCGCCTTCTTTCAAAGGCTGGCGCTCGGGTTTACCGCGCCGATCAACGGGGCGAGCTACCACCGGAGGCCGCAGCGTCCGCGGATGGCGCCTGTGTCACGCTGGACGTGCGCGATGCTGCACAGATCCGCGCGCTCTTTCACTCGATCGAGTCGTCGGGACAACCGGTTGACACCCTGGTCAATGTCGCTGGAATCGTATCCTTCGGTTCCGCGGAAGCCTTGACCGAAGAGGAATGGGACCGCGTTCTCGACATCAACCTCAAGGGCACCTTTCTTTGCTGCCAGGCGGCCATTGCTGGAATGAAGCGGCTGCAGTTCGGCCGGATCATCAATCTGGGTTCGGTTGTCGGAAAGAACTCTGGGAACGCCAGGCCCTGGATCAACCCCGACGAGCAGGCGGTTGCCAGCAACGTCGCCTATGGCGCTTCGAAGGCGGGCGTTCATGTGCTCACCGGATTCCTCGCGCGAGAGCTTGCCGCCCATGGCATCACCGTCAACGCCCTCGCACCCGGACCGGTTGCAACCGCCATGACAACGGCCTTCCCGCCTGCCCTCCGGGCACTGATCCCGCGCGGACGAATGGGAACACCCGACGATGTGGCACGCGCCGCACTGTTTCTGGCGAGCCGGGAATCCGATTTCATCACCGGCGAAGTGCTGGACATCAACGGTGGCATGTGGAGCGACTAATGCCCTCGTTCACACCAATAACCCCCTGGAGCCTTCCATGACAAGAACCCTGCGCTGCGCCTTACGTTCGGTCGCCCTGGCAGCCATTGGCGCGATACTCAGCCTGCCCGCCATCGCTCAGGACAAATATCCCAGTCGTGCGGTCCGCGTTGTCGTGCCATTCGCTGCCGGCGGTGCAACCGACCTCCTCACCAGAATTGCGGCAGCCGAACTGTCGCGCCGTTTGGGCCAGAATTTTGTCGTGGAGAACGTGACGGGTGCCGGAGGTCTGATCGGCGCGCAGCAGGTCGTGAGCGCAAAGCCCGACGGCTACACCCTGCTGGCTGGCTCACCGGGTCCCATCACCATCATGCCCGTGATCGCGCGAAAGCCTGTGGGCTACGACGTTGACAAGGATCTGCTGCCCATCACGCTCATCGCGGATAGTCCCGGCGCGATGGTGGTCGGGAAAGGCTCGAAGTACCGATCAATTCAGGAGGTACTGGCCGCCGGGAAATCGGGCGCGCGTCTCACCTGCGGCTCATCGGGCGTTGGCGCTTTCAGCCATCTCAACTGCGAACTCCTCAAGTCACTTACCGGGCTTGATATCGTTCACGTGCCCTATCGTGGCGCAGCGCCCGCACTGGTGGATCTGGTTGGCGGGCAGTTCGACTTCATCATCGAAAACTATCCCTCTCCTGCCAAGCTTATCGAGTCCGGCGAGGTTCGACTGCTGGGCGTCACATCGGACAAGCGCTTTGCGCTCAAGCCTGATGCAACCACCCTCGTGGAAGCCGGCGTCAAGGGCCATGTGATGAGCGCCTGGATTGGATTGATGGCGCCCGCGGGTACGCCCAGCGCCATTATTGATGCCGTGCAGCGCGAAACCGCAGAGGGGCTCAGAGACCCGGCCACTCAGAAGCGACTGGCCGACATGGGCGTGGTAAGCGGCGGCAGCACCCCAGCCGACTTCACCCGCTACCTTTCTGCCGAGCGCGAGACCTATCGCAGGCTCTCTGCGCAGACCGGCCTCAAGGTCGACTGAGACGGGGACCCGGGGCCGCTAGAATTTTCCTGCGCTGGCCCCGCCATCCACCATCATCACCTGTCCCGTGATCGATGCCGCCGCGCGCGACGCGAGAAAAAAGGCGGTTTCGGCTACGTCATCGACCGTGGGGATGCGCCCAAGCGGAAGTGCCTGCGCCGCTGCGTGAAGCCCGGCTTCAACCGACAGGCCCGCGCGGGCGTAGGCCTCGTGCAGAAATGGCGTATCAAGCACGGTGGGTGCAATGGCATTGACCCGGATGCCAAGCGGCCCCAACTCCAGCGCCAGGGAGCGGGCGAGTCCAGCCACCGCATGCTTGCTTGCCGTGTAGACGCTTCGACCCGCGCGACCGGTCACGCTTTGCAGAGACCCCATCAGTAGAAGGCAGGGATCCACACCCCGCGCGAGGCTGTCAATAGCCGCCCTCGCCGACAGAATGGTGCCCACCACATTCACCGTGATGACCCGGCTGATGTCCTCGGCAGTGGCCTCGCGCAATGCGCCCGCAAAAGGGAGGCCCGCATTGGCAATCATGACGTCCACGGGCCGCCCTGCATAGGCCTCGGCCATCTCAATCAGCCGGAAACAGTCGGACTCGCGCGTCACGTCTGCGTGCATCACGCCTACCGCCTGACTCAAGGCCACGCTCGCCTCCGCAAGCGCCGGCTCGCTGCAATCGGCAATCACCACGCTAGCCCCGGATGCGAGGAAGCGCCGCGCAAGCGCCCGCCCGATGGCGCCAGCACCTCCGGTAATAACGACGCTGCGCCGCGCTGTATCGTGAGCCATTCCGCCTTCTCCTGTTTACCATCAGCGTACCCGCGGACGCGAACAGATTCCATTCGGGTGATGGGTTGTCGAAAACGGAAGACCCCAGCCGGATCAGCCATTGGCGCGACCTGACCGCGTTGCTACACTCGTCTCGGAATCAGAGGCAGCGGGTCGCGGATTGCGCTCAATCCCGATCGTCTGACGGCCGGTTCACGAATCAATAACGACCATCACGGAGACCCCCATGCCATCGCAACGTTTCCTTTCGGCATCCATGGCCACGGCCGCGCTTGCGGCGCTGCTTGGCGTTGGTGCCACCACACCCGCGCTCGCGGCCTTCCCCGAGCGCCCCGTCAAGCTGGTCGTGGGCTACCCGCCCGGGGGCGGCACGGACGTGATCGCGCGGCTCTTTGCCACCCAGCTCACCGAGCGCCTGAAACAGCCTGTGGTCATAGAGAATCGACCGGGCGCGGCCGGCATGATCGGATCCGAGTTCGTAGCGAATGCGCCCGCCGACGGCTACACCATGATTTTCACGGCGAGCGACACACATACGATCAACCCCCACGTCTATCCCAAGATCCGCTATGACGCCCGGCGTGATTTCACGCCCGTCGGGCTGGCTGGCTTTCTCACCATGGCGCTGGTCACCAATAACAGTCAACCCGGCACCTTGAAGGAGTTCGTTGCTGCCGCGCGTGCCAAGCCGGGGAGCTTCAATTTCGCCTCATGGGGCATTGGCAGTTCGTCCCAGGTCGCCATGGAGGCATTCCTTGCCACCTCCGGCATGAAGATGACACACGTGCCCTTCCAGGGCGCCGCCCCCGCACTCACAGCGGTGCTGGGCTCTCAGGTCGAGGCATTCATGGTTCCCATGACGCTCGCCGAACCCAACTTCCGCGCCGGAAAGCTGAAGCTGATTGGCGTTGCGGCCCCGCAGCGGGTGCCCTGGGCCAAGGATATTCCGACACTGGTGGAACAAGGCATTGATTCGGACGGCAGCATCTGGCTGGGCGTGCTTGCGCCGGCCAAGGCGCCGGCCGAGGCCATCAACGTCATGAACAAGGCCCTGAACGAAGTCATCGCCGACCCGGCCGTCAGTGCAACCCTGTACAAAAACGGGTTCATCCCCAAGGGCGGCAGCGTTCAGGACTTCAACTCGTACCTGCAGCGCGAATTCGACCGGATGGGCAAGGTCATTCGCGATGCGGGCATCAAGGCCGACTGAACATAGGAACCCGCGCGATGATCCGGATCTGGCACCAGAGCTTCACTGAACTCCAACAGCTGCCCGCCTACCAGCAGGCGATGGATGCACATGTGCGTCGTGTCGTGCGCCCCGATACCGAAGTGGTGCTGCACGGCGTCAAGCCGGGAACCTATCCCAGCAACTATCCGGGTACGGATATCGCGCACTCTGCGCTCTACACCCTGCACGCCTCGCAATGGATCACCCAGGCGCTGAAGGCGAGTGACGAGGGCTTCGATGCCTACGCCATGTGCACGCTGCCCAATCCGTTCATCCGCGAGATCCGAAGCCTGGTCGACATTCCCGTGGTCGGCTACGGCGAGGCAAGTTTTCACCTCGCCTGCATGCTGGGGCATCGGTTCGGCCTGATGGTGTTTATCGCACCGATGGCCCAGCTTTATCGAGAGCAGATCGATGGCTACGGACTCGCTGGGCGTTGCGCTGGTGTCAAGCCTGTGGGCTTCACCTTCCACGATGTGTTGAAGAACTGGCATGACCCGGCGCCCCTCATCGAGCGGTTTCGGGCAAGCGCTGCCGAGCTGATTGCAGCTGGTGCCGACGTGATCATTCCCGGTGAGATGCCCCTCAACATCCTGCTTGCATCAAACGGCATCACGCAGATTGACGGCGTACAAATCCTGGATGGCCTTGCGGTCACGCTCAAACTCACCGAGAGCATGGTGGATCTGAAGCGCAGCGTCGGGCTCACGCACAGTCGTCATGGCTGGTTCAGTTCCAAGCCCTCGCGCGAGCGCGTCAATCAGGTGCTCGATTTTTATGGTCTCAAGATTTGATCCCCGGTTGATGGAGTTCTGACATGGCACTACCCAAGCGCATCGTCATTCACGAACTGGGCCCCCGCGAGGGCATGCAGATCGAAAAGAATCCGATCGAAACATCCGAGAAAATTCGCCTGGTTGACCAGCTCTCCGAATGCCGGTTTCACGAAATCGAAGTCACCTCCTTCGTGAGTCCGAAGTGGGTGCCCCAGATGGCCGATGCGGAGCAGGTGGTGGCAGGCATACAGCGCGCCGAGGGCACCCGGTACACCGCCATTTACCTCAACACACAGGGCCTGCAGCGCGCCGTCATGACGGGCAGGCTCGATGTGGAGGGTAGCCTCAGCATCACCGCAAGCGAGGCCTTCTCAAAGAAAAACACCAACCGCACCATTGCCGAAACCCTGGCTGAAACCGAAAAACGGATAGAAGGCTTTCAGCGCTTTGGCATCACTCCGCATGAAGTCAGCGTCATGGCAGCCTTCGGTTGCAATTACGAGGGCGACATCTCGCCTGACCATGTCGTGGGACTGGTGGCACGGCTGATGGAGATTGCCGAGCAGAACCGGTACGACATCTCCATGATTCAGCTTGCCGACACCATGGGCTGGGCAAACCCAGAGGCGATTCGCCGGCTGGTCGGAAAAATCCAGGATCGCTGGCCCTCACAGCGCATCAATCTGCATTTGCATGACACCCGTGGAATGGGCCTGATGAACGCGTTCGCAGCGCTTGAGATGGGCGTGGACGATTTCGATTCAGCCGTCGCAGGCCTGGGGGGCTGCCCCTATGCAGGCTTCAAGGACGCTCCAGGCAACATCGCAACCGAGGACCTGGTTCACATGTGTCATGAACTGGGCATCGAAACCGGGGTGGATCTTGAGAGGCTGCTTGACGTTGCACGCGAAGCCGAGCGAATCGTCGGACACCCGCTTCCCGGCAAAGTGATGCGCGGGGGGCACCTGGACAGCTATAGGCGCTCCGCGGCTGCGGCGCGAAGCGCACAGTGAGCGAGCCCGGCGCAGAAGCGGCCAATCCGGTCGACCTGACCAAGTGGATCGGTCGCCAGGGGGAGCCCAAGCGCTCTACGGCGGCCCTCGATCGCGAGAGCATCCGGCGCTTTGTGCAGGCCATCATGGATCGCGATCCGGTCTACTTTGACGACACCCATGCGGCCACCACCCGCTTCAAGACACTGATCGCACCGCCGCTTTATCCGGTGCATGCGTTTCGAACGGGGGCCGACCTTCCGGACCCGCTGGTGTCGGTTCAGCTTGACCCCAACGCAGACGGTACGGCTGGTAACGACGGCGTGTACTTTGGCCTGCCGCCCATTGAGCACCCCTTCAAGCGCCTGCTCAACGGTGGTAACGAGATCGAGTTCTACCGCTGCCTTGCACTGGGCGAACGCTGTGTGGCACGCGCGCGCTACGCAAACGTACAAGTCAAAGAGGGCCGAAGCGGCACCATGCTCATGGTTGATATCGAAACCGAGTTTCGTACCGAGGCGGGTGAGCTGCTGCTCATCAATCGCCAGACACTGATCTGGAGGTAAGTCTCGTGAAGTTCGAAGCACTGAAGGTGGGCGAGCGGCTGCATGAAATGGACAAGGGCATCATTTCCACAGCGCACATCATGCGGTGGTCTGCTGCGGTCGAAAATTTTCATCGCATCCACTACGACGCACCATTCGCCATACAGCATGATGGCCTTCCAGGCGTTCTGATCAACGGCTCCTGGAAGCAACATGTTCTGGTGCAATTGGTTAAAGACGCGCTCGCCCCGGATGGCTGGCTGTGGCGACTCAAATTCCGCTACCGGAAGATGGACGTGGCCGGCGACTCGCTACGCGCGGTCGCGGAGGTGGTCGACACCTGCGAGGCGGGCGGACTGGGTTTTGTCACCCTGCACATCGCCCTGATCGATGCCGAGGATCGAATCTCCACCGACGGCCACGCCATCGGCGTACTGCCGCTCGCGGGCGGGCCCGCCGTTCCCTACCCATTCAGGCCTGATCCCGCCTGGTCTCATATTCGCTTCCCTCAGGACGCCTGAGATGGCAACAGGCCTTCGGATCGTCGATCTGCTTCGCCATCATGCCGAGCAGACGCCGAACCGGGTGGCGCTGCGCATCGACGGCGAGGCCCGAAGCTTTCTGCAGCTTGAGCGCGGCGTAGAACGCACAGCCCGCAGGCTGCAGTCGATCGCAGGCCCGGGCGATCGCGTGGGTCTGTGGTTCCACAACTGCTTTGCCTGGGTGGAATGCTTTCTCGCACTGGATCTGCTGGGCGCCCTGTCGGTTCCCATCAACACTCGTCTCACCGGGAGCGAGCTGCGCGTCATCATGGAGGCGGCCTGCCTGACCGCCATCGTCACGACCCCGCAATACCGCAGGCGCCGCTACACCGACGAGGCCATTGAAACGCTGAGACCCACCGGACGATCCATGGCCATCCTGGAAGCATCCGATGCCCTGCCCCCAGCGGATTGGCGAATGATTGCGCTGGACGGCGATCTCGCGCCGACTGCCGAAAGCCCTGCCGATGTGTTCTGCATTCAATACACCTCGGGAACCACCTCCGTTCCCAAAGGCGTGATGCTGACCGACACTGCATATCTGCAGACCGCTTCGTACGTCGCCCGCTGTCAAAGGCTCACGCCCGCCAGTCGTTTCATCAGCGCAGCGCCTTTTTTCCACTGCAGCGGCACCATGCATGCGCTAACCGTCTGCCTGCTTGCGGGCTGTACGCTGGACTCACTGTCGGTTTGGGACCCCGAGCGTTTCGTTGACACCGTGGCCCTCAGGCAGAGCGACACCGCTCACATGGTCTACTTTCGCGACGTGCTCGCAGTCGCCACGCCCGAGACGCGAGCCCGGCTCGCATCGCTCCAGGTTGCCCATGACCTGGGGACACCCGACTTCCTGCTACAGATCGCCGAGCAACTCGGCGTGGCTGGCATTTCAAACCTCTACGGTATGACTGAGACCTGTGGCCAGTTCACCATGTGGACGCCGGGTGATCCGCTTTCCCAACGGGTAAGCGGCAATGGCCGTCCTCAGCCCGGCAATCAGATCCGAATCGTCAACCCCGACACCGGAGCTTCGGCGCCCGCTGGTGAAACCGGCGAAATACAGATGCGCGGCCCGACCATCACGCGCGGCTATTTCGCCAATCAGGAGGCCATGGCGCAGGGGTTCACCCGAGATGGCTGGTTCCGCTCAGGCGATCTCGGACGAATCGGCGAAGACGGGCAACTGATATACGTTGCGCGCCTGAAAGAGATGATCCGTGTGGGCGGAGAAAACCTCGCCCCAGCGGAAGTCGAGCAGGTGCTTCGCGATCTATGCGGCACCTCCCGAGTGTGTGCGCTCGGTGTTCCTGATGCTCGCCTTGACGAGGTGGTTGCGGCTGTACTGGTTGCGCCCACGAACACTGACTGGGCCACCCTGTCTACCCGGATGCGGGAGCGGCTCGCGGGATTCAAGGTTCCACGAACCGTCTATCTGGCCAACGACCTTCCCATGACCGCCACCAACCGCGTCCAGCGAGCAACCCTCAAACAATGGATTGCCGACGGTCAGCTCGAGCGTGTGATCTAGCCACCCAACAAGGAGAGCATTCGTGAATGTTCGCACCCAAGAAGAGGATGGCGCGATCCGCGCCGAATCCATCACTCGGCGCCTGATTGAAACACTGGGTGCTGACGCGGTCAGCACCGACCCCCGGGAGCGGCAACTGTTTTCGCTCGATTTTTCCGAGGAGATCGGTGAGACCGCTCTGGCTGTGGTTCGGCCCAGGAGTATTGAGGCAATCAGCGCCCTCATGCGCCTCGCCTCGAGTGAGGGCTTTGCGGTCAACACTCGCGGTGGCGGCATGTCGTATACCAAGGGCCACGTACCGGTGCGACCCGACACCGTGGTGCTCGACAACACGGGATTCAACCGGATCCTGGAGGTGAACACCACCGATCGCTATGTCAGCCTCGAGACAGGCGCCCGCTGGGTAGACCTTCGTGCAGCCTTGCAGGGCACCGGCATGCGCGTGCCCTACCTCGGAACACTGTCAGGCAACTGGGCCACAGTGGGGGGCGGGCTGTCGCAGAACGCCACCGGCATGGGGCGTATGACACTCGCCGAGCATGTGCTGGGACTCGAAGTGGTGCTGGGTGACGGGCGCGTACTTCGTACCGGTTCCTGGGCCACCTCGGGTACCGCCCCGTTTTACCGATATAACGGGCCTGATCTGACGGGGCTGTTTTTGTGTGACTCCGGCGCGTTCGGCATCAAGACCAAGGTTCATCTGCAGCTCGAGCCGTGGCCCAAGATGTCGTTTGGCTGCGTCACCTTCCCCGACCGGGTATCGCTGGTGGCTGCTCAAGCCGCCATGGCGACCAGCGGCCTTCATACCGAAGCTTTCGCCTTTGACGGGTATTTCGTCGGCGAGTATGCATTGAAGCCCGGTCTGTCCGCGGTCGAGAAGCGCCAGATGATCAACCGCTTTCTGGCCGACAACCCGGTGCGGTGGCGCGCCTATCGGGCGCTCGCACGCGCATGGCATCCCTCGGGACTGGGGTTTTTGAAGGGATTGCCCAACGCGATGTACTACATCGCCGAGGCGGCTGACCAGGCTGCAGCCGACCGCGTTCAGCAGCGCATCGCAAAAATGTTGAAAGGTTTCGGGGCACGCGAGCTACCCACCACCATTCCGTTCGGGCTTCGCTACGGTCCGTACCTGAACGTGGGCGAAATCATGGCCAACCGCGAAGGTGAAGTGAACTTTCCTATCAACGCCAAATTTCAGGCGTCCAGGGCGGTTGAGGCCATGAAGGCTTTTGAAGCCTTTGCTGCCGATAACGCCGCGCTCATGCAACGGCACCAGATTCGTATGGCGTGCAACTCGCTGCTCCACGGTCATTTCTGGGGCATTGAGCCGGTGATTTTCTGGAAGCGACCCTTGGGACCCTACCGTCACCATTACGCCACCGACGACCGCAGACGCGCCACGCAGGACACCGTAGACAATCCCGAACGGAACGCCGTCGCACTCGACCTACGGTACCGGCTTCAGCGGGTATTCAGAGACATGGGCTCGCTCCATGTCCAATGGGCGAAGTCCTACCCCTTTGCGCAGGCCCTGAACGGCACCACCGCCTGGGAATTGCTTGAAGACCTCAAGCACGCCACCGACCCAAGCGGTGTGGTCAATCCTGGGGTGCTTGGGCTCGCGATGCCTTCTTCTCCTCAATGAGATCTGCAATGAAATGGACTGTTCACACGCTCGATCTTGGCGAGGTTGAGCTCAATACCCGACGACTGATCCCGAACGAGCAAAAACGCGACCGGATGGTGTTTCCGGTTCAGGGGTGGCTCCTGACCTCAGGTGAAACCCGCGTGGTCATCGACACCGGTTTTCGCAGCCCCGAAATCCTGAAGCGCATTGGTGATGCCGCAACCGGCATCGAGTCCCCCGAGCAACGCCTTTCGGCACAGCTTGAGCGCCACGGCGTTGAGCCCCAGCAGGTGCACCATGTTCTGCATACGCACCTGCATATCGATCACGCAGGGCAGACCGATCTGTTCCCAATGACCACCACCGTCGTCATCAACCGGAGAGAACTGGAGTACGCCGTGAGCGGTCTTTCAGGCCCGTCGTACCCGCCTGAAGACATCAAGCACCTGATTGATAGACTGCACACACCGGGCGCCCTCTGGCTGCTTGATCTGGAGGGGACCGGCGGTGAGCAGATCCTGCCGGGGCTGCGCTGCGTACCCGCGGGCGGCCATACCGAAGGCTCCATGGTGGTGATTGCGGAGACCGATGCGGGCGTGGTGTGCTTCTGCGGTGATCTGGTCTATAGCGTTCGGCATCAGCTGATGAGCCCCACTACGCTTAGAAACGACGTCATCGTCACATCCAACCATGTGGTCTCACGCCGAAGCGAGAAAGTCGCCCTCAAGCGACTGATGCAAACCGCTCCCAGGTTTTATCTGTATCCCAGCCACGACTGGCCGGTGCTGGTCGAAGACGGCCGCGTGACCGAAGGCGGTGAACGCACGCTACGCGCCACCATGGGCCGCTGTTTCTGCTCGCTGAGTGAGGGCAATCAATGAAGATCTGGTACCAGAGTGCAAGCGCCTACCGCTATGAGCCAGTGTGGGACGACTACGGTCAGACACTTGAATCGCAGTGCCGTCGCATCCTCCACCCTGATACCGGGCTCTACGTCACCGGTATCGCCGAGATGGTGAGGGACATCGAGAACTGGCGCTGCTTTCAATATTTTCAGAACGTTCAGACACTGAACGCAATGCGGCAGGCGGAGCGGGAGGGATTTGATGCCTTCGTGGTCGGATGCACGCTTGATGTGGGAGTCGCCGAGGGCCGCAGTCTGGTCGACATACCCATTGTTGGAATCAGCGAGAACGCTTACCACCTGGCCATGACATTGGGCCGAATGTTTGCGGTCGTCACCAGTTCCTCCGCATTCTGCGAGGTGTATGGCGAGCAGGCTGTGCGCTACGGCGTGTCATCCCGGATGCTTCCCGGGCCCTACATCGTCGAGGCCTCCGAGGAAGAAATCGCCACATCGCTCGCCAACCCCGGGCCACTGCTCGACCACTTCGTTGCGCAATGCGAGCGCGCGGTCAGGGATGGGGCGTCGGTGATTGTGCCTGGGCCAGCATTCCTTGCAACGCTCGCGCACCGCGCCGGACTCACGGAGGTGATGGGTGCTCCGGTATTGGACACGATCTCCGCAGCGGTGAAATGCGCAGAAATGATGGCGAGCCTTTACAAAATTGGCATCACCCCATCACGACGAATCGGCGCCTACGCGCGCCCCGATCACAATCATCTGGACAGGTCGCTCAGCAGGCTGTCGAAACAGTTTCGAATTGCTTAGCTACCTGTCGGCCGCGATTTCCACATTTCATGGCCTGCGCTCAGCGCACAAACCATGAACGGTGCGCAATCGCCCATTTCGCATAGGCCCGCGCGCAATCTGCCGCCGATGGTGGGGCACGAAATTCCTCCGCGATTCGGTCGGTCAGAAGAGGAGACCGCGTTCGCGCGAGATCATCGTTGAACTCGATCCGTCGCCCTCCCTCCTGAACACGAACCGGCACTCCCTCGGCAGCCAGGGCGTCCAGCATGACTCGTGCATGCCAGGTGAACCCAGGCGTCATCTGATAAAGAAAATGCCGCGGCGGAGGCGAGTCGGCAGTCATGAGCCACGCCACCTGTTCGGCGACCTCGGGCGCGTAGGCGTAGTCGCGCGCCCCGCCTTCCGGCAACGGTGCAATCGCAACACCCGATAACGCACTCTCGATCATCGCCAGCGGCGGAGACAAGGTATCGCGCACGCCGGTTGAGCGCTCCCAAGGCCCGATGGCGGCAGTCAGCCTGCCGATAAACAGTCGCGGGGCGCCTCCAAAACTATTCCAGCGCAAGCCCACTGTCTCGAGCGCTGTTTTGGTTGCGCCATAAAAGGTCAGAGGCCGCGGGGCATCGGTCTCTCGCACAGGCTGACCCAGAAATGGCAGCTCGCCCATAGCGGCGGTGGACGAGAAGCAGAGCATTCTTGGAACCTGGTGGCGGGCCGCGAGCTCGAGCAGTCGGATCGGCGACAGCAGGTTGACATCAAAGATCGATGCGGGTTGCTCGCGCTCGCGCGCGGGCCCGGATGTAATGGCCGCGCCCGCAACAATCGCATCGGGTACGCCCCCCTCAAACAAGGCTTCCAGGGCGGACAGATCACGAACGTCACCCTGGCGGTCATCAAGCTCACCGGGGAGCGCTGCAAACTCAGTCTTTGCCAAGGCTGGGATGCCATCAAAGGACAGAGCGCGAACCCGCCATCCACGCCTCAGAAAGACCTCGACGAGGTTAAGCCCGATAAAGCCGCTGGCACCGGTAATGACAACTGTCTTCTTCATCAAATCTGGCTCCTGGGGGCGGGTCAGATCGCCCGTCCGCTGCGATGCCCGTCAAACACCGCCTCGAGCGCGTTTCGTGGCGCGACGCAATCGCCCACCATGGTGAATGAGATGCCGGCCTCCGCCAGTCCCGCTTCAAGCGCTGAATCGGATTGCGGCGGAACGACGGCAATGAGTTGATCGACCCCATCAATCACACTGCGGGACCCGCAGGAGGTGTCCTCGACCTGGAGCTGATTGCCCGTGAGACCCAGTGGACGGCAAAGCGTCCGGATGCGAATGCCTCGCTCGCGCCATCGGGCAAAGGTGGTCGTGGTGCTGTAAATGGTGGTGCGCCAGAGCGCACCGGCCGCGGGCGAAAGCAGCGTGACATGCGCCCCGGTCTCCGCAAGATGCTCAACCAGCCCCAGGGCGCCCCAATCACCGGTCTCGTCATAGACCGCAACATGCATCCCCTTGGCGAGCAGACGCGCGCCCTCATCGAGCGTAAGTGCCATGCGCCCATCAGCCAGCCGATGTGGAACCGGCCGTGCGCCCGTAGCAAGAATCAGATGGGCTGGCGCCTCGGCAACAATGGACTCGAGCGAGGATTCGCTCTCCAGATTCACCGTGACGCCCAGTCTGTCGAGACGCCTGCGGGCAAAATTCAGCCACAGTCCGAAGTCCTCGCGCAGGCGCATCTCCGCGGCCAGTGCAAGCCGTCCGCCCAGGCTGCCCGAGCGCTCGCGTAGCGTCACACGGTGCCCGCGTGCGGCCGCTGTTGCAGCGGCCTCAAGGCCCGCCGGCCCGCCGCCCACTACCAGTACCGATCTTGACTCGTCCGCCGACACACGGCTCACCCGCGGCCAGGCGGCCTCGCGACCAGCTCGCGGATTCACCAGGCAGGTGAGCGCGATATTGCGTTCCAGATTCTGGGCACAGCCCTGGTTGCAACCGATACAGGGCTGAACCTCGTCGGCGCGACCACTCTGCCACTTGGCGACCAGTTCAGGCTCGGCGACATGGGCGCGGGCCAGACCAATCATGTCCGCACCACCCGACTCCAGCATCGTCTCGGCATCATCCAGCGTTCGGTACTTGCAGACGGTCAGAATCGCCACCGGCTTGGCCGATCCAGCCGCTGCCTGCCGGATCCGGCCGGGAAGCTTTCTGAACGGAGCCGGGTCAACAGCCATGTCAGCCATCTGGGTGCCCAGCGACCGACTCATGTGATAGGCCGAATGACTCACATGAATGAAGTCGAGTTGTACCTGAGGCGCCGCGAGTTCAATGATTCGGCTTGACTCATCCAGCGTGAGGCCGTCCTCGTGATATTCCTCGGCGCTGATCCTAACCCCCAAACAGACCTCGGGTCCCAGCGCTTGCCTGAGCCGGGTCGCCACCTCAAGCGGAAACCTCAGCCGGTTCTCGGTGCTGCCGCCGTAGTCATCCTCACGCTTGTTGGACAGCGGCGAGAGGAACTGCTGCAGCAGATGTCCGTGGCCCCAATGCAGTTCGATTCCGTCGGCCCCCGCCTCCAGCATGTTCTCAGCGGTGCGCAGATGCGCGTCAATCACCTGCTGCATGTCGCGACGATTCATCTGGCGGGGCGGATAGGAGCCCAGCGACCAGCGAATCGGCGAGGCCCCCCAGGAGACCGTGCGTTCGTATTCGCCTTCGATCTGCCGCCCCATATGGCAGATCTGCGCAATCAAGGCCGCCCCGCCCTCATGCACGGCATCGGCCACCTGGCGAAACGCAGTCACTGACTCGGGCGTGTATCCGCACACACCCTGCGGCCGTCCCAGGGTGTTCTCCATCACGCGAATCGCTTCAAAGATGATGAGCGCGACGCCCCCCGCGGCCCGTTCGCGGTGGTAGGCAGCATGGCGCGCGCTCGGCAGATGGTCCGCGCCAAAGTTGGTGGTGTGCGCGGGCATGAAAATGCGATTTCGCAGGCGCACCCGATTGATCTGGAACGGCTCAAACGCCGGCGAGACTGTCGTGGATCCACTGGGTGATGTCATGAAAAGCTTCCTGCAAAAGGGCGGGCCGAGGGTAGGCGGGCAGCAGCCGATTTGTCAATTTCGAACAGAGCCATTACGGTATCGACCCTTGCCATCCCTGGAGCGAGTGCCATGACCGATGCTGAAGCCGCCGTTGTTGCCTGCGACCCATCCCGCCGCGCGGAAGGGCTGGAAGCCGCCGCCCGCGCGATCGACTTTCTGCGCACCACCGAGGCTCGCAATCAGGAGGACGCACGGCGTCGCGTCGGACCCGGGTTTGCGCCACGATTTCCACGCGGGCGCAATTACGACAGCCTGGATACATGGCTTGCCGCCTCGCGTCAGTCCTACAAATTCATGGGCAAGAAATTTGCCCGGATTGATGTCGCGTTGACAGGAGCTGACAAAGCGGTGGTGTACTGCTACGGCACGCTGCACGGCGAATATCTGGATGGCAGGGTGGTGGACGGCATACGCTTCATCGACCGCTTCGAAATCCGGAACGGTCTGATCTGCGAGCAGGACGTGTGGAACGATCTGGTCTGACCTGAGCATGACGCGAAAGCTGGCCGTCATGTCACCGGCCGATCTTGCAACCCTCTCCGCCTGGACGCTTGCGAGCGATGGGCGATCTATCGCCCGCAGCCTGCAGTTTGCCGACTTTCAGGAAGCCTTTTCATTCATGACGCGCGTTGCACTGCGCGCTGAACAGTTGAACCATCACCCTGATTGGCGCAACGTCTGGCGCCAGGTCGACATTGTCCTCAGCACGCATGATGTCGGTGGACTCACCCACCTCGATCTCGAGCTGGCGCGGTTCATAGACCAGATCGCGCCCCCGCAGCCCATTTGAAAGCCGCCACACCATGACCGCCACCACCGACGCATTTCTCCCAGCAGGCCTCAACATTGATCGCTACACCGCTCAGCACATTGGTTGGGAAGTCAACGGCAAGGTGGCAACAATCACGCTCAACCGGCCTGAGCGCAAGAATCCCCTCACCTTCGATTCCTATGCAGAGTTGCGCGATCTGTTCCGCGCGCGCGGCTACCCCAAGGGCAGATCGCGGAACAGATCGCGCACCTCTGCATAGGAATCGAAGGTGAGGGGATTCTTATGCAGAGTTGCGCGA
>Ga0172373_10005617_pt1 | contig 17120 bp, 30 predicted proteins | sample Lak10m_2_FD_114546 | JGI IMG/M metagenome (GOLD analysis project Ga0172373, IMG submission 114546) | Freshwater microbial communities from Kabuno Bay, South-Kivu, Congo - kab_092012_10m | ecosystem: Environmental > Aquatic > Freshwater > Lake | place: Democratic Republic of the Congo...
TGCCCCGGATCCCATACCCGTCCCGCCACACGAGGATCGTGCATCGGCCGCCGAACAAAGTTGTTGTAAGGCCATTCCTTCCCCACGATATACCCCGTCTGCCCTATGGGGCTGGCGGCTGCGGACTCTGTAGTGCCTGCAGCCCTGGCCCAATTGCGTATGTAGGGGGAAATCCCTGCCGCCTGAGCGGTCGGACTCGGCCTGCCCGGAGGGGCTGAAATGGGCGCGGAGGGAGCGCCTGCCGCTTCCTGAATCGCCTCCGCGTATGGGGGTGTATTCTCGCGAGGCAGCCCGGCAATCCACTCCGCCTGCGACTGAAAGCGCGGCTCTGGGCGGAACTCCTCCACGAAAGCCTCTTCCAACGTCATGGGGCGGAGACTGCCATCTTCTCCCAATACCATCGTCCCAGCCGCAGGGCCTCGGCCACTGCGAAACCCCGGGGAGGGCACACCTACTCGCGCCTGCCGCTGCGCCCAGTTTCGCGCCCGCATCTCCGCGATGCGCTGCGGGCGGGTACGTGCCTCTTCGGCTCGCGCCACGGCCAACATCTGGTCGAGTTCCGCGCGCCCTCGCGCCATGAGTTCCGCATCCGAAACAGGAGTGCTTTCCTGCGCGGCTCGCCGTAGAGCGTCACGCAAACGGTTCGCGACTGTACGGATCGGATGCGGAGAGTCCGGGCCGTAGCCGAACGGCCTCTCGATGCCACGCCCCGACCACCTCGGCGAATCCAATTCCCATGCGCCAAGCCCTCCGGGGCGCTCCAGAGTAGTCAAATCCTCAAACACGGACAAAGGCCGCGCCTCCTGCGAACGATACGGCAGCGCCGTCTCGTACCCACGGAGCGGCCGAGGCAGTCCGGACGCCTCCGCCAGCGGAGTGCGCGGACGAGGCAGCGGCGAAGGAGGCGGCTCCGGAACCACCAACGGCTCACGCACTTCCGGCACAGAAGCCGGACCCTGCCCGGCGGTTTCGAGCGGTGCGCCGGTTTCCTGCGCGACCTGCAGCAACACCCGCGCCTGCGCGGGCGAAACCTCGTGCCGCACCGCGAACTCACGCTCCTGCGGCGTGTAGGAATCCTCGATGTCGGCCACCCGACCGGCCGCGACGTCGATCGGATCCAGTGCCGGAGAAGTGCCGGGGTCAAGCAAAGGCGGTTCACCGCCCCATCGGAGAAGCATCGCCTGCTCGTTGGCCTGCTGGTTAAGCAGAGCCTCCTCCGTCGTGGGGAAGGGATAGCCTAGGCTGGTAACGGTGGGGACGCTCGGAGAGGGCCCGCCAGCCAACGCCAGTCCCGGCGACGCATAACTAGCCCCGGGGGCGCGCCCGAAGTTCTGAGCGCGGGTGCTGGGAAATCCTTCAAGACGGGGGCGGCCCTCCGGCCACGACTGCGATTCGGGCAGCACCGCACCTACCTGAACCGATTCCCCGCGCCCCAGCACCTCGGCGCTCTGCCGCGCAACCTCCAGCAACGCCGCGCGACGAATGGGGTCCTCGATGCGCTCCAGGCGGGAGGGGAACGTCGTGCCCTGCAGCCCAACCGAAGGCGCAGGCTCTCGGCTGGCGGCGGAGCCTGGGCGGTAGTCGCCGGCCGCTCCGCGCTTCCCACTCTTGATGTACTTCGTAGGGGTCTTGGGGTACGGGTTCGCCCCCGACAGCCGGGCGGCCATCGCCTTACGGGCGCTCGCCACGCGAGTCGCCTCCGGCTCCTCCGGAGACAAGGGACGCTCATCCTCCAGCACGTAGCCGCCGGGCAGGGCCCCTCCGCCCTTCGCCCGTACCTGCGCATCCAGATCGGCCCGCCGTGCAGCCTCCCGCAGCAAATGCCCGCGGACCAAATCGTCACGAAGGCTCAGCGCCTGCGGATCACCCGCCAGATGCTTGCGCATCTCAGGATCCCATCCATTCACCGCTGCCGCAAGCCGATAAAGAGGATCTTGCCACCTCTGCGCGATCCCTGGGCGGTATTCGAAAGCACCGGAGCGGGGCTGTGCGGGGCTTGTGGGGGGAGCCTCCGTACTAACCAACAGCCCCCCCGGCCCGCGAGCCGTAGTCATGGGAATCTCGCGAATCGGGGAATGCCCGTAGTACGTCGTCGGCAGCCCCAGGGCGTCTAGGCCTGTGTAAGCAGGCCCGAGCGGATCGATCGCCCCCGTCTTGCGAGATATGGGTAGTGCAGCATCCGCAAACGCAGCCCGAGCCCGCGCCTGCCCCAGGTCCTGCCCCGGGTGGAAGTCCGCTCCGACCGAGATGCCCCAAGGCGTCTTCCCAGCGCGGACGTCGGCCGCCCCCATGACCGGGTGCTGCGAAGGGGGCGAAGGGTTCGCCAGTTCCGCCTCCACCAGATTACCCACATCGAGCAGGCTTTGCAGCCGCGCTCGCTGCCACTCCACCACCCGGGCGGCGCCTGCGTCCTTCTTGGAGACCTCCTGCCCGAGGATCCGCTCGTCTCCTCCGGGGGTCGCGGCGGGGGCCATGAGGGGCATTTCGAGTGCCCCCCTGACCAGCGTCTCCATGTCGACCGGGGCCGAACGGCCCTCCATGGTGCGCCCGGCAAACCACCCGCTCTCATCTAACCCCGTCGGATAGAGTTGGTTGCGCCGCACCGTGATGAGGTCCGCCACCGCGTTACGCAGCCAGTGGTCGTCAAGGCCCAACCGCTCTCCTACCGCATCGAGCGCCCGCAGTATCGGATCGGACTCCCGCACCATCCCCCCGCCGCGATCTCCGCGATTGGCGAACCCCAGATCCGTCGCGACCCGCTTCTGCTCCCCGAAAGCATCCGCCCCACCGCTACGGCGTACCGAACCCGGGCGCATCTCCTGCCCGCCCGGCTGCGACACACGAGAAGAGGGCTGTCCGCTGCGGTCGAGCCCCCGACGGCCGGCCAGCCGCTGCGCTTCCAGAGAAACCGCGCGGGCTACCGCTGCCGAAGGATGCTCACTGACCATACGCCAGAGTTCATCAGCCTCTGCGTCTCGCCCGCGATCATAAAGCCATCCGCTCACACGAATAACGACGTCGTACTGCTCCGGGGTAAGCCGAGTGGCGGCCTCCGCGACGGCGGGGTTGACTTTGGGCTTGCGGGGCCTACCCATCTACAGACGTCTCCTCACAGAAGCATCCACGGCTCGATGTCGGGGGGCATGTCAGGTACCGGCCTCTGTTCGTCCTGTACCTCGAAGTCAGTATACCACGAAACCGGCTCGGCCGCCTTCTTTTCGATGTCGCGAGGCGTAGGAATCTGATCCAGACCCAGAATGGCGATCCCCAGGGCCATCACCCCGTCGTCGTGCGCGCCCGTCTTGGCGCCCGCCCCACTGCCCTGGAGGGTGAAGGTGGTCATCTCGTTGAGGATGCGCCGCGAGCGGATGACTAGGGGTGGCAGACGCCGCTCGTCCGGGAGCAGCAGATCAGGGGCTACCCGCCCAGCGCCGCGACGCACCTCCTTGCGCAACTTAGTGAGCAGCACGTCCATAGACTTGCTGGTAGGCTCGAAGCCGATCGCCTTGGTATAGAGGCGGGTCTTGTGGTCGAACCGCTCCCACATGCCGAACCGCGGGTAGTGCAACTCCTTCAGACGCCGCACCACCCCAAAGCCGCTGGCTTGGTTGCCGACCTCGGGGAAGATAACCGCATGGTTATACCACACCCCGAGCATGTAGAGGTACGATCCGTAGTCGTCCGGCTCCATGGCGTTGGATACCAGTTCGGCACACTGGATGCGATGAGCAGAGAGCACCACCCCATAGGAGTAGTCCGGCTCGTCCTTGAGGGAAACGACGCCCTTATCTGCTTCGTCGTTTCCCAGACCCTGCGCGCTGTCCGCGGACAGCACATAGTCCTCGCCGCTGCGTGGCGGGTCCCACACCGTCAGGGGGCCCTCGTCGTCCGCCACGAAGTACGGCTTGTTGCGCGGCCCCATCCGCAGATGCCCGCGTTTTCCCTCGCGGCGGGTGTTGACCATGTACCATCGCACCGCCTCGACGTCGAGCACCGTCTCACCGCGAGCGACGAACGCCTCCTCGGCTGTGGGCGCCATCTCGGAATTGAAGGAAGTTATACTATTGTTGCAGTCGGTGGCGATCTTGTAGCGCCGCCACTGCACCTTCCGTAGGTTCATGAACCCCGGGTACTCTCTGAGCATCTCCCGCTCGTACTCGTCGAGCGTCTTCTCGAACTCCTCTACGGGCATCGGGAGATCCATCTCATACTCCGGGTCAATCCAGAAGGGGAGAAAGATCGGCGTCCAAATGTTGTCGGGGCTATCGGAGCACGCCAACTGCCACAACTTATAGAAAGCGTCGTCGGCACCCTTGGCCGTCGACTCAATCACCACGTAGGTATCAGGCTCGTTCGGCACCGTCTGCATGACCGAAACGAACAAACCGTAGGGATCTGGGTACGAGGAGAATTCGCTGGCGTGGACTACTTGTAGCGTCTGCCCACGACCGACATCCACGGTACGCGCGGTGGCCACCTGAATCTGCGAGCGCATCCCGGGGTAGGTAAGACGCTGGTCTGGGTCGGGATTTTCGAAGCGCATGATGCCGCGCCCGTAACGAGAGCGCATGGGGCGGGTGACGTCGGGCAACTCCTCGTAGAAGAGTTTGCTCATCTCGAAAATGGCTTCCGCCGACGTCTTGTTGTGCGAAATGATCAGTGCGTTGGTGTTCTGCCAGAAGCGCGCCCGCCAAAAAGCGATAGCCTCGGTGAGAGTCGATGCCCCGAGTTGGCGCGCTTTGAGAATCACCAGCCGCACCGGCCGGCCTTCGGCGCGAATTCGCTGAACGGTGCGGTAGATGCGCTGCTGCCCAATGTTGAGGATAAACGAAGCGATCTGGTCGGAATCCTTGATGCGAATCTTCAGGTACCGCTCGATAAAGTCCCGCGGCTCGCGCTTGAATCGCTCCACCCACCGCGCGTCTTCCTCCGGCTCCAGGTACGGACAGAAAATGTTTCCTGGATAAAGGACCTGCTCCTCGTCACCCCTATCGAAGTCCACCAAAGCGTTAGTGCTGAAAGGGGTGGTTGCTTCTTTGCGAGGGCGGCCTCGTTTGCGCTGAATCTCAGGCATCAGGCTTGATGCGACCTCGAATCTCAGCCAAAGACACTACGCGAACCGGGATCGGAATATCCTCCAGCCGCTCTGCGTCAGTATGAAAGTCTTCTGGAAAGAACGGCTGAGGCTCTAGGTATTCGGGGGTCACCGCGGCACCCCGGGGATGCGATCCGGCATCTGCTCCGCCGCCCAGCGAATCTCCGCCTCTTCCTCTTCCATGAAGGCGGTGTTGCCCCGAGCCGCGCGCAGCAGCGCGTCGTCCTGATCATCAAGCCCGCTCGGCAGTTCAGGCTGTGGCCGCGGGTTGCCTGCCAGTTGCTCCTCCAGAAAAGACGACGAACGTCCGTTTGCCGCGGGAAGGGCTCTCTGCTTCTCCCGCTCCTGGATGATCGGGAACAGGACTCGTAACAGTACCTCGGTCCCCCACTTCTCCTCCTCGCGCATGGAGTTCAGGTGCATGGTGTTGAGTTGTGGAGGACGGCCCCGCTCCGTCTCGTAACGGTCCTGGGCGGCCATGCGCTGCTCATACCGCTGGTAGCGCCACTTGTGCTTCTGGTACTGGTCATACGCCTCCACCAGCAGATCATCAAGCGACAGGCCGAGGACGCTCTCGCGCACCTCGTCGCGGCGCTCTGCCACCAGAGCGGCGAACTCCCCCACAGTCATGCCGCTAGTGCGGGGTGGGCGGGGTTTGCCCGATACCGGGTCAAACAAGCGCGACTTCTCCGCGGCCCGCTCGTTCTTCAGGCGACGCATCTCCTGCTCGTAGCGGCTGCCGCGCGACCTCTTCCCGACCTTCTCCAGGGTGCTGAAGTCGGGCAGGTCGCCTTCAACCTCGGGGATCTCGTCAACGTCACTCATCGCACATGCTTGCCAGCAGCCTCAGAATACGCATACCCTCATCCTGCGCAGCCAACCCCGGCGGAAGGAAGCCGTGCCGCCCGTACTTCTCATGGAGGTACTTCTGAGCCAACACCGCCAGCGCCTCGAACCGCTTCTGCCGATCCGTCATCCGGAATACTCCTCCCGAGAAGGCTTCGGCTGCCCGCTCAGGTCGAGATAGGCACGGGCCAGGAACCGCAGATCCTCAGCACTCTGTACTTGATTGCCGATCTTAGAGATGTTACGCAACTGATAGGCGAGGCGCTGCGCATACTCATGATCGATGTGCTGTGAGGCTACTGTGCCCACGTCGGCACCTCCTCGTCGAAATGCTTGCGCTGCTTCTCCTCGTTCCAGGCGTCCCCGATAGCGGCCAGCCGCTCGAACTCGCCGGGCTCCTCACGCGCGGGCGGAGGGGCAATGCCGGTATCGTAGATAGGGCGGGCGTAGTTGATGATCGGCTCAGCCTCACGAACCGGCTGCGGAGGCGGCGCGAGCGGGCGCTTGGGCAGTTCGATCTTCTTCCCGCTCATCAGGTAGCAGGAGCAGAAGCCGAGCAGGAAGCCGCTCAGGGCCGCCAGCAGCACCAGCAGGGCCACCCCTCTGGCGAGGCTGTAGATGTCGTCGAAGGTCGGGTTCATGGGAGGGGGCTTTCCTCACAAGTCTGCCCCTATCCTACCACAGGACTGGACAGGGGTCAACTTGTGAAGGTATAATGACGGCATGACTACCGACTATATCCTCAGCCCCACCTATCCATGGCTCGCTCTCGACCCGCAGCCCGAGCCATCCCACGTCATCTACCGTCTCATGCCTCGCGGCGATGCCAGGGAATGGCGGCTGGAGATGCTGCAGAACGCGCCTGAGAATGAAAAATTGCGGGGGTGGCCCAACTGCGAGGACTGGACGGAGGATGACCTCGACCTATCAGCACTTAAGTAAAACGAAGCGGCCTCGCGATGTAGGGGGCGCCTGCGAGGCCGCTTCTCGGATGTCGTATCCGCTTCTCACACTCCTGCCGAAGAAAGGAAGACCGAACACCTGTAGCCTAGCAGAAACTGCCTCCAGTGTCAAGTAGTTTCAATAAACAGGACGGTCGACGCGTCCCGCTCCTCTGTCAACCCTTCCACTCCGTTACCGGGTCCTCGCCCATACGGGCAACATAGTCCTTCAGCCGAACCACATCCTCCCGAGAACTGTAGGGCTTCAACACATCCAGATGTGCCCCTTCCGCCAGCGCCACCACCACCCATCGTCCATCACTGAAGCGGCAGCACTCCCCGAGAACCCTCCCGGTCGCCCGCTCTCGGATCTCCCCGCAGCGCAACCTGCGGCCCTGGGAACGCCAGCCCTCACGGACTTCCTCGTCGGTAATCACCACCGCCTTCCTGTCGAGGTAGTGCTGCTGGCAGGGGTCTATCTCTGCCCCCCTCAATTCCGGCAGATGCAGCAGAAACTGCAACCCCTCCCCACAATGGATCCAGGCTCGAAAAGCCTCCTCCCGTGCCTCCTCCAACAGTTCGCGGACGCCGACTACCGGAAGACAGGCGTGATGCTTATGCTCGTCACACCAGAGTATCATTGTGCGCGCCACCCCAACCGAAGGCTCCCCACCACAGTCACGGCACTTCAGCCACACAGGCCTCATCGTTCGTTGCATGTCATCGGCCCCTTCCCATCACACAACCACTCAAAGCAGACATCATAGGCCTTCGCAACCTCCGCAACCCACTCGTCTGTGATGCACCCATAGAAATCGTACCCCTCAATGCGGCGAATCAGGTCAAGGGCAGCATACCTACGGACACCTTTCTGGCAGCCCCCGGCATCCTTCACTCGCCCAACCTTCTCCGCCGCTTCATGGACGGTCATCCCAGCCTGCTCCCGCGCATATCTGAAACGATTAGGGAAAAACCTCATGTCCTCGGGATCATAAACACTCACAGCAGACCCTCCGGATCGTAGATGCTCCACGAGTGGATGTCTTTCATGGCGAAGTCGCGCCTCCCTCTCTTCTCGACGTCGTGGGCCATGAGCAGCCACTGCGCGGTGCGATGGTACTGCGTCTTGCCGAACCAGACGCTGAGGGGGATGACCTTCCGCTCCGCCCGCTCGCCGCGGTGGTTGGTGTAGTCAATCACCACCGTCTTCCGGTCGAGGTAATGCAACACCTCAGGGTCTATCTCATGCTCGACCACGCCTGTCTCGCGGTTGACGATCCGCACAGGTGGGTTGTTCTGCGCCCTACCCCACCCCATCTACTCTTCCCCCTATCCGACTCGTGATCACGACTGATACTTCTCGATCAGGCGCGCCCTCAGGTCCTATCGTCCGCCCGACTATCAACGACAGGACGTCCAACTTCCGTTGCAGGTCCCCTGAAACACGAGCAGGCTCACCAGTATCGGTCATGTCACTCCCCGTCCATCACCTTCCGCAAAGCCTGCTGGCGCAGCACCGAGGCGACCGCCTGCTTCAGCCACACCGACACGGTGAGCATCTCCGCGGCAGCGGCCGACTCGACCGCGGCCTTCATCTCAGCAGTGACTCGGAACTGCAGCCGATTATCTTCGTCCATGAGACACCACCTCCACCTCGGCGTCGTCAATCGGCTGGTCGGTGAATATCCGGTATGGGACGGAATGAACCCCCGAGCAGGGCTTCCGCATCCAACGATTCTTCTCGGTCGGAGAGCAGTGGAACCACAGCCGCCCGTCAGGCCGAACGCTGACGATCCGCCCGCAGGCCTCACACACCCCGTACCGCCGATTATTGTACCGCTTTATCTTTAACATCTGTATACTATAGTAGTACACGATTATATTCCTGTCAAGTAGCATCACAACACCAACAAGCAATATCTCATTGTACAGCATAAGCCAACCAACTTGTGGGTGGAGGCTGAGACGATGTGGCTGTACAGCCCCACGAGAACCCGAATGGCTCGCGAGCATGAGGAGAGACAGACAAAAAGAACTGCCCAAACGCTGGCCCGAGGTGGGAGGGTCGGCAAGCGCGCTTGACGGCCGACCAGTCGCTGTAGTAAGATAGGGGCAGGTCCGACTGATGACTCCCAGCGCCTCCTGCTTTTCAAGGCCCGCGGAGGGAAGGTTGGACTCCAGCAACCAGGGCGACTCCGAAATAGTGGTGGACATGCGTGAAGCCCGGAGTAGGGGAAGGGCCTGGGGACAATCGAATAACCCGCGTCGGCGGCACCGACAAGAATAATAAGGAAGCCTCGGCCGCAAGTCGCTCGAACGTAGAGAGCGAATATCGAGGGTTCCTATAAGTATGTCCTCTACTCTCTCGGAATACCTGGAAATTCCTGGGGGAGTATTTTATTTCAGGCCCGACTTTCTGGGGGATATAGAGGACAGGAACCGCCCTCTGAGAGAATGCCGCCAAGTGCCTGGGGGTCGGTCCCCCCCGCGCGGGCCTTACTGTCGCAACGGGTTGGAGGGCCTGGGGGCATGAAAAAACCCCCGCGACCCTGGGCGGGTGCGGGGGACAGGGCGAGGTGCCTGAACGACTTCTGTGGGCATAAAAAAAGACCCCCTGCCCACAGGCAAGAGGTCCCTATCGTGTTCCGTGTGTATGTTCTCGCAGGAGTCTATCCCTGCTAGGGTAGTTGTTGGGGGCGGGGAACCTGCTTGGCTCCTCCGCCCGAGGGAGGGGCTAGCCCTTCAGGGCCTTTCGGAAGAGCCCGCTGATGCGGCGCCGCTCGTCCTCGGTCCACTTGCCCGTGCCGCGGAGGTAGCGGCTCGCAGCGCTGCAGAAGGGGCACACCGTGCCTTCGCTGTCAGCGTTGGCCGTGTAGGAGTTGTCGCAGCCACTGCAGGTGCGCTTGACTGTGGCCTTCGCGGGCTTGGCGGGGGGAGCGGCCTTCGCGGCCGTCTCCGCGCGGTTCCTGGAGCGCGTCGCCTTCTCGGCCGGCTCCTGCGCCGGGGCTTCCAGCGCGCTCAGGCGGGTGAGGATCTGCATTGCCCATGCAGGCGGGGCTGCTGTCTTTGCCATGTTCGGTCTCCTTCGAGGCAGGCCCTGTGTCCTGTCCTCGATTTCAATGATACCACCACCGTCAAAGGGGGCGTGGTTATGCGGTTCCGTGCATATCCACACCTGACAGGTGGCGGTATCTGGGATGACAGTACCCGCGCGTGGCCGTCATGGCGTGATGCGCGGGCGAGCGTGGCGAGGTTCGGTGTCGTTACTCGCGCACGCCCCCAAACGCTGGCCCTAGTCCTCCCCCCACATCTCTGCCCAGCACTCCGCGCAGGTGCCGCTGACCAGCACCTCACGCTGGTCGGGGGTGAGGGTGGGGAAGGCGTCCTGCACGAACGCGCCCTGGAGGTACGCGTCCAGCCCGGCCCTGGTGCCCGTGATTTTCTGCTCCTCGCTGCACACCGGGCAAGCCCGGACCAGCAGCACGCGGGAGGAGTCGGAGACGAACTCGTATGCGCGAAGATCCGTCATCGGACCGCCTCCTCCCACTCGGCGCGGATGCCGAGCAGGTTCGCGACGCGGCGCTGCTGCCGCGTCAGGTCGTAGTCAGGGTAGAGCGTCGTCCAGGCGCGAACGCTGAGGAGGGCGGCGAGGTCGCCGCGGGTACGGTGCGCGCAGATGTAGTTCACGACATCGGCCCCGACCGGGCCGACCTGTCTGACCCGCTCCAGCAGGACGTTCTGGCGGCGGCGCTCCGCCTCGTCGACCGCCTCGGGGAGGGCGGCGGTGATAGCCTGCGCGATGGTCTGCATCAGAGGCGGCTCCTCTGCGCGATGTACGAATCAGTCTCGACCAGCGCATACCGCTGGCGCAGGTCCTGGAGGAGGACGCTGAGGCGGCGCATCCGCCGCAGCATGGCGGGGTTGCGGCCCCGCTCGTACCGCATCGCGGCGTCCTGCCGCGCATTCTCCAGGCGCTCGATCTCCCGAGCGATGATGTCCAGGGACTTGGGCATTTGATAGCCCTCCTTCTTGCGCGGGTTCGCCGCGCAACCCTATGTGGGAGGCGGGGAGGGTTTGTCTCCCGGCCTCCCACGAAAACATCGGACCGCCCGCACCGTCTAGCGGCGCTTCAGGGAACCGGGCTTGGTGAAGCCCGCCACTCGCTTCGCGAGGACGGACTCCTCCACGGTGCCGTTCTTCGGCACCTGCTGCGTCATGCGAGCGTAGTCTGCCACGCGCTCCGCCAGCCGCCGCTGCTCCTTCGTCTGCGGAGCGGACTGCCACTCCGACCGGTATCCCGACTTGTTCTTCGCGTCGAACATGACCTAGGCCTCCCTCCTGTGTAGGTGCGAGGAGCGAGCGAGGTTTTCCTCTGCCGCTCCTCGATTTCAATGATACCACCACCGTCAAAGGGTGGTGGCTATGCCCTCGTGTGTCGCGCCTACAGACGCGACATGTCTACGCGCTTCACCTCCCATCCCGCAGTCCGCCACGCCTGCTCGTTAGGCCGGCGGGCGGACAGCATCTGGCAGGAACGCCTGCCGATCTTCGCCATCGCGCAGGCGTCCCACGTATTGCGCGGCCACGCCTGCTCGTCGGGGAGAAGGTCGATCGGGAATCGGCCCTCCCCCTCGACGGTGTAGATGTAGGCACTCACTGAAACTTTTGGTTGCCCTTACGCGGCGTGACGCCCGCCGCGTCGAACAACCGCTGCGCGATGTGCGTCATCACCGCCAGCAGGAGATGACTCCTACCCACGACCAGAGTGATGTCGAGGCGCCCGCCGCAGAACACCTCGACGATCAGGCTGGAGTCGGGCGCCTCGGTCGCGGCCGACACCACGTACCGCCAGGGGCCGTCTTGGTAGAAGACGTGGCTACGCATGGGCGGCCACCTCCCCCGGCAACGCGCACCCGCGGATAGCATCCTCGGCCCGCACCTCGAACCCGGCTTCCACCGTCGACCAGCCGCGCGGAACCAGGCACGGGTACAGCCGGCCCTCGACGTCCGTCGCGTGAACGCAGTAGCCCTGGCGGATGTAGTCCAGCGCCACCGAGATGACCACGCCCGGGTCGTCCGTGTTATACACCTGCGGCACGTAGCCGCTCCGCTGACCTGTGATCTTGAAGCGCATGTCGCGCCTCCTTTCTTGGCAGGAACTGGAGCCTGCCTCGATTTCAATGATACCACTACCGTCAAAGGGGTGGCCTAGACGCGCGGGCATATTACACACGAGCAGACGCGTGTATGTGTGATACTACGCAATGCGCCCGAGCACCTCCCCGTACACGAGCAACGCACGCCCGCACAGTACACGCACGCGGACCGGCGCGTCGCGCCCTCCCCAAACGCAAGCAGGGGCCCGCGCCTAGTCCTCCCCTTTGACGGTGATGGTAAAATCGCGCGCTTCGCTTTATCCCGTACCGCCCAAACGCAAGCAGGTACACGGGAGTTACCGCGCGCTGGCGTTGAAGGAGCCCTTTGACGGTTATGGTATCATAGTAGTATCACCGAATTCAAAGCCGGCACCAAACGCTGGCAGAGAGGTTGTCCCTATGAGTGCGTTCCATAACGAGCGCGACGAGGCGAAGTCCAACAACCGCAAAGAGTGGGGGGCCGCCGCTCCTTCGGGTACGCGGTGCGGGGGAAGTTCACCAAGCAGCAGACCGCACGTCGCGAGCGGCGCAGCGCGAAGCGGGACGCGCACCACGGGTAGCGTACACGTACATCCTCGGGGGTAGCCGTCCCCTTTGACGGTTATGGTATCATAGTAGTATCAGTAGATTCGAGGAGAGGAAGTGATACCAGATGATTCGTGCGTGGCGCGGGGCGGACGGGTGGTGCGCCTCTGAATTAAACGAGGAGGACGAACCGATGACCCAGACCCAGGACATCTTCGGCACCGCCCGCGAGATGGGCTTCGAGATCACCGAGGGTCCCATCAGCCAGGGCCGGGTTGTGATCCTCCGTCAGAACGACGGCGGCGGCCACGAGGCCTGGATGTGGGTGGACGAGGACGGGCAGACCATCCTCGAGGACCAGGGCGACGGCACCTGCCACCTGCCGATCCCGGACGAGGCCGTCGCCAGCACCCTGGCCGGCTACGCCGAGTAGCGCCCCGGGACGCCCCGCCGCGCCGACCGACCGACGCGGCGCACCGGGCTGGACCCAACAGGCGTGGCCCCGGCCGGACGGGGCAGAAGGAGGCATCATGATGATCCGACAGGGGAGAGTATCTTCACCGAAGGAGCCCCGCCAATGAACGTCTACGCGCCGGACCTCCACACCGCATTCGACCTCGCGCGCCGCGAGTACGGATCGGCCACCCTGACCTGCCTGGGCAGCACCGCGGACCCGAACGGCGGGCCGTGGCGAACCTACCGCATCGAGAGGGCCGCGCGATGAGCATCGGGCTGGACCCAACAGGCGTGGCCCCGAGCGCATCGGGGCAGAAGGAGGACTAAACGAGATGGCATACTGCCCCGTCTGCGCGCGCTGGGCGCACGACCCAGACAAGACCACCGGCATCTGCAAGCAGACAGTCTGCGAGGGATGCGGGTACGAACAGTGCATGTCCTACGGCACCGGCCGCGGCGCATGTCACATCTGCCGGTACGGGCACCTGAAGGGCTGGTCGAAAGGGCTAAGTTCGCTTGGCTCGTATAAGTGCGGCTACTCCGGGTGCTCCAACGACGCCGTGTTCTTCGACGTGCCTCGGGTCAAGCGGTGCTGCGGCAATACCGCCTGCACCAACCGCGTAAAGATTACGAGGTACGACACCACCCATCCCGGCCGCAAATACACTGTCACCCTGACGCAGCACATGGAAGAAATTCGAAAGCGCCTGGAGGTTCTTCGGGCATGAAGCAGTTCCCTTACACCATCGAGATCCTGACCGAGGATTTCCAGAACGGCGGGTGGGTATACCGGCCCATCGCTCAGGTATCCCACAGCGGCACCGCCTATACCATGGCGCTGACGCAGCAGGTGCTGTACCCCGAGGTGCGTGTGAGGAAGGGGAAGACTGTGGTCCACTTCTTCCAGCACCCTTCACACAAGTTCGACTGCGGTACCTGCGGCGCGCGCTACGCCAAGATTCACGGGTGCGGCTGCACCCAGAAGGAGATCGTCAATGGCTGACACACCCGGCTACCTCATCACCGTCTATCCGAAAGGCGGCCCCGGCCTGTCGCCCAACGCCGCTATGACATGGCTGAACGGGGCTATCCGCGAGCACTCTCGCGCCCGCGACAACGGCGCCATGGAGGGCGACCTCCCTGCGCACGAGTACCACAGGGGGTACGTCCGTGGGCTCGACGACGGACGCCGTATGCTGCGGAACGTGCTCAACCGCCTGGGCATCTACGCCAATCCAGAAGGAGTGTATCCCGAGTGAGCCAGTTCACCATGTTCGACAACAAGGATCTGGAACAGTGCGTTCACATCAAGTGGAGCCGGGTACTGGAACACGACTCCGCGTCTGGCGCGCCCGACGAAATGCAGGATGGGTACTGGCCGAGCCAGGACCCGAACGATGCGGGGTGGGTGCCGCCCGAGAAATTCGACAACGCGCAACAGTCCGCACAGGAACGCATGGATGCGTGGAAGGGGGAGGAGTGGTGGTATGTCGGTGTCCGGGCACGGGCGGACATCCTGGTCCCGGTCGGCGGCGACTCCTTCCACATCCTCACGCTCCTGTCCGCAGGATGCTGGGGCATCGAGTCGGATGCGGGCGACTACCTCAACGAGGTGTATCGCAAAGAGAAGAAGTCGCTGCTTCGGGAGATTCAGATACTGACGACCGCCTTCATGGGCGGCAAGTGTGAGATGGAGGACACGAACGAATGAACACTCTGGTCCGGCGACACGGCATCCCCTTCAACCAGTACGAGCACATCCGCACCTGGAAGTGCGAAGGCTTCCGGCTGGAACTGTTCGACACCCACACCCTGCAAGGGGGCGGGCCGCAGCAGCGCCTCGCCTACCAGTTCTTCGACAGCGCGTGGCATCGCGAAGTCGGCGTCGAACCGACCGAGACACGCATCTTCGTGGGCGACGACTTCGGCTGCTCGCCCATGAACAGCATCGACGGCGACGCCTGCGTGGCCGGGCTGCTCTCGTTCCTGTCGCTGCAGCCGGGCGACACCGACGAGGACTACTTCGACGACTACACCGAGGAGCAGAAAACGTGGTGCTCCGCCCGTGCGGAGTATCTGTCGCTCCTGGGACTGGATCTGGAGGAGGCGGCCCGTGCACACTGCATCCTGTGCGGTGCGGAGGGCTGCTCCATGACGCGCGAGGTCGACGCGAGGCGGTCCCTCGGCGACAACCGCTACCGCCTGTGGATCTGCGAAGAGTGTGTCAAGGACGTCGCAAGTCGCGTCGACTCCGAGGAGTGGTACGCCGCTCCCGGATACCAGAAGGAGGAGGAGACACCGGCATGAAGACGCGCTGCAAATATCTTGGCACGCTGGGAGACGTAAACTTCATCGACTACAGCGGCGGGCCGGTGTTCCAGGAGATCGGCAATCCGAAGAACTGCTGGATCGAGTGGGTCGAGCCGCCCGCGGATGACGACCCGAAGGGGGAGGACGGAGACTACACCGTCTATCGCGTCGACCTCGATCGCCTGAAGTGGATGGTCAGTATCGACGACGGCAAGCCGTACTTCGTACACGATGCGGTCACCCGTGAGTGGGAGGATCGGGCGCCCGCCTCGCAGCGGCAGGAGTGGTGGATGACCTGCGACGGAGGTATCGAGCCCCTGTGCAGGAGCATGGACATCCCCTTCGCCATACTCGCCGACCTGCTCGCCAGCGACAATCCCCTCGACCGCGCTCGGGGGTACTGCGAACTGGCCCACTATCACGGGTGGTACGAGTTCGATCACGACCCGCTCACGCTCACACGCAGCGAGTGCAACAAGCGGTACCGCAACGTGCCCCCACGCAAGCGCAGACGGGCGAGCGCCTAGCCTCCCCCTTTGACGGTTATGGTATCATAGTAGTATCAGCGAAACTGAGAGGAGTGGTACCACATGGGATGGATGGAGAATGAGGTACGCAACGGGCACGACCCCGCTACCTGCACCTGCATCGTCGCGGTTCGTGGGCGGGGTGAGGACCCCGCCTGCTACGGACACAAGAAGGTCGGCCGCAAGAAGGGGCGCACCGCCGCACGGCGGGGATACGCATGGTTCTCAAACGAGGATGACGTGCGGATCCACACCGCCGCGGAGGTGCTGGGAATTTCCTGCGGGGAGTTCGTCCGGCAGGCAGTCAAATCCAGTCTCAACACCGTCGAGACTGAATACTCGCGGGCACTGGAGGCGTGATGCAAGACCACATCCTGGGGCGGCGCCCCGTCGTGCATATCATCGCCGCGCTGCGGCACTGGAGTAGGGAGGTGCCTGAAGATCGGCAGCGCGACACGATGCCGGCACACTTCACAAACTGCGAACCCCTATCTCTCGCAGAGATCGATACCCTGTGCGAGCGGCTCGACACCTGCCGCCGCATCACCCTTACGGAGGACTGAACATGAAGACACGCAAGATCAACCGGCGCAGCAGCGCCGACTGCTACATCGTGTTCCCCGAAGAGGAGCACACCATCAAGCACGCGCTGGAGGTGGCGGCAAACCGCCTCAACGACGACGCAAAGGAGTTCGAGAAACTGGCGGCGCACCTGCGGGCAGGCAACTCCTACCCGATGTTCGCGGACGGCGAGCCCGGCGCGATTGCCGCCGAGCGCATCGCGCAGCAGTTCAAGAAGCAGGCCGCGGAGTGCCGTGCCGTTCTCAACAACATGGAGGAGAGCGAGGAAGACGAAGAGTGAGCCGCCTCTCCGAAGCATTGAAGAACGTCAACGGGAGCCGCGCCTGTAACGAGGCGCTGGCGTGGGCTCGAACGCAGGCCAACTACCAGAAGGCGTGGGATTCCTGCGACCGGCCTGACTGGATGATCTGGCTTATCGGCAGAACCCTTCCCGCACGGGCGGGGGTAGAGATCGCTTGCAAGATCGCACGAGAAGTTCTCTACCTCATCCCCGAGAACGAGAAGCACCCGCTTCTCGCTATCGAGGCCGCCGAGCGGTGGATCGTAGACCCATGCGAGGCGAACGCCTACGCTGCTGCCGACGCTGCCTACGCTGCCGACGCTGCTGCCTACGCTGCTGCCTACGCTGCCGACGCTGCTGCCGACGCTGCCTACGCTGCCTACGCTGCCCGCGCTGCTGACA
>Ga0172373_10005618_pt1 | contig 17120 bp, 17 predicted proteins | sample Lak10m_2_FD_114546 | JGI IMG/M metagenome (GOLD analysis project Ga0172373, IMG submission 114546) | Freshwater microbial communities from Kabuno Bay, South-Kivu, Congo - kab_092012_10m | ecosystem: Environmental > Aquatic > Freshwater > Lake | place: Democratic Republic of the Congo...
CAGCGATCGCGAGGCCATCGTACGGCGCATCTGATTGGCGAAAGGGTTGTCGCGGCAGGCGTCGAGAATGATCAACCGCAGCCGCTTGGCGCCCTCTACTGCGGCCATGACCTTACCGAGATCGACACCCTCGAGGTCGATGTCACGGTCGGCTTTCAAGCGCGCATCGACAGGAATGAGGTAGTTGTTACCGCCGAACTCAATGCCGTGCCCCGCGTAGTACACGACCGCCCAGTCGGCGGCATCGGCGAGTGCGGCGAACTCGCGCAGGGCGGAGAGTGTGGCTTGCTGCGAAAGATCGGTCTTTACCGTCACCGTTTGGAATCCCGCCTCGCGCAGCGCGGCAGAAACGCTTGCTGCATCAGACGGAGGATTAGTCAGTACCGGCGCGTTGGTGTACCGCGCATTGCCGATAACGAGGGCGACGCGGCGCAGGTTCGGGTCGGGCACTGCTTGGGTTGAGGGCCGTGCGGCGGCGCTGGTCGAGGGTACCCGCGCGAGTGATTGGGCGAGTCGAGCCTCTGCCTCTTGGGTTTGACGCCTCTCTTTTTCTACCTCCGCTGCGTGACGGTCTTGCTCGGCTTTACTGGCTTGAGCCTGCAGGGCAAGTCGTCTCAGGCGCGCTGCTTCGACTTCGGCCGCGAGTCGAGCCTGCTCGGCTTGATTGTTTCTGGCGGCTGTTGGCAGCCCATCAAATGGGAAGCGAGCGGTATCAAGTGCGACAGACCGCGACAGTTCGTCGTCTGTCCAATACCCCGCCTGAGAGACGGAGCCGTCGCGGCGGTACTTAACTCCCTCGCCGAAGTACTTGCCATCTTTGAACTCACCGACGTACTTATTGCCGTTGGGAAATGTGTACGTCCCCAGACCGTTTCGCTTGTCATCTTTGAACTCACCGACGTACTTATCGCCGTCGGGCCATGTGTACGTCCCCTGACCGTTTTTCTTGTCATCTTTGTACTCACCGACGTACTTTTCGCCGCTGGGCCATGTGTACGTCCCGAAACAATTCGTCCACAGGACCGACGTATCCGTCGGACACGGCGGCAGGGATGACTGCGCGTGGCCATCGAGCGACGCTGCGGCCAGCAGAACTGCGAATAGAATTCGACGCATAAAGCCCCTCCGGGTGCGAACTATAACCGGGGGGCAGGATTAGTGGCGACTCAGGAAGATAACGATGGCGTTCGAGAGCGGCGCCAGCACATAGACCGCGAGGTGGGAAATCTGCCCGATGTCTCCGAGCAGGAAAAACAGCAGCAACGAGATCAAACACTGACTGCCTGCGAGTAATGCAAAAAAGGCGAGGAGCGGCAGCCGAGGGTAGAGGTGGCGCCACAGCGGGTTAGTCTCTTCGGCGAGTCCGCTCTTCAGGCCGATATGCGTCGTGAGCCTATCGGCAACACCCACTAAACCTGCGAGACCGACGAGATACCATTCCATGGTTGAGTGCGCGACGTGCGGATTCTACAAAGAGCCCTCTGACCTCACGGAACCTTTGCCGCATGCGCGGCATCGAGGCGGCTACGAAGTATGCGGGCCCATGAGGCGGCGATGGCGCGTGCTTCCTGCGCATTCACCACGCTGTTGGTCAGCTGCATCACGCCGGAGTTGCGCGCCTAGCGACGGTCGATGAGCTCGCCGACGAGCGTCATCTCGCCCGCCGAGAGCGTGTACGTGCGCGAGCGACCCGGAGACATCGTGTCGGGAGCGTTGACGTACAGATCCGCGATGCCGATCTGCAGTCTGAGTACATCCGCGCCCGCTTCCTTGACGACCTTGTACGGGGCGCCTTTCTCCAGTGTCTTGGTAAACTCTTCCTGCACGATACGCGCAACGCCGCTGCGGATGTTCTCCCGCTCCTGCGCGCTGAGATTCGCGCGGCTGCCGGCACGCTTCGGGTCCCAGTCCTTGCGGAAGGAGACCTCGACCGGATCGATGATGACCTTGTTATAGCCTGCGAGTGACGCACCCGGCCGCGCGTAGGCGAGGTCTATCCCCTTGATCTTGATCTTCTGCAGACCGTCGTGACTGAGAGCCTCTTCGATGGCAGCGCGCTGCTCGTTGGCTGCGGAGGCGGATTCTGCACCGACGAGGAGGGTCAGCGTTGCGATCACAAAGGTGCTCATCGAGCGAATCATGCGAAATCTCCCTGCAAAACTATTTCCGTGACTGGGCGTCCGGGGACGCGCCCGAATGCTCGAGTGTGCCGCCGAGTTCTTTCAGGCTCTTTCCATCGACGGCCAGCGTCTGATGTTCCCGGCGGATTTTTTCGAACTCTTCGGCGATGCCGGCATAGCCTGCCGCGTTGGTGTAGGTGGTCGAGACGAGAACGTTCCAGGGATCCTCGTCGTTACCTGAGTCTAACACCTTTTGAGATTATCCCGCTGCCCAGGCAGTGATTTCAGAAAGGTCATTTCCACCGCGCGCGTGGCATCCGGCGTCGGGGTGTCTTTGGCAACCCCGGCGGCGAGAGTGAGGGTCGAACTGGCGCAGAGCAGCACCAAAGCAAGCAGTGTCCACATGGAGTGTGGTCCGTCGTTGGGGGCGAGGCGCCCTGCGTTCAGGCAAAGGTGATGGCGATCTCAGCCCGATTGCGTTTGTTCGGCATGTCGAGTGCGTGAGGAAGTGCTGCTGTGCCCGGCTCGCCACCGGGCGTGCTGGCGCTGAAGGTGCACTCAATGACCAGCGGCGTGCGACGGCCGTTGATCAACGCGTGATTGTTGGCGTGTACATGTATGAGCTTGAGCGGGAGGCGACTGACGAATCGCTCGAGCGCGGCGAGGTGAATGTCGACATCATGAAACTCGATGGCGAGGGCGGAGAATCGGCTCGCATGTTCGAGAAGATCATCGAGGATGCGGTACTCCGAACCTTCGATATCGATCTTGACGAAGATGCCCGACTGGCCATGCAGGGTCTCATCGAGCGTACGCATGACATTGGCAAAGGACACATAGCCTGGAACGCCGTCGAGACCCACGTAACGGGGGAAGTGACGGCGGTTGCCGGCAAAGAACCCCGGGAAGTCGAGGAGACTGTGCAGGCTACCCTTGATCTCGTGAGGCTTCAGTCGTTTGAGGGAGCGCCAAAGGCGCTTGACCAGGTAGCGGGGCGTCAGCGTGGCATCGTAGGCCTGCAACGGAACTGGGCGACGCCGCAAAAAGTCGCGCTCGAAACTCCAATCGTCGTTGAGTCCGAAACTGAGCAGCGCGCTCGAGGCCGCCACGTCGCGCTCGTCGATGAGATAGCCGCCGTCGTAGTCCTGCCCGAGGCGGATGAGGGACGCCGAGGGCCACGGCCGAAAGAACGCTGGCAGGACGGCTGGGGTGAATTTTGACATTGATCAAAACCTATCACTTGCCATGGGAAAAAACACCCTGCCGATCGGTTATCGGGAGTTCTTGAGGGCCCTCTTCTTTTGGGCGGTCGGGCCGATAACCGGAATAACAGCGGGGGATGACAAATCTTTGCGGGTATGCATGCGCGACGGTAAGCTCAGCCTACGTCGTTTCCGGGTAAGGGCGCCGTGAATATCTCCACCAATTGGCGTCGTCCTGCGATCCCGTTGCTGCTGCTCGTCGCCGCTCTGGCGGCGTGGGCGACGTCGCAACTGCCGTCGTCGACAACCGCTACGACACCGCGTCTCGTGGTGTCAAGTTTGCGGCTGGGCTTTGGATCCCAAGGCACTGACGTACGGGTTACTCGAGAGATTTTTGTCTCCAATCGGGGCGGCGGCTCGTTACTGGTTCGTTCTCTGATCTTGCAGGGCACTCAGGCGAGTCAGTTTTCCTTTCGCAGCGAGTGCAGTGGCGAGGTTGTCGCTGCCGCACGCTGCCGAGTACTCGTCGATTTTCTGCCCATTGCAGCGATCGCCCACAACGCAGCGCTGAGGGTCGAAACCTCGTCAGGCGTTGAGACGGTCGCGTTGAGCGGCGTAGGTGTGGCGCCGAAGGTGACATGGTCGCCCAGTGCAATCAAGTTTCCCCGGCAGTACGTGGGCACGGTCACGGAGCCGAGAACCGTCACGGTACGAAACACCGGAAAAGGCGTGCTTCGGGTTGATTCGATACGTCTGGTCGGCGCTGCGGCGGCCGAGTTCCAGCTGCGCAGTGACTGTCCTGCACGTGTCGAGGCGGGGCAGCGCTGCTCACTCGAAGTGCGGTTCTCTCCGACTCAGGGGGGGGACAAGCAAGCGACACTCGAGCTGGCGTCATCAATCGGCACCGATTCGTTGGATGTGCGGGGTGTTGCACTCACGGCGAAGCCCGAGCTTGAGGTGTCCGCATCGAACTTGAGTTTTGCCGAGCAGGGCACGGAGACGGTCAGCAAGCCTCGGTCGATCGTCGTCAGAAATAAGGGCACCGCACCCTTACAGGTCAGTTCTGTAACGGTGACGGGCTCGGATGCGTTCGACTTTCTGCAGAGTAATTCGTGCGGCAAGGCGATCGATCCGCGTGAGCGTTGTGAGATTGGCGTGCAGTTTGCACCGCTGACGGCGGGGGAGAAATTGGCCGCCCTGTCGGTGGTGAGCAACGCATCGTCGGCTCCCGTGTCGATCGTCTTGCGAGGCGTTGCTGCCGGGCCAGCGTTGACCGCCAGTCGCAGCGCATTAAGTTTCTCTGCCGGTGCGCTCGGACTCTCTTCGGAGGCGCAGCGCGTGACGCTGCGCAATTCAGGCAAAGGTTTGTTACGGATTCGGTACATCACCCGTGTCGGGGCTGATCGGCTGTCGTTTGTGCAGAGCAACGACTGTGGCGTGCCGTTGGCAGCAGGGGCATCCTGCACCGTCAGCGTCTCCTACTATCCGGGTACGCCGGGTCGAAAGACTGCCGAGCTCGTCGTCTCGACGTCGGCTAGCGATCGGACCGCAGTCATTGCGTTGGATGGGACCTTGGCGGCGACCGCATCGACCCGTCCGGTGTCGCGTCGAGATGGATTCCGATTTCTGAATCAGGCGACGTTTGGTGCCACCGAGCGCGACTACGCCGCTTTGGCGGCGCTCGGTGATACGAGCGTTGCCTACAACCGCTGGATTGACCTTCAGACGTCCAAGCCGATTTCGCTACAGCTGCCGGCGTTGGTGGCAAGTGTGCCGCCGTCTCCTAATGAAATGTTCGATATCCCGGGTCGACATCAAGTCCGAGTCGAGGAGTGGTTCACGCATGCTCTCTGGGGCGAGGATCAGCTTCGGCAGCGTGTGGCATGGGCCTTGTCGCAGATTTTTGTCGTTTCGGACGCCAGTATTCTCTTCGAGTTCCCGTTTGCTACGGCGCACTTCTACGACACGCTATCGCGGCATGCGTTCGGCAACTACCGCGATTTGTTGCAGGCGGTAACACTGCACCCCGCGATGGGCAACTACCTGTCGATGCTCGGTAACCGCCGTGCCACACCTGGTACGAACTTGCGACCCGATGAAAACTACGCGCGCGAGATGATGCAGTTGTTCAGCATCGGGCTCGTGCAACTCGAGGTGGACGGAACTATCAAGCGGGATGCGGACGGTCAGCCGCTACCGACCTATACACCGGATGTGGTGGCAGGGTTCGCACGGGTCTTCACGGGCTGGCACTGGGATTGTCCGGCCTACTACTGGATCAATGCCACGCGCCTCAATCGCATCGAGCAATGCAACTTTTTCTCGACCGGACCTGAGCGCTTGCCCCTCGAACGGTTCAATCAAGCGATGCCGATGCGGCTTTTCCCCGAAGAGCACGAGAACGGGAGCAAGCAGGTGCTGTCGTACCCTGGCGTACGACTCGCCGGAGGAGTCATCCCGGCACGCCAGGGGGGTGAAAAGGATCTGCAGGATGCGCTAGACAACGTTTTCCACCACCCGAACGTGGGTCCATTCATCGGCAAGCAGCTGATCCAGAAGCTGGTCACCAGCAATCCTTCACCCGAGTACGTCCGCTCCGTTGCGGAGGTGTTTAGTGATGACGGGCGGGGCGTGAGGGGCAACCTTGAGGCGGTGGTGCGCGCGGTGCTGTTGCACCCCGAGGCTCGTAGCGTTCCCACCGGACCGACCGCCGGCAAACTGAAGGAGCCGATCCTTCGTCTGACCCAATTCTGGAGAGCCTTCGACGGGCGTACCTTGAGTGGCGAGTTCTCTTACCGAACATTTTGTTGCTACCAAGGCGGCTCCGCGCCTATGTCTGTGCTGGGGCAAAGCCCCAATCAGTCACCGTCTGTATTCAACTTCTACAGCCCGTTCTACGCGCCACCGGGAGAAATCGCACAAGCCGGTCTCGTCGCTCCTGAAATGCAACTCGCCAACGAAAACCTGCATACGGTGTTCAGCTCTTTCATGTTCCGGAACGCCTTGTTTTTCGGTAACCGCTATCTGGAAGCCAACAACTCCCAGCGTGACCCCGGAACGATGTTTTATCGAATCGACGCGGAGTGGGAGGTTGCTTACGAGGACGACAAGCTCATCGACATGGTGGCCAGCAAGCTGCTGGGTGACCCCAAGTCTATGTCGGCGCCGTTACGTACCGCGATTCGCGAGCGGATAGAGCCGCTGAAGCGGCACTGGACTCCCGGGGATCCCGCTTTTGAAGGCAAGGCGATTGACGTGCATATCCGGCGCTCGCGGATCGGCGATGTGGTGTACCTGATTGTCACGTCACCGGAATTTGCGTGGCAGCGGTGATGATCATGACAAAGCCCCCTACACGACGACAGGTTCTTGGTGCGCTCGCCGCAGGCGGCGTCGGCTACGGTTTGGCGCGCAGCACGGCTCTGTCGTTTGCGCAGATGAGCGGATCCACATCGACATTCACTGATTACAAGGCGCTGGTGTGCGTATTCCTATTTGGCGGCAACGACAGTTGGAACATGTTGGTGCCGACGTCCGAGTCTGAGTACGGTCACTACTTCCGATCGCGTGGCGGTGGCACGCCATCGAGTTTGGCTGTGCCGCGGGAGCAATTGCTGTCGTTGTCGCGCGGCGACTGGGTGTCCAACAATGTGTCACATGGGTTCCATCCAGCAATGTCGGAGTGCCGCCAGCTGTTCAATCAAGGCCGACTGGCAGTCCTTCCCAATATTGGGCCGATGATTCGACCCCTTGCCAAGCAGGATTACCTGCAACTGCCGCCCAACAGCAAGGATTTGCCACCGCAGCTCTTTTCGCATAACGATCAGCAGGATCAATGGAACAGCCTGAAGGGTCGGTTTTTGTTGAAGTCCGGGTGGGGTGGTCGAATCGCTGATCTCATCGCCAGCCGCACGGGTGCGCAGCAGATGCCCCTGAATGTCTCGCTGTTCGGACAGACGATTTACCAGACGGGCGATGCCGTTGATCCCTATGTGATGGGTATCGGCGGTGCTCAAATATTTGAAGGTCTGGGCTTACAGCATGATGAGCCGCAGCGTCGCGCCAACGTCAGTGCCCTGCTCGACAGTGTGATCCGCTCGCCGAGCGCAGGGTTCTACGAACGCGGGTATGCTCGTGTCCAGCGCAGAGCCATCGATTTCGCTCAACTCGTCAACGGTGTGTTATCGCGCGCGCCCGATACGGCCGCCTTCGCGTCGATTCCTAAGCCGACCCCACTCAGTATCCAGTTGCGCACCGTATCGAAGCTGATCGCCCAACGCGCGGCCCTCGGTATGACCCGACAGATCTTCTTTGTCGGAGTCGGCGGCTTCGACAATCATGATCGTCAGTTGGATGACCATCCGAAGCTGCTGGCAGACGTCAGCCAGTCTATCAAGGCGTTTCATGATGCAACGGTCGAGCTCGGGGTCGCAGAGCGGGTGACTTTGTTCACGCAATCTGATTTTGGTCGCACGCTCACCTCAAACGGCGATGGTTCAGATCACGGGTGGGGCGGAATTCAGTTGGTGGTGGGCGGCGGCGTTCGCGGTGGAAGATTCTTTGGCGAGTATCCCTCTCTCGCTACCGATGCACCGCAGGTTCTCGAATGGGGTGGGTCCGTGATCCCGACGGTTGCCACGGATCAGTACGCGGCCACTTTGGCGCGCTGGTTCGGGGTGGCCAACGAGTCGCTGCCGGCTGTGGCGCCCAATATTGTGAACTTTAGTGAGTGGGATCTCGGGTTCATGACCTGAGCGGGAGTTGGCTGAGTCGCAAGGTGGTTCGATCAGTCGTAGATGAGGGCCAGTTGCCGATCCGCGGCAAAGGCCGAATGGTCGACGGCCCATGAGTCGGCGATGGCTTCGGCGCTCAGGCCCTGTTCGAGTTGTCGCCGTAGGTCTGTACTACCCCAATGGGTGCCGAGGGTCCGATCGTCGACGAATTTGATGTGCTTGGGATAGAGCTCTCGCAGCGTCTCAACGATGGCGACTGCGGTAAAGAGCGGCCTGAACTGCTGCATATCGATCACGCGCAACCGCACGCCCTGCAAAGACGCATTCACGTATCTGCCGTAGAACGGCTTGTAGTGGATCGCCTGAAAACGCACACCGGGCAATCCGCGCGCGCTCAGCGCCCGCTCGAGTTGCACGGCATTGATGAACGGCGCCGCGATCGTTTCAAAGGGCATCGTCGAGCCCACGCCGTTGTTGAGATCGCGCAGTGTCGAAGTGATCATGCCCGTAGTGGTGTAAAGCGTCGCCTGGGTTGCGCTCGGCACGTGCGGCGAGGTGATGGACCACAGCAAACCCGTCTCGGCCCAACTCATTGACCGACGCCAGCCCCGCATCGGCACGACGTGCAGCGTGCAGCCGATCGATAACCTCGCATTGAAGTACCGAGCGGCTTCGCCGAAGGTCATGCCGTGGGTCACGGGAACCGGGCCCCAGCCGATAAACGTGCGGTAGGGCGGATCGACGAGCGAGCCCTCGAAGCGTAGGCCACCGAGCGGATTCGGTCGATCAAGCACAATGAGCGGTACGGCGTGTTCAGCGCAGGCATGCAGCGCTTCACCGAGCGTCGATAAATAGGTGTAGGTGCGCGAGCCCACATCCTGAATGTCGAACAGCAGAACGTCGAGCTCGCGCAGCGCCTCACGCGAGGGGCGTTTTGTCGCGCCATACAGACTGACGACCGACAGGCCTGTTTCGCTATCGCGCGCATCGGCCACGCGCTCGCCGGCGGCGATTTCGCCGCGAATGCCGTGCTCGGGGCCGAATAGTTTGACGAGCCGCACCCGAGGGTCGCGAGCGAGGCGGTCAACGGTGGGCACGAGTTGGCCATCAACGCCGGAGGGGTTGGTGATTAACCCGGCGCGCTTCCCCTCGATGAGTGGCAGGTACTCGCTGCCGGGCTCAAGCAGCCGATCGACGCCTAAGGTGACGCGGGGCTCGGCTGCATCGAGTGCCAGCGGTAGCAAAGCGAGAAGTGCGAAGAGGTGTTTCATGCCTTGAAGTACCAGCCGCGCCGGTGCAAGGCCGCGGCAATAGCCCAATACAACGCCAGCATGGCGATCGCATAACTGAGCGAGCCCATGCGCGGATCGTTGAATAGCGGCGCAAAGACATGGGCGTGAATCCAGCTTAGAAGGGGCAGGGTTTGATCGGTCTCGCCGTATTCCTCGATGCGAACCAAGGCGAGGGTGCGCGGAATCAACCCGCTCAGTGCAAAGATGAGTAACGCGTTGCGTCCAAAGGCAATTAGGCCGCGTCGCACGGCGGCCGGCGGAGTGCCGCGATGGGCTGAAGTCCCGCGTAGCACATGCCACGTTGCTATCAGTGTGATCGTGGCGAGTCCCGTGGTCAGCAAGACGTAGGTCGAAGTCCAGATCTTTTTGTTGATCGGCATCACGGTGCTACCCAGCAGACCCAGGGCGATGAGCGCGAGGCCAAGGCCCAGCCATCGCAGGCTCGCGCCACTCGTATCGCGTTGGGGCAGCCAGTGGGTCGCAACAAGGTAGCCGAGCAGCACTTGCGCCACGGCGGGCGGTGTACTGCCGAGGCCCTCAGGATCGAACGGGACCCCTTCGCCTCGGTAGAGGTGGGCTTCTCCCAACAGCGCGCGATCAAGATGCGTGCCAAAGAAACCTTCGAGAGAGTACGGGTCGGCACCGTGGGCCCAGAGTTGGCAGGCCAGCCAGTAGCCTCCGAGCAGGACGATCGTCGTAATCAGGGCGGCGTGTACGCCTCCTGCGCGGACGACCAGAGCGGCAACCGCCCAACACAGTGCGATGCGCTGCAGCACTCCCATCACTCGCAGTGAGTCGATGTCGCCCCACAGCACGCGGGGCCAGGCATTGAGCAGCAGACCAATGCCAAAGATGAGCAGCGTGCGGCGCAGCCAGCGCCGGCAGAAATCGGCGCTCGAGGGCTGGGCGGTTGCGGATGTCGTCAGCGCCAGAGCGTTGCCGACCGCAAACAGGAAAAACGGAAAGACCAGATCCGTGAGGGTCCAGCCGTGCCAATCAGCGTGTGCGAGCGGAGCGTACAGGTGCGCCCACGTGCCGGGGTTATTGACGAGGATCATCGCGGCCACGGTAGCGCCGCGGAACACATCGAGACTGTCGTCACGCACCGTATTCACGCTCTCATTGTAGAGGCTACACATCCGCGGAGCAGCCCGATCTCGGCGGACGCCGTGCTACGCTGCCACCGCGGTGATCAGCGAGTTGCAACATCGGGAATACGAGACCGAGGGCGTCGTGCTCATCGAGCAGGCCTTTGCGCCCGAGTGGGTCGCGCGACTCACCGGTGCCTTCGATCGGCTCCAATCCCTCATCCGTGCAGGGCAGCCGCTGCCCGATAGTGGCGGGCCAGGGATACGCAATGCTGATGGCGATTACGACGCGCGCACGGGGCGTGCGCATTTACGTAACGCAGCGCCCCACGATACCGACGTGTGCGCATGGGCGATGCAGTCACCCGCCGCGAATTTGGTTTCTACGCTGCTCGGCGTGCCGTCCGTTCAGTTGTGGTACGACTTGTGGTTCTGCAAAGAGGTCGGTGGTGGCGCAGAGGCCGCTACGCCTTGGCACCACGATTCGGTGGGCCATTGTTTCGAGGGTCCGCATATACCCTCGCTATGGATCGCGCTGAGCGATGTGGGGCCGGACGACGCACCGCTACTGACCCTACCGGGTTCCCACGGTGATCCGCGCCTGTTTCCGCCGCCGTATCGTCCGGGTAAGGAACACCCGCCGTTGGCTGAAGGGTATACACCCATCGAGGTGATGCAGGCGGAAGTTGCTGCGCAGGCGTCTCGCGTTCAGGTGTGGACGGTGCGTGCCGGTGATGCGCTGCTCATCCATCCGCAGACCTGGCACGCCTCGCTGCCCCAGCGCTCGAGCACGCGGCGACGCCTCGCCTGCACATCACGCTGGCTTGGCACGGATCTTCGGTTTCAGCCGCGACCTTATTCGTTCAATGGCTATTACCGTGGCGCGGACTCTTTGGCCCTCGGCGCTCGTCCGCCCTATGACTTCTTACCTTCGCTGCTACGATCAACCTTATGAAACGACGCTACGTAGAAACACGACACGGACAACTCCACATCACCGAGGTGGGGGAGGGTCCGGCGGTCTTGTTGATGCATTGGGTACCCTTGTCGGGTCGCATGTACGCCCATGAATTGCCCGTGTTGGCTGCTGCCGGCTATCGCGCGATCGCGGTGGATCTGATGGGCTTCGGTCGCTCGGATCGGCGCGAAGGGCCCACGTGGAGCGTGGGGCAACATGCCGATACGATCGAAGATGCCTTGCGCGAACTCGGTGCACACGCCGTCACGGTAGTTGGCGGGCATTACTCGACGCCGATGGCCGTGGAGCTTGCACAGGTAGATCGGGCCGAGCGTTGCGGCGTGCGGGCGCTGGTCATCGATGGCGGGCCGATGATGCCACCGGAGGCCTTTCAGGCCTTGCTGCAAAAGGCACGCCTCGGTACGGGACCCGGACTCAAAGACGATGGCTCGCATCGCACATGGCTGTGGGATCAGGCGGTGCATACCTTTGGGCTGTTCGCTCCGACGGATTTCAAGCTCGACGAATCGCACCTCGCGCAGGTCTACGCGTTCATCGCGGATTTCATTGACTCGGGTCTGCGCAGCGACATGAGCGCCTTGCAGCCCTACGACTTCGCGGCGCGGCTTGCAGCGGTGCAACTGCCGACTCTGGTGCTGACTGCGCAGACCGAGCCGCTCCGGGCGTCTTTCGAGCCGATGGTGGCGGCACGCGGCTGCTGCACGACGCATATTTTTCCCGTCGATCACCCCATCAACGTACCGACGCGACGCGGCGAGTTCGCCAACGCGCTCGCACGGTTCATGCACGATTTGCCGCGCTGATGCAGGAAATCATTCGGCATCGTCAGGTATTGCTCGCAGCCTGTGCGGGCGTGGCGTTCAGTATCGCCGCCATCCCGCCGTTCGTGCTCAGCGTCTTCGCCGGGCCCATGACGCGCGAATTCGGCTGGAGCCTGCAGCAGTTCCAGTCGGCGACGTTCGCCGTGCCGCTCGGTATCTTGATCGCAGCGCCGCCGCCGGCGTACTGCCGACCACCTGGACCCGCATCATCAACGGCGCGTTTGACCGTCAGCGCGGTCTTGCCCTCGGGATCACCCTCTCGGGCAGCGGTGTGTTCGCGACCTTCGGGCCTGCACTCGCGCAATGGATGATCGACACGGCTGGTTGGCGCATGGCGTGGGTGGCCCTCGCGGCGTTGCCACTCTGCGTGGCACTGCCACTGGTCGCAGCGTTCGTCAGGTCCGACGAGGCTGGGGCGGCGTCGCGCTCGGCGCCAACCCACGACGAGTGCGCACCGCACGAGGGTATCGCGCTAGGGGCCGCACTGAGGGGGCGTCGTTTTTGGATCATGGTTGCCAGCTTCGGCGCTGTGTCGTTTTGTCTCGGTGGGTTCAACGCCAATCTCGTGCCGGTGTTGATGGGAGAGGGTCTGCAGGCTGCCGCCGCCGCACGGCTCGCCGGGACCTTAGGCTTATCCTTGATCGTAGGACGACTGATCGCCGGCGTGCTGATCGATCGGTTCTGGCCACCCGGTGTGGCCGCCATCGCCTTTTCACTTCCGCTGCTCGGGGCGCTCCTCTTGATGAGTGATGCGCTGACGCCTGTGATGCTGGTGGCGTGTGTGGCCTTGATGGGCTTTGCGGCGGGCGCGGAATATGACGTGCTGGCGTTCATGACTTCCCGTTTCTTTGGGCTTGCGCACTACGGCAAGATCTACGCCACCATGCTGGTGCCTATCAGTATTGCGACCTCTGCGGGCGCTGTTGCAACTGACGCTCGGGCGTAGCCCCTCGACGGTGCGTTAGCGCATCGGTGCTGTCGGTCTAGAAGTCGAGGTCGAGTTGCGGTGCAGTCGGTGCCGGCACGGCTTTACGAGATTTGCGTCGCTCCTGAGGGCGATTACGACTGCCGAGTTTGCGAAACACCGCCTTGGCCTGTTCCCGAAACGACTCTCCTTGCCAGTAGGGAGCCATGCGCGCCCGCGCCTCGCGCGCCGCCTGCTCGTGATCGACGATGCGCAGCGGATATCCGGCGGGCGGGGAGGCCAGTTGCCACGGCGCGTGGATGAATTCGGTGGGCACGGCCGCCAACTCGGGAACATAGCGGCGAATGAACTTGCCTTCGGGGTCGTGTTCGAGCGACTGCTTGACGGGGTTGTAAAGTCGCACCGCATTGATGCCCGTGACACCCGACTGCATTTGAAGTTGACTGAAATGGATGCCGGGTTCGTAGTCGGTGAAGAGGCGAGCGAGCACCGGGCCTGTCCGGCGCCAGTCGAGCCAAAGTTGATAGCTGGCGAACGAGACGAGTAGAGCCCGCATACGGAATGTGATCCAGCCGTTGGCGTGCAGGGAGCGCATACAGGCATCGATCAGCGGGAAGCCCGTCTGTCCCTCACACCAGGCCTCGAAAAAATCTTCGCGCCATCCCTCTGCTCGCATCGATTCAAAAGCCGGGTGCATGCAGCGAAACTCGATCTGCGGCTGCTGCTCGAGTTTTTGCACAAAATGGCATCGCCACGCCAGTCGCGCACGAAACGCTGCGATCTGACGCGACCAGTAGGCGCTAGAGGGGTCGTTGGAGTTGTCGAGTTCCTGCATCCGTAGCGCTGCGGCCTGATCGACCTCACGGGCCGAGAGCGTGCCATAAGCGAGGTGCGTGCTCAGTCTGGAGCAATGACGCGCGGAGACACCCGGCTTGGAGATGGTGCGCATGTAATCGCGCGAGCGGCTGTCAAGGAAACTTTGTAATGCCTTGAGACCATCGCGTCTGCCGCCGCGTTGCACTCGTCCGTCGATGCGGTCGAAAGGCGCCGCGTCGACGGCCGGGATCGGTTCGTTGGCGATCGCGACACAGCGCAGCGCGAGGGGCACGGAATGTTGCGGCGCCTTCATCACGGCATTGCGCGCTGCGGCCCAACCGTCGCGTTCCCGCAGCCGACGCACGACGCCGTTTGTGGGTGATTCGATCCAATGTATGCCGTGTTCGGTGCACCAGCGCGTCACCTCGCGATCGCGCGCGAAACTCCACGCGTTACCGGTTTCTTCGTGCGAGTGTAAATCGAAGCGGCCGAGTTCGCGGTGCAGCTCGGTCAACACCGCAATGATCGAGCCGCGGCGTACGATGAGTTCGCCGCCGAGATCTCTCAGGCTGGCATCGAGTTCTTGCAGCGACTCGCGGATGAACGCCCAATGCCTGAACGAGGCATCCGGTTGCTCCCACAACTGCGGTTCGAACACGTAGAGCGGCAGCACGGCTCCGCGCTCAGCCGCTGCAGTGAGCGGTGCGTGGTCTTGCAGTCTGAGATCGCGTTTGAACCAAACGACCTGCGGAATCATTCCCGCGGCCACACCTTAGGAAACAGTTCGTCGGGTGGTGGTGCCCCGGGCTTCATCAGTCCGGTCGACTCTATCGACGGAATGCGTATGGTCAGGGTGTTGGGCTGCCACACGACGTCGTCACCCAGCCAGCGCGTCGTCAAGGCGATTCTTTGACCCGCATACTGGGCCGTGCGCGGCAAGGAGGCGTGGATGGTTTTCGGATGAATGAGCAAGATGTCACCGGCAGCGCAGGGCCATACCTGACGCGGCGTTTTCGGGTCAGCGACACGCCGTTCGAGGTGACTCCAGGGGATGTGTTCGAGTTCGAACGCGGTGGCATCGGACATGGGTGAGTGATAGCGCCATGGGTCGCGGTTGGAGCCCGTCAGCGTGACCATCGGCGCGTTATCCATCGGAACGTCTGTCAAGGCGACCCAGAACGAGGGCATCATTTCACCACGAAAGGGAAAGGTGCATTCGTCATTGTGCCAAGGCGTTGCGGAGTCAGCGCTCGAGCCTTCTTTGATAAACGACGCGTCCATCCAGTAGCGCACATGGCGCGCCCCCATCAATCGCGCGACCACCTCGGCGGCGGCGCTGTTCCACAGCCAGTCACGCAGCACAGGCAAGTGCTGGGCAAAATTGCGCAGCTGCACTTGGCCCTCACCGCGGTGGATCGACGGTGGGTTCTGGTGAGTGGCTGCATCCGGGGCGCGTTTCAACTCACCGGCCTCGAACGCACGCAGCGCCTCGTTCAGGGTGGTGGCGAGCCTCGTGCAGGTCGCCGCGTCGAACACGCCCTCGACTCGCACGCATCCATCGTTCCGGTAGCGGGCGATATGTTCGTCGGTCACGAGGGCATCGAGTTTGCGGGTCATGGATCCACCGGGTCGTGGGCGTCTCGAGTCAGCACCCGAGGGTCGTGAAGAGAGGGGAAGGTGGCTGTGGTTGGGTGGTAATCCCAGCGCAACGTTCGCGGAATGTTGGTGAAGTGCACACCGATGTTGATTACCCACAACCCAAAGAGCGCTGCGTAGGTGAACACAGCGAGGGCGCTCTCGCTGACGCCGGGTAAGCCCCATGCCCAGGCAATCTGCCACAGCCGCCAGCTGAGGTAGAGGCAAGGCACGATGACCCAGATGGGACTGCGCCAGCGTTTCCAGACGAACAACTCCGTCGCCACTTGAGCCACGAACATGGCGAGGTAAGCGCCGAGACCGATCACGACGTTCGGTAGCGCGCCTTGCAAGCCAATGACCACGAGCGTCATCACGGGTAGCACGAGACCCACGATCCAAATCACCACGAGCCAAACTTTGAACCAGGCGGGTGGCGGTCTCGGCCCGGGGAAGGCGGCAGTGCCGGTCAGCCGTCGCGAGCCGATCCACACATACAGGCTGGCGATCATGAAGAACGCGATATTCTGCGCAACGGCAGACCACAGGGGCTCATCGATCATGGCCAAGGACTCCATTCCCAAAGCATATGCGCAAACCCGCCACGGGCAGGTGCACTACCGACGACTCGGCGCAGGTCCGCAGCGCGTACTGCTGATTCACTGGCTGCCGTTGTCCTCCCGAATGTACCAGCATGTGATACCTATTCTCGCAGCTCGCGGCTGCGATGTGCTGGCGGTGGACTTGCTGGGGTACGGACGCTCTGATTCTCGCCCTGAAATTTGGTCGATGGCGGATTGGGCAGCGAGTGTGGCGGAGGTGGCCGAGTCGCTGGATTTTTCCGATGCTTGGGTGGTCGGCGGCCACTCGGGCAGCTGCGTCGCCTTGGAGCTCGCCATCGGATTTCCGAAGCTTGTCGAGCGTTTGGTGCTCGATGGGTGTCCCGTGCTGACGCCTCAGCTGCGGGCCACCTTCAAAGCGATGCAGCGGCAGCCGCGACCCGCACCCGATGCCGCCGGCGCACACGAGGCCCGGGTGTTTCGGACCGTACGCACGACCTATGAACACTACTTGCCGGGGTTCGAGGTCACGCCGGAGACTCTCGAGCTGCTGTGGCCCGCGATGATCGACTACCTCGAGACTGACTTCGTATCCTCGGCGCCCATCTCCGCGGACTACGAACTCGAGCCGCGGCTCGCGCTCGTTCGGCAACCGTTGACCTTGCTGACCGCCGACACCGATACCCTCGCCGGGTCCTTCGATCAGGTGTGTGCACTTCGCCCCGACGCACGCCGGCACACATTCACCGGCCACCATCCGCTGCATACAGCGGGTCGGGCGTTGGAGTACGTCTCGGCACTTGAGCCGGTCGTACAGCCTCGCGCGTGATCTGAGACAATCCGCGCCGGCATGCGGCCCCCGCGTGCGTCCTGCGGGTGTTCGTGCACATGTTGGTTATTGTCGGTGTCGTCGTCTTCATCACGTTTATCGGCATCGGCATCATCGTGC
>Ga0172373_10005619_pt1 | contig 17116 bp, 17 predicted proteins | sample Lak10m_2_FD_114546 | JGI IMG/M metagenome (GOLD analysis project Ga0172373, IMG submission 114546) | Freshwater microbial communities from Kabuno Bay, South-Kivu, Congo - kab_092012_10m | ecosystem: Environmental > Aquatic > Freshwater > Lake | place: Democratic Republic of the Congo...
TCAGCGTGAAATAGAATACCGTTGCAAATCCTAGTCGCTTTTTCTTACATAACGAGCGGTTTCGTAACAAATTTGCGTGTGCGGTAACTGCTCAACAGTCCGTTCTCTAGCGTCATGTATCGACCATTCTAATCCGCTCGCCGATCCACCGCATGACCGGCACCGCCATTGAGTTGCCCAACGCCCGGTAGCGTGGCCCGTCTGCGGCTGGCTTGCCCCGGTAGGTGACGAGCGTGTAATCGTCAGGGAAGCCTTGCAGCCGCTCGCACTCTCGGGGCGTCAGGCGGCGGACGGCCATTGGGCTGGTAATGAACGTGTCCTGCGAGTCACGGCCGCTGCCGAATACGCCCCCCTTACCCTGTGATCCAGCCGAGATTGCATAGGCAGGGTCCGGGTGGGCCACCACCGTATCTTGATCCCCCTTGTCCGCATCAGCCGACAGCGGGGCAGCCACCTCGGAAGGCGCGCCGTCCTTGCCTCGCGTGTAGTGCGAAGGCTTGAACGCCACCACCGTCGTCGCCCGCGTGTCGCCTTGGTCGAAGCAGCTCATCGTCGGGCTGACATCGCCCGGCACCCATGACTCGTCGTCGGTCACGCTCTGGGCGCGTTTGCTTTTGGTGAAGGCAACAGCCACCGCAGGCGGATTCCCGCCACCATCGCTGCCGATCTTGAGCGGGGGCGAAAGGCCCGCAGGCGGGATGTTGTCGCATCGGCTTTCGTTGGAGTAGATGGCGTGCGGCTCTGCGACGAGGTCGGTGGCGTCTTTGTAATCACGCCGCTTCAGCGCGGACGCCGTACCATCGGCCGCGTAGTCTCCGAAGCCTCGCATCCGCGCGAGGATGACATCGTCTTGCCCTCTGGATTCTCCGCATCGCTCAACGCCCCTGCCGCTGCCGCTGCTTGTAAGGCTTGCCGCAGTTGAGCGGGCAACTCCTTCCCACGCCTTTCCGCGCGTCGGAGGATTCCCGAACACGCTTTCGCGCTCAAATAGTACCGCTGCGGCACGTCGCCAGTCTCCAAGGTAGCCGACAACGAACACACGGCGACGGCGTTGGGCGACTCCAAACCATTGAGCGTCAAGAACTCTGTAGGCGAACCCATACCCGAGTTCGCCCAACGCCCCGAGGAAGGTTCCAAAATCCCGTCCCTTGCCGCTACTGAGGACGCCCGGCACGTTTTCCCAAACGACCCATTTGGGCTGCATGACAGCAGCAAGCTGGACGAATCGGAGGGCCAGGTTGCCACGCGGGTCAGCCAGTCCGCCTCGGAGTCCTGCGACCGAGAAGGATTGGCACGGTGTTCCTCCGACAAGAAGGTCAACTGGCGAGCCATCGATCATCTCCTCCGTGATCTTGGTCATGTCCCGGAGGTTGCGAAATCCGTAGTGGTGTTCGACCACCGCAACAGGGAACGGCTCAATCTCGCTCGTCCACTGGCACTGCCAGCCCAGAGGTTGCCACGCAACGTGAGCCGCACCGATGCCGTCGCAGACGCTTGCGTACCTCATGCCGTCAACCTACCCGGACGGTCAAACCAGGCAAGCGGGATTTCCGCAACTATCCGGTTTTTCCGGTTAGTTCATGTCCCAAAATTGTGGGTGTAACGTCAGGCCACATCCGGCGGCGGCGGCACCATCCCCGCCACCTCGCTCATCGGCACCACCTCCACCTGGGCCATGATCTCTGGGGTGAGGTGTGCCACTGCCCACGCGAGAATCCCGGCGGGGTGCAGTTCACTTAGAAGATGTCCGCCCATCATCCATCGGCCATCGGTCAACGCCTGCCCGGATGCAACGTGGCGAGGGTCGCCATGTTGCTCTTGGATGGTGTACCAGAGTGCTGCGACCTCGTAGGAGTAAACGAGCGCAAGGTTTTTGCACTCGTTGTAGGGCATCGGTAGTGCGATGTCCGAGAGCGTCATGCCTGATTCCTTGAAAGCGCCGTCTGGAACGTATTCATGGCGTTGTAAAAACTCGTCACCTGTGCATCAGTCATGCCAGCGCCGATGCTGTAGCCCGCCATGCGGCCGTTGTAGTATTCGCTAGGGTTGCCCGACTGTCCGCGTGCAAAAACAAAAAACGGAAACGCGCCGGTCGTCTCGGTCGTCTCGGTTGTGTTAGGAGTTCCAACAGATACGCCGTCGTCGTATAGCGTGGACAGGATTGTGCTTGTGCGGCTGATGAGCAGTAGTCCGCCGTTTGTGTTTGCCCGCGAAACCGTAACGCTATTTGCCTTACCAAGGTCGCCAATGAGGCTGTAGTTTGAACCACTGCTAGTGTTTAGGAACAGCCTGTATCTGTCTAACACGCCGTTGAACAACACGCCAACCAACGCCCTTACAGCCTGTATGTCCTGCGTGCCAGTTATGTATGACGACAGGTGGCAGTTCGCAGCGCCGGGAAGATCGCTGACGTTGAGCGCGGTGTTCAGATATTTGCTGCTACCGTTGCCCAGCAAGCCACCGCTGGCACCCGTCTCGTTGTAGTCCCCGCCGACGAACAGGCCGCCCACGTTATCGTCGATGGTGCCGCCGTACTGCTGTCCTGTGAGCGACGGCCCGCGATAGAGCGGCACCAGTGCAGAGTTTAGGCCGACAGTAGTTCCGCTCGTCCCGCCACAGAAAAGATTCAAGCGGTAGAATCGATTTCGGATGCCAGCCGCGTCGATGTCGTTGCAGAACGTATTCACCGCATTCGCCGTCGATGTGCTGACCGTGCCGCCGTTGGCGTAGACCCTATTGATCCAGTCTTGAGCCTCGGCATTGCCGACCTGTGGGGCGAGGGTGATGCCCCAGCGCGCCGCGAGGTAGCGTTCTAGTCGTTGCACCTGAGACAGCGATAGTGCCGACTGATAGTGCAGCACTTCGCAGACCTCGCCGCTCCAGAACTGATCGTCAGCGTTGCGGAATCGGCAGCCGATCCGGCTCTGACCACCGTCCGCAAAGGCAACAGTTTCCGTGAACGGCAGGGTCGCTCCGTTGAGCCTGCCAAGCAACCCGCCGCCGCCGGATGACATTTGCCCTGTCAGGAGCAGGACAGACCCCTGCGGGTCGATGCCGTTTGCGGTGAAGTGGTTTTGCGCCGCGTTGTATGTCACCCCAGCCCGTATGGTGCCGGTTTGCTGGAACTGCCAACTCATGTAGCTGCCCCCCTGCATGATGCACAGCGGAGTTCGCCCTGCTGACGATGTTCCTGAGTTGTGCCGCGCTACGGCCAGCACTGTGGACGGCGTGCTGTCCATCGACGGCAACGCCAGCCGTCCAGACGTTCCGTTGAATCCGAGAGCCCGCCTGTTCTGCACGGCTGTCGCACTTATCGTCGGCCTACTCGCCCCCGTCGCCTGCGTGGCGTGCCGCCCATTCCCTGACCGATCTCGCCAGTAGCCGACTGGGTCACTCGCGGATACGGCGGGGGCGTGGACGTTGGCGATGCCCCACTTCGCGGCGAGGTAGGCTTCGACGGATGCCAGTTCCGAGCGGGTCAGGGCACGGTTGAAGATGATGTACTCGGCTATTGGGCCGTTCCAGAAAAAGTTGGCGCCGATGTTGCTGCCGATGTGAAGAGCCGGAGTGCCACCGTTAGTGGTGGCGGCAACCGTTCCGCCAGACACCGTCACGGTTGCCGCAGCGCCGAAGCCATAATGCTCCACCGCAGAGTTCGCGTAGCGCTCAGCGTATAGGCCGACTGGGAGAATGCTTCCGGTGCCATTGAATGCTGTGCTGCTAGTGGTGGCGCCGCCACTTGTCAACAGGCTCCGCCATGATGCGTTCTGAAAAAAAGCAAAGTCCGACCCGCCGTCGTAAACGCGGGACAGGGCTCCGACCGTGTTGGTCAGGTGCCCGCACACAGCAATCCGAGTCATGCCTGAAAGGCTATTTGTTGCCGTGTAGCCAGCCTTCGACAGATTCGTAGTGCTGCCGTTGAAGACCGGCGCTGCGTAGCCATTGAACGCTGCGTTTGTAAACGTGGGCCTGGCCGTGCTGCTGCCGGTAACATGAGCAGCGGACGCGCTCTTGTCCTGCCAGTAGCCAATCGGATCGCCAGCCGCCACCGCACCAGTGCCGTCGCTGTTCTGCTTCATCGAAGACGAGTCAGCACCGTCCAGCCAGAGGACACACCCGCTGATGTCCAGCGGGCTACTCACCGCACTCACCGACCCAGCATCGGTGGTGTACAGAGAGTCAGACGCAGACGCATCCAGCCACAGCGCCAGGCCAGGGATCGACGCTGGCGAGTCGTTAGCGGACGGGCGGAGGAGGCGGGGATTCATCGCCATTGTGTGGCTCTAGCGTAGGTTGATGTAGGGTCAGGTGCGACGATGGATGTGCGGACCCTGACCGGGCCGCCATCCGGTAGCCGAAACGCCATTTCTCACCCCTTTGCCATAACGGTCATCGCACAAGTCGTACCACCCACCACAACGGGCACAACGTAGTTCACGGCAAAACATGCATCCGGGACTGGATGAATGCCTACAGTCACGGCAGTGCTGACTGCTGAGCCGTCTGAGTAAATTTGCACCGGGGTAACACCGGGGCCGGGAGAGCCGTGCCAGTTGATTTGAGTGCATGAGTTGGCGGCGGCGATCATCACGCATGCTCCACCAAATCGTCCAAAAGGAAAGCTCCCGGACGTTGTGGCGGCCGATGAGTTGGCCACAATCACAGTGCCGGGAGAGAAATGACGCGCGATCTCGTTCATCGGTTTTTCACCCTGTAGGCATGCTTGTCAATGATCTTCTCTCGGAGCTCCCCGTCCTTCGCCCTGGGGTTCTTCCGCTTTTCCTTCCGCATCTCGTTCTTGATGATCGACTCCGACAGAAGGACTCTCTTGGGCGGGGCTTCGCCTGGGTCGTAGTTCACGCTTCCAGTAACGTGCAAGCGGCGCTTCCTTGCTACGCGGAGGACATCGTCGTTGGACGTTACCCATGCTGCCGGATCCTTCCAGCCACGCTTGTCCGCGATTCCTGCGCAGTAGTACTTTCCCGCGATATTGATGCCTGCCTGGCGGGCTTCTCGGGCAACGTACTGAGCCTGACGCTTGGGCATGTCGTTGAGCTGCTCGTTGTTCTGGCGGCCCTCAAGGAATGCTCGGTCGGTGCCTTTTGTTCCCGGCGGAGCTTGAAGAGCGACCATAGTCGCCCACCTCTCACCGTAGGGCAGGGCATTAATGTACGTTTCGACGCAACCGCGTTCTCGGACTTCAAAGGGGATTTCCATACAAGACTATTGGCCTGGGGGAGGCTGTTCTGGACCGGGTTCTTGACCGGGGGGAGGAGGCGGGGGAGGAGGGGGCGGAACGGCGTACCGGGTGATATCGACGTTCATCGCCTTGCCCCAATCCTCCAGGAGGGCGTTGAAGATTTCCGGCCTGCCAGCCTGCAACAACCCTTGCGCAACAGGCATGATGATCTGCATCGCGTTGTTGATGTTTTCGATTCGGGTGGCGATGTTGGGCTTTCTGGCCGAACCGGCCTCAACGCGATACGAGTACTCACGGACAATCGACTCAGGGTTTTCGGCTTGGACATGGAGCTGCCACGCTTGAGCCGCCATAGGGCCAAGGAGAGGTGCAATGTCCTGCGGGTATATAAGCCACCGGGCGAGGAGGGCTTCTTTGCGAGCAACCTCAGACAGAGCGTCTTCCAAAATACTCGCATAGTCGTCCGGCCTCACGCTGATCTGCTCAGACTTCACGGCAGCTTCTGCTGCACTCCTGAAGCTCGCGCGTGTCATGCCGTAGATGAGTTCTGTCAGGCCAACTCGTCGGTCGAACAGCGCCGTGACCTCGGCGATGATGTTGTACATGTCCTGGGTGACACCGGGCATGTTGAACACGGAGATCACATCGTTCACCGACCGGCCGACAGCCTCGGAGATTTCTACGATGTTGAACCCGCCCTCGGCCTTGTCCAGAATCTTTGCCTTGATATCTGGGTCGGCATGCTTTGATACGCCGATCAGCGTCTGGGATGACGTTGCGATCCGGGTCGCAAGGAAGCTCATCGCCCAATTGATGAACCGCAACTCGCCAATGCCGGGGCGGATCAGCGAGATGGGCCAGGAATATCCGGGTTTGCCGTGCCACGCCAAGAGGGTGAACGGCCAGCCATTCGGCTCAGCCCAGAACGGGATGGGCCATTGAGCCGCCATGAACAAGGACTGAGGAACGCCTGATTCGTCCACCTCTTCTTGTAGCATCTGCGGCGGAATGTTGAGCGGGAAATCCACGCCCTCCGCAATGACCAAGAAGCAATTCGGCCCCAGGGAGTCGAACTTGCCACGCAGGTCTTGATCTGAGTCCTTGAGCCTGTCACCGAACCCGGTCTTGGAGTAAATCTCCCAGTAGACGATCAGGTCGTTTGTCTTGCCCGTCTTTTTCTTTTGCTCGTAGCCACGCTCGGATGCGTTGCTCTGCTGGGAGTAGGACTCAACGTGGCCCTTCAGGTCGTCTCGGGAAAGTCCGTACTTTGCCGCCACTTCATCCAAAGGCTGACATCTTCGGCGTGCAGCCCAGCGGATGTCTTCGTACTCATCGGCGTCGGGATCCCATACCAGATTATCGACGGTGTCGTAGAACGACCCTGCCAGACGGGTCTGGCCTCCAGGCGGGGTGTAGAGTTCATGCCACCACACGCCTGCGCCTTTGATGAAGGCTTCCTCTACGACCTTGCGGGAGTGCTGCTTGAGGTTCAGCTCGTTTGGGGTGTAGTTAAGATAATCTTCCAGGAGCTTGGCGGTGACCTTGCGAGAGTCCTGCATCATCTGCTGCTGCTGGAGCATCTGCTGGTACTGCATCATCCCAGGGTCGGGCATCATCACCGGCTGACCGTCAGGCCCCATGACGGGCTGGCCATCGGGGCCCATCTGCGGAACTGGAGGTTGAGGGAAGATCCCCAGGAGCTGCGGGCCAAGGACGGGGTATTCCTTGGGGGTCACGGCTCGGGTTGGATTTCTGTGGTGGATGACCGCCGTAAATAAACGGACGGCCTCCCACACACGGTTCACCATCATCCTGAAGGGCGGGGGATCTAGGCCCTTTACATACCCGCGTTCGCCTCGGGCGTAGGAATCCTTCCACATGAAGTCCGGATCCCCCGCGAAGAATCCCATCGCTTCCGCTGAGTCCTCACTAAACGGTCGCTTATATTTCTCAGCCAGCTTGATCTTCTCAAGCCAGCCTTTGACTATGGGCCGCAGGGGCATATCTTCCATCTGGATCTCCTACTGACTAATGCCCGATCAAGCCTTTTTGGGGGCCACGGAGGAGACTTTCTTCTCCAAAAGGCTGACTTTCTCGCACAGAATCGACATAGTCGGATCCTTGGCCTTGTGTTCCCAGTAGCCGTACCGCTTCCAGTCCGGGAACTCATTCACCCCGGGATCGGTGAGGTGGTGGACCGAGGGCTTGATCACCCCGCCCAACTCCCCTGCGATGGCCCAGAGCGTCAGCGTCCGGGAAGCCTTGACCGACACAATCGCCGGAACCGGGGTCGCGCCTTCATGGGCGTAGAACAGGACAATGTCCCCCAACTCAGCCGTGGGCATTTCGTAGCTCATGTCACTTTCCCTGTTGGCCCAAGGATGATGCAGGGGTCTTCGGACTCCCGCTGGCGGCGCTTTCGCTCCACCCGCCACTTCACCCACCACGGATCCGGGCCGTAGGTCTTTGGGGGTGCGTGGTACTTTGGTTCGTATGCACAGAGGTACTCAAGTGTCTGCGCCGCATGCACTTCGCCGCGAGTCTGCGGTGCGTCGGTCACAAACCTCTGGCCGTTGACTGTTGTGGTCTTCTTCCTGTACCGCTTCATCTCGCGGACAAGGTTGGGACAAGCCCCGTCAAGAATCTTGAGCCTTGTCGTCCCGTCGCCTTGTATGTGGAGCATCTGGCGTACGAGTGCCGTACGGGCCGGGATGTCGTCGGAGCCAGGGAGGAAGGACGATCCGCCGATCTGGAACTTGACCTTCCGCTTCTTGAGTTCCTCTGAGTACAGCTCATGCGGCAATCGGCCCGAGCCCAAGTCTCTGAGGGTTCCTCCGTGCATGTCCATGATCGCACAATACACCGCCTGCTCGCGGACCTTCTCGGCAAACTGCTCTGCCCAAATCAGAGCATTGCAGTTGCGGATGTAGAGTTCGTCGTAGATCAGCAGGAACTTCTCGTTTGGTGGAACAGCACCGAAGAGAGTAGCCATCACCGCATGGCCAGGGTCAATCGCTACATACCTTGTCCAATCGGGAGGAACCTGACCTCCAGGCAGTTCGCTTCTGGGGTAGGTGTGGACGGCCAGGTTGAACGTCGGGTACATGAGCGTGGATTCAGTTGTGAATTCACCCTCGGCTCGCATCTTGAGTTCTTCTTGACCAAGAGCGCTCCAGCGTTCGATGTTCTTCCGCTTCTCTTCACCGTCGATGAAGTCGTTATCAAGGAAGCGAAAGGTGAACTTCTTGATAATGGGGTTCTCTATCCCCTCGTCCACCGCTTTGTCGGCGCGCTCGCACAAGCCAATCAGTGCGTCGTTCCGCGACCACGGCATGGCACTCCAGACAAACCGGCCCTTGCGGTCGGCAAGTCTTGCCTGAGACTCACCGACGAACGCCTCATTCGTAACGTCCTCGTCAATCCAAATAAGGTCGGCCTGATAGCCTTGGGGCGGTTCACCCTCGGAAGAGAAGCACCAGATCGTCCAGCCGTTGGTCAACTCCAGCTTGTTCAGATACCCGGCGTTCTTCAGCACCCAAGAGACATCCTTGATCATTCTTGGGGGAATGAGCGGAGGTGCGGGTTTGCTTTTTGACTTGTCGTCACCCGGGCGGATCGAACGCCATGCCCCAGTCTTCTCGTCCTTGATGATCCGAAACGCCCCAGCCTTCAGGAGAATCGGATAGATGACCAGGCCAATGTGTGGCCAGTTCCGACCAACTATTGCCAGGTTGCCACCCTCCTGCGGATATTTCCCATAGGGATCCTGACCCGTGGCGGCTCGGGCGGCTTCCACAGCTACGGCAAGCGTTTTCCCCCCACGGTTGCCGCCGAGGACAATTCTCTCGCTCACCATACACTTGTGGAATTCCTCCTGATGCGGCATGGGTTCGTACAGCCTCAAGGCTTCCAGCCGCCGTGAGGCGAGTTCTGACTGGAGGTCTTTGAGCTGGCCGAACTGATGCTGTGTGATCCCGCCCGGGGCATCAGGCTTTGGGGGCGGTTCGATCTGGCGTGGGTGCTTTCTCATTCCATTCCCCGCAGATGTTGCTGGATAACGTCCTTGGGAAGCGCGACTCCTCGTTTCGCAACCAAGTCGGCGGGAACCTCTTGCACTCCCCCCACATCGCCGGTGCCTGGGGATGCCACCACCGGCAGGTTTCGCACTGCATCTACCACCTCAACTTTCTTGATATTCATGGCCGCTTCCATCACCTGGCGGCGAAGTTCCGATTCCAATTCCTCATCAGTCATCAACTCCAAGGGCTTCTTGGCGCCACCCATGGCTGTGTTGTTAGTGATCAATCTGACGACAGAGTCCAGCATCTTGGTTCTGAACGCACCCCCGACAGGAGCGTCGAAGAACTGCTTCATAAACACATTGCCGAACCCACGCACGCCACCGAAGTACTCCATCAGCACTTCCAGCAACTCAGACGAGTGAGGGATGCTTGCCCCGCCCAGGCGAGCGGAGCCGACGAACATCTTCACCGCACCCTTCTCAATCTCGTCCAGCTTGCTGTTGGTCTTCTTCTTTCTTTCACCCTTGAGCTTGTTGTTGCGGCACTTCCGACAACGAGCGTGGAAGCCGTCCTTGGACTTGTGGAAGTAGGTCGTAGTGGCGGGCCATGACAGCCCGCATTCGATACAGACCTTGTCAGCCACTATTCACCCACCACGCCCGGTTGCCAATCCGATTCCAGCCATTAAGCAGCGAAGCGGGAAGCACTTCGGTGTCATCGACGGCGATGATTCCGCCAGGCTGGAGAAGCGGCCGAAAGTATTCGATCTCCCTGCCAACCACATCCGCCTCATGGGAGCCATCCAAGTACACAAACGCATACTGACCATGACCCAGGTTCATGTACTCCACGGATGTCATCTTGTAGTGCGTGAACTTCTCGGCGTGAGGCGAACTGGCTATGACAGCCTTCATCCTCTCGTACATGGCATCGTCGTATTCCATCGTCACCGGGCCGTTGGGGATCTTGTACGGGATCCCGCCGTATGGATCGACGCCGATGACCTTGCGGCTGTTGGGATGTTCAACGGCCAGAAGAAGCGAACCGCCCTCCCGGTTGCCGACTTCCAAAAACGTGCCGGCCGGCGAGCGATCCATCAGCCCCTTGAGCCACTCCATTTTTTTATGAAAGCCGTCCGATAAGCGAACGTACTTCCGCAGCTCGTCGTTCTTGAGCCTGTCGGCCGCCGGGGACCGGAAGTCGATCAACCTCACGCTGCTATCGACATCGGCCTCCCATGAGGACTTGAGTTTGTCCGACACCCCCTTGGCGTCGATGAAGACCGGCTTGCCAACGCACTTCGGCTTCCAGTGGCCAGCCCATGCGTCCCAGTTGCAGAACACGGGGTTGTAGCCCAGCCTCTGCGTCCCTGACAGCGAAACGTCCCGGGTCATGGTCACATCTTCAGTCGAAGCCTTCTGCGACTGATAGATGTCAGGATACTCGTAGTAGAACCAAGGCTTGTCACCTTCCTGCTTGGGCTCGGTGAGTTCAAAGACCCGCATGTCGTACATGATCAAGCCCGTGGGCAGGGCGGCGCATTCCTGAATCCCGCCCAGCTTGACGGCCGTGTGCCGGTCGTACATCTCCAACTGGAAATCAGGATTAGGGTTCAGCGACTGCTGGTTCTGCCACCGGAACACATAGACGCACTCATGCGGCGGCGGGCCACAGTAGGGAGCGCCGATGATCACCGGGCCCTTGTGGTAATGGTCAACCAGGAAGTCGAAGGAAGACTTGAAGAACGGCTTTGCGTCTGGCCCGCCGAGATCAGGCTTCATGTCCGAGTCGATCATCACCAGCACATCGACGCCGAACTCACGGGCCTGAAGCACAGCCCGGTTGCGGGTCATGGTGATCGGCGTATCCGCAAGATTCCAAATGCGGATCTCGCCTACGCGGTCATCACGGGAAAGCTCCGAGACAAGCGGAACCATCCACTCCCGGATGTCCGGGACTTCAGATGAAATCCCGCCATTGCCGCCGTACGAGAACGTAACCAGACCGACGTTGAACTTCTGTTGCATGTGTCACCTTGGGGGAGAGGTGGACAAGTATACACTAAATGTAGAACGCGGGCAGGTGCGAGAACCGCCCGCCCGGCCTGGGTCTGATCATGGCAAGTGGGCTGGAACCCCGTGCCTGCTGGAACTGGCGAATAACGTCCTCTCGGGCCTGGGCTCGGCGGCGCCTCTCTGTGTCCAGTTGCTCGCTGTAGGATGGGCCCTCCGCCTTGCGGGCCTCCCGCTCGGCGCGTTCAGCAGCGGCCTTCTGATCTCTCTCCTCCATGAGCGAGTCAATCGACTTCCCCTGCGACGACAGATAGTCCTCGTACAGTTTGGCCGCGTCTAGCCGCGATCCGTCAGGCACGCCAGTCAGGCCGCGTGATTGCAGCCACTGGGCTTGGGCGTCGACGTCGGACTGCTTCCTGCTGTTGGATCCTCTGCGGCGGACTCCGTTCTCCACAATCTCATCCTGCAGCTCCGCCCACATCGTCGGCGACATTCGCTCTCGCCGCTTCTCGTCCTCTAACGCGCGGTAGACTGGGTCGTTGTTGTATGCGCTCGCCCTTGAATTTGTCGCAAAAAGCTGCCGCATCGCCTCAGCCTCCGTCATTCCCTTGTATGCACCGTCCTTATTCAGCTCGTAGTGACTCTTTGGCGTGCCGTCTGGGTTGTTTTGGGTCTTGTTCCGGGCGGCATATATTGCGTCCCAGCTCTTGCTGTCCGCTGGCTTCGACGGCCGATCCGCCAGCGACGGCAGCACCCGCTTTACGCCACCGCGCATTGGGGTCGCGGGACGATCAGTAAAAACTATGGCACCGGCAGCGACGGCCGGCCGGTCTGGCTTCGCGACATCTGGCCGACCGCGGCCGGCAACCATCTGGCTGGCATTTGGATTAAACCGGCCGCCTGACTGCTGCGGCGGCGGCGGCGAGGGGAAGATCCCGCCCTTGCCAACAGGAACCTGATTGCCTTGCCGGTCAAACCCATATCCTGGAACAGGGGTCCAGGAAGGCCCGCTGCCCGGGGCCATGCGAACCCCAGTGGAGGGGGCGGGCGGGGGCGGCGCGGGCGGGGGCGGCGGCGGCGGCGCGGGCGGGGCCATGGAGAGGTTCGACGGCTGGTACTGCGATGGAAACGCTTGGGCTGCGAGGTTGGGAAGGGGGCTTTGCTGCGGCTGCGCGGCAAGGTTGGGGGTAAAGGGGTTCTGCCAGCCCTGCTGCACCATCTGACCGGCCTGGTTCCACGCAGAGCCGATGTCGTACTGCGGCATGCCACGGGCCTGGCCGGTCATGTATGGCGTCTGCTGATTGTTCAACGCCTGAATGAATGCGTCCCGTTGGTTGTAGTTTGGCGTGGACGAGTACGAGCCGTCAGGCTGACCGTACCTAGCAGTGAAAGGGGCGGGGCGGTCCTGGCTTTGGTAGTTGGCCCAGTTGCCGTCCGTGGGACTGGTGGGCTTCTGGGGTGCTTGGCCGTAAGGAGACGAGCCAGGAGAGTAGGACTGGTTCAGCGTTGTGTTGCCGAACTTCTGTGTGTTTTGTTGCGGGGCGTAAGCAGCAAAATCCCCAGCAGGATTCTTCTGGTACGGAGTCGATCCGGCGTAGGGGCTTTGAGTAGGTTGGGCTTGGCCGGTGGCGAATGGCTTGGCTTTGATCATCACCGCTCCTCGTTTATGTCAGTCCCAAGACCCTGGCCGTAGATCATCCGCAGCCGCTCCATGTCCTCGTAGGGAATGTCGGCGCGGGCCTCGGCTATGAGCTGCCGTAGGAAATCAAGATTCTGGATGGCTGCTTGTTCGTTCATATGGAAACGGCCGGGCAAAGGATTCAACCCCTACCCGGCCGCCCCCCGAACCCCCGAAGGGGAAGACTTAGCTGTTCTGCGTAGCCAGGCCCAAGTTGATCAGAGCCTGCGCCACTGAAGTGACATTACTGAGCGTTACGCCCTGAACCGATGTGGCCGCAGCACCGAAGAAGCCGAGCTTGCTGTCAGACCCCGTGATGTTGTTGATCACGTTGCCAACCCGAGTGCCGACCTCTTCATCAGCCAGGCCGATGATGATCTTCTGCTTGAGGCTCACGCACCGAACTCCTTGAGGTAGACCAGGGCACCAGCCGCAGCAGTCGTAGCGTTGGCCGTAACCGCCGCCCGACCGTAGTACACCAGGCTTCCGGTGGGAGCAGCCAGTGCGGCAGTTGCCGACTGGGTGATCCCGTAGCCACCAGTGTTGCCGGAACTCGTCGCAGCAGTAACGCTGTTGATCGTCGTTCCGGTAATGTGATGGCCAGGATTCACAGCGACACCGATGCGGACCTCGGTCGGACCTTCCACCGTCACCCAGAAGATGTCGTTGGCGGCCACGCCCGCACTGGACAGGTACTCGTCCGTGATTCCGGCCACAGCCTTGTCGGCTCGGCCGTCCTCATAGACATACCCGGCCACGCTGGAGTTGCTGCCAGCCACAAGGCTGACGGCCCGCTTCCCGTACAGGGTCGCACCCGAGCTATTCCGCACAGCAATGCACTTCTTCAGCTTGTTGCTGCGAACCCGTCCGGTGATCGGATCCACATCCGGAAACACCTTCACAACACCCACCCAGTTCTCGCCCTCAGTGGCGCTCGTCACTCCGAGCGTCTGACCAAGGGCGAAGGGCGGATCAACGTACAGACTCATCTTTCGATTTCTCCTGGATCAGACAACGAGCTTGAAGAAGTTACGCGGGCTCTTGAACTTGAGGTTCCCGAGCGTGGACACCACATATCGGAACTGCTGGGTGAGTTCGTCGTAAAACGGACCCTCCGAAACATAGAGCTGCGACTCCATGCAGAGCAGTTCGACGTTGCCGGTGGCAAGGCCGTACCCGGTGTTCGCCGGTACACTAACCTCGCTCCCAACCTCAACGCCGTCCAGCTCAAACACATCGGTGAAGCCATAGGACCGCAGGCCGTTCTGGCGGCTGACGATCACTCGCTCCTTGGCGTCCAGCGTGTTCAGGAAGTCGATGAACAGACGCCGGTCCAGGAGGACCATATCGACCTGATCCTCCTTGGTGTCGTTCCGGCGGGTCTGGTGGATCGCCTCACGGACAGCCTTCACGCAGTTGTCCTTCCAGGTGCTAGCACCGAAGTAGGACGAGTCCGCGTTCACAATCACCGGGCTGAAGAAGTCAAACTCCGGCTCGGACGAGCCGTTGGGCCAGAAGCCCTGAGCCGTCGCACTGCCGCCGTAGGCGCCCAGCACAGTCGAAAGACCGGCGTAGGTGTCGTTGGGCAGATAGAACGGGTCATCGCCGCTCACGCTGAGCCGGTCCTGGGCACCGGTGAGCGTGGAGTTGATGGTGTTGCCAGCCCCCATGAACGATTCGATTCCGTGGAACCGAAGCTCATTGCCAGAGGCGTATCCGTCCTGAACCCACTCCTTGGCCAGGTACTGCTCCATGCTGGTCAGAAGGCGGGAGGCCATCTTACCGGCGACGTTGACAAGCGCCTGGGCCGAGCGGTTCTCAAGCATCTCACGCTTGTAGATCGCATCGGTAACTTGCGCGCCCCGGTACTCAAGCTCAGCTTTCTTCCAGAGATTCTCGCGGGCGAAGGACCGAGGAGTCTCGCCGTTGTTACCGGAAGGATTGTGGTTGCGATACTGAATTTCCCAGTCAAAGCCACGGCCACTCATGTTGGTGCGGATCTGACCGGCACCCTCCAGGGCGGCGAAAAACTTGTACTTCCGCAACGACGCAATCTCTTCCTCCCGAAGGTGGTTGACAATCGTCGTTGCAATACTACGAGCCCAATCAACACTGCTGCTCATCAGATGACTCCATCAGTCACTAGTTGGCCTTTCAGCCGGTCTTCAAAGCTCATCCTCTGGCGCGGTGCCCGAGGCTCTGTGGTTCCTGCACTTCGGTTGGGGGTGCGGGTTGCTCGCTCCCGAAGGAACTGCATGTTCTGTTGGGCAACCGGATCCGGCGCCTGCTGCGGCTGCTGCTGCATTGCGGGAGAATTGAAACCCTGCTGCTGGATCTGCTGGTAGCGGATGTTCAGCAGGTCACGCTGGAGCATGGAAGTGGCGTACTTCCAGCGGGCCTCGGGGTTGGTGATCCCGATCTCGGAAGCCTGCTGGATATACGCCTGGATGGCTTGGCCTTCTTGGGAGACTTGGCCGTTCTGGTCGTACAGCCAGTCAGCGTTCTGCTTCTCCAGCGACGACACGTAGGTCTGCTGCTGGTATTGGCCCAGTTGCTGTTGAACCAGCTCTTGGGCCTTTTGCATCGCTACTTCTTCGACGAATGGCTTGAGCGTGTTCTCGGGGTCCGTGACGAACTTGCGGGCGAAGTTGGCCGTGTAGTCCTGGTACTTCCGCAGCGCTTCCTGTGCATGGAGCGGGGCGTTGGGATCGATGATCTCCTTGCCCGTCTGCGGGTCGCGGATGATGTAGCCCTTGTAGGACTCATCCACTTCCGGGGGCGCCCACCACTTCGGTCGCTCAGCGGGCTTGGGGGCTTGGGCCGCAGCCTGTTCCTGCTGCCACTTCAGATACGCATTGCGGTTCTGAAGGTACTCGTTGGCATAGGGGACAACCTGCTGGTACTGCGAGAGCTGACGCTGGGCTTCGTTGAGCCCAGAGTAAGCCGTGTACAGATTGCGAGCGATGGTGAGATCGTCTTGGCCCTGGAAGTCCGGGAGCGCCTTGAACGCTTCGTAGGGGCTGGTGAACCCACCGTAGTCCTGCTCTGGCGCGGACTCAACCGGAGCCTCTGGGGCTTCTGCTACTGGTGCGTCGTTGAGAACTTCTTCTTCTGCCATGATCTCTTAGCCTTGGGGGGGGAAGGGCTTCTAAGAGATCAATGGGAGGGATATGGCCAAATTGTTACACCTACTGCGATAGCAGGCCCTGAAGCACATGCTGCACTGTCGGCACGCTCCAAGAGTTTCCCATCATTCGGTATCGCTCTGTGTCCGACGCGCCGGCCGTATGGCCGCGAGGAAATCCAAAAAGCCCCTCAACCTCTTCCGGCGACATCATGCGGAATGAGCCGTCATCAAGTCGGACCATGTTGAACGGCATGCCCTTACTCAGGCCCGCCGTCAGCGTTCGCACTTTGGGGTCATTGATGTCCTTGCCGTGCCGCTGCCACGGGGTCTTGCCGTCCGCATGCGTGCGATACATGTAGTCCGCAGCGTTTGGCTTGTAGAACCGCGCATCTACCACTGGGTCCAGTGCATCGCGGAACAATGCCGTGGACTGAGTGTGCAGGGACTGCGGAAGGTTTGTCCAGAACGCACGCTTGCGGCGCATTGGCCCAAATTCTGCCGCGTCGTACACCACTGGATCGACACCGATCATGCGGGAGATTTGCCGCATGTCATCGTCCTTGCCGACCACATTTTCAAACATCCAATATCGCGGATCGAACTCGTCCCTGATCCGCAGAGCCTCCTGCAAGCCAGGCCCTGAACGCTCTCCACTCAGCCCCTTGCTGGCAGGGTTGGCCCTGCTCAAGTCTTGGCACGGGAACCCCGCGCACATAAGGTCTGGCCGCTCGCCATCCACGTTTCTCAGGTTCCGAACGTCGCCGTACTGGACAACGTCTGGGAACTGTCTCTCCAGCACTCCCTGCGCTGCCTTGTTGAATTCCGCCGACCAGTGGCGGTTTACTGGAATCCCCATGCCCTCCAAGGCGACCCGCGCGCCGCCAGCGCCGTCAAAGGGAGCCAGCAGCGTAACGCCTTCTGAGGCGTAACGCGGCGGCGTAGCCTGGTCGGCAAGCCGAGCCAGCACCTTGGCTGCCCGCGTGTATTTGTCTGCCATGCATTGGTCCTGCGCCTACAGGACTAATGCCGTGGATGCCGAAGTTCCGTTCTGTTACGGGGAGTCGTCTTGTTGCATCA
>Ga0172373_10005621_pt1 | contig 17113 bp, 14 predicted proteins | sample Lak10m_2_FD_114546 | JGI IMG/M metagenome (GOLD analysis project Ga0172373, IMG submission 114546) | Freshwater microbial communities from Kabuno Bay, South-Kivu, Congo - kab_092012_10m | ecosystem: Environmental > Aquatic > Freshwater > Lake | place: Democratic Republic of the Congo...
GGTTACAATTTCTTTCGGCATGGTGGTCTTCCTCTCCTTTTCACTTGGCGGTGATTGGAGAAAGATACCATGCCTTCTTTTAATAGACTAATTTTCGTTACCAACCTTGCGTTGTAATACTAGCACCATAGGTTAATAGCATATTTGAAACCTTCCCCTTCCCATTTCCCCCAGGGCAGGAACCCAAAGAAGACCCGCGTGCGCAAGCCATCAGCCAAGCCGCCAAAGAACTCGTTGAACAACGAGATCGCTGGCTGAATGCAGAAAAGACCTCGGAGGTCTCACAGGAAGACTCCAAGGACTTGAAGCCATCCAAGAAGACCTCCGAGGTCTCGACACCCAAAAGAACCCTCACCAACTTATACAACCTCCGCCCCACATGGCTGGAACTGGCCCACAAACGGCTCGATGACGCCGTCTTCACCGCCTACGGCTGGAAGAATGACCTGTCTGATGAAGAGATTTTGGAGAAGTTATTGTCCCTGAATTTGGAGAGGGCTAGTTAAATACCTGAAATTAGACCTGACATGAAATTAGACCTGACAGGTTTTAGAAACCTGTCAGGTCTGGAGATAAACGATGCCTACCGATATTCCCCCCATCACCTACGGAACGTTTTATCACATCTACAATCGCGGCAACAACCGTGAAAACATATTCCTTCAAGAACGAAACTACGCTTATTTTATGGAGCTATGGTGGAAACACATCAGCCCAATAGCAGAAACATGGGCATATTGTCTTTTAAGAAATCACTTCCATGCGACGCTGTTTATCAAAAACAGGGAAGACCTGTCAGATATCAAGATCAAAGAACCAAGCCAATATTTCTCCAACTTCTTCAACGCCTACGCACGCGGAGTCAATATCGCCGTCCAAAGAACGGGCGCACTGTTTGAACGTCCCTTCAAAAGAATACCAGTAGACAGTGAAGCATATCTATTGCGCCTTATTGTTTACATTCATCAGAACCCACAAAAACATAAATTTGAAGATGATTTTCGTAATTGGAATTATTCGTCCTATCACGAACTTATAGCCAATGTCCCAACCCGCTTGCAAAGAGATCGAATGATGCACTTGTTTGGAAGCCCGCAAGACTTCATTAGAATTCATCAGGAAATTCAGCCGCTTGAAAACTTTGAAGATGAAGATTAAATAAAAAAGACCTGACAGGTTTTGAAAACCTGTCAGGTCTTTCACTATTTCTTCTCTAGCACTCGCTAAACCCACAAGCATAGCACTTGCGGCAACCCTCTTCATTCACCACGGCGGCCTCGCCGCACTCGGGGCAGATGTCGCCGATCTTCATGGCGGGGGCGGCGGGTTCGTGAGCGCCGCCGTTGCCGTTCGATTTCACTTCCTCAACAGCAGTGCCGTCCTTTTCGCGCAGGTACTGGTCGAGCACCTGACCAATGCCATCGGGCAGAGAGCGCACGCGGTTGATGCCGAAGCCGAGGGAGCGTCCGCCGCCGATGCCGATGAGCTGCACAACGACCTCGCGCATTCTGTCCACGGGAGCAACGGGGCTTGCCATGCGCAGGATGTAGGAGATCAACCGTCCAATGGCTTCGGAGACCGCGGCAATTTCAGAGCCAGCCTTGGCCGTGTTCACGAAAGCTTCAAAGGGCTGGTTGCCGCCATTCTCGTTGATGGTGACGAATGCCTTGCCTACAGGCGTTTCGATGCTGTGTGTGCGTCCAGTGAGCGCCTTGGGGCGTGATTTCTTCGTCCCATGCCAGATCGTAGGAGCTGCCGCAGCAACAGGAGCCGTTTTCGGCTCGGAAGAAGCGGGGGCTTTCTTATCCGCGGTGGCTTTGGTTTCCAGAACCACCTTATCGCGGGAGCCCGTCACATACACGGTAATTCCCTTGCAGCCGAGTTCCCAGGCAAGCTGGTAGGCTGTGGCAACGTCCGCTTCGGTGGCGCCTTCCGAAAAGTTGACGGTCTTCGAAAGTGAGTTATCCACAAAGGCTTGCAGCGCGCCTTGCATGCGCACATGCTCTTCGGCGGTCACATCGCCAGAAACCACAAACGTATCGCGGACATTCTGCGGGAGTTCGGAGATATTCTGGCAGGTGCCCTCGTTCATTACCTGCTCCACAATTTCCTGCCGCTTCTCTTCACCGAGGCCGAGCTTCTTGAGGGCTTCATCGAAGCGCGGGCTGGCGTAGGTCAATTTCAGATCCTTGCCGTTGTCGTTGACGTGGCGGATATAGGCCAGCGCGAAGACAGGTTCGCAGCCGTAGCCTTCGCAGCCCGCGACCGTGGCGATGGTGCCAGTCGGAGCGACGGTGGTCTGGGCGGCGTTGCGGATACCGTGCTCTTTGATTCCGCTCGTGATCGCATCCCACTTAACCTCGGGCCTGCTCCAGTTATTCTGGTAGGGAGCCAACGCCTTGGGCGCACTCCACTTCATATCGTCCATATCGTAAATGGAACCTTCAATAGCGGGGAAAGGTCCGCGCTCTTCGGCAAGTTCCACACTGGTCTTCATGGCATGGTAACGGACGAACTCCATCACCTGCGCGCCGAATTCCTGACCCTCTGCAGACCCGTAACGCACGCCTGCGTGGTACATCAAATCCGCGAGGCCCATAATGCCAAGCCCAATGCGGCGCGCCTTGTGGGCGGCTTCCTTGAGCTGTGCCACGGCGGGCACATAGGCATTCGCTTCCACCACATCATCGAGGAAGCGTGTGGCGGTCACAACGCTTTGGCGAAGAGTTTCCCAATCCACGGTGCCATCGGGTCCGCAGTGCTCGTTCAGGTTCACAGAACCAAGACAGCAGTTTTCATACGGTCCAAGCCATTGCTCGCCGCAGGGGTTTGTCGCTTCCAAAGGATACAAGTGCGGCACGGGGTTGTAGCGGTTGGCGGCATCCAGGAAGAGCACGCCAGGCTCTCCATTGTGGTGCGCCTGCTTGACGATCTTGTTGAACAACTCGCGCGCATTGACTGTTTTATAGGTATGGATGGTAATGCCAGCGGCTTCGGCTTGCTCGAGGGTTCCGCTGAATCCCTTGTGTTTCATTTCTTCAAGGTCGGGGAAACGCAGCGCCCAATCCTTGTCATCTTTCACGGCTTGCATGAAGGCATCAGTGATGCCCACTGAAATGTTGAAGTTGGTGATGGAATTCTCATTGATCTTGCAGCTGATGAAATCTTCCACATCCGGGTGATCCACGCGCAGCACAGCCATGTTCGCGCCGCGGCGGGTTCCGCCCTGAGCGATCTCGCCGAAGGCATGGTCATACACGCGCAGGAAGCCGACAGGTCCCGTGGCTTGTCCTGCAGAGGTCTGCACTAATGCACCCTTGGGGCGCAGGCGCGAGAAGGAGAATCCATTTCCGCCGCCCGTCTGCTGGATCAACGCCGCGTCGCGCAAGGTCTGGAAGATGCCCGCGCTGTGGCGTCCCATATCATCGGTGATGGGCAAAACGAAACAAGCAGCCAGCTGCCCAAGCGGAGTCCCTGCACCAGTAAAAGTTGGAGAGTTCGGGAAAAACTTCTTGCTTGAAAGCAGGTGGTAATACTCAACGGTGCGCTTGGCAACATCCGCGCCCCATTGTTCTTCCACTTTTGCAACGTGGTAGGCCACGCGCCAGAACATCTCTTCGACATTCTCTGCAGGCTTGCCATCGTCACCACGGCGCACGTAGCGCTTCATCAACACCTGGCGGGCATTGTCGGTCAGGGCGGCTTTGGGCATCCCTTTGGCAATGGCAGGCGTTGGCAATAAACCGTTCTTGATCTTGGGTTCAACAGATTTTGCAACCATCTTTTCTCTCCTATAAATGTTTTTGATGGATTATTTTTATTTTTTTCCACAGAATTCATTGTAGGTCAGGCTTGCAGCCTGACATTTTTTGAAAAGGCAGGCTTTGGCGGGTTACTCTATAACGTCTGTGGCTGCGCACTTACTCGTTCTCGTCTGACAAAAAACGGCAAAGACATTCCCCCCTTGTGAGGGGGCGTCTTCACCGTGGGCTTAATCTTCCAGTAACTGATCTATCTCTGTGCGGATGGACTGCAGATCGTCCAAACCGAGGTACACGATCGCGTAGCGGACGTAGGCGATCTGGTCCACTTCTTTCAGGGTTTTCATCACCAGGTCTCCCACCACGCGGGATGAAACTTCCGCTTTGCCCATTTTCTGCAATTGGGTTTCCACCTGCCCGATCATGCGCTCAATATCCGCCGCAGAGACGGGTCTCTTGGCGCAGGAAATACGAATGCCCCGCGCCAATTTCTCGCGGTCAAACTCCTGGCGGCCGCCATCCTGCTTCACGATCAGCGGGGTGGCGAGGATGGGTCTTTCATAACTGCTAAAGCGCTGCCTGCACTTCAGGCACTCGCGGCGGCGGCGGATCCCCCCATGGCTATCGTGGGAGGTATCGAGAACTTTAGAGTCGTGATGCTTGCAATACGGACAACGCATCGAGGGAATTTCTCCAATTTATAGAACAAATGTTAGAGCCATATATGGGCGTTTCTGCACTGCATCCCCGTACATATGGTCAAAGTGTTCGGCATTTTAGCATCTTACATTGGCATTGGCAAGGGGTGATTAGTATGCGCGAGTCTTAAAATATCGTTGCAGTTCCCCCATTTTGTATTTTCCGTCATTCCCTTTCAGGGACGATGTGCGAGGATGGTGTTTTTCCATCCAAAGCAATCTCGTCCTCAGTATCTGAGATTGCTTCGGGCAAAGAACAAGAACGCCCTCGCAATGACGAAGCTAAAGATTTTTCAAGAACTCCATCACATACGGGTTGAACGTCTCAGGGTGGCATTGATGCGGCACGTGCCCGCAGATAGGCAGAATATGCGTATCCACCACATTCGGCAAAGACTTTTTCAGCTGCGGGAACGATGATGGTGCCAGGGTCTGGTCACGGCCGCCATAGATGAGCAATGTTGGTTGATACAAACGGGAAAGGTCCAAGTCCATTGCAGGCACCGTACGCGGGATGTTGTATATCCCCGATGCGGCGCGTTTGTAATCCAGCGCCGTCTGGAAGCGAATGTGTTCAGGGAGCACATGTCCTTCACGGTGTCCAATGTAATAACTAAAGCTGGTCATATCCACAAAGAAACGGAAAACACGGTAGGGTGTCATATCGATCAGGCTGGTGTTCAACAATTGATGCCGAAACACTTTCTGCAGCATCGGAGGCAATTGCCTGATATCGTAGAACGGGTTGACCAGCACAAGCGCCTTCACACGCTCTGGATATTTCAACGCATACATCAACGACAACCCCCCGCCCAGCGAATGCCCCACCAGGGTCATCGGCTCATTGACCTCAAGTGAGTCGATCCATTTCGAAAAATGACCGAATGTATTTTCGACTGTGTACTCGTGCGCATGGACAGGCTTTTCACTCTCCCCATGCCCAAGCAGATCGAGGGCATAGCCCGCATATCCTGAAGCCGAAAGCTCGGGAAGCAGATCATCCCAGTCATGAAGAGATGCAGCCAACCCATGCGTCAGGATAATTGGTGAACCTGCGCCCTGCTGTACATAATTTACTTTTTGTCCGTTTTCCAGAACCCCGTCAAGGGGCATTAATGTATTCATGTTCGTAATCATATTCGCATGTAACAGACTATGAAAGCCTTTTCCTGCTTACAAAGTCCTTACTACTCTCCAGCTATTTGCTTTCCATATCGTTTTGCAAGTTCGCGCCGCAATACCTTGCCGATGAAAGTCCTCGGGAATTCATCCATAAAAATAACGAAGCGCGGCACCAGGTGCGGCGGCAGCCTGCGTTTGCAATACGCGATCACATCCTCCGCGCTTGGCTTTTGGGTGGCGCCGATGATAAACGCGAACGGGTTGCCCGCCACAGCCACCACAGCCACTTCCTTGATCTGTGGAATTTCGTAGATCACTTCTTCCACATCGCGTGGGAAGGCAGGTTCCCTGCCAGCTTTCTCGGGATACCACATGTCCGCTTTGCGGGCGATGATACGGCAGAAACCATCCTCGTCCATTTGGGCAACATCACCCGTCAAGAGCCAGCCGTCGGCAGTCAACACTTCCTTCGTGGCGGCTTCATTCTTCCAGTAGCCCATCATCACCTGCGGACCACGGATGGCAAGCTCGCCAATATGCCCAGGTTCCACTTCCCTGCTGCCTGTTTTCAAGTCCACAATCGCAGCTTGCGTGGACGGAAGCGGCACGCCGATGGTGCCGACCCTGCGACTCTTCTTGTCCAACGGATTGGCATGAGACACAGGCGACGCTTCGGTCAGACCGTAGCCTTCCACAAGCAGACCCTTCGTCAGCTTTTCAAACGCTTCCTGCACTTCCACAGGCAGAGGCGCGGATCCGCTGATACAGGCTTTGATGGAACTGATCCCATATTTGCGCACGCCGCGGAAATTATTGATGGCGACATACATACTCGGCGAACCAGGGAAGATGGTCGGCTTGTATTTCTTGATGGTTTTCAACACATCCAAAATGATGAACTGCGGTTTCAGGATCAATGCCGCGCCCACAGAGACGGGCACATTCAAAGCGGTGGTCATGCCGTAGCTGTGGAAGAACGGTACAACGCACAGAAAACGTTCCTTGCCTTCCTCCGCATTTGGCAGCCAGTGACGGGTCTGCAAGGCGTTCGCCACAAGGTTGCGATGCGAGAGCATCACACCTTTAGACTGCCCCGTGGTGCCGCCCGTGAACATAATGACGGCCAGATCTTCGGGTTGCACATCCACCGTGGGAGATTTCGTATCCTGCTGGGCCATCCAGCGCTTCCAATGCAAAGCATTCGAGAGGTCAAGCCCGCGGTTGCGCCAGCGGGAAATTAAAAATTTTGGAAGGGCGAGGTAATCCGCAGGATCGGTCAACACCACATGCGGAATTCCAGTCTCTTGCTTGAGCTGCTTCGCCAACCCAGCCCATGTGGACATGGTGACCAGCACACTCGCGTCCACTTCCTTGATCTGGTGCGCCAGATCGGCAGGGTCGGTCATTGGCGGCATCAACACCACCGCCGCGCCCGCTTTCAGCGCTCCGTAATAACCTACGACCATCTGCGGAATGTTCGGTAATAGCAAAACCACGCGCGCACCTTTTCCAATTCCCAAGGCGAGCAAGGCATTGGCAAAGCGGTTAGCTTCGTGGTTCAACTTTCGGTAGGTAAGTTTTGTGCCTTCAAAATAAACAGCGGGATGGTTTGGAAAACGCCGCACCGAGGAGCGCAGCAAATGATGCGCGGGGATGCGCGGCACGTCCACTGTGTAGGGCACGCCACCTTCGTAGTGATTGAGCCATGCCCGCTCACGCTTCAATTCATCACGTGATGATTTGGGAGCGACGAAAGAGGAGTCGCGCCACGATTTTTTGGACTCGCCTTTCAGGAAGCTGGCGATGGCACGGTCCACTGCCTCGCGCCTCTCCAACATGACCATGTGGCCTGATACACGGACGTCAATATCCTCTGCGCCTGGAATGGACTTTGCCACCTTCTCGAACAGCGGACGGTCGAAGACAAGGTCGCGGTTTCCGCGAATGACCATGGTGGGCACTTGCAGCTTGGCGAACTTATCCCAGCCGATCCATTTGGAAAGGTTCTGATGATAGAAAGGCTTCAAGGCATGCGGGGGAGCATGCAGCCAATTCCGTGTGATCGGTCCGATCAGCCGCAGCACCGACATGGGCATATTCAACCCGAGCTTGAAGAATGGATTTAGTTTGAATTCCCCAGCGGTTGCAATGAGAATTAACTTCTCAACGTTTTCAGGGTGGTTCAGAGCATAGTCCGTCACCACCGCGCCGCCGAAAGAGTGGCCGATCAAAACAAAAGGCGTGGTTACTTTCAATTGGGTCAGGACAGTTTCAATGTCCTGTTGGATGCGGGGCATATCGTAGCCAGTGGTGGGCTTGTCGGAGAGTCCATGCCCGCGCAAGTCCAATGCAATGACGCGGTTATCCATCGCGAACTTTTGCATTTGGTATTGCCATTGCTCCGCCTTGCCGCCGAATCCATGAATGAAGACGATAGTGCGCAGCGGGCTTTCAGGCGAGACGTCGATCGCAGAAAGACGTATCAACGGGTCGGAAGATATGCGGATTTCGAGACGGTAGAGGTCAAGATCAATATCCATGTGTACCCTTTTCCATTGGCGAGGTTGGGTCGAACAAGAACTTGGGAAGTGTACAGGAGTTGCGCATGGATGTCAATTTATCTTGTGAAAATAAGTATATTAATTCGCCAAGTTTGTTTATAATTAAGCTGCTATGAGTTTTGAAAAAGCAGTGGAAGCCATCATTAAGGAAGCGCAGGAACGCGGCGATTTTGATAACCTGAAAAACAAGGGCAAGCCGCTGGATTTGAGCGCATACTTTGAGACGCCAGAGGATGTTCGCCTGGCGTATTCGCTGTTGCAAAATGCAGGTATCGTCTCACCAGAGGTTGAACTCTTGCAGGAGATCGCTGCACTAAAGGAACGACTGGCTGGCACGTATGAAGAAAGCCAGAGAAGCAGGATCAAGAAGATCATTGCAGAGAAACAGCTGCAATTCAATATGCTGCTGGAAAAGCAAAAACGTCAGAGAAAAGAGAAGTAAAAGGGACAGGATCATCACTTAGCGGGACTGGGGGCGTTTAATCGCTTTGACAAATCCCCCCCGCCCTGCTATACTCCTCTTATTGGTTGACTTTTACTGTCACAGGGTGGCAGTTGTTTGGTAAGGCATTTGTGTTTGAAACCTGCACAGGGACCTCGCGCGAGCAAGTCAGCGGAGGTCTTTTTCTTTTGACCTTTTCCGCCTCAGGCGGTTTAACTAATAAAATCTATTAATACATGAGGTATATAAAATTATATGAGTAAGAAAAACAAATTAAGAATTATCCCGCTCGGGGGGCTCGGCGAAGTGGGAAAGAACATGATGGCCTATGAATTCGCGGGCGACATCATCGTGGTGGATGCTGGCATTATGTTCCCCAAGAACGACATGCTCGGCGTGGATTACATCATCCCAGACTACGAGTATTTAAAGAAACGCGCGGGCCAGGTAAAGGCCATCATCATCACGCATGGTCATGAAGACCATATCGGCGCGATCCAGCACATCGTTGCGGATCTTTCCGCGCCTGTCTACGCCACCCCGCTCACCCGCGGATTGATCGAAGGCAAGCTGTTACGGAATAACTCACAGCACAAAGTGCAGCTTAAGACTATTCAAGCGGGCGAATCCAGCAAGATCGGGCCGTTTCAGGTGGAATATTTTCACGTGAGCCACTCGATCCCTGACGCTGTTGGGCTGGCGATCACCACCACTGCGGGCTTGGTCATTCACATGAGCGACTTCAAATTCGATCACACTCCCGTGGATGGCTGGCCGACAGATTTTGCGAAGCTCTCCGAATACTCCACTCGTGGTGTGGATCTGCTGCTCTCTGACTCAACGAACGCCGAACGCCCAGGCTGGACTCCTTCCGAGGCTGTCATCGGCCCCGCGTTCGATAAAGTATTCGGCGAAGCAAAAGGCCGTGTCATTATTGCCACATTCGCATCACTGATCTCCCGCGTGCAGCAGGTCGCTGACGCTGCCGCCAAAAACGGGCGCAAGATCACCTTTGCCGGTCCCAGCATGGTGGACAATGTGAAAATTGCCCGCAAGCTGAAATATCTGGATATCCCTGATGAAATGATCGTTCCGATCGACCAGGCTTTGCAGATGCAGGACCACAAGGTCGTCATCATGTGTACAGGTTCGCAGGGTGAACCATCCTCCATTGTGGGGCGTCTCTCGGCTGGCACGAACCGTCAGTTTGACCTCAAGCCGAATGACACGGTTGTGCTTTCCTCGCACCCCATTCCGGGCAACGAGGAAACCATCAGCAAGACCATCAACCGTCTGCTGCGCCGCGGCGTAAAAGTTGTGGATGACAGCGTGGCACCCATCCACGTTTCGGGGCACGCTGCACAGGAAGAGCAGAAATTGCTCATCAACCTTGTGCGTCCCAAGCATTTCCTGCCCATTCATGGCGAACTTCGTCAACTAAAACGCCATGCCGACCTTGCCAAGCAAGTCGGTGTGGATGAAAAGAACATCCTCGTCGTTGAAAACGGTCAGGTCATTGAACTTGTTGGAAATAAAGTCATGCTTGGCGAGCGTATCCCTGGCGATTACGTTTTCGTCACCGGCGAATCCATTGGCGATATCGACCACGATGTGATGCGCGAGCGCAGCCAGCTTGCCCGCAACGGCATCCTGCTCATCGACATCAGCGTAGATAAATTCACCGGCCGTCTGCTGCACGACCCCGAGATCATCACTCGCGGCTATGTCTCCCCTGAAGAAGCAGAGACACTGATCCCCGAAGTACAAAAACGCGTTATGAGCGTTGTCCACGAAGGAAAGCTAGACGACGAAAAAGACATCGTCAATGCGGTGAAGAGTTACCTGCATCAGGAAACAAAACGAAGGCCGATGGTCTTTGTGACACTCAGTAAGGCGTAAATCCAAATGACAGTCACCTTGAAGGTGACTGTCATTTTTTTAGCTTCCCAGCGATCTGCCGATCCACTTTCCCCATCGGGTAATCTTCCAGCTCAGCTACCTTCACCCACTTCAAATTCTTATACTTGGGGATTGAAACAGACTCACACCGAAATGCATGAACTGTCACCTTGAAGTGACTATACGCATGCCGAACAATTCCAAGCGCCTCGCCTCTTTTGACCTGAATCCTGCTCGCTGACTTAAGAGCTTTTTCCAACTCTGCGGCAGGGTTCTGCTCCACTCTCGCGTTCGGGAATTCCCACATCCCCCCCAACAACCCATCCGCAGGCCGTTGACTTAACAGCACGCGCCCGCGCTCCACGATCACTGCCGCCGCATGGATGTAGTGCGGAACCTGTTTCTTTGCCTTCAGCACGGGACGTAATTCTTGAGTCCCATTTTCGCGGGCTTTGCACATGTCCATTAATGGGCACAGCAAACAGCGTGGATTTTTTGGGAGGCAGATCGTTGCGCCCAAATCCATGAGAGCTTGGTTATAGTCACCTGCTTTTCCTTTTGGGAGATTCTGGGCGGCGAGATCCCATAGGATTTTTTCGCCAACAGGAGAATCGGCGAATTCGGTTACATCGTACAGCCGGGAGAATACACGGCGAAGATTGCCGTCGAGGGTGGGTTCGTCCATTTTGAAAGAGATGGACGCAATTGCCCCAACAGTGTAGCGACCGATCCCCGGCAGCGCGCGTAACTCTGTCAGATCACGAGGCAACTGTCCGTTAAAGTTTGAGGCGACTATTTTCGCGGCTTTATGCAAATTGCGGGCGCGGCTATAGTAGCCAAGTCCCTCCCACGCGTTCAAGACATCCCGCTCCGAAGCATTTGCCAATGAGGGAATATCTGGAAATAATTTCATCCATTTTTCGAAATAAGGAATGACGGTTTCGACGCGGGTCTGCTGAAGCATGATCTCAGAGACCCACACGGCGTACGGGTCTGGATGGTCACGCCACGGCATGGTGCGCCCGTGTTTGGAATACCATTTGAGAAGGGTTGTGGCCAGTTTCATAATCTATAAATAAAGAGCCGTGGCAAGGATAACCACGGCTCACTCCATTAAAAACCGATATTGCTTCGGTTTGGGTCTCGATACGTTTTTCGCACCAAACGCTCAGGACTGACTACTCGACCAACAGTAGACTCAATGACGGGTTAGAATTGAAAACCCGTGCGGACGGGCACGATCTTGTGCGAGTAATTCTTTACATATCCGAAGAGACGTTCCTGCAGGAGCGCCCAATCTGCCGAGGCAAGGATGCGGCGAGCTTGCGGAACATCAGTGGCGAGTAGGCCTACCTGGATTTGCGGGTATGAGCCATAAATGGTTGCCCACGCTTCGGCGGGCTGCAAACCAAGCCGCTGCACGCCAGGCACGAATTCACCGATAATAAATTCAAAATATTCCTGATCGCGCTCGGCGGCGATGTCCCAAGTCATTATTACTTTGACTGACATGTTATGTTATGCCCTGCGGCATTATCCTTTTTGATAATCCAGCACAACGACTTTGGTTTCGTCGGGCAGGCCTGAACGGGTCACTTTCAAGGAAGGCTGGGATTCGGTCTTGCCGAGTCCCATTTCCTTTAAGAACTTGTTAAGTGAGTCGAGGTTTAATTTTGAGTCAGCGGTGGAATAGTGCATCGGGATGACAAGGTTTGGCTCCAGCAAGCTGACGACTTCAGCAGCTTTGGCAGCATTGAGAGCACCGCCGCCTCCCACGGGAAGAAGCAGCACGTTGACCGTTCCAAGGGCTTCCACTTCGCTTTGGGGGGGGATTTCCTGCATATCGCCAAGATGCGCCACGGTGATACCGTCGTAATCAAACACATAAAGGGTGTTGCGGACCTTGTCCTTGTTCTTCTTGGAGCCTGTCACACCCGTTTGCACGGCGGTGATGAAGACTTCGCCAATTTCAAATTCGCCCGCGCCAGTAAGGACGTGGGTCGTGCTTTTTACTGCGTCACTGTTGTTATGACCAGGCGCATCATGGCTGATGGTGACGATCTCAGCCTTGAGCTTCAGCGCATCGTAACCGACCGCTTTGTGGTCAAATGGATCCGTCACCACAGTGGCGTAATTGCGCTCTGTGAGACGAAAACATGAATGTCCGAACCAGGTTATTTCCATAGTAGTAATGCCTCCGAAGTGGATATTATACCCGATGGGCACGCGTACCCAACGGTATTATTCTTCTTCAATTTTAGGAGCAGGGCAGTCATGAACGGATTAATTATCTTAAGGCATCAAAGCCTTCAAATGAAATTGCCCTAATTCCAGGGTTGTATCATAGTCTCATTTGGCGTATAGTTTTATCAGGTTAAGGAGCCGAACTTCATGGATACTCCAATTTACAACTGCCACATCCACACTTTCACAGCGGAAAATGTTCTCCCAAACAATTTCTTCATGCGCGGATTGGTAAAGGTCATGCGAGTTGAATGGATCAGGAAATTCCTGTTATTTTTCTTTGGCAGGCTCATTTTACACATGAATAAGGACACGGCAAGGTTGACCGGGCGATTCTTCGCGCGCGGTGCGTTCGAAAATCAGCAAAAGATCTTTGAGTATGTGCAAAAGCAATACCCAGACAACACCCGCTTTATTGCCCTGCCGCTGGATTTTGAATACATGGGCATTGGAACTCCGATTTTGCCGTATGAAAGTCAATTGAAGGAACTGGCAAAGCTGCGCGACACGTACAACGATATCCTTATCCCCTTTTGCGCTGTTGACCCACGTCGTCCGAATGTGGTTAAGGAGTTCAAGCGTTGGCACAAGGAATATAAAATCAGGGGATTGAAGATCTATCCCAATCTCGGTTTTTATCCAGATAACCCCATCCTTATGGAAGTATACGAATATTGCGAGAAAAATCATTTACCAGTTATGGCACATTGCTCTCCAGGTGGAATCCGAAAAATCGGTCTTTCCGTTGAAGAAGCGCGTGACTTCGCAAACCCTGCCAATTACAAAAAAGTACTTGAACAATTCCCCAGCCTGCATGTTTGTCTTGCCCACTTTGGCGGCTCAGAGGAATGGGAGCGCCACCTCGCAGGCGGAACGCCGCGCACAGGCAAAGATGCCACATGGTTGACGATCATTATGGATATGCTGCGCGAGAAAAAGGAAAATTCAAACACAAAGAAATATCCCAACCTCTACACAGATGTTTCCTACACTCTTTTCACTGAAATGCCCGCTTATCGGCCGTTCAATTACATTAATTTCCTGAACGTTTTGCTGGAAGACCCAGCCATTCGCGAACATGTTATCTTTGGCACGGACTATTATATGGTGGAGCGCGAAAAAGTCAGCGAGATGGAAGTGTCCATTGGTATGCGCGCCCACCTTGGGCAGAATCTATATTTTCAGATCGCACACTACAATACGAGAAGATATTTGTACGAGTTGGATGAATACACTGCATCACATTCCAATATGGATAAAGTACAACAACAATAATTTGTACCTCATCAAAAACAAATAGGAGACGCTGAGTTTGTAGAGTTTCAAACTACATCCTCCGCGTCTCTGCAGTTTAAACAGAAGACCTCATCCCATTTATAATAGGCAATCCTAATTTGAAGGTGCAAATTGCCAAAAACAAAATTTCTCCCTTATCTTGAAGCGCTTTTCGCTGTAGTCGTCTGGGGTGCATCTTTCATTGCCACAAAGATCGCCGTAGGAGAGATATCCCCTATCGCAGTTGTCTGGCTGCGTTTCGCAATGGGCATCCCCATTCTCTTCGCGGCTGTCGTCATGCGCAAGCAATTCGCCTTCCCGAAAGGGAAGGAATGGCTATATTTCGCCCTGCTTGGCTTTCTCGGAATTTCCTTCCACCAATGGCTGCAGTCCAATGGGCTGAAAACAGCACAGGCCACCACCACCGCTTGGATCGTCACTACATCTCCCGCATTCATTGCTGTCCTTGGATGGCTGGTGCTCAAGGAAAAGCTCAACCTCCTGCAATCCTCGGGTATCGCGCTCGCCATGGTTGGCGTTCTGGTCGTCGTCAGCAAGGGGAACTTGGCCAACATTTTCGTTGGCAGCTTTGGAACCATCGGTGATTTTCTCATCCTGATCAGCGCTGTCAATTGGGCGGTATTCTCCATTCTCTCGCGGCATGGCTTGAAAACCCACCCATCCACCCGCCTCACATTCTGGGTTATGACCATCGGCTGGCTCATCACATCCGTTGCATTCTTTGCGGGCAAGAGCTACACCCAGATCCCACTCCTTGATTCACGCGGCTGGTGGGCCATGATCTTCCTTGGCATCTTCACCACAGGACTCGCCTACATCGCCTGGTTCGACGCGCTTGCTCAACTCCCCTCCGCGCAAACAGGCGCATTCCTTTTTATCGAGCCGCTGGCAAGCATGGTGGTCGCAGCCATCGTCCTCAAAGAACAAGTCACATTCGCTTCCATTATTGGCGGCGCAGTCATTCTTTTTGGTATCTGGCTGGTCAACAGGAAATAAATGAAAGCAAGAACCACGCCCAATGCGACTATTGATAAAACAGAGGATGGATACCTTCTGAAAATCCCAGCGGGAGATTCATCCAGCTATCGCTTTGCCCAGATCGATGACTATTTCGGACTCTCGCGCAGGAAGTTTCCGCATCATTCCCTAACCTTGAGCCTGCGTGCAAAAACCTCAAACATTTCCCTCCCCGGAACATGGGGCTTCGGACTGTGGAACGACCCGTTCGGCGCGTCGCTCGGGTTTGGCGGACGGCGCTGGCAATTACCCACCCTGCCGAACGCAGCATGGTTCTTCGGCGCATCACAGCAGAATTATCTCTCATTCACAGAGGATAAACCCGCACAGGGATTTTTGGCCCAGACCTTCCGCTCGCCCAAATTTCATCCGCTATTGATTCCTGCGGGTATCTCACTCCCTTTCCATCGCAAAGCGACCAGAAAACTATTGAGCAAAGTCATCGCTGAGGATTCATCCGCTCTCAGTGTGGACGTCACTCAATGGCATGGATACAGGCTCGAGTGGAGAGAGAAGCGCGTGGCTTGGCATGTAGATGATGCTCTCGTGTTCGAGTCGCCTGTAAGCCCGAATCCGCCGCTGGGACTGGTCATCTGGATCGACAATCAATTTGCGTCATTTACGCCGGAGGGCAAAATCGGGTTTGGAGTTTTGGAAGGGAAGGAAGAATGGTTGGAGTTGGAAGATCTGGTGGTAAAAAGTGGTTAATGAAAAAACTCCGATTGCTCGGAGTTTTTTTTCTAACCTATTATGCTTTCTTTGTTTTTGCGATCATCATTTGGACAATCGCATAAACCAACCCAATCCCAATGGCAATGACGCCGAGCCAGTTGGCAGAGAGCGGCAGGGATGCAGCAAATTTGCAGGCGACGGTATCGAGGAAAATGCCAAGGATGAAAAGCCCGCCGAACATGCGGTTGTGATAGAAACAGAAACCGGAGAACCAGGTGGGCCAAAAGGCTTCAAACCCCTTGGGCGGGCCTTCGGGGCGTGGCTTGCTCAACACGGCAACGGCATACATGGCGCGCTGCAAGGCAAAGACGACCAGCAGCATGAGGGTGGAAAAATCTCCCGTGGCGACAAGGTAAAAGATGACTCCGTACGCAACCACGATGGACAGGATATTGACGTAGCGAGCAAAGGTTTGTCCCACGCGCACAGGGAATGTACCGACTCCCTTTTTCTTGTCGTCGTCCATCTTGTCAATGTGCTTGCCAATGTTGATGCTTGCAACGCTCAAACCAAAGGGCACACCCGCAAGCGCCACAGTGAACACATTGGAGAGGTCGCCGCCTGAGCCAAGCGCCAGTACGATGTACACACTCGCGATCATGATCGGTCCCCAGATTAGGAAGATGGATAATTCACCAATCCCCCAATATTTGAAGGGCCACGTATAGAAAAGCAGGACTATCGCGCCAAGAGCAAATAAACCGATAATATTGGGGTCAAATTTCGTATAAAACAAGGCGAATATGCCGGAAAGCGTTGCAAGCACGCCGCTGACAATGAACCATTTTATCTGAATATCCTTCGTCCAAAATTTTTGCACAAGCGGATGAACGCCATATTGTGTGCGGAAGTAGTTGTCATTATCCACGCCGCGCGAGAAATCAGTGTAATCGTTGAGTAGGTTGTTCGTGCCGTGAGCAATGAATAACCCGAGCGTAACAATGATCCACGGAAGCCAGGAAAAATAATCATCACGCCAGGCGAGGAAGCCCGCTATGATGCCTGAGTAGATCGTTACGGTTGTAACAGCGGAACGAGTGGCGATCAGCCACTTGGAGACAACGTCGAGCGCTTCCCACTCTTTTTTGTCGTCCATTTTGATGAGTTCCCATGAGGCCTTGCGCCACATGGCAAAATTGATATGCATATTTCTCTCTCCTTGAAAAAATTAACAGCTTGCACCGTACGAAGCGTTCAAAATAAAATTATACAACCGTTTGGCGTTGGTGCATGAAAGGTTGACAAAAAGGGAGTGACTGTGTAAGTTTGGTTTATGCCTAAACAAAAGAGTACACAGCCACGCCCAAAAACATTATACCGTGTCAAGAATTGGTCTGAATA
>Ga0172373_10005624_pt1 | contig 17111 bp, 13 predicted proteins | sample Lak10m_2_FD_114546 | JGI IMG/M metagenome (GOLD analysis project Ga0172373, IMG submission 114546) | Freshwater microbial communities from Kabuno Bay, South-Kivu, Congo - kab_092012_10m | ecosystem: Environmental > Aquatic > Freshwater > Lake | place: Democratic Republic of the Congo...
TAGGCCCAGAGGGACCGAACGTGTAAAATAGGCCATAAAACCTCTGGAATGCTGAGAAACAGGGATTTTTTAATGATGTTTTACAAGCTTGTAAAATAAATCTAATAGAAAAATTGAAAATGATTTGACTCAATAAATTAAAAGATAATATCTTTTTATGAAGAATATGCGTAAAAATTATGCTCAACAAAATCATATGGCCTATTTTACACGTTCGGTCCCTCCGGGCCAAATAGTGCAGACAGGCTTCACAAATATATGAGCATTGAAGCTTGTGATATTCCTGGTAGCACATGGTACTTAACTTGGGCTTTGGCTGAACCAATACAGTTTGCCGAAACGTTAATAAGTAACCCTGTTCAGCTTATGAATTTGCGTGGCCAAAATATTGATCGTACGCTTACAAATGAATTTCCTTGGCATTATATTATCGCTCTCGAAGTAGAAAGTATTCTTTAAGCTCTATGTTTAAAGAAAACAAAAGGCGCCGATATGGGTGCCGTGAACGATTTTGGAGGAAAGGCTTCCGTAAGGATATTTTAAGTTTACTCATTTGGAAATATTTTGTTTACATGAAAGGTGCTGATATTCCCAATAGATATTCCTTGAGATCATGCACTATCAATTCGACTTTTGGTAGATTGCCTGGAACCAGAGGACGCACCCATATATCCCATGCTTTTTCTAAATCTTGCATAAGCTCATCTGAGAAAATCTGATGATACCCCTCAAAATTAATGCCTTTGTTTTTGCATTTTTCTTTTACAACTTTATGAACCAGTAAAAAATCAATAAGGGTTTTATAGGATTGTAGTATTCTCCATAAATCATAGTAATCTCTAGCTCTTGATCTTCCCCAACCTCGTTCGTGGAGTTTTGTGTGAAATTGTATTAGTGCTCTAATTTTCTCCGCAACTATTTCCTCGAGAGGATAGACTAATAAATCAGCTTTAAAATCAGGCTCATAATCGTGGATAATGTTTTTTTCAACGGGTGTTAAGGCAACTTTTTCAACTGAGGTAATTTCAATCATTACGCGTGTCAAAGGTTCTCTATGCCAAGGATATTGAATGGAGATCGTAAATGCTTCCTGATCTGTTGGATGTGGTTTTTTTTCGACATATCGAATGCACTCAAAATGAGAATCAACCTTTTTTTGAGTAAGATACTTAGATGCAATTATACAAGCCTCATTCAGTAAAGATTGAAGCGCGTCTTTCGTTGGATAGTTTCCCTGAACAGAAAAATCAGCATCTTGAGAAAATCTATAGTCACCAAAGTAATATTTTCTTAAACACGTTCCTCCTTTAAAAATGAGATGTTTTTTAAGCGCATCAACATTTGCAATTCCATACAGAATTAATGACAAAGCATAATCTTGCTCGATTAAATTCCAAGAACTTCCGATAGTTCGTTGATGCTTTTCAAGAATAGATCGAAGTGAGATCATATATTTTCTCTTAGTTTCCAATTTTTTGATATTTTACCAATAGGCTCGCGGCTTACGTCTAACTTATAACAGGAAGTACAAGGTAATGCCTTTAACTCTTCTAAGCGGGGATTAGAAAGCTCTAAGTTTTCACAAAGCCAGCCAATTCTTTTTAAAACGGATGTCCCCACGTTTTGACCGTAATGGAGCAGTTTATCAATATCCACTCTATCCCAAGCAATTTGAAACGCATTAATGACTTCTCTAAATCCCCCACAAAGTTCTGGTCGAATTAACGAGCTAATGAGAGTACTTTCTAAATTTGTGACAAGGATTGGAATATCTGTTAAAAACTTCATTTCAACGTCAAAAGGAAAAGATTCTCCTTTAACGCGAATGATATGGTAGGTGACCTCTTTAATTTTAAAAATAGACTGAGAAGAATTAGGTGTTTCTTCGCGTTGAGCTAATATAAAAATATCTCGCAAAACCTGATCCGTTAATTGATGAACAGCAAATGCAGACCAAAAGGCTATAGCAGAAGGCTTTACAATATAATTAGCAATTTCATATTCCGTGATAGGGGAGCCAGCTGTTAATGATTGATTCAAGCAATAGACGCCTCTGTACAAATATTGTAAAGACCCATCAAGGACACAACGCTTTAAAAGCTGTGGTACATACGAATCCTTGAGTCCTAAGGATTGCGTAATAAGACGAATATCCTCAACAGAAAAAATGCGGTGTCCTTTTTCTGCGAGCTCTCGAATAACAGCTAATGGTCGATATGTCATGCTTTATATATACACATATTTATCAAATAAGTCAATAAATATACTTATGAAGAAGTATATGGCGTCTTGGTTTGTTGAGCAATGATTGCGATTTTCTCCAGAACAATGGCTTGGAGCCACACAAAGATTGTGGTTAAGATTTCTAGTCGTGTTATTTAAGAGCTTGCAGAAAAATGGCCTTATTAAACCTTCCGATACCGAAAGTATGTCTCGTAAACACATAAAATATGTGCCGTTTTGGGCTTGATCTTATTTGATAAATGCGGTTAAAAAAGCTTCATCTAAATTAAATCTCTTTGTTTTCTTAGGTTTTTAGCCATAGTTTTTACAAAATCTTATTTGATGGTTATTTGATTACCTGATCTTTTTACTCTGCAGGAAGGCCTGGTGTATGGGTTAAGTTAATTTTTTGAATATAGTGCATAAAGAATACCACTGTGATATATTACAATTGATACTTGAGTATAGATAGGAGATGTATGGTAAGAATGTTGCTAATGTTAGGACTGCTTAGTGCTACAGGTGTTAATCTTACGGCAGCCTTTAGTGAACGTGATACAAACTCCGTTACAGCAAATTCGCCTAAAAAAGGAACTGATTTAGGAAGATCTCTTGCATTGGATCTCTCTGATAAAGAAAATTGGATTGTTACTCATCCAACGTGCTTATGTCCAAGACCAAGTGATGGTGGTTCCCTAGAAGAAAGATTAACTATGGTAAGAAGCTGTCTAAATAGCTTTCTTGAGCAGTTTAAGACAGAGATTACGGATCTAAATAGGGCTGAATTCTTTGCAGGAAGAATTACGGATTACGACGAACATACCATGCGGATACTGCATAAAATTTTCAGTAATGAGGGCAGAGGGAAAAATTGGAATAGCATAACTTTAGATTTCAGAGACTGGAGTAAATACTTATTAGCCGACATTAATGATCTGAAAAGTTTAGTGAGTGAAAAAGAAAATCAAAGAACGACGGTGAAGAAATTATTAGATGATATTAGAACACCTTTGATTGTGGTAAGCCGTAGTGTTCATTACTATGGTAAACATGCTGAAATTTTTTTGCGTTTAGTTGAGTAGTGGCGAGATTAGTTTTGAGGCTTTCTCTAACTTTTTGGCTATTTTGTTTTCTTGGGTTAGTTAGCTCAGCATTCGCGGAAGAGGAATTTTATATTCTTCCCTTTGGCCAAGGAAGTGGTCAATTAATTATTTACAACGCTAATGATCCAGACCACAAAGTTGGTGTGCTATACGACTTAGGAAGTAAATCGTTACAAATGCATCCCAAATTTCTGCTACGTGGAGATTGGGAACAAAAATTTAAGAAGATATCAGAAGAAAGTCATTTTGCTGCAACATTGCTTGTTGCAGAAGAATTTACCCCCGTTAAACAACGTCCTTCCCTAACCGTTGGTGCTACACCCCAAACTACTGAGCGTAAAGTGGGAGCAACACAGAGTAGAAAAATCAAAACTAGTCTACAAAAATTTACCAAAGAATTATTGAGTGACTTGAAATATCTTTTCGTCTTCATTTCACACACAGATATCGATCATATTAATCTTTTGGATAATGATACTATCCCAGAGAAACTGCCACTGATGGTTTTTTTGTGCGGTGACTGGTTTGGGGACGTGTGTGCCCAATCTGAAGATGCCGCTTTGACATCTAGAGCCGTCAAGTCTGTGCTCAGCTTTTTGGGAACAAGACCCCATACACACGTAGAGTTTCCTTATTACTGGGGATTTAATCCACAAGGACAAAATTTTAATGATTTAGCACGATCCAAGCTTAGTACTTTAGATCATGCTGATATTGATATAGTTTTATCAGAGCTTGCTATAATTACTTCAAAAACGAACTATGAGTCTCCATGTCCTAGATTTTTTTCAGGCCCGTTTATGGAAATGCTGGGGCTTTTTATGTCGCCTTTTAAAGGGTTTGTAGAGAGTGATCCGGATTTATTAAGTGCAGCGATAAACATCGATGTGTGGAGTTTAAATTTGCCTGTTAGTGATGTTAATGACTTTAGTCCTATTGTATCGTGTATTTTACCTAGCATAAATTTAAGTGTGGTGTTAACCGGTGATGCTGGAGTACCTGTATTCCAAAGTGTTACAGGAATTCGTGGTTGTTCACCGACTCATGACTATAAGAATATTAAAGGATTAGACTCGAGTCATTTGGTGCTACTCATGCTGCCACACCACGGTTCGTGGAAGAATATAAGCGGTGAAATGTTGAGATTTTTTAAACCTAGTATTTTTGGAATTGCAGCGGGAGACGGTGGTCAACATGGTCACCCGTCATTAAGGAGTGTTAAATGGATTGAACATATCGCTCTTCAAAAGGAATTACAAATACCGTTTATGTGCAGGTACGAGGGAGTAGACTCTTACTCCATCATCACCATTGATGAGGAAGCAAGAAGCCCTACAGTCAAGTACCCGCATAAAGTATTAAAAATGCAGGCTCCTTCACCGTTATTTTTGTGCCCAAATATCTACGGATGTATTAAATGGGATCAAGAAGGCATACACACAAACTCAAGCAATGTCATTACAATTAACGATGTGGATCATTACTTAGATAACGCTGCGCACACACTAGAAATGCAAGGAGATATTAGGACTGATACAATAGAGTGTGTAGAAGTAGGGGATACTGGGAAAACAACTGTTTTGCATTACAAACAGCCCTTGGACAAAGAATTTCAGCCTTATACATGTTTATTAACGGACCGGTCTACCTCAAAAATATATGCAGCTTTACTAGTAGAAGACAAAACATTTTTCTACGAGCTAGTTGCTTCTAATAACTAAAGGGTAGGTTCTAGTTTAGATGGACTAAAATTGAAGGACTTAGATCAAGTGTTAGTAGAGCATCTTAATGCGCAAGAAAAAAAATTAATGGCAGAATTCGAGAGTTCTTCATTTAGTGGGCATAATGTAATTAAAGGAAATGCAAGAGAACAGTTTATTAAGACATTCTTGGAGAATCATTTGGCTGCAACCGTTGCTATTGGAGCTGGTGAAATTATAGATTGTGATTCCCAGACAAATGAGCAAAGAAATCAGCATGACGTAATAATATATAGAAACTGTTATCCAAAGTTACATTTGGGAAAGGATGACTGTTTTTTAGCTGAATCTGTGATAGCTACTATCGAAGTTAAATCTAATTTAACTAAAGATGGTTTGATACAAGCTGTCGTAGCTGCTCAAAATTCGAAAAAGCTTAAAAGAAATATCAATTCAAGCATGCATGCTGGCTATTTACCTCCTGGAATACTAAATTATCTGGTAGCGTACCAAGGTCCAGAAGGAATGGAAACAATTGTAGGATGGCTAAAAGAAATTGAGAAAGAAAATAACTTTAATCCAGATATCCCCAAGACAGAACAAGAAAGATGGAATACTACAAGCGGAACAATAGATGGAATTTTTGTTTTAAATAAAGGATTTGTGTATTTTGATAATTCTCCTATCTCCTTTTTTGAGCATGACTATGAAACGCCGCAGCCAATATGCTGGAATTATTCTAATATAGAAAAAGGCAATTTAGTGTTGCTTTTTACCCTTCTTCAGCAAGCTGTCTCAAATTTTCAAGCAAGTTGGGTTAATCTCACATCCTATTTAAAAAGATTTGATGTTAATGTGCAGCAAACTAAATAAGTTTTGTTGAGTATTTTGATATTGGGCTAACGTTCAAATCCGCGATCAAAAGTTCTTTCAATCAGTTGTTGAGAACTTTTTTGAACGGCTAATTGAAGCTGCTGGTCTTTTTGCTGCTGATATAAAGCAGCAGTTTGCACATCAATACTCATGTGATTATCTATTGCTTTATTTTCTCTCATCACATTATTACAGCTCTCGCATTTTCAGCCGTTTGGTCTTGAGTGCTCATTTGCTTTAGAGTATTAATGCACAAAATTCCTCTGGCATAAAGCTACCTGTTAAGATATGACAGCGAGATGAGCCTTGATAAGTTCTAATTTAACTTATTAGGGAGTCCATGACGAGCGCCCGAAATGTCGCCTTTGGAATTTTGTCCCAGTTAAACTTCCTAAATTTACCCTCTCAAAAGTCGCTATTTTACTAAACAAATCCTAGTACAATTCTGATTATACTTTATAATAAAATAACTAAAAAAATCTGTTAACCGAATGAAATTGTTGGGCTCAGTAGGCCTAAAGGAAAAATTAGAAAAAGTTACTCAGTTTTACTGACAGCTTATGAATTTCTCAATTTTCTCGCAGAAATAGGCTCAGTTCTGGTATCGTATTAAGATTAATTAAGGTAATTATACCATTACTTATGCTATAAAGTGCTAAAAATTGTCCATCGGGGCTAACAGCAACTTTTCTTACTGCATCAGCAACAGGGTATCTACATATAAATGCTATGCTTGCTGTATGGTCCCAAAAAACAATATTTTTATCCTCGCTGCTAGAAACAAAGAAATTTCCTTTGGGATGAAAAGCTATACTTAAAATAGCACCATCATGATGCTCTAAGGTATTTCTTAATAAAACATTACTAGTTTTTTTCTCCCACACTTTAATTTTTTTGTCTCTCTCTCCACCTCCTGATACAAAGAACTTTCCTTTATGATGAAAAGCTAAACATTTTATCACACCCTCGTGCCCCTTTTCCCGAGGAAGAGGTGAATGCACCCCCATACTAATCATACCAAACGTACCACCATTAGTACCATAAAGTATCTCGTTTTCCGCTGGAGAAGCCAAACACCAGACTGATACATTATTTTCCAATTCTTTTCTGTCGAGTATAATGTCGTCTTTAACTGAACAAATATAAATTATACTTTTTGGACTATTCCACCCGCTAGCAGCAAATTCTTCACTTGAGGTAAAGACTATACTTCTAACTTCTCGTGGACAATCAAATAGTTTTACACATTCACCAACACCACCGCGGCAATTCCATTTTATCACTTTTCCATCAAGTCCACCGGAAAGTAATATATTTTCTTCTTTTGGACTAAAAACTAAACTTGTAATACGGTCTGTATGTTGTCTAAGTTCTCTGTGCGGCCACCCTGAAGAACTACAATCATGTAAAAAAATTTTTTCATGAACAGATGCGGCGAACCAATGACAATTTTTAGAATAGCAACAACTAACAATCTCGTTTATTCCTAGAGATAACTCATTCGGAATTTCCACTTCTTCCACTTCCCTTGATAAATGTATTGAATTTATCAAATGGGTGAGTTTTGTTTTAGATATTCGTACTCCTTTATTCTTACGCGTGTGTATTCCAATAATTCGATTATCAAATACGCCTTCCACAAGCCTAATCCATCCCCCACTTTGACCATGAGAAGTTTGAATGTCTGTATATAATAACCTCTCATCTCCTTGTGTAGTTAAATTGCGGGTTATCATTGTCCATATTTGTGATCCTCTTTTTTCTAGAGGATATCCAGTAATTTCAACTAGTTTATCTGATAAGTCTGCATCTTCTAAAGCTACAATACCACTCCAACCAATATCATTACCAACAGGATGCCTAAGTACAACTAACGCTATATCTTTTTCAAATCCGATCGAAGAATCTTTAGGAGATGACATCCAATCTCTATATAGAAAATATCCTATAGCTTTTACACTACACACTGGAAAAACAACTTTAATACTATGCGCTTTTCTTTCTTCTTCCTTTCTATGTAAGTTATGAGCAGCTGTCAAAAAATGACGAGGACCAATTAAAACTCCAGACCCTGTTATTTTTGAAGAGCAATCAACATCTGTAATAATGTTACCGCATAAACGGTAAGGCCACACATTTTTATCTTCAATTTGCCAGCGGCGTTCTTCTATCCCGGCTTCTTCAAAATCTTCTTCGTCTAATAAACGATCTGCAACTGAATGTATTTCTTCAATTCCTGCTTCATCTTCTGAATCTTCTTCATATTGCGGCACTAATAAAGGATTGAAATCAACATGGTTTGTAACAATTTCTATAGGAGTTCCTACAGCTTTAGGAAAAAATTTTTTATCTACTTGCTCATAATAAAAATCTGTGCATAATATTTCTTTATTTAAAATAAAAACTAGTAATATAAAAATAAATGATTTTATTTTATTTAACACTTCAACACTTTATAATTTATATGATAAAAAATCACACAATCTAAATTAAGAAAAAACTACTTATATACTTACAATATTAAACATGTGAATTTATTTTTTTTTATTTTTTTGTCATCAGAATGAGGCAGATGATCATCAAAAACAACATCTTGAGAATGTAAGTGAACAAATTCTCCATTCATCAGAGATAGCATATGAGTAGAAGCTGCAGATGTTTGTTTTAATGTTCCACTCATCTTCCTCCAGAAAATATCTTGGCCATCTCCCTCATTAAGCTTTTTTACATTTATAGTATAAAGATGCCTTCTTTTAATATCTTCACGAACTTCATTTTGCTTATCAGAAGAAATTCCTTCAAAATGAAGAGTTTCTAAAATAGGATTAAGGTCTAATATCATTTTATGCTGAAGCAAACGAAAGAAATCACGAGGGAGAAGTATGTCTGGGAAAAGTGATGTTGCAAGCGTTGTAAAAGCACTTTGCTCAGTTTCTTTGTCTCTTTGATATTGAGCACTTACATCTCTTAGAGCATTAGTCTTAGGTTGGCCCAAAATTTCAGAGATATTCTCAAAAAACTTATCATCTCCTACGTGTAAAGCTGTTGCAACAAAGCTAACACAATTAAAGTATTGCCTATCACCTTCAATAGGAACACCTCCACCTGCTGTACGATTTCCTAAACTATACCAATGAACAGAGTCTGTTAAAACAAGCCCTTTATTCGTTTCTCTTGCTCCATGTTTATCACGATAATGATGTAACATTGCATCTATCAGGTCTGTATTAGATTTTAAAATAAAAACCCCATCAGGGGCAATATTTTCTTCCAATTTATAGTCTGTTGCATAATCTTTGACTAATAACGCCGCAACAGAAAAGACAGTGCCTCTACATTCACTTGGCCACAAACTAAAATATGCTTTTGCAGTTTCTAGGGATACGTGACCAACGCTACTTCCTCCCTTATCCAACCAAATTCTTACTTTTACCAAACCTTGATTTCTGATTTTTTCTGGCAAATAATCAGACTGTCCGTAATCTATAGAATAACTAAAGTTACAAGAGACAAATAAAGAAATAAATATTACTGCTAATATTTTCGACATGCTATAATGCACTTTATCCTCTTCATTTACAACACAATCCTAAGTCACAACATGCCTTCATTGTACCTACCAACATGAGGAAGCTTATTATTCCAGAACCTAATTCCATACCATCACGAACATTTTGGTATGGAGAATAAGCTTCAAACAATGCAAGACCAACATTTGCTGAAGCTAAACCCCATAAAACAGTACGAGTACTAAGAAGAGCTAATTGATCTTTAATTTTATCATAGAGAGACTTATTATGCGTTTTTAGCAACGTTACTACTTCTTCTCTCAACTCATCACTCTTTTTTTTATCTATAGCGTCTTCTATAGTTTCGATATGAGCCTTCTGCGTTCCTTTTATAGAAGAAAGAGTGTCTATCAAATAGCCATCTGGAATGCAACTTCTGAAAAGAGCAGAACTCAAAGAAAAGGCAGCAGATGCGTACCTAATATTTATATTTTGATTATCCCCGTAAGCCACAAAACTACATATCGTGTCAGCACCAGAAGATAACATTGTCAAAACCACAGGTGCACATTTCCTCAAATTACTACAACTTACATCTTCTTGCTCATCTTTATCTAGAAGAGCTGCATTAATAGAGAAAAATCCAATCACTTGAAAAGAAAATAGGAAAAGAAAAAAGCATCTCTTTAGAGTCATTTAATAAAATCTCCTTATATCTTATTTAACTTCCGTATAGGTGAAAATTACAAAAATTAATAGAGTTAATTTTTGACTTTATTTCACTTAATTGTTGGTATGGGTTTAGATAAATCTTTAAATAAAGGCTTTGTTCGGGAGCTCCAGCTCCTACCCAAGATCGAAGTGGAGAAAAAATGTGTAAAATAGACCATATCATGAAACTATCCATGATAGCATAGAATATGTAGTATTTAAGTAATCTAAATTTAGAATTTTCTGCTAGATTTCCCCTGAAAAACCCCACCGCATAATTTATGATGATGAAAATTGCTCAACTTAAATTTTATATCTCTCAATTTATGAGTCAAGGGTTTAGATTTATGGGCTTATACGCATAAAGTTCTTTTATACTTTTAAGGCCAAGGGAACTAACAGATAACGCGTATATTAAAAGTTTTAATAGTCGCTTTCGGCAAGGATGCTTAAATGATCTCTGGTTTTTAAGCTTAGAAAAAATTTTTTCTTGTTAATTGTAGTTAAAAAACAGAGAATTTTCTCAATTTCTTCGAACCTATTTTACGGATTATGACTTTTTATCTTTTTTAGTAGCACATCATCTAAGATAAACTAATTAAAATCCATAAAAAATTTTACAGGTGCGTAAATTTGTTTTTGTATAGATGGGCCTGGCCTTGAGGTTAAGTGTGGGTATTGATCTACACGCTGCTGCCATTTTTTATATAAATTTTCACCATTAGATAACTCATTAAAATCTTGGGTTAAATAATCATACCATCCTAAATTATCCCATCCACCCCACGTCCAGAAAACATTAACGGGAGAAGAACATGCTTCTCTTATTGCAAAAAATTTACCATAGGATGGGCCTAACTCTTTCTCCATTATAAACCGAGGTACAATCCATATTTCTAATTTTTGTGAATTTCCCGTCTTTTTTTCTTTTTTATAACCTGTTGCTATGCTTACATATTTTCCTACATTGCCGCATTTTGATAAATCAAATATTCCTTCAAGAGGATTGTTTAATCCTGCAATAGGCAATTCAATTATACCTTCTTCACTTTCTGGGTTTGGTTTATAAACTAATTTTCCATTAATAAATCTTTGATAGATTTCTTCATAACTCAATATTGCTTTAGGAATAGAAGATTTAGTGCTTACAAGAGAGGAATGTGTAGATATTTCTGATTCAATTCCTTTGTATGCAAAATAAAATTTTTCTGCCATTCTTTCCCCTGGCCATGATGTTCTAAACCAATTAGTTAAAGATACTGCATTGCCATGTTTTTGAGTGTGATGACTGTGAAATACACCATATAAATTTGCTTTATTTAGAGAATCAACTAAAAAACATGATGTTGAGTAATAATAACTAGTTGAGAGCTCCCACCCACCATGAGTAAAAAATATACCGACTGGTGATACCCAATCATCCATTATATCTTGAAAATATTGTGCTGATGTAAACCAACTAAACCAGCCTTTAAGTTTTTGCTCTACTATAAATTTAGGAACTATCCATATCTCAGTTTTACCACTGTTTTCTAATTTTTTCCCTTTTTTGTAGCCGGTGGATATACTCAAATATTTTTCAACATCTCCGCATCGCGATAAATCAAAAGTTTCGTCCAATGGATTAGACAATGATGATATTGGTATTTCTACTATTCCTTCATCACTTTTCTCATTTGGTTTATATATCAATACACTTTTCAAAAATCGTTTATAAATATCTTCATAACCTCGTGCTATTTCGGGTATTATTACTTCTACCGGCTCTGTTATAGTTATTGCTTGTAAGGGTCCTACGCTTAACCCAGGCTCTTGATCTTCACCTTCCTGGTTAAAAAACGTTGCACTAAATAAAGAAAACGAGATAAGCCAAATGAACCAGGCCATTGTAAAAAAACGAAAATAATTTATGTTATTCATAAAATCATCTTCCAGACTAAACTAGCTGCGCAAGCACTCGCATATTTTTTGTATCATTGTCAATTGAAAATCTACAGTTTGTATTTTGGGGTATTCTTAGAAAAAGGCTTCCGCGAAACATCAAAATATTACCTTTGTGATTTGAATGTTGAAGAATTTGATAATGAAATTAATAAAGAAAATATTTCTAACGTTCTTATTAAAAATTTTAGCGTTCAAATCCCCGATCAAGAGTTTTTTCAATTGCTTGCTGAGAATTTTTTTGAACAACTAATTGAAGTTGATAATCTTTTTGCTGCTGATAAAGAGCAGCAACATGCACATCAATATTGAGCGAATGAGATATATCCATAGCTTTATTCTCTCTCATCACATTAATTACCGCTCGCGCATTTTCTGTCGTTTGGTCTTGAATTTTAATTTGTTCTAAAGCTTTAATGCACTCTTTAGAAAACTCCCCCGGCATAAATTGACCTGTAAGAGTATGGCACCGAGAAGAAGCTTTAATGATTTCTTCTTTTGCTTCCTTCGAACAACCATGAAGAAGAGGTGATGGTACTTCTAAAGTTTGCTTGATATTTTTTTCAAGCTTTTCGTATTGATTCATGGCTTGGAGCAGGAGATCTTGTTCATGCTTTGCAGGATATCCCTCCATCTTCATTTTTCCGGCAATACCCCCAATCATTAATGATTCCTCTAAAGAATTCATTTTGTCGTCATAGGTATCTAAAATAGCTTTTGCCCAGGCTGTATAAAGACCTGTTAGAGCTGCTTGCTCTTTTAATTCAGCTTCTTTTACAGATCTCCCCAGAAGCTTGTTCCATTCTTTCAGTTCTTGATAGGTTGCGTTTGCGATATGCTTTATGAAAGCTTCGCGTTCTTCTTGGGCAGTAAAGCTAAGACGATTACGGTCAGCACAACGTGTGATTTCTTCAAAATCAATACTAGCAGAGGATTTTCGTGCTGCTAAATCATGAGATTTGTTTGATATTTCTACATTTGATCGCGACGTTATAGAGGAAGAAAGAATCTCTTTAGCATCTAATCCTTCTGGCAGTTGATCAGCCAGATCCCATTTGTGGGGTAGGGTGGAAAGCAAGTCTACAGTTTTAACATGCTCGTTTCCTTGCTTGTTTAGTATTTCAGCAATTTTAGCAGCAGCGTTTAACCCAGGTTGATCATTGTCTGGCCAAATCACCACATTTCGATCTTTTAAGACCGACCAATCGGATTTTTGTACGGCACCGCACCCACCTGACCAGGTTACCACCGCATGATCGGGGAATAGTGCTTTAGCAGCTTCAGCGGTTTTTTCACCTTCTACCACTAGTACGGATGCCTCGGGTTTTTGCTTGAGCTGATCCAGTCCATACAGTGGTCTATCGTTACCAAACCCTTGCCAACGCCATTGTTTTTCTCTTTTATCGTTTTGGCAATATGTCAGGGTAGGGGTGATTTTATTGCCTTGCTTATCTTCTAGTCGCACCACATAGCCCAACGTATTATCATTTGCATCTTTATATTCATAACGAGCTGTTTCCTGACGCCCTTTAAGCATATAACGCAGTTGTGGTTCAGCTTGTAGATCCACTGATGTTGATGAAGCAGGGAATATCGGCGTCCATTCTTGCTTTTTTTGGGGCCCATTTGTTTGAATCTTAGCAACAGAAGATGTTTGCTGGGATTGATGCAGATGGTCTCTACCTAACCACTCAACACCCCATTTAAAGGCATGCTTATGATCACAGTTGAGCTGGTCTTGAATGAATTTGAGAGCATTACCAGATTCGCCGGTCTCAAAGTTGCTATACAGACCTTGGCGATGCCCAGCAACATGAATGCTAATGGAACCTTTATTACCATATCGCCACTCAGTTGGTTTTTGGTGCTGGGGTTTTCCTAAGAATTGATAAGCCAGGTCTTTGATTTTTGCGTTCAGCTCTTGCTTAATAAGCGCTGGATCATGTTGATAATCTTTAGCGTGTTGAATATTTGAATGCTGATTATATTCAATAGTATTTGTTAAATATTTTCCATAATCTGAATTATACAATCCATAATTGCTGTTTAATTTTCTTTTTTCTTCATGAATATTATGAGGTGTTTGCATTGAATCAGCAATACCCTGCTGCTGGTATTGCTTATCAAAATATTGATGACCTTGACTTTCAATCATGCGTTTGCTGATCCCATACACTCGGCTAAACTCTCCAACGAACTCACGATGTAAGGCATAGTTATCTGAAATCATTCGGGCTAGATCGTTACGTTCCTGACGTAGTTGATGGAATTGGTGATAAGAAGGATGATCGTAGCATTTACTGCCTGGGTGGGTCTTTCGAATCTCTCGCCAGAGATCTCGTGCCGTTTGTGCGGTCTCTCCATAGAGTTCGACAGTGAGTTTGGCTTTTTCTTCAGCTAGAGACAGTGGACGTGCTTTGGCTCCTGTTGTAATTTGCAGCATTTCTTCCGTTAAGCCCGATTGGTTGATATACAGTTGGTGTTTATCAAACTGATTCAGGATTTCTTTACCTAAGCGAATCTGGTCTTGCTTAATAAGGCGATAGGCTTGCCAATCAACATTTCCTTCTGCAGTTTTCTCCTTAAGAATAGCTGCCGCATCAAGTACGCAAAGTTGATATTCCTGTATGCGCTGCCATGCTGCTTCGTTTTCTGGGCGAATCGTGTAGTCTTTAACCAGGTTCTTATGCTCAAAACGGCTAAGTTGAGAAGTTAAAGCCTTAAAGGTCGGAAAGTCTTCTTTTGCGTAGTACAACTGCACATCATCACGATGACGGGTCATCGCCACATACAATCCCTTAGCATCCATATTTTTGCCTGCGGCGACTAAGACATGATCGACGGTTTGTCCTTGGGCTTTATGAGCGGTCACGGCATAACCATGCGCAATTGCTGTATAAGCATATTCTCTTAGAGGTTCCGATGTCGGTTGACCGATCGCAACTTTCGGCGTAGATGTTGAGAGGCACGTAATGGATGTATACAAGTTCTCTGAAACCTGGACTTGAATACTTCCATCCGGGTTTATGTCTCTGATTTTCCCTTGCGTGCCATTTTTAATGTATTCTCCCTTTTTAACTACACCATTGGCATCAGTGATCGTGAGGCGACTTTTATCATTTTCTAAGAAGACAATCCTATCCCCAACAGTAAAAGATTGGCCGTTAAGAGAGATGCTGTCTTCCTGAGGAAGTATCCCCTCTCGCTTTAGCTCAAGGCGAATTGCTTGATTGATCTCCTGCACTTGGACATTGGTAAAAGCTAAGACTAACCGCGATGTATTGGGATGATGACGAAGATTTTCCACATATGTTCTGGCAATTTCTTGGGCAAGGTCATTTTTTGTGGTCTGATGTACATGCCCATGATGCTCGTAGGATTGCAACGCTTCTTGTATTTCAAGGTTTGCAAACTTGGTGCTTGCCTCTTGCATCCACGCAGAGCGTTGACGATAAATGGTATTAAGCTCAAAAAGAGCATTAGACGCAGAAGCTTGGTCCTTTAGTTCTCTAAAGAAGTCCCCGGCTTCAATCGCTTTAAATTGATGATCATCGCCAACGGCAATCAGTTTCGCTCCAGCGTTTTTGGCATATACTAAGAGTTGATTCCACAAGCGAGTCCCGACCATGCCTGCTTCATCGACAATCATCACCGTTTTATTAGTCAATGCTGATCCTTCGAAGCGTTTAAGGTCCTGGTACCAACCCAACTGCTTAAACATGCCCTCTTCCATCACGCTATCAAAAGAAAGAAATTTTTCTTGTGCGGATTGATATCGTTCCCATTGGTATATCCAACGATGTAACGTTGCTGCTTCAATTCCTGCTTCTTTCCCAAGATTATCAGCGGCCATTGCCGAAAGCGATGCACCCATCACCTTATATCCAGCCTCTTTGTAAATATTACTAACAGCCTTAAGCGTTGTGGTTTTACCCGCTCCTGCTCGTCCAATCAGTACAGCTAATGATTGTTCTTGAGTAAGTCCTGTTACCGCTGCTTTTTGCGCATCTGAAAGATAAGAAAAATGCGTGGTGAGATGAGCAGCTATAATGCTGTTGGTAATATCTTTTTGTTCGAACGGTGCTACTGCAAGTCTACTAACCAAGTTTACCGCTTGCTCTTCCATGGCCTTATAAGTTGGAGACGTATAACGAATCTGTCCATCTATCCCTTCGCCCACAACAAGAGATTCTTGCAAAGCTTGTTCAAATATTTGTGCCACCAACGGGGCATCATCCCCTACTCTCTTTTGGATCGCTTTAAGCAGATGCAATTGCGTAAATGTGGCATTATTTTGCGTTAATTCTGGCAAGATTATCTGGGGATTTTCTAAAAGAATCTCGCGATTGTTTTCAAAAATTTCTGCATTTTCTGTCACGATCCGTGAATCAACACCCATTGATTCCAATTTATCCGCTACCCAACCGCGATGCTGTGTCGGTTCTAATTGAATCCCTAAATCGGCGAAGCTCTTGTGCGTAATACGAGCTTCATACCCTTCTCTTTCCAGGTATTGATTCGTCAGATTTGCCCAAAGCTTGCGGGTTGCTAAAAGTTCTTTTTTCGAACAAATATCGCGGTCTTTGGCCCACGCTATTTCTCCGTTTTCATTAACGGCACGGCGGCTAATTTGCAAATGAGCATGGGGATTTCCTTCATCATCATGCATAGCAAGAGTCACTACTAAACCTCTTGAGACAAAACGGTCTTTAGCAAATTGAGTAATAAGCTCATTACAGACATCAACCGACAATTCTCTTGGCAGTGCTACGACAATCGTTTGTGCAGTTTGTGCAGAATTGAGATATTTCTCCCGTGTTTCATCCGTCTTATAACGTTTATAAACATATTCATCTTCAAAGTTTTCGAACAGATCCCACACCGTGGTTTGATGAAACGATTTTGGAGCATCTTCTGGTGCTAATGTTGTGGTAAAGGCAATATCACTATGACGATTACGGTAGTTTACATTTAAATCTCTTCGAGATTCATGCAGTTGTTCACCCGTAATATACGCAGCGCTCTGCACCGAACTTCGTCCGGTACTCCGA
>Ga0172373_10005627_pt1 | contig 17097 bp, 15 predicted proteins | sample Lak10m_2_FD_114546 | JGI IMG/M metagenome (GOLD analysis project Ga0172373, IMG submission 114546) | Freshwater microbial communities from Kabuno Bay, South-Kivu, Congo - kab_092012_10m | ecosystem: Environmental > Aquatic > Freshwater > Lake | place: Democratic Republic of the Congo...
ATGAATACGCCCGTATTCAGAGTTTTATTTCCACTACGAAAAAACATCAATTCGATGTCTTTAGCCAGCTTACAGCTGTTTTTCAAGACGAGAAAATATTAATCGGGGGCTAAACAGTTACTGTATGGTTGGCTTCGACGATACATGAAGTACGATGGAAGTTGTGGATAGCTGAGAGTTAGCAGTCACTCTAAAAAGACAACGACAGTGATAAAAATAACAAACAGACATAAAATAAAGACATCAGCCGCACATATGGCACATTTGGTTTTGTCCGACACACAAGCCGACCCTTCGCAAAACCAAAAGAGCCATTTTTTGCCAACGCTATAAGTTGTCAAATCATTAAATGAACTTAAATTCATAATTTTAAAATCATAAAAACAAATAAAATGGAACAAACAGGACTTATCATTGAAAAACCCGAAGTACCAAGAACTTTTCATCAACTTGGTATTTTAGTCTTAGACGGAAGCGGCTCTATGAGTGCAACAGGAAGACAACAATTAACGAAAGCCCAAGAAGTAGAAATGGGGTTAAAACAAATGTTTTCTCGTTTTGATGCGAGTCGAGTAAAAAATAACTTTTCGTTTGCTTGCATAAAGTTTGATACTTCTTCGACTGTAACGCTGCAACCAACACCATTCAAAGACCTTGACTATTTTAATGAAGACTTTAATCCATTAAACGGGAAAGGCAAAGGAACTCACATTTTTGATGCTTTAAATGAAGCAAAAAAAATTGCAGAAGAGTTTCTTTCAAATGCTCCTTCAGATGGTGTAAAACATAGCGTTGTAATTCTTTTAATGTCAGATGGTTTATGTTTTCAGCCCGAAACAACAATTGCTGTTGCAGACAACATCAAACTAAACAACCAAATAGTATTAGCTTCTGCTTACTTTGCTGAAATAGGAAATAACGATAATGAAGCTAACGACACTAAAAACTTACTTCAAGCAGTTGCCACAAATCCTGTATCTTACTATGCAACTGTATATGATGGAGAAACTTTAAGAAAATTCTTTGAGCAATCTATTAGTAAGTCTTCAGCAATTGGAAAAATAAACTAATTATTCGATGATTTCAAATTTACTCACCAGGTCAATAAGCCCCAAATTAAAAAATGAGGACTTTATTGAAACTGCTATCAATTACGAACTAAATTTCAAAGCTATAATTTTGGGCGATGGCATTGGATCTCATTACAATCCTGATGAAGGTTCACAGTTCTGTGTGAAATCATTAAAAAAACATCTTGAAAACTGCAAACATCTAGACGACCTAAATTTTAAAGGATTGTTCAAAACAGTTTATTCCGAGCTAAAAGAGAATTTAGGAAATATTGAAGACGATACAATAGACAAAACACAAGCCTATGGCACAACATTAATTTGTGCTATGGAATTTGAAGACAAATACATTGTCGCGTATCTTGGAAATGGCTCTGCGTGGCACATAAGAGGAAATTTTCACACTTTTAGCCTTCAACGATATTTGCCTTGGAACGCAATAAATCTTTTAAATCCACATACTGTAGAGGAAAATGGCAAAGAAGCCTTATACAAATTTATTGCTCTAGAATCTACTGAGAATCAAATTTCACCAAGTGTCATCAAAATTAATAAAGACAATGATCTGTTCGGAGATATAATAATTATTTCTACTGATGGGCTTTACAGTAACGACCATAATCCAGTAGCAAAAGACCGAGAAGGAAATATTTGGATTGCAGGAGAAAGAAAAATAGAATTGTTATTTAATAGACTTAAAAATTTAGTTAATGAAAACAAATTTGAAGAACAAATTATTAACGAAAGTATAGATGAATACTTAAAAGAAATCAATGAGAGTAAACTCATTGATGATGACACAACTTTCGGTATTATTTTCAATAATATTTATCAACAGAAAACGCAAGTAGAACCGATTTGAAAACAATCAAAATACATTCATCATTAAGTACAAATATTCTACTCGATTTTCAAAACGTAACAACTATTGAAATCGAAACTAAGCCTATTGCAGAAGGTGCATTTGGAGAAGTTTATATTTGTAAATCTGTAAATGGGAAGTCACTTTCTGTTCCACAGGTTATTAAACTTTTTAAGGAAGATAATCAAAACCGACAAGACCATAACTTTAATACAGTTCAGAAACTGCAAAGAAAGATTGAAGCTAAAAATCAACAAATAAAAGTCTCCAAACAGAAAAATATTACTGATGAATATCCTTCACTAAAAGGAATCCCACAGTTTAGCTTTGAGGGAAGTATAAATGGTACAAAATATAGAGGATTTTCTTCAACCAATCTAAAAAAGATAGGTTTTGAAGAATTTATAGACATTTTAGACAAACCAAATCTATACAGATCATACCAAAAGATAAGTATAGATAAAAAGATGCTTATAGCATTTCATCTTGCGTCAGGCTTTAAGCTATTGCAGGAAATCTTTTTTATTCACGCAGATTTAAAACCAGAAGCGATATTCATAAATACTCAATCAAATGAATGCGCAATCATTGATTTTGACAGTGGCACAATAACCGAAAACCCTAATGACACTCCAAATACTTGGGGAGCTCCTAATGATTGGGTTGCCCCTGAAATATGGGAACAGTTAAAGCAAATTGGTGCAGGTGGTTTACAACATGTAAAAGTAAATCTCTTATCTGATTTATGGTCTGTTGCTGTTGGCATTCATTATATTCTCACAACAACCCATCCTCTTTTTTACCTGAACGAACTAAGCCCAAGAGTTACAAAACAATATTTTAGCAAATATAAATGGCCTGAAATTCAGGAGGTCGAAACTTATTTTAACCAAGGTAATCGAAGCATTTACTTGCCAGTTAGAAATTGGTTAGAAAAAAACCTACCGAAGCAGATTTATACTCAATTATATAATACAGTCAATTATGGGTACTCAAACCCCATAAAACGTACAACTTACAACGAATGGGAGAAAGTACTTTCTTCTGTTCAAGAAGCTCCTGATATTCATAAATTTTCATTCGGTTCATCGAAAATTCTTTCGGGCAATAAAGTAAATTTAGAATGGAAAGTAGTCAATTCAACAAACACAAAAATTAGTAGTTTAGGCTCTGTAAAGTCAGCTGATAATATTGAAATAGCACCTAACAAAACATCAACATACAAACTAATTGCAGAAAATGCCTTTGGTAAAGCAGAAAGGGAATTAACAATCACTGTTCTACCAATTCCAAAAATCAAAGAATTCCGATCCAAACAACAAAAAATAGAATTCGAGAAAGAAACTCAGTTAGTTTGGGATATTGAAAATGCGGAAAAAATCGAGTTGCATTGGATGGGGAATATGGAGATTATTCCAAATAAGGGGGATAAAACCATATCACCATCGGAACATACAAATTACAAACTTATTGTAACTGCGTTAGACGGTATTACAAAAGAAGAAAAAAAACTTTCTGTTCAAGTTTTCAAACGAGTACAAATAATAAATTTTGTTTCTGACCTTCCATATGTCATTGAGGGTTTACCTATTAAACTGCATTGGGATATTGAAAATGCGTCAAATATTACGCTTTCATCAAATATACAAGCGGATATTGATGTTACGGGTAAAAGCGAAATTGAGATTATACCCAAAGAAAATTGCTTTTTTTATTTAAAAGCTAATAATGAATTATTTACGGAAAAAAGTGCACAAATAAATATTTCAGTCTATAATATTCCTCGATTCGACCCAGGTATGATTCCAGTACTTCCAAAAGGAGAAGATTTGATTCCAACTTTTGAAATCAACTTTAAACAAATTTCAGAAAAAATTCTCACTGAATCGCAAATTAATTTTCAAAAGGCAATGGAAAGTTCAAAGCGTTTCAGTCTACTTGATTCATTACAAAAATTATTAAAATAGAAGATAAAATGTATGTCCTCTAAAATTCAACACAAATTTTGGAAATTGGCAAATTATGATTCTTTCATAATGCAATATTGTCCAACCATGTATAATACAGTTGCAGGAGTAGGGTCGTTTTTTTTATTTCAAATACTGATTGTCTTTTTATCCGTATATGTAGCTTATTCCGTATTTGTTTCAGCATTTTGGTTTTTTGGTTTTTTGATAGCATTGATAGCTACTTTTATTTTTTATAGGTGGATGAATTTTTTAAATAAACTACATCATGGTAGTATAAAAATAGGAATATTCATAATCCAATTTTTTATCAATTTAATTATAGCTTTTGAACTTTCTATTCCGTTTTGCTTGTCTCTATTTGACCAACAAATCCTATTTCAAATTTACCTGAAAACAGGTAAAACGACCATAGGAAGTATAGAGCAATTGTGGTTAAAACCTTATGGTTTATACGAAAGCTGGTTCACAGAAAAAGAAGGCATTGTGATTTTATTTATATGCGTCGCTATAATTATATTGATTTTTTTTATACTTACGACACCTTATGTACTCATTGTGAAAAACAAAAAACTCTCTTATACCCTAATAAAACATTATTATGAGCAAAATTTCTAATAATAAATATAGATATTCAAAAATTCAATACTTTTTTTGGTTGCTTTCAGGATCTGAAATTAGTATTCTTAAGGAATGCCCTACAGATTATAATAGACATGCTGGTATAGGGTTTACCATTTTCATGACAACACTTTTAGCATTTTTTTCAGGGTCCTATGCTGGATATTACTTTGGTGAAAGCTATTTATCCGCAATTATTTTTGGTTCTATTTGGTCTGCGTTAATATTTAGCATCGACCGAAGTATGGTTGTAACATTAAAAAAAGACCCCACTAAGCTAAATCAAAATTATTGGCCTGCATTTTTATCAAGATTTGTTCTAGCTATTTTAATTGCTTTTATTATTTCCATTCCATTAGAGTTGTTGATTTTTAAAGAAAACATTGATTTGCATATGGACAAATATAAGCTAGATCAAGTTTATTCTATTCAACAAGCAGCCATGCGAAATGAGGCTATAGATAATAAACAACGAATGTTAAGTAATGACAGTCTAATATTGGGTAAAGTAGAAACCCAATTATCAAAAGGGGAACCACAAGGTGATCCAGAATTCGATAGATTGAAATTAAATATCGAAACAAACCAACAAGAATATGACGCTTTGTTGAGCAAATTTAATAGAACTCAAGCCGAATCCAATAACGCCTATAATAAGGTACCTTTATACTATGATGACAGCAGTCAAAGCTATCTAAAAAATAGAAATTCTAACGAATGGAAAATTTATGAGACCAAACTTTTTGAAAGAAGAAAAGCTCAAGAAAATTTGAATAAATTTGACAAAATCGGATTAGATGAATTAAAAAATAAAAAAGAAAAATATATTGAGGATTGGATAACCAGTCTAAAAGATGAACAAGCAAGATTGAATGACAATATATCAAATACTAGTGCTGCAATCAAGCTAGGGATATCAACTGCTGAGGCAACTAAAGATTCCTTTGAAGTAAAAATTCAGGATAAAAAAGGTTTCGTATTGAGATTCATGATATTAGAAGACTTAGCTGTATTATTCAAAAAGGTTAGAAAACAAATTGAGGTTAACGTGCCAATAGCTTCAACTAGTAATAGTGTCGATACATTAAGTAACGTAAATAATTTACCAAACCTTGAGTGGGTTGAAAAAAAGGAGTATAATCCCGAGGGGGCAACTATTTTGTTGCTTTTATGGTTAATTAGAATCCTTTTTTTTACGATTGAAATCTTGCCAACAATTGCCAAAATTGCAACTCCCCTTGGTGCATACGATATGGCAATATATAGAAAAGAAAAGGATTTAAAATTTGAATTAGAGCAAAGAACAAACGCATATTTACAACAACAAGAAGCAATATGGGCCATTGAAGATGAGGCAGAGCAGGAACAGACTAAAGTACGTACCCAAATTGAAAATGAGCTACATAAAGCGCTTTTAACTGAAATTGCAGATGTGCAAAGTAAAATAGCAAAATATAAAATTGAAGAGTTCAAAAAAAAGCATAGTAACCCGGACTAAAACGATAATTTGATGGCATTGCGATTTAAAAAATCAATGAATATTGGCCCATTTCGAGCTACGGTTTCCAAAAAGGGTGTTGGGACTAGCTTTGGGTTTTTTGGATTTCGTTTCGGGGTTAGTCCGGATGGTAGAAAATATTGGAGTTTTGGTATACCCGGAACAGGATTGTATTACATAAAATACTATTGATTATGGATAAATCAATAAAAATAATCTTAGCGATTTTATTTTTTCTCTGTTTGGCGGATATGCCTTACGGGTTTTATCAGTTTGTAAGGTTTGTAGGACTAATTGGATTTTCAATTTTAGCTTATCAGGCAAACCAACCAGGCAGACAAACAGAACTGATAATTTACGGCGGACTTGCTTTACTATTTCAACCATTTTTTAAAATTGCACTTGGCAGAGAGATATGGAATATAATTGACGTTATTGTGGGTATAGGGCTTTTAATTTCAATATTTATGACCCCAATGGAAAGCCCACGCTAAAAGCAAGTATATTTGCAATTCGCACAAGCCAACGCACAGACCAGAAATTGCAAAAGAGCCGTACTCGTCCGGCTCAAGTACCCCTTGCCAGTTCAAAACGGAGTAAAGACCTTTGCAAAAAGTAAGGCATGAAAAAGCCACGTACATCGGAAGAGATGGAACAAGTGTAAGCGTCCGGCTAATAATTAAATGCACCTAAGTATTATTTATATTTATGAAGGAAGGGTTCTATGAAAAAGTTATGACGCTGTCGCTATTGGATTCGTTGAATAATGAATCCGATAAAATTTATGAGGTAGAAGCCTTTACTAAATCAAAGGGCATAGCTTTAATGCAGCGGTATTTTCAAGATGTTTTGCTGCGTGCTTTCAACCAGATAGCGGAGGAACGGGAAGAACTGGCTAAAGCAAAGCTCATTGACTTTGTCAATACGTTGGTACGTATTACGGCTGATTTTTTGAACGACCCTGATTTTGAGGATGATAAGATTGCACAAAATGGCGAAATATTAAAGGCTTTCTTTCGGGCTTCCACTTTTGCGGCGGCTAGTTTAAAAGAACAAATCAAGGAAATTTTTCCTATAACGGGACTTTCAGAATCCGCGCTTTTCAATGGGAGCAAGCATACCCCCAGTCTGGAAAGCGAATTAAAAAAGGAAATGCTTACGGCGGATGAGATGTGGTGGTTGGTCTCCTTTCTAAAATTTGAGGGTGTTCGTTTATTTGAGCAGGTATTGCGAACCTTAGAGCGCTCCGGCAAAAAAGTTAAGATTATTTGTACGGTTTATATGGGGGCTACGGATTTAAAAGCTATCGATTTTTTAAGCGAATTTCAAAATGTAGAAATAAAAATATCTTTCAATACTAATCAAGAGCGCTTGCATGCAAAAGCTTATTTATTCATGCGGGATTCGGGGTTTCATACCGCTTATATCGGTTCCTCTAACCTCAGTCGTTCGGCGCTGACAAATGGATTGGAATGGAATTTAAAGGTAACCCAACAAGAAATTCCACATATCATATCCAAATGTAAAAATACCTTCTATACCTATTGGAATGACTCTAATTTTGAATTATATGACCCTGCGTTGCATCGAGATAAATTGCAGTTGGCACTGGAAAAGGGAAAAGCCCCAGCGCATGGGGGAGAGATTTCAAAATTCTTTGATTTGACTCCATTCCCTTTCCAGCAGGAGATCTTGGATCAATTAGCGCATTGCAGAGAAAGGGGAGAAAATAAAAATTTAGTAGTTGCGGCCACTGGGACAGGAAAAACCGTCATTTCTGCTTTTGATTTCAAACGTTTTTTGAAGGAGAACCCGCGTGCTAATTTCTTATTTGTGGCACACCGCGAAGAGATTTTGCGCCAGGCTAGATATACTTTTCGGCAGGTTTTGAAGGATAATGACTTCGGCGAATTGTGGTTTAGTGGAGAATCCCCTTCGAGGTATAATCAGCTCTTTGTTTCTGTCCAGACCTTGAATAATCGGCTTGCGCACGTTTCATTGGAAAAGAACTTCTATGATTATATCGTAATCGATGAAGTGCATCATAGTGCGGCGTCTTCCTATCAGCGCCTGTTGGCACACTATCAGCCTCAAATTCTTTTAGGATTAACAGCTACGCCAGAGCGGCATGACGGGATGGATATTGCCCGGTATTTTGGGAACTCGATTTCTGCGGAGATACGCTTGCCGGATGCCCTGAATCAGCGACTACTTTGTCCTTTTCAATACTTTGGGGTTACGGATGAAGTGGACATTAGCCGTGTGTCCTGGCGAAAAGGGCGTTATGACGTTTCTGAATTGGAGAAGATTTTCAGTGAAGACCATCGGAGGGTGGGCGATATTATACGAAATTGTCAAAAGTACTTAACCGACTTTCAGAATGTGCGTGCTTTGGGGTTCTGCGTGTCTAAAAAGCATGCAGAGTTCATGGCAAATCAATTTAATGCAAGAGGCCTCAAAGCGGCTTTTTTGCATGCTGATAATGGCCAGGATCGGGGTATAGTTATTCGAAATTTAAGAAACAAAGAAATTAATTATCTATTTGTCGTAGATATCTTTAATGAGGGCGTAGATATCCCGGAGATAGATACCTTGTTGTTTTTAAGACCAACGGAGAGCTTAACTATTTTTTTACAGCAATTAGGAAGAGGGCTTCGACTGCATGAGGATAAAACATGTTTGACCGTTTTGGACTTTGTAGGGCAACAGCATGCTGAATATAGCTTCGAACATAAGTTTCGTGCCATGATTGGCAAAACGCATTCTAAAGTAAAAGAGGAGCTTCAGCACGATTTTCCGAACTTGCCTTTAGGTTGTTCGATAACCCTGGAGGAGACAGCGAAGAAAATTATTTTGAAAAATATTCAAGCTAGCTATGGTTCGGGAGAGCGATCTTTATTAAAGGCTATGGCGAGGTTTGCAGCAGATTATACGCTGGAATTGAATATTAAAAATTTCTGTGAATATATGGGGGTAGATTTATTTACCTTATATAAGCCCAAGCAGATGTTTTTTCAACTGAAGAATAAATTTGAAGGGAGTTCGTCAGTTGAAAATGATAACATAACTCGTATTGTTAAAGTATTAGGAAATACATGGCTTACAACGGATAGTGAGCACTATTTTCATTTTTTGATTAAATTTATTTCCGGTGAAGAAATAGATGGTACACAAAATGAGGCTATACAATATCTGCTGATGTGTTATTTCGATTTATTTGATGAAGCACCGCATTCTTCTAGTAGTAGCGAGTTGCAGAAAAAGCTTTGCGATATATTTGAAGATAAGGATATAAAAAATGAAGTGCTTTCTTATCTAAATTATCGCATTGAACATCTGGAATGTATAGAAAAACCGATTTTATTGCGCAATAAAAGTGTATTGAAATTGCATGGAAGGTATTCGCGTAGCCAAATATTAGTCGCTTTGTCCGAAAGCACCTTCGATAAAAAAGCTACTAGCCGGGAGGGCGTTTATAGAATAAAAAATATCAATACGGAATTATTGTTCGTGACATTGTACAAGTCAGAAGGCCTCTTTAATGCTAGTACTATGTACCACGACTATTTTATTAATGATACATTGTTTCATTGGCAAAGCCAAAATAGTACTACTCCAGAAAGTGAGGTGGGGAAGTCGTATATTCGACAAAGCGACCTGGGAAAAGAGGTGCTACTTTTTGTCAGGGAAGCTACCGTTGATGAAAATAGTAATACCATGGCCTTCATTTTTTGTGGAAAACTCCATTATCTCCAACATGAAGGCAGAAAACCCATGAATATCACCTGGCGATTGGAAACGCCGCCTCCGGCATTATTGTTGAATGAAGGAAAAAAACTTGGTATTGGATAGACGTGCGCATGGCCAGACGTTCCGTTTCACCTGGCGCATCATAGCCATACGGGAGCTAAACTTTCCTATTTATCGAAGACCTTAACCGATGGTTATGAAAGTATTGGAAGGGAGGAGGATTTCTATCCAGGCATCGGCGCCTTCCAAACGGAGTGCTATGAAATTCCGACGCATTTTGGAGCGCAGTCCTTCGTCGTGAAATACGGCAACTTGCCCGACTTGTTGCAGGCCACATTGCAAATAGCCGGCGTGGATGGAATTATAGGCTTTGACTTCTTTAATAATTTCAAACTATTACTTGACATGAAAGACCAGCGGCTCGTCTATGCTCTTTTGTAGCTTGGGGCCGCATATCCCGAGCGACACGTTTTGTGGGGCTATAATTCCGGTGCCTGCAGGGGAATGAAATCAAGACCTTCAATCTCCGGAATATACCCCGGCCCCTTTTAGGAATCCTTTTTCTCAATAAAAAAAACAGTCGAAAAAGGCTGGTTTTTTGTATTTTTTGTATTTTTAGCAAATAGGATGCTGTCTGTATAAATAAATAGGCATCCTTTGCCGGTTTTGGTGCTTTCAGACCTCTTGATTATTTTGTACACTACCTAAGCCTACTCCAGCGGATGCACTCCTTTTTCACCTGGCTATCGAGTCTGCGTACAGCGCAACAAACCATCCTGGTACTGATGGCGCTGTTTGTATTGGTAGGTATTCCTTATGTCGGCAGGCTATTCCGCATATTATCCCTGTTACTGCGTCGGCAATTCCGCCCACAGATTCTGTTTTTTGGCCTCAACTATGCCACCTCCGTGGAGCCGTTGCCACTGCGCCCCACCGTTCGCCAAAAGCTTCTGGCTGCCTGGCAGCGCCTTCGGGCATTTTCCTACGCGCGCTTTGGACGGCACGCTCCGTCGGCACCGCCTGCAGCGCCTCGTCGGACTGCCCTTTATTACACAGAGAATGTACCGGAATTCTATGTGGAAGGTAGCGTCGCCACACTGGCCTGGGAAGTGACCGGTGCGTATCGGGTGGATGTGCTGCCACTCCGTACCCGGGTCAGCGGCAACAGCCTGCGTTTTTTATTTAATTCCGGTCAGCGGCACTTCGTATTGCGGGCATTTGGACTGAATGGCCAGGTCGAAGCCACCTTTAGCCTCCCGCTGGAGAAATTTCAACGCCTGCACCACGAGCCACTTTCCCGGAATGTGCACCTGGCTTCTGGTCGCCAAACCCCGCACATCAGTCAGCCTGCATGGAAAGAGCGTCTCGTACGACAGGCGCGGGTCACTAAATTAGGGCAATCCATGCCTGCCACGCGCCACACGCTGCGCCCTTCCCGATTACAGCACCTCACCCTCGACCATACCCTGAGTAGTCATTACACCTTTTCAACCCATAAATACCAGTCAGTTTTACCCTCCAAAAAAGTAAATCATGAACGAACACGTTGATTATGTAGCACCGAAGGACTCGAGGACCATGCGCTTCCTCTGGTGGTGCGCCGGTGCCGACCCACTCATCCTTCGGCAATCGAGCTATTCCGACCATGTAAAATACCAGGGCATTGGCGGCGTGGTGCTGGCTACGGCTCTCCTGGCCTTCATTTCCATGGGATTTGCTATCTATACTATTTTTGATCATCTTTTTGTCGCCATTGTAATCGGGTTTATCTGGTCATTAATTATCCTCAACCTCGACCGCTTCATCGTATCCAGTACCGGAAAGGGAGATGGCGATGCCACTATATCCAGGAAGGAGTTTTGGAATGCCCTTCCGCGGCTCCTTATGGCTTTTGCCTTGGGTATTACTATCTCCGCCCCGCTCGAAACGGTACTTTTCAAAACAGAAATCCTGCGCGAGTGGGAATATACGCGCAATCAGCTGGCGTTGATACGCCGCAACGAGGTCAAAGCCGAACTAGCGCTCACCGGCGAGGTGCAGGAAACTAAAACCAAAATCGACTCCGCCAGTGCCCGCGTACAGAAGTACGAAGCTATCCAGGCAGAGTCCAATACCATGATCCAAAACCTCGTCAACGGAATCGGCGTGCCGCGTTGTACCGGCGGCCCTACCTGCTCGACGCTCGCCCACCGCGAACTGTACAAGCAAAACGACGAAGCCAAAGCAACCGTCAGCGAGGCTAAGGAGGAACTGGAACGCCTGAAAAACGAGCTGAAAGGCTTCGAAGAAGCAGCCGTTACCCGTATCAATGATGCCGCGAATGAAATCCTGACCAAAGAACCTGGTTTTTTGGATCAGCTCATGATGCTGGAGAAATTGAGTGGCCATGAAAAAGAATTACTCGAATACGACCCCGTCACCTTCCTTCCTAAAGAGAATGGGAAAAAAGAGGTAATTTATGGAAAAGCAGCCTGGCCGGTCTGGATGGTACGGATCCTTTTTATACTAATTGAAATAGCCCCTATTTTCTTCAAGCTCATGCTCATCAAAGGGCCGTACGACTACATGAACGAGAACGTCGCTCAGATTCTGGAGACCAAGCAGGGCATCAGTATCCACCACCTGCCCGACCAGTACTCCAAGGTGCACAAGCTGAAAGAAAACCATAACCCCCGGCGCATTATCGCGATTGTGGAGCACCAGAACAGGCGGGAAGAGGAAAATGCCCTGGCCGCCATCGATGCGTTTGCCGATAAGGAAAAAGCAGAAATTCAGGCAAACCCGGAAAAGTTTATTCAGCAGAGTGGATCAGAAAACCCGGGTTAAGGTATGGCATCCCAAATGACTGGTCGGTTTGAAGGGTATTTTTTCACGCAGCAAAAACGCCCGCTGGACGTATCGGAGTTCATACCCGATGGCAACGCCCATCGGGTACATTTGTACCAGGGTACCTTATACGATGCCCGTATAGCCAATGTCGCGGTGCCTTCAGATACTGCGCCTCCCCGCGATGCCCTCTGGCTGTACCAGGTTCCGAACGTAGAAGTGTATCCCGCCAACGCAGCGAACCCGTCGTACGTATCATCGTTTCGCGAGATTATTCTGCGCCATGTAGAGGTGCTCAACTCGTGGGAGATCGATGGAAAAACCTACGGCCACTTACGGGCGGATTTCACCGGTGTGCGGGTGGACCCGCTTAGTCCGCCTGACGACCTTCCGACGGAACCGACCGCACACCGGCACAATGTGTACAGCACTACTCCTCCGGAGAGTACCCTACATACAGGGCGACGCATTCCAACGGATTCGGGGATGGCATCCGGAGGAGCCCAGGGTGGTTTTATGGGCTTGGTTGACCGTTGGTCGGGCGACAGTGGCAGAAACAATCGCCCGGGATGCCTGCGCTGGCTGTGGATACTCCTCGGTTTCCTCGCCTTACTGGCACTGCTCAGCCTCCTGCTCCGTGGATGTGGAGGAAGCAGCAATGGCTCCGACGACCGCGCGGGCAACAGCCGTGAACTGGTGCGTTGTGAAGAAACGAATCAACGCCTTGAGCGACAGCAAAAAAAACTCGAATCCGAAAACAAGCGCCTGCAACGCCAGGTGGATAGCCTGACACAGGAATTGGACTTGGCCGAGTTGAATTGTACCCTCAAAAATTATGCGCAACGGATTTATTTTTACGGAAATACCGACGACATACGGGAATACTCCTCCGGTCCAATCCGCGAATTGGCGGACCTCATGCAAAAGTATCCGGATATACGCATTCGCATTGAAGGCCATGTGAACCCGACGGATGAAACCCCGGAAGAGTTTAAAGATCTCGATCAGAGAAGGGCTCAGCGGGTGAAAGGGCTGCTCACTCGGCGCGGTATCCGCGAGGATCGCATTGAGGTGGTAGGAAAAGGGGCTACGGATCCTATTGTGCCCCCCCATCAGTTGGATACCGATCCCGGCGGCAACAAGTACAACAAGAATATGCGGGTAGTTATCAAAATCATTCAATAAATCGCGTGGTTACATGCACCTAAACCTGGGTATCGACAAGAAGGTCCTGCAGCATATAGACGAAGCCACCCGCGAAGCGGAGTTGGCGCGGTTCGACTTGCTGGGTATCATGTTGCTGCTGGTGAGTACCGTCGCCGGATTAGCCGGCTGGGTATTTGTACTTTTGATTGCACACAGCCTCCTGGTAGCTTCCGCAATGGGTGTATTGATAGGGTTGTTGATTTTCAACCTCTACCGTATGATGCTGGTCACATCCATCAATGCCTACCATACGCCTCTTTGGGAGGTTCAACGAAACCACGAGCTGCTGTATCAGCATATTCATGTAGCACACGCTGCCGCTTTCGATGAAGCGGATATCCGGGAGATGGTGGCGCAGCGCCGCCAGCAACTGCGCCAGTTGACGAGTGGTAGCCAGAGCTACCGGCACGACAATGCGCAGATGGTCAACTTGTTGTTAAAAATGGTTATCCTGGCTATTATGGCACTGGTATTTGCTACCGGGTTGGAGTTGTTCATTTTTCGCAACCAGCTCAATGAAAGCTTCGAAGCGATTCGGCAGGTGTACGCTACGGAACCCGATTCCTGGATTGTGCGCAGTGCATTGGCTATACCCTCCTATGCCGATTTTAGTCTGCTCGAATGCAATTCCGTGCTCTTTGCCATCGATGTGCTCCGCATCGGGCTGGGTGGCTGGAAAACAGGGATAGACCTGCTCGTCGTCCTCCTGTTCATCATCCCGCTGATACTCACCTACCGGAGTCATGAAATCATCGACAGCCTCTATGTGCGGGAGCAGGCTTTATCTGAAATCAGCATTTCCCACCTGCATTACTTGAGTACCCAAGTGGCTTGCTATCAGATAGAACAAGAGTTGGCCAGCCAGGATCTCTCCCACCTGCTTTCGAGCTCAACACCCACGGCCGAATGAGTAACCATGGTCTCTTCTCGATGGGCAACCGGATATTCTGGGTACTGTTGCTGTTACTGACCGGTGCTTTACTGCTCCACTTAACCGACGCGCTCTTCGACGAGGCCCTGGTAAAAAAACAATTTGAGCGACTTTATGACCAGGAGCAGCTCGAGCTTCAGCTCGACAGCCTGCGACAACTCGTTCAGGATAGCTTGTCGGAGGAAAACCAAGGTTGCCCCCGCGTGAAATATGCCTGGAAATGGCAGGATCCGTTTACCGGCCGCAACGAGCTGCTTTCGTTCGAGTTTTGTACCGAAGTGGCTTCCCAGGCCGGTGCGTTTCGTCAAACACTGGAACCCGCGAATGCCTTTGATATTTATTCAGCGCTATCGAACGAAGACAGCGCTGCCCTGCGCCCTTTGGTGGATCGATTTCGGCAAACTATCCGGGCACGCGATATGAATTACCTGGACGCGCTGCAATTTGTGGTGGGTGCTATACAGGCGATTCCTTATACCTTGGTATTGAATAACAACATAGCCCTGCGCTGTCCTTGTCGTCTGAATAGCACCTATTACGAAGACGACTGCCGCGTGCGCGCTGATCGCAGGGGCTGCTGCAACGATGTAGAGCCGTTTGGGGTTTATTCTCCCCTCGAATTTGCCTTGACCAAAAGGGGCGACTGCGATACCCGTACCCTCTTTGCGTATTCGGTTCTCAGCGCGTTGAACTACGACGTGAGTATTCTCAATTCCGATGCAGAAGGCCATTCCATCCTCGGAGTGTACAGCCCCAAAGCGCTTGGCAACGGGGCGTATATCCGAGGGCAGAATGGTAAGAAATACTATATCTGGGAACTGACCGGACCTGCGCTCCCCGGTATGTACAATTACAACTCCAGCATTGATTCCTGGTATTCCGTAATGAAATAATCCATATCCAACTATGTCTGTACACCTCTCTAACCTCCTGCTGATCGTGCTTTTTGGAATTGGCTACCTCTTTGCCTTTATGTGGATTATCAAACGTTGGTTTAGCCATCCCGAACGCCAAAGCCCTGCATTTATCACCGTGCGTACCGCCGCGTTGATAGCCGCCTCCATCAACCTGTATAGCATCGCCGATATTTCATCGGATGCGGCTTTCTTTTTCCTGGAATCCGGTAACTTCCGGAGCGCCTTGTTCTATTCCGCCGCTTTTTTCAGCGGTATGTGGGTGTTCTCGCTCTTGTTGTTTGGCCTGAGCTACCTCATTGTTGGGCTGCTCACCCCCGAAAAAGAACTGGAGCAACTAGCCAGGAATAACATGGAGCTGGCACTTACCCACAGCGTGATTCTCATCGCCCTGGCTTTTGTGATTTCACCCGCGCTGGTGCGGGTAGCTAACCAGTTTATCCCTTTTCCAGATGCCCCCTTTTGAATCAGGGTGTTTTTTTTGAAAATTAAAGGTATAGATGCTTCGTCCAGCGCCTGCATTTCCAACAGCCGCAAGGACTTGACCCTTTGTAAACGGAATCGGTATTCCTCAAAATAGGTGGGGTAACCTCGATTTTTGCTATCCGAGCTACCTGGATGTCCTGTTTTTTGCCTTATTTTTATACTTGGTATGGAACTCCCCGCGTGGAGCATCCGGTATGCTACTAGACATTTTTTGACCTGCTCGCTATTAACGCCGAAAAATCTCCATCTGCCCCCCGCAGCCGGAGGCGCAGAAAAATATGCTATAAGCTATATCACCCCTACGGGGCTTGGAAAAATGTGCGATTGGGGAGCTATAAACATATCACCCCTACGGGGTTTTGGAAAGCAGCAGACACCGCCCTGCCCCCCGCAGCCGGAGGCGCAGAAAAATACCTGTCCCGTAGGGTCGCCTTATAGAATAAATGGCGGGTAGGATGGAAAAAGGAAAAGCGAGATGGATTCCCTCCGTCATTTAGGCTATAGAGCGAAAGGTGTTTTTCTGCCGCTGTTAGGCGAAGGGGCGCCCTTTTTTTGTTTCTTTTTTGGGCGTGCAAAAAAAGAAAGTAAGCGGAGAACGAGTATTTAGGCTACGCACCTGCCCTAAAAAAGGCAGCACGGGAAGACCCCGTACCCAGAATATGTGGGCGCACAAAAAAAGAAAGTACGCAAAGAACCAGTAGCCAGGATATGTAGGCGACGTAAGGTGACCCATCGAAGCACGCCGAATAGCCCCAACCTGCCCCCCGCAGCCGGAGGCGCAGAAAAATACCTGTCCCGCAGGGTCGCCTTATAGAATAAATGGCGGGCAGGGAGAAAAAAGGAAAAGCGAGTTCGTTCCCTCCGCCGTTTAGGCTATAGAGCGAAAGGTGTTTTTCTGCCGCTGTTAGGCGAAGGGGCGCCCTTTTTTTGTTTCTTTTTTTGGGCGTGCAAAAAAAGAAAGTAAGC